>Ga0073904_10001459_pt1 | contig 17712 bp, 18 predicted proteins | sample KloWWTrecipitate_FD_66668 | JGI IMG/M metagenome (GOLD analysis project Ga0073904, IMG submission 66668) | Active sludge microbial communities from Klosterneuburg, Austria, studying microevolution and ecology of nitrifiers - Klosterneuburg... | ecosystem: Engineered > WWTP > Aerobic digester >... | reverse complement strand
GACGTCGTCTATCCGAAGCGCCGACGACACCACCTCGTCTAGCGCCCCCGCGCGCCGCTCGGGGTCGGCTAGGCGCTCGACCACGTGCCCGGCGAAGCGCTCCGCGCTGTCGCCGCCCCGCCTCAGCCGCTTCGCGAGGATGTCCTGCCGCGCCTTGCGGAGCGTGTCTGCCTGCGCCTTGCCGCGGCCCTCGGCCATCGCCTCCGCGAAGTTCGCGAAGAGGACCGTGAACCACAGCCAGAGCGCGACGGCGAGGATGAAGCCGGGGCGGGCGTCTCCGCGACCCGTGATCGCGGCGTGGACGAACAGCACAGTCGTGAAGGCGCTCCCGACCTCCACCACGAACATCACAGGGCTTCTCACCATGCGCCGGGGATCGAGCTTCCGGAAGGCGTCGACCACGGCGGGTCGCACGATAGACATTTCAATCAACGGTCGCGCGGGATGTGCAGAATGGGACATGGCCTCGTCCTTCAATGTCCGGAGAGCTGGAGTTGCTCGACGATCGGGCCGAGCGCGAGCGCGGGGATGAACGTGAGCGCGCCCACGAGGGCGATGGTCCCTACGAGCAGCCCCACGAAGAGCGGCGTGTGCGTGGGCAGGGTCCCGGCGCTCGCGGGCACACACTTCTTCTTGGCGAGCGAGCCGGCGATGGCGAGCACCGGGACGATCACCCAGTAGCGCCCGATCAACATCGAGAGGCCTATCGCAGTCGCGTAGAACGTGCCGCTGGCCGTGAGCCCTCCGAGCGCCGAGCCGTTGTTGTTCGCGCCCGACGAGAAGGCGTAGAGGATCTCGCTGAAGCCGTGGGCGCCAGGGTTCCCGAGCGGCGCGGTGCCGGCCGGTACGACGCACGCGACCGCCGCGCCGACGAGGACGGTGGCCGCCGGCAGCAAGATGACGAGCGACGCCATCTTCATCTCGTGGGCTTCGATCTTCTTGCCGAGGAGCTCGGGAGTTCGTCCCACCATGAGCCCGGCGATGAAGACCGCGATGATCGCGTACACGAGCATTCCGTAGAGTCCGGAGCCCACGCCACCGAAGATGATCTCGCCGAGCTGAATCAGCCACATGGGCGCGAGTCCACCCAGCGGGGTGAAGCTGTCGTGCATGGCGTTCACGGACCCGTTGGAGGCCGCGGTGGTCGCGGTCGCCCACAGCGCGCTGTTGGAGATGCCGAAGCGGACCTCCTTGCCCTCCATGTTCCCGCCCGAGGAGAGGGCGGACGCGACCTGATCCACGCCTTGGCTGCCGAGGAGCGGGTTGCCCGCCTGCTCGAAGGCCGTCGTGGCCACGAGCAGTGGAATGAAGACCGCCAGCATCGCGGCGAACACGGCCCAACCCTGGCGTCGGTCCTTCACCATGTCGCCGAAGGTGAAGCAGAGGGCCGCCGGGATGAGCACGATCGCGAGCACCTCCAGGAAGTTGGAGACCGGCGTGGGGTTCTCGAAGGGGTGCGCCGAGTTGGCGTTGAAGAACCCGCCGCCGTTGGTCCCGAGCTGCTTGATGGCGATCTGCGAGGCCGCGGGCCCGAGCGCGAGCACCTGGTCGGTGACGGCGGCGCCCCCGGTCTCGGCGGTCGGATCGAGGAGGCGCGCCGCCGCCGCGCCAGAATGCGTCTGCACGACCCCCTGCGAGACGAGCAGGAGCGCCAGCACGAAGGAGAGCGGCAGCAGAACGTAGAGCGTCGACCGCGTCAGGTCGACCCAGAAGCTCCCGAGCCCGTCCGCCGTGCGCCGAGTGAACCCACGCACGAAGGCCACTAGCACGGCCATGCCGGTGGCGGCCGAGACGAAGTTTTGCACGGCGAGCCCCAGCGCCTGCGTGAGGTGACTCATCGTCGTCTCGCCGCTGTATGCCTGCCAGTTCGTGTTGGTCGCGAAGCTCACCGCCGTGTTGAACGACACCTCGGGCGTCGCGCCCGCGAGGCCAGCCGGGTTCAATGGCAACACTCCCTGCGTGCGCTGCAGCAGGTAGACGACGAGCGCTCCGAGCAGGTTGAAGACGAGCACGCTGCCCGCGTACCTCTGCCAGGTCATGTCCTCGTCTGCCCGCACGTTCGCGAGTCGGTAGAAGAGGCGCTCGACGGGGCCCATCGCGCGTCGGGCCAACGTGGCCTCGCCGGCGTACACCCGCGCCATGTACGAGCCGAGCGGCAGGGCGAGCGCGACGAGCGCGACCCCGAAGGTCGAGAACTGAACCACGGCGTTCACAGTCGAGACGGTCATGACAACTTCTCGGGGTAGAGGAGCGCAAAGCCCAGGAAGACGAGGAGGAGGGCCGCCAGGGCGGCACCGAGAATGAGCAGTGGCGTCATGACTTGACCTTCTCGCAGAGGCGAACGAAGCCCCAGGTGAGTAGGAAGAAACCGCATATGACTGTGATGAAGACGATGTCCATGAATGGGCTCCTCAACGAGACGGTCTGGGTGCGAAGCGAGCGCACGCGCCGTCGCACTCTGGAAAGCGACTGATGAAGAGTGCCTGGGTCCCGCCGCTCAGAACCACGTGGTCGCTCCGCCCGTCAGGGTGTCTTGCGAGTCGCGATTCATGACGAACGGGGTCGCGCCGCCGTCGCCCTCGACGTGGCCTCCGAAGTACATGTCGCCTCCGGCGTGGTCGTGCCGGTACTCGAGCCGAAACGACACTCGCTCGTGGGGCCGGAGGTCGACTGTGGCGGTGCCCGAGCTCACCCACGGCGCGGGCCAGAAAATGGGTGTCGCTCGGCCGGCGCCGTTCTCGGGGACGTGCTCGTAGAACACGTCGCCGCGGACGGCGAAGAAGAGCTGCTCGAGGAGCTTGAGCCGCCCGCCGATCGCGCCGGCGGCCCACCCGCTCACGCCCAGCTCGTTGGGCTCGAGACCGCCATTCGCGTGGGCGAGCAGAGAGAGCCGCGGGCTCGCGTGCCAGGTCACGTGCGAGTCGAGCAGATGACGCCACGCGCGCCCCTCGCGCGCCCCTTGGGGGCGCTCGATCCCGCCGAAGTAGAGGAGCGACACCGCGATGTGGTCGCGCTTGTACGTGATCTCCGCCGAGGCGGACTTCTCGTGGTTGTTGTCGACGACCGAGTTCCAGCCGTTGTAGCCCCCGAGCGTCACCACCCACGGGTCGGAGAGCGAGTACGAGGCGCGCACGCCCGTGTGATAAAAGGGCAGTCCGAAGAAGAGGTTCGAGCGTGACCAGTTCCAGTTGTCGCGCACGGCCATGGACTCGGGGCCGATGGGTGACAAGAACAGGCCCGCGGTGACCGTGAGCCCACGACCCACTCCGAAACGATACCCAACGTTGGCCTGCTGCAGGTATTTCCAAACCTCGGGGCCCGTGGCGCTCGTCGCGCTCGCGCCCGGCGCGACAGGCTCACTCAGGTAATACGTCGAGGGGGTGTGGCCGACCTGCAGCGCGAGTCGTCCGATGAGCCCCTCATGATCCCACGCGGCGTCGAGGGCGACGTTCGACAGGGTCAGCGTGTTGTGCCTGTTGTCGAAGCCTCGGAAGTGGGTAATTCCGTTGGAGGGTACGTTGAAGTTCCATTGGTAGGCCGCCTCCGCGTAGCCGCCGAGCACGAACGAGCTCGTCGCGGCCTTCGCCGCGGGGGCTGGTGGCGCGGCGGTCGTCGCGCCCCCTCTCTCGGGGGGCGCGGCGGGCGTGGCGTCTCGCCCGGCCTCGACCTGACGCGCAGGGGCGGGCAGCGGTTGGCTCTCTGGCGGGGCTGGCGGCGCGCCGAGTGGCGCGTCGCGGGGCGCACGGGCGTCGGGCTCCTCTGCGAGGGTCGGGCGGGAGAGCGCGAGGACGAGCGCGGCGACGAGCGCGGCGGCGAGCCTTGGAGCGGTGCGGCGGGACGGCGAGTGCATGGGTGACTCCGTGCACCGTCGTCGTACCGCCTCCCCTATCTCGGCGCGGTCAAGGTGGGCCGCCGTGGCGTCAAGAAAGGATCAACGTCGCGTCGGCGGCCGCTCCGCACCGGGTGGCGCCAGGCGGCCCAGACGACCTGGGCGCGCCGACGTCGTTGGCCGGGGCGAAGCGGTCGCCGCTGCCTACGAAGAGCCGAGCGGCGGGCTCGCGCGGCGCGGGGGCTCGTCGGGTGGCGCGGCGTCGCGAGGCGCGCCGCATTCGACGCGCGCGGTCTCTTCGCGTGCGCGCGCCGCGGCGAGGGCCGCGATTTGAGCGAGCCGCTCGTTGGGCTCCTCGACGGCGCCGCCGGGCGTCCACCGGACGAACGTCTGGGCGAGGTCCAGCACGGGCGAACGCCGAGGCAGCGTGAGGAGCGGCGAGTGAGCGAGCGGCGAGAAATCGCCTGCCTCCGGGCGGTAGCCGATCGCGACGCGCACCACGCTGCCCGAAGGGAGCTCGCGGAGGAAGTAGTCGCCGAGGGTCGCGTGGACGTCGTGGTCGCGCACCACCGTGCGAGGCCCCCCCCAGCTCGGCTCGATGACGAGCGCTCGCAGAACGACCACGCCTGGCCCGCGCCCCGCGCGGACGCGCACGAGCAGCTCCTCACGCACCTCCCAGTAGACGAAGAGGGTCTCGGGATCGACTGAGATCGCGACGCACTCGGTCACGTCGTAGCGGGGCGGCAGGGGCCTGTCGTTCAGCATCGCGGGCACGGGCTCGCGCGCGGGCTCGCTCGGCGGGGCGGTGGGCGCGGGGGCTTTCGCCGCGGCCTCGACGACGGGTCTCTCCCGGGGGGCCACGGCGTCGTCGGGCTCAGGGGCGTCGGCCGCCGCTGGCGCGGCGCTGGCGGCGCTCGCCTCGTCTCCCTCGGGGGCGGTGGTCGTCTCCTCGGCCTCGGGCGCAGCCTGGGGCTCTTCGGGCTCGGGCGGCAAGGGCTCCTTCGGCGGCGCGTAGGCCGAGTCCTCGAGGGTCGCGAGCAGCCGGCGGGCCTCCGCGTGGTCCGGCTCCTCGTCGAGGACCCGTCGCAGCGTCTCGACGGCGCGGGCCGTGTGCCCCTGCGACGCGTAGATTTGAGCCAGCGTGACCGTGGGCAGCGGCGCCACGCGGGGGGCGCGCCGTGGGGGCTCGACCGCGATGTTGCGGATGAGCGACGCGGCCTCCGGCAGGTGCAGCCCGCGCTCCACCACGCGCGCCACGAGGTCGCGCGCGAGCCCAAAAAAGCCCCGCGCGAGGGACGCATCGGCCCCCGGCTCCGTGGCCGAGCGCAGCAGGATCTCGTCGACGAGCTCGGGCCGCGTGAGGATGCGCGGCCGCGTGATGCCGTGCTCCTCGGCCAGCCGAATGAGCGCCTCGCGATCGAGGGCGTCGAGACTCGCTCGTTTCATGGTACCTCCGGGCGAAGTGCCCCGTACGAGAGGTACCAAAGCGACAAAAGCGCGGGTACCGAAAACCGCCGTGGGTGCCGTTCTCTCTCGTGCACGGCGCCCACCGCGCCGTGCTAAGGGGTCGCCGTGGCTGAAGCCGACGCCCCTCACCCTCACGATCCCGGTGGGCCTCTGGGCCCGCGCGTGATCCGGGTCGACCCCTGGCTTGGGCTGCCGTCGCGCGCCCCGGCGTCGGCGCTCGTCATCGGTAACTTCGACGGCGTCCATCGCGGGCACGCGGCCGTGCTCGCGCAAATGGGCGCGCTCGCGGGGGAGCGGGGGCTCGCGCCGGCGGTCCTCACGTTCGAGCCCCACCCGGCGGGGGTCCTCGGCCGACCCGAGCCGCCGCGGCTCACCACCGTGGCCCGCAAGGCCGCGCTCTTCGGGCGCCACGGCGTGGTGGAGATCATCGTGGCGCGCTTCTCGAGCGCGTTCGCCGAGACCCCCCCCGAGGGCTTCCTGAACGACCTCGTCTTCGGGGCGCTCGCCGCGCGCGTCGTCGTCGTCGGCGACAATTTCCGCTTTGGCAAGGCGCGCGCGGGCAACTTCGCGTTTCTCGAGACGTCGGCGCGTTCTCGCGGCCTCGAGGCCTACGCCTCGGTCCTCGCGACCGACGCGGAGGGCCCGCTCTCGAGCACGCGCATCCGCGGGCTGGTCGCGGCGGGAAGCGTGCAGAGTGCAACTGAGCTCCTCGGGAGGCCCCACGCGCTGTCCGGCGTGGTGTCGCGCGGAGCCCAGAGGGGGCGGACGATAGGCTTCCCCACCGCGAACCTCGCCGAGGTCCCCGAGCTGCTCCCCGCGAACGGGGTCTACGCCGTCTCGGTCGACCTGCTCGAGGCGCCGGATGGCGCCCCGATCCGCGCGCTCGGTCACGGGGTGATGAACGTCGGCACCCGCCCGACGGTCAGCGCCGGCAGCCCCGAGCGGCACGTCGAGGTCCACCTCCACGACGCGTCGCTCGACCTCTACGACCGCCCGCTCCGCGTTCACGTGCGCGAGCGCGTGCGTGACGAGCGCAAGTTCGAGAGCTTCGAGGCGCTCCGCGAGCAAATCGTGAAGGACTCGGCCGCCGCGAGGGCGCTCACGTCCGCCATCCCCGTACCCGAGCGCGGCGGCTTCGACTGAGGCGCCGACCGTCGGGTGGCTGCGTTACGGCACGCACGCCGGATCGAACAGCTCCGGGCGGTATTCGAAGTGCATCGTGTCGTAGTGGTACCAGCGGCCACCCCACGCGAAGCCTTCGCTCTCGAAGATGTCGACGATGGCCTGGGGGATCGAGTTTTTCCAGGTGAAGCGACCCTGGGTGTCTTTCTCCCACTCCCAGTAGTTGCTCTTGGCCACCACGATGTCGATCGCCGTCGCGAACGAGTGCGAAGAGAGCCGCGTGGTGTTCGCGATGAAGCGCCAGGTCATGGTGCCGCCGAGCTCTCCGGTCACGTACTGCCCGAGGGAGGGGGTCTGCGCGACCGCCGTGGCGAGCCGCTGCGCGACCCGCGTGAGCGCGGGCGCCGCCTTCCGGTGGAACGGCAGAGACTGCCCCATGAAGCTCACGTTGACGAGCTCGGCGCGGACGAGGGCCTCGGTCTGGCCGTAGATTGCCTTGAGCACGCCGTCGTGGCGTATGCGCCCTGGGTCGTCGTTGACTCCGGTGACGGGGACTATCGAACCTCGCCGATAGGGTATCGACAGAATGTCCTCGACGTCGGGCGCCGCGAGCTTCTCGTCGAAGGTCTTGGCGCGGCCGTCGTCCCAAAGTACGTCGAGGGCGGGCGAGGCGGTCGGGCCGAAGGCGAGCACCCACGAGCCCCCGCGCTGCAGCGCTGTGCCGCCCGTGTGCTTCGCGTAGCACGCGAGCCCCGCGGGAGGCGCGGGGGCGGCCGGCGCGGCGTCGCGCGCAGGCGGTCCGGCGTCGGCGGGGGCCGCGTCGGGCGGCGGGGAGCTTGGGGGCGCGGTCGCGCTTGGCTCCGCAGACGGCGCGGCGGTGGGGTCGGGCGGGTCTGCGCCCGTGGGGGCCTCGGCGGCGGAGCAGCCCACGCAGAGCACGAGCGCGGGGAGCGCGCGTCGCGCGAACGGCCCTAGCGAGTGAGATCCCTTCATGCGGAGCGGCCTACCACGGATCGCGCCACCGCGCCCGTGCGCGAGGCGGCCCGCGAGCCGCTCTGCGAGGGCGCCCGCCGCGCCGCGAGGAGGCGTCTCTCGCGGCGCCCCCTTGGCTCCCTAGGAAGTTGCGCGAAGCTGCGGGTCATGTGAGCGTTTGGCCATGAGAAAAGCTCTGCGTGCGCTCGTCCCGCTGATCGCCGTCGCGTCGAGCTCGGTGCTCGTGCTCCCCGCGTGCAGCGACAGCGCGACGACCTCGGACGCGGGAGACGCGGGCTCGGTCGCCGACGCCGTGGCCGACGCTCCGGTCGCCGACGCCGCCGACGCGAGCCCTGAGGCGGCCCCCGGCGCGGACAGCGGGAAGGACGCGACGAGCTCCTGCCAGGCCATGTGCACTCAGTCGGGCTTCGGGGGATCGCGCGTGGATATTCAGCCGAACGAGCTCAATTGCTTCTGCACTTCGGGGGCAGGGGAGGTCACCGACGCGCGCTGCACGGCGCTCTGCACCGGTCAGGGCAAGGCGAAGGCCGAGCGCTTCAAGAGCACCGGCGCGAGCTTCGACGCTTGCCAGTGCAGCTGACACCGACCTGAGGGAGAGCGCTCGTCACCGATCGAGCGGCACGACCACGAGCGGCTTCACTGTCTGCCGTGCGCGGCGCGGATCGCCGGGGGCGAGCGGAGCTATCGCGGTCCCCACCGCCGTGAACTCGACCACCGGGGCCATCGAGCCCGCGACCACGGCGTTGCGGGCGGGGCCTCCCATGAGCTGCGGGCGGTGCGCGTTCTCGCTCACGGTCATTCCCACGATGCCCGTCGGCGCGTCGGGGTGGCCGGCGGGCCACCACGAGAAGAGATCGTACTGGAGCCTCGCCATCGCGGTCTCGCGTGCGTCGAAGAACGCGCGTGTGTATTCGGCGACTTCGCAGTTGTAGCCCTGATAGCGGACCATCTCTTGGAGGTTCAGCTGGTAGACGCAGGTGCCGCTCGCGACGGTGACGGGCCTGAAGCCCGCCTGGAGGAGCGCCACGAAGTCTTGCCCCGACAGATCGCTCGTGAACGGCGCGCCGCTCGCGAGACGGAGGCTGGGCGCGCCTCGGAGCGCCTCGGGGCCGTGCTCGCGGTCGAAGCCGACGGCCGTCCCCACGGCGATGAACTTCACGACCTGGTGGTTGCCTCGCCAGAGGTGGTGCTCCACGTCGAGGCGCACGCCCACGACCCCCTCGGCCATCACCTGCGCCGCCTGCATCCGCATTCGTTCGATCGCCAGCGTACGCGCCGCGCGCACCGCCTCGGAGAGCGCGACGACCTCTTGGGTCTCGACGGGCCTCACGAGCGGCGCGTTGCCGAAGAGCGCGCCCCAGAGATCGATCTGCGCGCCGCTCGAGCTCGTGTCGGCCTCGTAGACGCTCGCCCCGACCACGAGGCCATGCGGGAGAAAGCCCATGCGCGAGAGCGTGAGAAACTCGGTCACCGAGAGGTCGCTCAGCGCGGGAACGGGGCGGGCCGACGTGGTCACTTCTCTCGACCCCCGAGGTGCTGCGCGCCGCGCCGATCGTTGGCGACGTGGACGAGCTTGGTCTGGAGCCTCCGATCGGCGCCGGGCATCGGGACCACCGCGGTGCCGATGACGAACAGCTCGATCATCTCGCCGGAGGTCAGCGCCGCGTTGCCGATGTTCACGTAGGTGCGCTGCCACGCGTGGGCGTTCTCGCTCACGGTGACGTCGACGACGCCCGTCGCGCCGAGCGCCTCGGCCTCCCACTGGAGCCGCTCGATGGCGAGCTCGCGCGCGTCGTAGAGGCCGTGCGTGTAGCCCGAGAGCTCACAGCTCTTCGCGCGGGTGAAGAAGCCCCCGGTCGGGGGCTTGAGCAGCCACGGAGGCACGTAATACACGCAGTTGCCCATCACGAAGCCGACGGGGCGGTAGCCCGATCGCACGAGCATCCAGAGCTCTTGCCCGGAGAGCGCCGACTGAAAGGGCTTGCCCAACTTGTTCTTGAAGCTCTCGGGCCCACGGTGCTTGACCGCCGTGCCAATGGCCATGAACTCGACCACGTTCTGTCCGAGCGCGTACGTCGGCTCCTTCGGCGGGAGCGACCACGGCGCCGGCTGGGCGGGCCAGCCCATGCGCTGGCACCACTGCGTCCACTGCGCCCACGCCACCTGTTGCCACCTGGAGAACCAATCGTAGCCGAGGTTGGTCACCCGGCGTGGATAGCCCTGCTCGTGCGCCCACGCCTGCCACTGCCGGTATTGCTTCCAAGCGATACGCTGGGGATCACCGTCGAGATTGACCACGAGGCGCACGCCGATGATGCCGTCCCCGCCTAGCTCCTCGGCCTCCTGTTCCATGCGCGCCATCGCGAGCTCGCGCGCGTGGTAGAGCGCCCGCGTCATGTCGTAGACCTCGCAGCCGGGGGCGCCCTTCTCGAGCTGGGGAACGGTGGGCACCACTTGGTAGATCGACGTGCCCATCACGAGGCCGAGGCAGTCGAAGCCGGCCTCCTTCACGAGCAAGAACTCGTTGACCGACAGATCGCAAGTGAAGAGCTTCTTCGCCCTCATCTCGGCGAGGCGCTCGTGGGCGTGCGGCGGGAGCGTCGGCGCCTCGGGTGCGGGTGGCGCGGGCCGCGGAGCGTGCGGCGCCTGCGGCGGGGGATGTCGGCGAGTCGACACGGCTCAGCGCCCCTCGGAGGCTTCGATGGCCGCTTCTTCGGCGTTCTCGGCCTCGATGCGGATCTCCTCGGCGTCGTCGCCGCCCTCGATGATCTCCCCCTGGCGCCGCCCGAGGGGGGTCAAGGTCAGCGTCAGCGGCGGCACCTCGACCCGCGTTCGCCAGCGCGCGCCCGGGATGCGTCGCACCCCGGTGCAGAGCCAGCTCAGGTCGACGTCGAGATCGTTGCGTTCGCAGTCGTTCGCGCCACAGGGCACCTCCTTCACCTTGAGGGTGATGTCGCTGCCCACCACGAACTCGCACTCGAACGCCGCCGCCTGGCGCTGGATCTTGGTCGCGGCGATGGCCCTCGCCGCCTCGATCGCCTGCGTCGCCTCGAGGATCTCCCCGTGGAACTGCCCGGCGGGCGTGACGTGCCACACGTGGTAGCGGCAGAACTCGAAGAGAAAGCAGCACGGCTCGTAGCCGTCCTTCGCGAGGGCCCAGAGCTCCTGCCCGGACAGATCGGTGATCACCGGCTGGCCAGGCGGGTGGGTGATCCAGGGCGCGCGGACGGCCGTGCCTACGACCGTGAACTCGAGCACCTCGCCGCCATCGTCGCCGCCCTTGCCGCGCCGGCCCATCGTGATCATGCGCTCGCTCAGGCGCACGCCGATCACCGCGTCGGCGCGCACGAAGGCGGCCTCCTGGTAGAGCCTCGCGATGGCCCGCCGCCGCGCCTCGCGGTGCGCGTCGCTGATGACGGTGATCTCGCCGGTCGCGCCCTTGTAGTCGGCGATCTGGCCCACGAAATAGATGCTGCTCCCCATGACCTGCGAGATGGGCTCGCACTGCACGTCCCGCGTGAGCACGAACTCGCTCACCGACAAATCGCTCGTGAAGAGCCGGCGGTGCGGGCCGGCCTCGGCCATCAGGCGCTCCTGGGCGCGGAGCGGAATGCCGCCTTGCGCGACGTGGTGGAAGCTCGCGGCCAAGTCGATGCGTGGGCGCGGGTGCATCAGCCGTTCACCGAGAGGACGAGCTGAGGCTTTTCGATCTCGTGATCGGCTCGAATAGGCACGACCGCGGTGCCGATGGCGCTGAACTCGAGCACGTTCACTCCCCACGTGTGGTTGCTCTCGTCCACCGTCACGCCGACGATCCCCTCGGCGCCTAGGTCCTCGGCCTCGGCCTGCATGCGCTCCATCGCGAGCTCACGGGCGTCGTAGAAGGCCTGCGTGGGGCCGACGAGCTCCATGTTCTGCGGCGGCGCGTAGGCATAGCCCTGCGGCGCGCCGCCCCAGCCCCGGGGCTGCCCGGCCCACTGGGCCTCTGGCGCGACGTAATAGACGCAGTTCCCCATGACCATGCCCACGGGGCGGTACCCCGCGTGGAGCAAGGTCCAGAAGTCTTGTCCCGACAGGTCCGACTGGAAAGGCTTGCCGTTGTTCGCGCGCCAGGTCCCCTCGCCGGAAACGCTCTTCACCGCCGTGCCGAGCGCGAGAAACTCGATGACGTTCGAGCCCCACGCGTGGATGGTGAGCGTGAGACGGACAGCCACGATGCCGTCCGCGCCGAGCGCGTCGGCCTCCTCCTCCATGCGCACCATCGCGAGCTCGCGGGCCTGGTAGAGCGCCTGCGTGAGCGTGGTCAGCTCTTCGCTCACGCCCGGGCGCACGGGGTGGAACCCCACGTGGAAGATGCTGCTGCCCATGACGAGGCCGAGGGGCTGGAAGCCCACCTCCTTGACGAGCAAGAACTCGTTCACTGAGAGATCGCTCGTGAAGAAGCGATGCTGCCGCATGCTCGCCAGTCGCTCGCGCGCGTGCTGCGGGAGCTCGTGGTTGTACTGTGCATGCTGATTGCGAGTCGCCTGGTTCGCAGGGGACGGCATCCCGAGGCGCGGATCGGCGGGCGGCTTTTGCATGGCCCGTCGAAGCTATCGTGGTCTTCGACCGATTGACCAGCGCGGAAGAGCGCGCGGCTACGGGCGCCCCTGCTCGTCGCCGCCGGTGAGCTGCGCGAGCACCCACGCGGCGCGCGCGTTGGAGCTTGCCTGTCTCGCGAGGGCCCGCGTCAGCAGGTCGACCCACTGATCGAGGGGAATCACCTTCGACTTGAGGGCGATGCCGCGCACGACCTTCTTGTGCTGGGCGACGAGGCCCGCGCCCTCGCGGCGGAGGCCGAAGCCCTCGGGATCGAGGGTCACGTCGATGGCCTGGACGTAGGCGCCGTGCGCCTGGACGCGCGTGACCTCGGGGTAGCCTGCGTGCAGCGTGCTCGCGAGCTTCGCGAGGAACGCGTCGATGTTGCCGAGGTCGAGGCGCATGCTCGCGGCGAGCTGGTGGCCTTCGACGGCGACGACAACCTGGGTCTTGCAGAAGCCGCACACGTACGTTCGACCGTCGCCTTGCGGGGTAGTGGGGGCTCCGCAGTTCGTACACGGAACGTGGGCGGCCGACATCGCTCGACCGTACCGCCCGCGGATCCTTGCGCGCAAGCCTCGCGTGGTCGACGATGGTGCCATGTCCCGCAGGAAGGCCGCGAAGCGCTCGGCAGTCGGAGTCCGCCCCGGCGGCGCGAGCTTTGAGGCGTACGGCGAGCGGTTCGATCGCAGCCCGTACGAGCTCCCTACGATGGACCTCGGTGAGGCCATCGCGCTCGCCACTGCGCTCCTCGAGGCGAAGTCGCGACCGACCCCCGCGCTCGCCGAGGAGACCTCACGTCTCGCCGCGGCCCGCGATCGCGCGCGCGCTATGCAAGCGCGGCAAGCGCGGCAAGCGCGGCAAGCGAGCCAGGCGGCGAACGACCTCGACGCCAGGCCGTTCGATGTCGCGATGGACCGCGCGTGGGCGACCTTCGTGCGCCGCATCGAGGACGTGTCCGCGCTGCCCGCCGCGCGTTATCCCGAGGCCGTGGAGGCGGCGAGGGTGCTCGCGCTCGTCGGCGATCTCTCTATCTTGAAGCTGAACTACCTGGCCGAGTTCGCGCAGATCGGCGCGCGCCTCGACGGGCTCAAGCGCGAGGGTTGGCTCGACGCCGCGCGGCGCTTCGCGGGCCCGCAGTTCCTCGACGAGGTGCTCCGCTGCCACGCCGCGTACGGCGAGGCGCTCGGCGTGGGCGACCGCCTGGGCGCCGAGGAGGCCGCGCCCGATCGGGGCCTCGCGCGCCTCGAGCTCGTCGAGACCATCGCCGAATACGCAGTCCAGGTGCTCTCGCTCGCGCGGGCCGGCCGACCGTCCACCTGGAAGGCCGTGCAGGGAGCGCTCGCGCCGATCGCCGAGGTCCACGAGCGCGCGCGTCAGGAGAGCCGCGCGATGCGCGCGGAGCGCGAGCCGCCGGCCCACCCGGTCTGACGGGGCTCGAAGGAGCCATCGAGCTCGTTGTTGACGGGTGCGGCCCTGGACGGAGTCATGATCGCCTCGCTCGCTCATCCGGAGGCTTGCACTCGAGAAGGGCGGATATCGCGCGCCACCCCGTGCCGCGACGCCACGCGTACCTGGCCCCCGCGTCGGGCTGGGCGACGTGCGAGCCCTCGCTCGAATCATCCCGCGAGCAGCTCGGCGAGGGTCCGCGCCGCGCCGGACTCCGCCGCGGGCCCGAGGAGCGCGAGGACGCGCTGGCGGCCGGCGGCGTCGAGCCCTCCGCCCGAGGTCGCGACGAGGCGCCGCGCCGCGAAGGCGCCCACGCTGCGCGTGAAGCCGCCCGCCGAGCCATCTTTGTCGGGGGCCACCGGGACGGCGTCGCCGCCGCGGCTCATGGCCTGGACGGCGCGCGCGAGGATGTGCTCGCCGAGGAGATCGAGCGCGACGCCGAGCCCCTGCCACTGGCGCCCCTCCGCGAGGCGCCGGGTCGCGGCGCCGAGGGCCTCGTCGGCCGACGTGGTGGGCCTGCGGGCGATCGCCCGGAGCGCGAGCGTGCGGCCGCCGCGCGAGCCCACGAGCCCGAGCGTGCCCGGCATCCACTGAAAGGCGGGCTCTTTGCGATCGAGGGTCGCGAGATCGGTGAGCGGCGTGCGCTCGAAGAACGTGCTCAGGGTGCCGAGGAACGCGGTGCCCGACACCACGCCGCCGCTGGCCGGAAGCTCGACGAGCCCGCGCGGCAGGCGGGTCTCCTCCACGCGCCGGAGCTCCGGCCACGCCTTGAGGCGGGCGGGCGGCTCGGTGCCGAGGAACGTCTGCTTGCCAGTCCACCACGCGAGGGTCACGTCGGTGCGGCTCACCTCGAGCACGCGCGAGAAGAGCGTGTGGCGCGAGAGGCTCTCGCCCACGCTCCGGGGGTTCGGGATGCGGGCGAGGGTGGCGTCGAGCACGGCGAGGAGCTTGCCGGGCGAGCTGCGGCGAAGCACCGCGTCGAATCCCGGGTGGGTCGATTGGACAAGATCGTTGAGCACTGCGGCGAGCGCCCACTCGTGGGCCGAAATGGCCTCGAGGCGGTCGATGGGGGCGAGGCTCCGCGCCACACGCGCGCGTGCGAGCTGCACGTGGCTCCCGAGGTCGGGGTCGGCGAAGGGGCGGTCGCCTTCCATGGCGAGCGCGGTGGCCCCACCGATCGGCTTGTGCAGGGTCATCGGGCCGCCGAGCACGAGCGGCGCCAAGAACTGAGCGAAGAGGACGTCTTGGACCGTGCCTGGGTTCGCCTTCGCCACGCTTCAGCCCCCCGAGGTCGCGTCGGGCGGCGCGGCGACCCCGCTCATGGGGAAGGCGCCGAGCGGCTCGAGCCGCAGGTCGACCGTGCGCTCCGCGAGGGCGCGCTCGATCGACTCGGCGACGATGGGCTCCCAGGGCTTGCTCTCGAGCAGCACGGTCTCGAGCGGCACGAACGCAGACTCCTCGACGCTCATCGCGCGCGCGAGCGAGTCGATGAAGAGCACCTGCGACGCCGGCGCGCCGAGGGCCCGGCAGAGCACCTCGGGCGCCACGGCGGGCGTCACGTCGTACCCCGCGGGCAGGAACAGGCTCGCATGAAACTCGTAGAAGAAGGTGCCGATCGGGATCGCCTCGATGCCCATCGACGCGCGCAAGAACGCGCCGCGCGGCGTGAGCGCGATGCGGGTCCGCGTGATGGTGTCGTGTGGCAGGGCGTACGCGAGACGCCGCAACAGCGAGACCTGCTCCGGCGGCACCCACGAGGCCGTCACGTTCTTCCAGGGCGAGGGCGAGGGCACTACCCGCAGCGGCACGCGGACCGCGTCGGGCTTCATCGTGCCCGTCGCGGCGAGGGCCTCGGGGCGCCCGTCGTGGCGCAGCTCGACCCGCGCGAACGCGCGCAAATCTCCCATTTGTGGCGTGCGATCGAGCATCCACGGGTCGTCGCCGCGCCCCCGCAGCAGCACGAGCCCGTTCGGGTCGAAGACGGGGCACGCGCGCAACGCGACGGGGTGGCGGTACCCTTGCTCGACGGCGACGCCCGGCCCGGCCGGCAGGAAGGTCGTGATGCCCGGCGTGAGCCGCATCAGGCTCAGCATGCGCTTCGGCAGCTCGGGGAGGCGCACGATGGTGCGGCGCACGGGCCCCTCGTCGAAGGCGCTCTCTGGGGGCCACTCGCCCACGGCGACCTCGCCCTCCACCCGTGAGCGAACGAAGTAGTGGATGAGGGCCGGCCCGAGCCCTGCCTCGGCCACGAGGATGCGTGGCCCCGTGTCCTCGTTGGTGCTGGGATCGACGTGCGGCATGAGCCTCAAGAGCAGCGCCCTAAGGTCAACTTTCTTGTCTATCTCGTAGACCTGCGTGAACTTGTCGTGGTAGAGGCAGAGCGGCAGGTCGGTGGTGAGGAGCTGTGTCGCGTCGTAGCCGAAGGGGGCGCCGGCGTCGCGGTACTGCACGAAGTGCCGGCTCGTCCCGGTGAAGGCGAACCCGCCGACGAGGCGCGCGGTCTCCGCGATGCGGTCCATCCGATCGCTGGACTCGGCGGCGAACGAGAGGGTGATCTCCCGCGTGCCGAGCTTCGAGCGCACGAGCTCGATCTCCATGCTCGGCATCAGGTCCTCGAGCGAGTGCTCGCGCGTGTACACGCTGAGCCACGCGACGAGGCGATCGATCGAGGGGAGGAGCACGAGCCCCTTCGCGCCGAGCGCGACGCCTTTGCCCTCGAGGCCGAGGCCAGGGGTGCGGAGGCGGGTCTGGTGGAGAGCGATGCGTTCGAGCATGCGTGCGAGAGAGTACGCCAACCGGGACGGGGCCGTCACTCTCGCCGGGACCGACACCGTGCGAATCAAGCTCTCCGCGGCGCCGCTCGCCACCGCCGCGAAGAGCGTGCGCTACGCCCACACCGGCGTGGCCGGCGCGCCCGCCGGGGCGACCACGGGCGCCCGAGGTAACCTCCGGGACTCGGACTCCACGCGCTCACGCCACGGCAACAGGCTCGAGAACTGGGCCGTGCACTTCTCCATGCCCGTCCCGTAGGCGGGATACATCAACCGCGGGCTGGAGGTTGACGGCGCCCACATCGCCCTCTCGTGGGCTCACGAGAACGAGCGCTTCAGCGAGCCTCGCCGGCGCCTTGAGCAGGGGCGAGCGAGGCACCGCCGGCGCCGGCAGCTGCCCGGCTTTACCCTCCTCGCGAGTCGCGCAGTCGGCTGCACGTACGCCCGCGCTGCCTCAGTCGTTCGCCATCCACGACACGAGGCTGTCGATGGCGCGCGCCTGCGCATCCCCCACGTACGTATGGCCCACGTTGCCGAGCGAACGAAACTGCGCGGGATACCCTGCTTGCTCGAGCTGCCTCGCGCTCTCGTTCAGATAGGAGTGGGACGCGTCATAGAGCCCTGCCGCGAAGCCGACCTTCGTCACCCCCGCCTTTTCGAGCGCGTCCTTACTTGGGCGAACGTTGGCCCCAACGAACAAGATCGCGCGGATCTTGTTCGGATAGGCCGTCGCGAGCTGCGCCGCGAGGTAGGCTCCTTGCGAGAACCCAAGAAGCACCACGGGCGCGCGCGGATCCACTTCAGGCTCCTGGGCTACTTGAGCGAGCGCGCGCTGGACCACCGCCCATTGCTCGGAGAGCGAGCCGCCCCACGAGTAGCGCTGCCCTTCTCTGACGTTCGCGTGCGGACACACGAGCCAGCCGTACGTGGGGACGCTGTGGGCGAACTCGGCGCACCCGCGCTCGGGCCCTCCCGCGATTCCGTGGAGGTACACGAAGACGGGCTGCTTTCCGCCGCGGTTCTCCGGGGCAAAGGCCAACACCGTTCCTCGCGGGATCCGGGCGGGCGCTGCGACAACCGACGAGGTCTCTGCCGCGGCGGTGCGTGGGGCCGTCACGCCGCCCGCGACCAGCCCGAAGAGCACGACGAACCACACGGCCGCGGACGCACCAAGTCGCGCGCGCACGTTCGGGAACGAACCCATGGTGCAACCTCCAGAAAAGCCTGCGAGCAGCCGCCACGCACGCCCAACGTGCAGGTCACCGCCGTTTCAGCCAGGAAGTCGCGGGAGCCTTGGAGGGTGTGACATCGGGCGGACGGATTTCGTTCGCCTCACCGGAAGTCGACCATGGAGGGCGTGACCACGAGGTCTTGCTTCATTCGGCGCCGCCTGTCGCGCCTACTAACCGGAGGGGGTTCACGACGGACTCCTGGTCGAGCGCCCTCCGCCGCCCTGAAGGTGCTACGAGGCGTCGTCTCACCTTAGGGCCGACAGACGATGAC
>Ga0073904_10001457_pt1 | contig 17723 bp, 15 predicted proteins | sample KloWWTrecipitate_FD_66668 | JGI IMG/M metagenome (GOLD analysis project Ga0073904, IMG submission 66668) | Active sludge microbial communities from Klosterneuburg, Austria, studying microevolution and ecology of nitrifiers - Klosterneuburg... | ecosystem: Engineered > WWTP > Aerobic digester >... | reverse complement strand
CCCCGGGCGATTTCGCCCAGGCCTATGTCATCGCCCACGAGGTGGGGCACCACGTGCAGAATCTCACCGGCGTCTCGGAGCAGGTGAGCGCGGCGCAGCAGCGGGGAGGCGAGGCCCAAACAAATGCCCTCTCGGTTCGGCTCGAGCTTCAGGCCGACTGCTTCGCCGGGGTGTGGGGCCACCATGCGAACCGGGATCGGAAGATCATCGAGCCGGGCGACTTCGAGGAGGGCATGCGCGCGGCCGCGTCCATCGGCGACGACAACATCCAGGAGATGACCGAGGGGTCGATCCACCCCGAGTCGTGGACCCACGGTTCCGGCGAACAGCGTCAGTTCTGGCTGCGTCGCGGTCTCGAGTCCGGCGACTGGACGCGCTGCGACACCTTCAGGGAGAAGAGGCCCTAGGCGAGCGCCTCCCAGGCCTCCTCGGCGCTGAAGGTGTAGCGCAGCCCGCAGAAGTCGCAGTCCACCTCGATGGTCCGCCGATCCGCGAGGAGGCCCTGGATCTCGTCCCGCCCGAGCGCTCTCAGAACCGAGGCCACGCGCTCCTTCGAGCATCGGCAGACGAAGGTGACCGCGCGCTCGGGAAGCAGCCGGACTTCTTCCTGATGGAAGAGGCGATGGAGGATCTCGGTGTCGCCGAGTTCCAGGAGTTCCGCGCGGGTCACGGAGGAGGCGAGGGTCCGGATTCGATTCCAGGCGTCCGGGTCCGCCTCCGCGTCCGCCTTGCCGCCCTGCTGCGGCACCTTCTGAACGAGCAGCCCCGCGCATCCCGAACCGTCCGCCGCGAGCGCGAACTGCGACTCGATCTGCTCGGAGCGGGCCATGTAGGCGTTGAGCACGTCCGCGACCGAAGCGTCCTCCATGGGCACGAGACTCTGGTAGGCGTCGTAGTCGCCGCCCGGATCGATGGTCAGGGCGAAGGAGGCGCCCCGCGCGAGGTCGGTGAGCGACAGTCCCGGGCCGATCGAGGCCGGCGCGTCGAATCGCGCCATGGCCCGCACCGTGTGGTCGGCCCGGCACTCGGCCACGAGGAGGGAGACGGGTTTTCCGCCCTGGATCTGGAGGGTGAGCCGCCCGTCGCTTTGAAGCATCTTCAAAGTCGAGGAGAAGAGCGCGGCCGCGGCCAGGCACTCCCCGAGGAGGGATGTCACCGGTTCCGGATAGGCCCGGCGCGCGAGAATCGCCCGCCACGACTCGCCGAGGCGCACGTACTCGCCCCGCACCGCGCCCGGGCCGATGACGAACCTCCGGGTGGCGTCCGTGATTCCCGAAACCATGCCGCGCTACCCCTCGGGACTTCTAGTCGAGGACCACGGTCTCCACGTGTCGGGGCACGTGTGTTTTGAAACCGCGATCGGCGTTGATCTTCACCGCGAGGGTGAGGGCGGCGTCTTCCTCGCCGTGAGTGACGAACACGGTCTTCGGCGGGTTCTTGACCCCGGACAGCCAGCGCATCAGCTCATTCACGTCGGCGTGGCCGGAAAGACCCTTGAGGTCCGTCACCTCGGCCAGCACGGGGACCTCGGTCTTGTGGATCCGGACCGTGGAGGCCTTTTCGATGAGCCGCCGCCCCAGCGTCCCTTCGCCCTGGTAGCCCGTGATCAGCAGGGTGTTCTCGGGGTGAGGCAGTCGAACCCGACAGTGGTGCAGGATGCGGCCGCCCGACAGCATTCCCGAGGACGAGATGATGACGGCCGGGCTCTTCACCTTGTTGAGCGCCTCCGATTCCTCGCGGCTGCGGGCCAGGCGCACCCACTTGCTGTTCAGGACGCTCTGTCCTCCCACCAGGGTCAGCGCGTCCTTGAGCGCCTCGCCGTGCCGCGCGTAGATGCGGGTCGCGTCCACCGCCATGGGTGAATCGATGTAGATGGGGAACGGGCGCAGCTTCTGCTCGTGGACGATCCGGTCCATGAGCCAGATCATCTGCTGGGCCCGGCCCACCGCGAAGGCGGGGATGAGCAGGACGCCGTTCCGCGCGAAGGTGCGCGCGATGACGGTCTGGAGTTGCTCCTGGACGGAGGTGACCGGATGCTGCCGGTTTCCATACGTGCTCTCGATCAGCACGTAGTCCGCGTCGGGACACGGTTCCGGGTCCTTCGCGAGCACCGCGTTGTATCGCCCGAGGTCTCCCGAGAAGAGGATCCGGCGCGAGCTTCCCTGGGCGTCCTCCACCGTCATCTCGATGGAGCTGGCGCCGAGCAGATGTCCGGCCTCCCGGAACATGAAGGAGATTCCCGGAGCGGCGATATGGGTCTTGCCCAGGGGAACGGGCACGAAGAGTTTCAGGGCCCGTTCCACGTCCTTGTCGTCGAAGAGAGGCAGCGCCGGCTTGTGGCTGGTGAGGCCCTTGCGGTTCAGGTACTCCGCGTCCTCCATCTGCAGGTGGGCCGCGTCCTTCAGCAGCACCTCGGCGAGTTCCACCGTGGGCGGGGTGCAGAAGATGGGTCCCTTGAAGCCGTTCTTCGTGAGCCTCGGGATGCGGCCGATGTGGTCGAGGTGAGTGTGGGTGAGAACCACCGCCTCCATGTGGGGGGCGGGGAACTCGGGATCCACCCAGTTGCGCTGACGGATTTCCTTGCGTCCCTGGAACATTCCGAAGTCGACCATGACCTGCGACCGGCCGGAGTCGACGAGATAGGCGGACCCGGTGACCGTGCGCGCGGCCCCGAGGAAGGTGATGGAAATGGGCATCTGGTTCTCGCTTTGCTTTGGTTTGAGGGCGTCGTGACCGCGGGCGGCCGCCTCAGAATAGCCGCATGGCCCCGGAAAGGAACTTCTTCTGATATGGTCCCGCCCGTTGTGACTCTCACCGCCATCATCGCGCGCCGTTATTACCGCCCGGGAGGGACCCGGGTGGCCTAGAGCAACGTTTCCGCTCCGGTCCGCACCCACGGGCCCGCTCTTCAAGAGAGCGGGCCTTTTCTTTTGTTTCAGAAAGCAAGGAAAGGAACCATGAACAGCACACTGGTCGAAACCGCGGTCGTGACGCTTCCCCCGGGACACCCCGGAGAAGGCGATCCGATCTACATCGCGCGCCGGTCCGCCCTCTCGAGCCTCGTCGCGTCCGTCGACGAGCTCGGGGCCACGCTTCCCGAGGTGAGATACACCGAAGAGGAGACCGAGGTGTGGCGCGCGGTCCTGGACCGGCTGTCGAACCTCCACGAGATCCATGCCGCCTCCGCGTATCTGCAGGGATTCCGGCGGCTCGGAATGTCCCCCTCGCGTCCGCCCGTGCCCGGGTCGCTGGCTCAGCGCCTGAAGGAGCAGACCGGCTTCGGCCTCGTCCTCACCGACGGCCTTCTCGATGCGCGGGTCTTTTTGAGCCACCTCGGCGAACGCCGTCAGCCCTGCACGGTCTACCTGCGTCACGGCTCGCGGCCCGACTACACCCCCGAGCCGGATCTCGTGCACGAGGCGGTGGGCCACGCGCCCATGCTCACGGATCCCGAGGCGGCCCGGCTGAACGAAGTCATCGGCCACGCCGCCGCGCGCGCGTCGGCCCGGCAGCTCCAGGCTTTGCTCAGGCTCTACTGGTTCACGCTCGAGTTCGGTCTGGTCGAGGAAAGGAGCGGTCTTCGCGCTTACGGCGCGGGGCTGCTCTCGTCATTCGGCGAGCTGCCGCATGCTTTCTCGGACGCGGTGGATCGGCGGCCGTTCAAGCTCGAGGAGGTGATCGAGCAGGACTACGCTCACGACCGGATGCAGGATGTGCTCTTCGTGGCGCCGGGCCTGGGAATGGTGCTGGGCGAGGTTCAGGTGTGGCTCCGGTCCCGGGAGTACGAGGCGCTCTAGCTCAGCATCTTTCTGAGAACGGTCTGGAGGATGCCGCCGTTCTTGTAGTAGTTGATCTCCACCGCGGTGTCGAGGCGGCAGGTGGCTTCGAACGAGAAGCTCGTGCCGTCCGCGCGCTTCGCGGTGACGGTGAGGGTCTGGCGCGGGGTGAGGCTCTTCTCATCGAGGCCGCCGATGGTGATCGACTCGTCGCCCCGAAGGCCGAGGCTCTCCGCGTTCTGGCCGTTCTTGAAGACGATCGGGAGGACGCCCATCCCCACCAGGTTCGAGCGGTGGATGCGCTCGAAACTCTCCGCGATGACCGCGCGCACGCCGAGGAGCAGCGTGCCCTTGGCCGCCCAGTCGCGTGAGGAACCGGAGCCGTACTCCTTGCCCGCGAGGATCACCAGAGGGGTTTCCGCCTCCTTGTACTTCATGGCCGCGTCGTAGATGGTCATGCGCTCGCCGCCGGGCTGGAACACGGTGACGCCGCCCTCGACACCCGGCACCATCAGGTTCTTGAGCCGGATGTTCGCGAAGGTGCCGCGCACCATCACGCGGTCGTTGCCGCGCCGCGCGCCGTAGGAGTTGAAGTCCTTCTTCTCGACCCCTCGCGCCTTGAGGAAGTCGCCGGCCGGAGAGGCGGCCGCGATGTCGCCCGCGGGCGAAATGTGGTCGGTGGTGATGGAGTCCGAGAAGATCGCCAGCACCCGCGCGCCCTCGATGCCCTTGAGGGGAGGCGGCTCCATGGACAGGCCCTGGAAGAACGAGGGCTCCTGGATGTAGGTCGAGGCTTCTTTGAAGTCGAACAGGGCGCCTTCGGCCACGGAGATGGCGTTCCAGTCGGGATTGCCGCCGAAGACGTCCGCGTAGCTCTTCGTGAAGAGTTCTCCGGTGACCGAGGCCTCGGCGTCCGCCACTTCCTTCATGGTCGGCCAGATGTCCTTGAGCATCACCGGCGCCCCGGAGCGGTCCTTGCCGATGGGCTCGGTGGCGAAATCGATGTCGGTGGTTCCCGCGAGCGCGTAAGCGACCACCAGGGGCGGCGAAGCGAGGTAATTCGCCTTCACGTCGGGATTCACGCGTCCTTCGAAGTTGCGGTTTCCCGAGAGCACGGCCGAGGCGACGAGCTTTCCGTCGTTCACCGCCTTCGACACCGCGGGAGGCAGGGGACCGGAGTTACCGATGCAGGTGGTGCAACCGTAGCCGACCACGTTGAAGCCGATGGCTTCGAGATCGCCCATCAGGCCCGACTTCTTGAGGTACTCGGTGACCACCTTCGATCCCGGAGCGAGAGAGGTCTTGACGTAGGGCTTCACGTTGAGGCCCTTCGCCACCGCCTTCTTCGCGACCAGGCCCGCGCCGAGCATGACCGAGGGGTTCGAGGTGTTGGTGCAGCTCGTGATCGCGGCGATGGTGACGGCGCCGTGAGCGAGGGTGCTGGTGACGCCCTTCATCTCGACCGCGGCGGTGCGGGTGAGATCGTCCGGGCCGAGGCCGAAGCCGCGATCCTTCACCGGAGCCACCAGGGACTTGCGGAACGACTCCTTCATCGCCTTCAAGGGCACGCGGTCCTGCGGGCGCTTCGGACCGGCGAGAGACGGTTCCACGGTCGAGAGGTCCAGTTCGATGGTGTCGGTGAAGACCGGCTCCGCGGAATCCTTCGTCCGGAAGAGTCCCTGCTCCTTCATGTAGCGCTCGACCAGGTCCACCTCGTCGGCAGTGCGGCCGGTGTTGCGGTAATAGCGGAGCGTCTCGTCATCGACGGGGAAGAAGCCGCAGGTGGCGCCGTATTCGGGCGCCATGTTCGCGATGGTGGCGCGGTCGGCGAGGGGCATGCCGTCGAGGCCGGGGCCGAAGAACTCCACGAACTTCTCGACCACGCCCTTCTTGCGCAAGGCTTGGGTGACGGTGAGGACCATGTCGGTGGCGGTGACGCCTTCGCTCAATCGTCCCACCAGGCGCATGCCGATGACCTGCGGCGTCACCATGTAGAGGGGCTGGCCGAGCATCGCCGCCTCCGCTTCGATGCCGCCCACACCCCAGCCCAGGACGCCGAGGCCGTTGATCATGGTGGTGTGCGAGTCGGTGCCGACCAGGGTGTCGGGGAAGGCGTACCTTTCGCCGTCCACCGTCTTTGAGAGAACGCCCTTGGCGAGGTACTCGAGGTTCACCTGGTGGACGATGCCGGTGGCCGGCGGCACCACGCGGAAGTTGTCGAAGGCTTTCTGGCCCCAGCGCAGGAACTGGTAGCGCTCGTTGTTGCGCTCGAACTCGAGCTTCGAATTCTGGGCGAGAGCGTCGTTCGTGCCGTACGCGTCGACCTGGACGGAGTGGTCGACCACCATGTCCACGGGAACGAGGGGATTGACTTTGCGGGGATCGTGGCCGAGGCGCTTGACCGCGGCCCGCATGGAGGCGAGATCCACGACCGCGGGCACGCCGGTGAAATCCTGGAGGATCACGCGGGCGGGCATGAAGGGGACTTCGATGTCCTTGGGCGCCTTCGCGTTCCAGGCCGCGAGGTTCTTCACGTCCTGCTCGTGCACCAGTTCGCCATCGACCGATCGAAGGATCGCCTCGAGGACGACGCGGATCGAGAACGGGAGCGTCTCGAGGCCGGGGGCGATGCCCGCCTTCTTGAGAGCGTCGAGGCGGTAGATCGAAAAGCTGCCGGACTTGGCCTGGAGCTTGGCGCGCGAACCGAAAGAATCCTTCTTCATCCCTCCATTTTACGGCCCCGGAGCTACTTCGCCCCGATGGTCAGGGGGTCGCCGGTTGCGTGGTCCTTGATCTGGAACTTGAGGAACTCGTGCACGGCGGCGAGGGCTTCCCGGTTGGAGGTGCTGATCACCACCCGGCCGCCCTGCGGGGAAGCCTCATAGATGTACTTGATGTCCGCCTTGAGCTTCGTCATGACCGCAGTTCCCGGCGGCATCACGCTGTGCACCAGCATCGGCGTGTTGAAGTCGCCATCGGCGAACATCTTCGCGATATGACCGAGGTGAGACTGGATCTGGTCGCGGCTCTCCTTGTCGTCCTTCGAGTTCGCGTCCACCTGGATCGCGCCGCCGTCTTTCCGGAGCAGGAAGTGATGGGTGGTCTTCTCGTGAGAGAAGCCCATGGCCTTGTCACCGTTTTTTTCCACCTGGTGCTGGTGTTCGCTGGCCGGGGCTTTCGTGGCTCCAGTGCCCTGCGAGGGGATGAGGGCGGCGATGAGGATCAGTGCGGGTGTGTTCATGGGAGATCTCCTGGGTGAGGTTGGTGGTCTTGAATACGGCAAGGGATTCGAGGAGATGGGCGGGTGCCCCCCCGGGAGCGCCTTCGAGCCGGCGATCCCAGTTCTCGAGCAGCGCTTTGAGGTCAGCGCGGAGGTCGGTGAGCTCGCGGAGACGGGTTTCGATCGAGGCGAGTTTTTGTTCCGCGAGCGCCCGTACCTTGCGGCACGGCGGCGCGCCCCGCTCCCGTTCTCGCAGGACCACCGACAGTTCCGCGAGCGAGAAACCGAAGGCAAGCGCGCGGCGCACCAGGAGGACGCGCGCGAGCGCCGCCTCCGGATAGATCCGGTAATTGGCGGCCGAACGCGCGGGCTTCGCGAGCACGCCCACCCGCTCGTAATGGCGCAGGGTGTCGGCGCTGATGCCCGCGCGGCGCGCCAGTTCCCCGGATGCGATGCCCATGTCGGGCATTATCGAGCCCGGAACGCGTTCCAGGGTCAAGAGGCGTTTTTTTGAATCTTTTACCCGCGGGGTGTTTTCGGGAACTTGTCGACGGTGTGGGCGATCGGCTTTTGCGCCTTGAGGTAGTCGTAGACGATGCCGAGATCCTCGTCGGTGAGCTTGTTGTACACCGGCCACGGCATGATCGTGTTCTGGCCGCCCGGGGGCACCTCGCCCTCCACCGCCCCGAACGCGCGGAAGAGGCCGATGAAGTTCTCCTTGGTCTTGTCGCCGAGGCCGCCCGAGTGCGGGCTGATATTCGCGGAACGAACGACGCCCCAGGGCCCGCGGAACTCGTTGTCTCCCGCCCACTCACGCCCGGGGATCGGCATCATCCGCTCGTCGGCGGTGGTGTGGCAGAAGAGGCAGCCCATGGTCGTGGTCAGGTACTTTCCGTAAGCCTGCGCGTCGGACTTCGACGGAGCGCTCACCGGTCCGTCGAGCGGCTGCGGAATCAGACGGACGATCAGGGGCATGGGGAAGTCGAGCTTCGGCGCGGGCGCTTTGTAGCTCACCGGCGGCAGAGTTCGGAGGTAGGCCACGATCGAGAGCGCATCCTCATCCGAGAGATCCTTGAGGTCGCCATAGGGCATCAGGGGAAAGAGCGGGCGCCCATCCTTCGAAACACCCTCGCGCATGGCGCGGATGATTTCGCCGTCCGTCCACGAGCCGAGGCCGGTCTCAAGGTCCGGAGTGATGTTCGGCGGGCAGACCACGCCGGGGACGCCGATGCCCTTGTCGAAACAATCGCCGTGCGCTCCCAGGGGCGGCACCACGGGGCCCGCGTACCGCTTGAAGTCGCGCTTCGAGTGACAGTCGAGGCAGCCCTGGCCCAGGTACTCGCCCCGGGCGAGCCGCTCGGGGGTGGCGGTGGCGGTGAGGGCCGGCGCGGGGCGCATCTTCGGCCGGGCCAGAAACACGAAAGCGGTAAGGCCGGAGAGCACGAGAACCGCGAGCAAGGCGAGAGAGAGACCGATCTTCTTGAGCATGAGGGACCATACGGCGTTTTCGTCCGATTGGTTCGATGTTGCGCGGCATGCCCTCCAGATCGTCGACCGGGGAACGCGACGCCCTGTCTCCCTGCCAGCGTATCGAGGGCCTTGCCCTCACCACCCTTCCCAGCGAGGGATTCGACGCCGCACGCAGTAAGGCGCCGACGCCCTGTCTCCCTGCCAGCGTATTGAGGGCTTCGCCCTCAAACGCTGGCTGGGAGACAGGGATTCGAACCCCGATTCTACGGTTCAGAGCCGCATGTCCTACCGTTGGACGATCTCCCAGTGCGCGAGGGTGAACGGGTAGTTTAAGAAACCCCGACGCCTCACGTCAATCTCTCCTCCGCACGATTAGCCTTGACCTGAAATGGGCCTTCTCCTGGACGCCGAACAGAACTTCACCTGCCGCAGTTGCGGCGAGTGCTGCCGACGCGCCTTCGACATCGTCGTGACCGACGCCGAGAAGCGGCGCTACGAGACCGCGAAGGCGGATCGCTGGTTCCGGGAGTCGCCGTCGAGCGAACCGGGGGCCCGCTCCTCTCCCTTCGTGTTCGAGCGCTCCGGGCTGCTCACGATCCGAAAGCGCCCAGACGGGGTTTGCGGCTTTCTCTCAGACGAGAACCGCTGCCGGATCCACGAAGAGCTCGGCGGGAGCGCCAAGCCCCTCACCTGCCAGATGTTCCCCTTCTCCTTCGACCCCGTTTCCGGAGAAACCCGGGTGAGCGTCAGCTTCTGCTGCCCCACCGCGGTTCGAAACGACGGTCGAGCCCTGGACCTCCAGCAGAAGGAGATAGGAGATCTCGCGAACCGCTGGCGCCGGAACCAGAACCCGTCCGACCGACCCCTCGAGTGGGTCCGGGGAATGCCCCTCGATCCGGAACTCCTCGACTCCATGAAATGGGTCTTCCGGCGGCTCCTGGATCTTCACGAGCCCACCTTCTCCTTGCGCCGCAACGTCCGGCGCATCGCGACGCTGGTCGATGACTGGACTCGGCCGCGTGTCCTCAAACTGGGCGAGGAGAAGTTCGAGGAGTACGTGAAGCTCACGGGGGAGTTCGCCCTCGCGAAGCCCGCCGACCCAGCACCCGCGAAACCCGCCATCGCCGGCTTTCTCTTCCGGGGGTTCTTCTTCGCCTCTCTGGTGCCCTGGGCCTCGCGCGGGGCCGTGCGATCGGGTCTCGCCCTCCGCTTCCGGCTCCTCCGGCTCCTCCTCCACGTTCATGGCCTGGCTCCGTCCTTCGATGGCCTTCGGTTCGGCGCGGGGCGCCGCATGGTCCTCGACATCGACGTGGAGCCCTTCTTCACCCCCGCCTATCACGTCCTCCGCGCGGCCATCGAGAAACTCGGCTCGGGTCGGCGCCCGGTGGTCGAGGAGCTGAGCCTCGCCGTCGGGCACCTCCTGGTGGCCGAGCACCTGCTCCTCGCTCGCACGCACGGCGAAGGCGATTCCGCGGGATGGATCCGGGCCATCATGGACGCGCACGATGTCGCCCACGCCGATCCGGCCTCCACGTTCTCCCGGTTCCTGGTGAGCCTTGCCGCGCCGCCGAGCCCGCTGCACCTGTTCGGCGCGCGCGCGTCCGGAGCCCCTGCGGCTCCTACTTCTTCGGTTTGATCGACGTCATCATCGCCTTCGCGGCGGCGCGGTCGAGGTGGGCGAACCCCGCGAACTGCTGGCCGGAGAAGAGGCCTTCCGCCCCGTCGATGGTGACGAAGTCGCCGGTCTGGTAGGGGCTGGCGTCGGAGAGCATGTAGGCGATGAGGTTGCTGAGTTCATCGTGGTCGCCGAAGCGCCGCGAAGGAACGCGGTCGAGCGCCTTCTTCTCGAGATCGCCGGCCATGAGCCGTGAGAAGGCGCCCTCGGTCGGGAACGGGCCCGGCGCCACCGCATTCAGGCGAATGCCGTAGGTCGCCCATTCGACCGCCAGCGACCGCATCATCGCGAGAACGCCGGCCTTGGCGGAGGCGGAAGGCAGGACGAAAGCGGAGCCGGTGGTCGCATAGCTCGTCACTACGGAGAGCACGTGCCCTTCCGCCTTTCGCTCGATGAGCCGCCGCCCGATCTCCCGCGTGCAGTTGAAGGTGCCGTAGAGCACGATCTTCACCACCGCGTCGAAGGCGTTGTCCGAGAGGTCTTCGGACGCGCAGAGGAAGTTACCCGCCGCGTTGTTGATGAGCGCGTTGATCGGTCCAAGGGAGCCCTCGATGGAATCGAAAGCGGCGCGAACCGAGCCCGGGTCCTTCACATCGCAGGAGGCGAACGTCGCCTTGCCGCCGGCCCTCTCCATATCCGCCACCGTGGCCTTGAGCGGCTCCTCGCGACGCCCGACGATCGCGACCTTCGCGCCCAGGCCCGCGCACTTGAGGGCCATCGACCGTCCGAGGCCGGTGCCGCCTCCGGTGATCAGGAGAGTGCGGCCAACGAGCAGATCGGGGCGGAACGGGTTGCGGTCGACCTTGGTCATGGCGGGGAGGCTATCAAGGACGGCCCGCGGCTAGGCGAGGTCGAGGGCGGGAAACGCCCGCACGAGGAGGGGCTTCGCCAGGGCCATCAGGACCAGGACCAGCCCGAAGGTGCACACCATGGTGGGGCCGGTCGGCAGGTCCAGGCTCACGGAGAAATAGATGCCGAGGGCCGACACCACCGTCCCCATGGTCCAGCCGATGGCGAGCCGCTTTCCGATGTCCCGCGCGTACAGCATCGCCGCCACCGACGGCACGATCAGGTAACAGAACACCAGGAGCACGCCCGCGATGGCGACGGACCGGGTGACCACGAAGCCGAGCGAGGCGTAGAAGAGAAAATCCCACCACTTCACGTTCGGGCCGCCCGCTTCGGCGTTGCTGTGATTCATCGAGATGGCGAGGAACCTGGCGCGGAAGAACCAGTGGAAGAGGCCGACGATCACGTAGAGGAACGCGGTCTCGCGAACCTCCTCCCACGAGACGGCCAGGATGTTCCCCACCAGCATGCCCTTCAGGTGCTCGCTCTCCGCCGAGGCCTTGCTCATGGCCAGCATCGAAGCGGCCGAAGCCACCGCGTAGCAGATGCCGATGATGGCCTCCTGGGGGATGCGCGCCTTCGTCGAACGAATGGTGGAGAAGATCGCGGCGCCGATGAGGGTGAAGAGAAGGCTGATCCAGTAGGTCCAGGGCCCGTGGGGATCGCCGTCGGTGAAGGGAAGGAGCAGCGGGATGGTGGTGCCGAAGGCCGCGATCTGGGCGAGGGAGAGGTCGACGAAGATGACCCCCCGCTCGACCACGTGGACCCCGAGGTAGGCGTGGATCCCCGCGATCACGAGGGCGGCCGCGAAGGGGGCGGCCAGGAACTGCAGGATGGTGGTGTCCATGGCCTACTTGACCGCGCCCTTGAGCGCTCCCACGATGAGGTTCACGTTGTACTCGAAGAGATGGATGTAGTCGGTGATCTCCTTCTCGCTGCCCACCGAAGGCGAGAGCACGATGACCTTGGCCCCGGTCTCGCGGGCGACCGAGTTGGGGGTCTTGAGGTCGAAGTAGGGCTCGACCAGGATGACCGTGGCCTTGACCTTCTTCATTTCCGCGATCAGGTCGATGGTGTGCTGGGGTGAGGGCGGAATTCCGGGCTTCGGCTCCACGTAGCCGATCACATCCAGGCCGAACCGCTCCACGAAGTTCGGCCACGAGCGGTGATAGGTCACGATCTTCGTCCCCTTGAAGGGAGCCATGGCCGCATCCCACCGCTTCTCCGCCTCCAGAAGCCGCCGGTCGAAATCCGCGAACCGCTGGGCGAAGTAGGCGGCGTCTGTGGGCTGCAGCTCGGAGAGCTTCGCCTGGATGGCCTGGGCGATCCTCCGGCCGTTGCCGGGATCGAGCCAGTAGTGGGGATTTCCCAGGGGATGGACATCGCCCATGGCGCGCGTGATCTGGCCCTGGGGAATGTCGAGGATCTTCACGGTGAGGGACGCGTCGAGATAGCCCCGCGAACCGATCTGGATCTTCTCGTTGCGGCTCTGCTGCAGGAGGGGCGGGAGCCAGCCGATTTCCAGTTCGCGGCCCACCACCACCAGGAGGTCGGCCGAATGCAGCTTGAGGATGAAGCTCGGCTTGGCCTCGACGTAGTGGGGATCCTGATAGCCCCTGGCGATGGCCTCGACGCTGATCCTCTCGCCCCCGACTTCACGCGCAAGGGCGGCGAGGTCCTCGGTGCTGGTGACGACCTTGAGACCGGCGGCCTGCGTGGATGGCGCCGCGGCGAGAAGGGAGGAGAGAAAGGCAACGGTGAGCAGGGATGAGCGCGTGGACATGACGAAGACTCCTAGAACGGATGAGCGGCGTGCGCGCCGATGGAGAAGAGGAACTGGAAGAGGAACTCGTTGGACTTCACCCCGTCGCCAAACCGGGTGTGCCGATACTGGCCGCGCACCAGCGAGAATTCGCTCGGCTTGAAGGTCATCAGGAAGGATGCGCCCTTGTCGGTGATCGAGGCATCGGTCGCCCGATCAGAGGTGTCGAATCGCGCGCCCGTGGTCCAGCGTCGCGCGAACTGATACTCGAGGTACCCATAGGCGCCGAAGGAAGACGGCCCCGTAAGCTCCGAACGTCGGCTCCAGGTTGCTTCGGCGCGGGCGAGGAAGTGGGTGTAGATCGAGCGCCGGAGCGGCCGATAACGGAAGGTCAGGTCGGCTCCCCAAAGGCGGGTGGTCTGGTCCGGCCCCGCGTCGTTGTGGCCCTGGGCGAAGGAGCCGCCCAGGTCGAGGTTCGTGGACTCGGTGAGGTCGCGGTACCCGCGGAGGTGAGCGACGTAGGCGACGTCGGCTCGCTTCTCCGCCACGAAGATCTCCGAGTTGCCCTGGTACACCTGACCGGTGGCTTCGAGAAAGGCGAAGTTGTTGGGAAAGAGCCTCGATAGACTGATGCCCGAGTCGGCGAGCCCTTCATCGCCGCCCACGAGATTCTGGGTCATGAGCGGGCGATCGGTGAAGGGGACGACGTGGGTGTGGGACGCGTTGATCTTCCCGAAGGCATCCCGCATCTTCCCGACCTTCATCAGCAGGCCGGCGGGCAGGGTCGGAAAGGTGATGAAGGCTTCCTCGACGCCCACTTCCTCGGGCCCGAAAGTCAGGAAGACATCGGCGCGAGCGTAGGGATCCACCACGGCCTGGAAGGACACCTCGGCTTCATTGAACTCCAGGGATGGCTCGCCTCCTCCCGGGCTCTTTCCCGCGGCGCCCACGAAGTTTCCGATGGCGGCGATGTCCGGATTGAACATCTTCGAGGAACTCGCGGGTGCCCCGCCCATCTGCGCGGGCGGGGCCGGCAGCGGAGCGGGGCTCGCCGCGGTCGCGTTCGCGGCTTCCACCGTCTTCAGTCGAGCCTCGAGGTCGGCGATCCGATTTGTGAATTCCAGGCGCAGCGCCTCCAGTTCGGCCTTCAGGCGATCGGCCTCGGTGGTTTGGGCGAACGATGGACCCGTGAAGGCGAGAAGAAGGCAGAAACAGAGGGAAATTCGACCTGTGACCATTGCGGGGCGTCCTCCTGACGACGCAAAAGAAATCTCGAACCCGCTCCACGGGAAATTCGAATCAATGTTCGAACGTCCCCTCCTCCCTGGTCTTCAGCGGGAGGGAAGCGGGACTAAGCGAAAGAGTTTTCTTTCGGCGGCGCGCGTCCCGGGGACGAGGGCCGGTCGGCGCAACTCTTCGCCTCGACGCTCTCGGGCACGGTGGGCCGGAGGGGTCCGATGCGAACGAAGAGGACGGCCCCGGCTTCGATCTTCGAGGCGGTGCGGCTGGCCGTGCACGCGTCGCAGTGGAGCCTGGACTTGAGATGGCAATCGAAGTCGTGGTGGAGGAGGGGTGCTACCAGCGTGACCAGCGCGAACAGCCCCAGGACGGCGAGGCGTCCCCAGGCTCGACGGCGTCGCGCGGAAGCAGTCATCCTCCCAGTATAGACACGACCGCCCACTACCCCGCCCCGCCTGACCTCTCGTCATTGCGAGGAGCCATTCGTTCTGGTGTTGCGACGAAGCAACCCCGTCCAGCCGCTACCAACCCTGGTAGTGGCTGGCTTACCCTCCCGCGAGCTTGTGCGGTATCCGCTTCTCGCGAAGGACGGCCTGGGCGGCATCACGCCGATCGCCTTGAAGTTCGATGTCGAGGTCCTTGATCGAGCCGCCGGTGCCGCAACGCGTCTTCAGGAGCTTCGCGAGCGCCTCGATATCCGCGGGCGTTCCCGGGACATCCGCGATGACCGTCACCACCCGCCCCGACGCCCGCTTCTCCAGGCGGATCCGGGCCCCCTTCGTCTTGCGCTCCATTTCCGCGGCGAGCGTCCTCGGCTGGCCCGGTGCGGGGCCGCCGGTCGAATACGCCAGCCGGGTTCGATCCTGGGTCATGGATCAGGTCAGTTGAATGACGCCTTCGGGCCCCAGGTAGACCGAGTGCTCGGCCTGAGCCACCGGCCGCCCCGACAACGCGACGAGGGGGGGATAGGAGTGAAGCAGTTTCGCCGCCTCGAGCCTGCGGAAGGCCTCGGCGACCGCCTCGTTTCCGAAGCTGCGGAAGTAGCGTCGGGCGATGGGGAGCCCTCGCCAGGACAGAAGCGACTGGGCGAAGTCGGGGCCGATCCCGAAGTCCTTGAGTCTGTCCTTCGCTTCGGGAAGCAGGCGGAAGACTTCGGAGACGCCCCGCGGCCCCGATCGCCCGTGGCCATCGGTCGCGAACGGCTCGATCGCGATCACCCCGCGCATGGGAAGCCGGCCCTCCGCCGCCCGCACGGTGTTCGTGATGGCCGGGGGGGCATGCACGATGTAGTGACCCACACCGTGGCCGCAGAGACTCTCGAGGGGCGTGAAACCGGCGCTGGTGATGGCCCGCTCGATGGCGGCGCTCACGTCACGGACCGGGATCCCGGGTTTGCAGGCCTGGACCGCGGCCGCCAGGGCCTGCCGCGCGGCCTCCACCATGCGGCCGTTGCCCGTCCCGCCCACGTTCACCGTGGTCGCGGTGTCGACGACCCACCCGTCGATGTGCACTCCGATGTCCAGCTTGGCGAGGTCTCCGGGTTCGTACGTCCGGTCGTCGTCGGGGGTGGGACAGTCGTGAGCGGCCACCGCGTTGATCGAGGTCTGGGTGGGAAACGCGGGTTTGCCGCCGCGTTTCTCGATCTCCGCCTCCACCGTCTCGCAGACCTCCCGGAGCGAGGCCCCCGGCACGATGAGCTTCGCGCCCAGCTCGCGCACCTCGCGGGCGATGGCGCCGGCGCGGCGCAGGGTCTTCAGGACTTCAGACAAGAGAGGGAGCCAGAGAGAACAGAAAGAAGAGAAAAGAAAAAGCCCGGGAATTCTCGAGCAGGCTCGAAAACCCCGGGCGAGAAGCGACGCCGCTTCTGGAAGACCGCTTAGATCTTGTTGACGTTAGCGGCGCGCGGACCCTTGGGGCTGTCCACGACTTCGAAGCTGACGCGATCGCCTTCGTTCAGAGTACGGAAGCCATCGGCCTTGATCTCCGAGTGATGGACGAACACATCGGGTCCGCCATCACGCGAGAGGAATCCAAAACCCTTGGACTCGTTGAACCACTTCACTTTGCCTTCGATCATTTTTGCTAGGCCTCCTTCGGCCTTTCGACTCGTCTACGTCACCGAACGAAGGAGCGCCAAGAACCGAGTCGACATTCGACCCGCCCGACCTCCGTGACCGCCGGAGAAACGACATACGAGTACGGTTGTAAGAACGGTAGACACGCTAGCAACACCATGTGTCGCGCGTCAAGCGGGGAGCCGGGGATTTTGTGGCCGGGCGCACTTTCTCCTTACTTCTGAACCGAGACCTTGCCCGCCGACACCTGGGCGCTGGTCGCGCTGCACGCGTTCAGGGTTCCGCTCACGTGCACCTTCGCGCCCGGTTTGATGGACGCGCTGCACTGAGCCGGGGTCGGAGCATTGGGACCGGACGGGGGCGAGCACACGAGGCTGGCGCCCGCGGCGAGGACGTCCACGCCGCTCGAGGAGCGTCCGCCACCCACGGCCAGGGTGAAGGCCGAGGCGTTGCCGCTCGAGATCGTGCCTTCGAGCTCGATGCCGCGTCCCGGCGTTCCGCCTTCGATCATGCAATCGGCGCGCGGGGTCGGGGCGGGAGAGGGCGTCGGCGTGCGGTCGTCGTCGCCCGTCTGGATCTTGATCTCGTAGGCCAGCACCGGCTGGGTCGCGCCCTCGGCCGGGAGCCACACCCCCTTGACGTGGACGGACCGGCCCACGGTGAGATCGGCGGGGCCGCGCACGGTGTTGCCTTCCCGGATCACGGTCTGGCCCGGACGCGCCACCACCGTGCGGGAATGGATGATGAAGCGGCTGTCGCCGGTCTGGCTGAGCAGGAGCACCTGCTCGACCCTTCCTTCGATTTCCAGGTCACCGTGGCCGATGCCGTTTCGCTGTTCTTCGAGCAGGACCAGGGAGGACCCGGTCACGCTGAGGGTGATGTTGAGCTCCTGGTTGGGAAGAACCGCGGTGAAGGACAGGGTGCCGATCCGCGCGCCGTCACGCGCGAAGACCAGGGTGAAAGAGCCCGTGGGCAGGCCGCGCAGGGTGAATGAGCCGTCGGTTCCGACCGTCACGGTCATGGCCGGACTCTCCAGAACGGACACGGTGAGGGCGCCCGGAATCAGGAGCCCGGTGGACGTCGAGGCCGCGCCGGAGGCCGATGAAGAGGATGAGGCGCCTCCCGAGCCGACCACGGATCCGTTGAGCGTGACCACGCCGGGGGACGAGGGACCGGCGGGGTTCGAGCTGGCTCCGCCGCAGGCGGTGAGCGTGATCATGCCGAGAACGAGAGCGAGGGTGGAACGATTGAGGATATGGGACGACCTGGTACTTGATGTCATGAGGGACCTCCGGTTGAGGGCGTCTGTTTGCCGAACCCGATCGAGTTCGGAGCGCCCAAGGTAGCGCCCCGGTCGCGCGCGAGAGGGTGACCGCGCTCACGGACCCGCCCCCCTAAGCGAGCCTCGTCACATTGGCAATGCGCGGCCCGGGCAACGACGTTCTCGCGGGGAAGGGCCTTGCGCTCAGTTGGTTGCGCGCGCGACGCGAACGAGGGTGACCTTCACGATCCGGGTCCTCAGCTGCAGGCCTTCACCCATGAGGTGAACCCGGTTCTCCCGTTCCGCGATGGCAAAATCGGTGCTGACGAGGTGGGCGCCCGTTTTCAGAACCGCGCTCGCGAGGGGGGGCGCGCTCTCGTCGTCGGTCACCAAGCT
>Ga0073904_10001453_pt1 | contig 17743 bp, 17 predicted proteins | sample KloWWTrecipitate_FD_66668 | JGI IMG/M metagenome (GOLD analysis project Ga0073904, IMG submission 66668) | Active sludge microbial communities from Klosterneuburg, Austria, studying microevolution and ecology of nitrifiers - Klosterneuburg... | ecosystem: Engineered > WWTP > Aerobic digester >... | reverse complement strand
CTCAAATACGATCTCACGACCTCTCTGCCGCTGCTCGACAGGCTTCAAATCGGCGGTAGCGTGAAGGTGCTTCGCGTCAACTACGACACCGCTTCGCCCTTGGGCAACGACAGCCCCTACTCGCCCGCCGCGGGCATCGACCCGTTTGCCCTGAAGACGCGCGTCGTGTCGGCCCAGGCCGGCGCCTACGCGCAGGCCACACAGAATCTGGGCAGCCGCGTGAACCTCACCGCCGGGGGACGGTACGACTACTACCAGTACACCGATCGCTCGCGGTTCAGCCCGCGCGCGGCGGTCAACGTGACACTCACCGACGCCCTGTCGTGGAAGGCCTCGACGGGCATCTACTACCAGCAGCCCTTCTTCCTCTTTCTTGCCGCGTTTCCGGAGAACCGGCAACTGGTTCCGTTTCGCGCCGATCACTTCGTCACCGGCATCAGCTACCAGGCCAGCCCCTCGGCCCGGTTCACCGTCGAGGCGTACCGCAAGAACTATCGTGACTATCCGGTGGCCACCCGAATCCCGGCGTTGTCGCTGGCCAGCATCGGCGATACCTTCAACCTCCGGGACATCCTCTTCCCGTTGACGGCCGCCGGACGCGGATACACGGATGGGCTGGAAATCGCGGCGGAGAAAGCCTTCACCGACCGATGGTACGGCCAGGCAAACGTCGCGCTGTCTCGATCGCGGCAGGCGGCAGTCGACGGCGTGCAGAGACCCGGCTCGTTCGACTATCCGAGGGTGCTCAACCTGTCCGGCGGATACAAGGTGAATCCGCAGTGGGACGTCTCCGCGCGCCTTTCGTATCTGTCCGGCAGGCCCTACACGCCGTTCGATCTGCAACAGTCCACCGCCGAGCGCCGCGGCGTCTACGACCTGACACAGGTGAATGCGGAGCGCCTGCCAGACTCCTTGCGGCTGGATCTACGCGTCGACCGTCGCTTCCGGGTGGCCGGAAAGTCGCTGCTCGTGTTTGCTGGCGTGCAGAACGTCACCAACCGGCGGAACATCGCCGGCTACACCTGGAACCGCGCTCTCAACGCGATTGAGGTCAACAAACAGCAGGGCGTGTTCCCCATCGTCGGGCTCGAGTGGCGATTCTAGTGGAATAGATTCTTGTTCTCCCGAAAGGCACGCTCGTGACAGACACAGGGACGGCAGTGCTGGGCCTCGGGGCGATTCTGGCGGCACAGACGCTCGTCTGGGTACTCAGCGTCAGGATGCAGGACGCCAGCATCGCGGACATCTTCTGGGGCCTCGGCTTCGTGCTGTTGACGTGGTTCTACTGCTGGGCGTCGCCGACGATGACGCCGAGGTCGTGGCTGGTCGTGGCGCTGACCACGGTGTGGGGAGCACGGCTCTCCTGGCACATCCTTCGTCGCAATCAAGGTAAGGGCGAGGACCCGCGCTACCGAGCCATGCGCGCCCGGCGTGGGCCGGCGTTCTGGTGGCAGAGCCTGTTCACCGTGTTCTGGCTGCAGGGCGCGATTCTGTGGTTCGTCGCTCTCCCGTTACTGGTCGCCGTGGTAGCCCCTGAGCCGAGCGCCCTCACACTCGTCGATGGCCTGGGCCTCCTCGTGTTCGCAGTCGGATTCGGCTTTGAGGTCGTCGGGGACCATCAGCTCGAGCGCTTCAGGGCCGACGCAGGCAACCGCGGCCAGGTGCTCGACACTGGGTTGTGGCGTTACACGCGGCACCCGAATTACTTTGGCGATGCAACGATGTGGTGGGGGCTCTATGCCACGGCGGCCGCAACCCCTGGTGGATGGCTCACGGCGCTCAGCCCGATCCTCATGACGTTCCTCCTGCTGCGAGTCTCGGGCGTGACGCTACTCGAGAAAGGCCTGAAGGCGTCGAGGCCGGGCTACCAGGCGTACGCGTCACGGACGTCGGTGTTTGTCCCGTGGTTTCCGCACACTCAGAGGTGAGAGGTGCGGTATACCCCGACGATCAACTACGCGCTCTACCAGACCGGATGGTTCGTCTGCGTGCTGGACGCGGCGTGACACCCCATGTGGGCACAGTCTGCGACGGTAGTAGAACGACAGCCATCCCTGGATGCCGAACATGCGCGAGCGCTTGGCCAGATCGAGGAACAAGGCCGAGTCGAGCACGATCGGTGCCGCCAGAATCGAGTCGCGGCACAGGACGTTGATCTTGAGCAGCATCGGGTAGCCGAGCCTGCCCACGGCCGGTGCAATGACGGGCGTCGCGGTCCCTCCGCTCATGAGGCTCCTTTTGCGTGGGCAGCCCTTTTGGCCGCCGCTCGTAGCATCCCTTTGGCTCGAGGCGTCGCCTGCCGTTTCGGTGGTGGCGGTGTGTCGCTCGGCTGCAGCAGGACCATCGACGTCACGAACTTGCGCGTGATGCCGTCGTCGAAGGCGATGGTGACATGCTGGCGGTTCATCTTGACAATCCCACCCAGTCCATACGTCGCTTGGTGGACGCGATCGCCTGTGCGCAGCGTCATGCTCTCTCCCTGTGGTTGTCAGTGCCCCATCTGTGCCCGCCCGAGGCGGTGTGTGAGCTGACGCGGATACTCGTCCAGATCGAGGGCGACACCGGCTACACCACTGGCGGTCGCGGCGCCGGCCACCGCCGACGCCACGCGCACGATCGCGCGCGGGTCGAAGGGCTTGGGCATCAGGTAGTCGGCGCCGAACTCCAGGCGTTCCGTGGCGCACAGAGCCCACACATTCCGTTGTCACCGGCGATGGTCCTCGGTCGCCCTCACCTCGTCGAGCATCGCGACCGTCTCGTGGAATTGTGCATTGAAGTACTGCTTGAGCAGGACGAGCACCTGGATGACCACGGGGTCGCGGAGGGTGTAGTAGGCTTGGTTACCCGCCTTGCGACTCACGACGATCTGCTTCGCCCGCAAGACCGACAAGTGCTGCGATAGATTCGCGGCCTCGACCTGGAGATGCGTGAGCGCGCCCCGGCCCCGACTTCGCCGTCTCGCAAGGCTTCGACAATCGCGATCCGCGTGGGATGCGCGAAGGCTTGGAAGACCTGGGCCTTGAAGTCCCTGAGCGGAGAGTTCACGCGATAAAGCATGGTCGATATGCCTCTCGCACACCCATCGCCACAAGCAGGCCGTTGAGAATCGCCTGGGGACGGGGCGGGCAGCCTGGGATGTAGACATCCACCGACAGAACTCGGTCGACGCCGCCGACCGCAGCATATGTGCCCTCGCCGAAGATCCCTCCGCTGCACCCGCATGCGCCGACCGCGACGACGATGCGTGGCTCGGGGGCGGCGTCATAGGCCCTGCGAAGTGCAATCTCCATGTTCCGCGTGACTGGACCGGTGACCAGCAGGACATCGGCATGTCGAGGGCTCGCCACCAGGTGAATGCCGAAGCGCTCCAGGTCGTAGACCGCATTGGTCGTAGCGGCGATCTCGAGCTCGCAGCCGTTGCAACTGCCCGCGTCGACCTGCCGCACGTGGAGGGAGCGGCCGAGACGCCCGTGAATGCGCTCGCGCAACCGCGCCGCGGCCTCGGCCAGGCTAAGCCCCGCTGCCACGTCGTCCTGGCGTATGGTACCCCGGCCCGTCTGCGGATCGACGTCGAACGACGCGCGCCGGGCTAGCTGTTCGCGGCTGTACGCCGCGACCTCGACACGGGTTGAGACGCTGACGGCCTGCTCGGGGCAGGCCGTGACGCAGGCTCGACACTGGATACAGGCCGCGTATGACAACGAGACCGTCCGGGTGCCCGGGGCCGTCGTCATAACCTGGATGGCGCCGCTTGGGCATGCACGCGCGCATTCGTCGCATGCCGTGCAGCGACTGAAATCGATGACCGGAAATCCGAACGACGCCGCCGACCCGAATGGGTCGAGCTCGGTAATCACGCCGGTCTTGAGGCTTTCCGCGAGAATTCCCAGCATCTGATTCCTGTTTCTCTCTAGCGGTCGTTGCCGGAATACGAAAGGTTGAAGCTCTTGTTGATCACCGGGAAGTCCGGAATGATGTTGCCCGGTACCGCCTGAACCACTCCTGGCCAGTTCAGGAAGCTCGGGTCGGTGACCTTGACTCGCGCCACCTCGCCACGCTCGTCAGTCGCGACCCAGTGCGTGCACGGACCGCGCCACGCTTCCACCCAGCCGAGCGCACCGGTGCTGGCGGGCAAACGATCCGGCAGTCGAGTCGCCAGCGGCGTCTCGGGCAGCGTATCCAGGACCTGGCGCAGAATCGACAACGACTGTTTTACCTCTCGTGCACGCACCATCAGGCGGGCCTTGGCGTCCCCTCCGTCTTCGACGGGCACCTCGAAGGTCAGGCCCTCGTACGCATCGTGCGGATGGTCCCGGCGCAGATCCCCATCCACGCCGGACGCTCGCGCGGTCATCCCGACGATGCCGAGGTCGTGGGCGGCCTGATGGCTGAGAATGCCAGCCCCTTCGACCCGGTCGGTGAAGGAGCCGGCATCCACGAGCAACCGTATCAGCCCATCGAACTGCTTCTCGAACTTACGAAGGTGCGCGAGGAGCACTTCCGACGCCGGTTCCGAGAGGTTCCGCGTCACGCCGCCCAGAGCGACCGCGCCCCGCAACAACCGAGTCCCGAACAGCCGATCCTGCACGCGGACCAGTCCCTCGCGCAGGGCCTGCGCACGACTTGCCGGCACCGTGAACGCCACATCGGTCGCCAGCGCACCGATGTCGGAGGTGTGGTTGTAGATACGCTCCAATTCCAGCAGCACCACTCGCAGCGCACGGGCCCGGGCCGGCACCTCGACATCGGCAAGGCGTTCGATCGCGTGCGCGTAGGAAAGGGCGTGCCCGACGGTGGTGTCGCCGGAGATCGATTCAGCGAGGTACAACCCATGACGCCAGGGCAGCCGCTCGAAGCGCTTCTCGATCCCTTTGTGCGCGTAGAAGAGCCGGAGTTGGAGGTACAGCACGGGCTCTCCGGCCACGCCGAACCGAAAATGCCCGGGCTCGATGATTCCGGCGTGCACTGGTCCGACGGGCACCTGAAAGACGCCCTCGCCGGTTACGGGTCGGAACGGGTGAAAGTCACCGGTTACCCGCGGCATCACGCGGTCGTACGGGAAGTCCTTGCGCAGCGCCCACGCCCCGTCCGGCCAGTCGTCGTGTAGAGCCACTCGCGTCGGATTCGGATGGCCATCGGGCGCGAGGCCAAAGAAATCCATGACCTCGCGTTCGAACCAGTTGGCGACGGGGTATTTCGCGGCGATGGACGGAAACGACGGTTCAGACGGGTGCACGGGCGCCACGGTCCGCAGGAATGTTCGGATGCCCGGCAGAAACCACAGGTGGTGTAAGAAGAATTGCCCGATCGAGTCTCGCTCATCGCTCGCAAACAGCGACAGGAGCCGTCCGCCCAGACCGATACTGATGCGATCGGCGAGGCCCGGCAACGCGGGCGTCGTCGTTTCGAGCAGCCACTCGCCGGCGTGCGTCTCGCGAAGAGCCCCGTCCGGCATTTCCAACGCCGTTGACACGATTGCTTTCACAGACACGTTAGCCACCACCCCACACGACCTGCGTCGCGGCCCGGATGAGCGCCATGAGTGGCGCCGGAAGATAGAACGTGGACACCACGGCGACGGCTGCCACCCCAATGGTCGTCACCATGCCGAGATCGAACCGTTCGGGCTGCGGCACCCGCCGGTCGGCTGGATCGCGCGGCGGTCCGAGCACGATCTGCCCCACTTGGTACGCGAAGCCACAGAAGAGGACGACCAAGGCGGCGAGGAACACGGCCGTCGCCGCGGGGTGCGCGCCGGCGAACCCCGCGCCTAGAATCATCAGCTCGCTGAAGAAGAGGCCAAACGGTGGGGAGCCGGTGATCATGAGGGTGGCGAGGACCAGCAGTGCGCTGGCCACCGGCGTGCGGCTGAAGGTCCCGTGCCCGATCCGGTCGAAATTCGAGGAACTGTGGAGCTGCGCAATCGTACCGGCGGAGAAAAACGCCAGGGGTTTGGCCAGCGAGTGATACGTCATGTGCAGCAACGCGCCGAAGACCGCCGCTTCCGCGCCGAGACCAACACCGATGGCCATGATGCCGACGTGCTCGATGCTCGAATAGGCCAGCAACCGCTTGATGTTCCACTGGATCAGAACGAAAGGCATCGCGATCAGCACCGATAGCAGACCGAGCGTCAACAGCAGGCCTTCGGAGAACCCGGGGCCGAGTGACGCCTTCGAAATCAGGTGGATCCTGAGGACACAGTAGAGCGCACCGTTCACCATGCCGACGGCCATCAGTACGACGGCCGGCGACGGCGCTTCGCGATATGCGTCCGGTTTCCAGGTGTGCATGGGGGCCAGGCCGGCCTTGGTGCCGTAGCCAATCAGCGCGAACACGACGCCGAGCCGCAGCGTGAAGGGGTGCAGCTCCGGCGCCACCTGCATGAAACGGGTCCAGTGCAGCCCGGACATCCCCTCTCCGAGCGATCCCTGGCCGGATGCGAACAGCAGCACCGTGCCCAGGAGGGCGAAGGCGAGGCCGAGGCTGCCCAGTACCAGAAACTTCCAGGCCGCCTCCAGCGAGGTGTCGCGATCGTGGAAGGAAATGAGGAACACCGAGGCCAGCGTGGTGAGCTCGACCGCAATCCACATGATGCCGAGGTTGTTGGACATCGAGACGAGAAGCATCGCAAACACGTAGGCCGGGATCAGGCCGTAGAACTCGCGGCGCATTCGCGGTGTGACCACGCCGCGCGCCTCGTTCCGGCGCAGATAGCCGGCGCCGTAGGTGCCCGAGAGCAGGCCCACGAACCCGCACAGGACGAGCACCAGCGCGGACAGCCCGTCCACGCGCAGAGCATCGGCAAAGGCCGCGGGAGGCCGGCCGCCCAGGAATTGTCCCGCCGTGGCGAGGCACAACACGAAGGTCAGCGCCAGGCCGCCCACCATCGTGACCTCCTTGAACGGGCGTGCGCCCCCAAGGGCGCCGACGGCGGCGGTCACGAGCGGCACGGCGAGTGTCCAGAGAACCAGGTTCACGCTCACCCTTTCAGCTTGGAGAGGCGGCTGACGTCCATGGACTCGAACCGGCCCACGAGGCGTTGAACCAGGATGCCGAGCACGAGCACGGCCAGAATGACGTCGAACGCGATGCCGAACTCCACGATGAGAGGCATTCCGGAGGTGACGCCGATCGCCACCAGGAATACCGCGTTCTCCACCGTCAACAACGCCAGGATCTGCGTGATGGCCTTCTTGCGCGTCACCATCAGGAAGAGCCCAATCAGCAACAATGACAGCGCCACGCCGATCACGTGGTGGCTCACCTGCTGCGTGCCCCCCTCGAAGCCGGAGCTGACGCGGTAGCCTACGACCGTCAACCCCAGGCAAATCAGCAAGGAGGTGGGGACGTTCAGGAACGGCTCGATCTCGCGGTGGATCCCGATGCGGTCGACTGTCCGCATCAGGAACCAGGGGATTAGAAAGGTCTTGAGCACCACCGTCAGTGCCGCCGTGACGAACAGCTCCTGGCGCGACTCGGAGATCGCCATCGTAGTAGCCACGACGCCCAGCAGCAGGGATTGTGCCCCGTACAGGCGGATCGTCGTGAACAGCGCCTTCTGGCCGACCATCAGAAACGCGCTCACCAGCATCCCGGCGGCCGACAGAATCAGAACATACGCGGTCATGGGCAGAACCTCAGAGGAACCGGATCGCGAGCGCCAAAAACGCGAGGCCGAGCGAGATAGCCACCAGTTCGGGAACCCGGAACAACCGCAGCTTGGCGTTCGTGCTCTCCACGAGTGTCACGGCGATGGCCAGAGCGAACACCTTGCCCGTCCATGCCAGGAACCCGACCAGCAACGCAGCCGGCGCCGTGGTGGTCGCCATGCCGACCGGCATGAATAGGCCCGCAAGCAGCGTGAGATACAGCAACTCCTTCACGGCGGAGGCCCACTCCACCAATGCCAGGTCCGGGCCGGCATACTCGAGGACCATGGCCTCGTGGATCATCGTCAGTTCCAGGTGGGTGGCAGGGTTGTCCACGGGGATGCGACCGGTTTCGGCGACGACGATCATGAAGAGGCCCGCAAACGCCAACATATCGCTCGGGTGGAGGGCGATGCCCCCGTGCAGCAGTGTCCTGATCAGGACGCCCAGGTTCATCGAGCCTGCCGCAAGCGCGGAGGCGAACAGTCCTAGCATGAGGGCCGGCTCGGCGAGTGCGGCAATCGTCATGTCGCGGCTCGCGCCCATGCCACCGAACGGGCTGCCCGTGTCCAGGGCGGCGGTGGCCAGGGCGAACCGTCCGAACGCGAGCGTCCCCACCAGCAGCAGAATGCCGCCAGCCGCTTCGAGCGGAGCGGCCGCAAACACCACCGGCACCAAGGTGGTGGCGGCCAGCGCCGCCGCGAAATAGACCCGCGGGCCGGCCACGTAGATCCACGATGCCGTCTCGGATCGGACCGCTTCCTTGCCGAACCACTTGGCCAGGTCGTAGTACCCCTGCAGCAGCGGCGGGCCCTGACGATTCTGGAGCCTGGCCTTCATCTTCTTGATGACTGTCTTCAGTAGCGGGGCGACAGCGAGCAGACCGACCGCTTGCAGCAGGGCCGCTCCTGCGGCCATTAGCGCTTCCTGGATCACGAGCGTCACGTCGTTCCTCCCAGCCACATCAGCAAGATGACCGCGAGCACGAGCACATAGGCCAGATACGCGTGCAGGCTCCCAGCCTGCAGCACCTTCATCCCTCTCGCCGCGCGGACGACACCCTTCACCAGCGGTCCGTACACGTAGCGCTCGAATGTCGGCTCAATCTCGGAACGGTAGCGCACCTGTTGCACGAAGTAGGGCGAGATCTCCGCCAGCGCGTCGACTTGTCGCGTCGGCCGGTACACAGCTCGGAAGATCATCTTCAACGGTTTCGAAAACGCCGTGGCGGTGTACGAGGCATTCGCGGTCAGTTCGCCACCGCATCCCCACGTCGGCGCCCGCCTCGCGACGGCTTTTCGTTTGGACGACAGCGCCGCCGCCCCGATCACTCCGACCAGAAGGGCGAGCGCCAGCAGAGCGGGCACGACGTGGTCGAACGACCCGAGGCCGGACGGCATCCCGAACCCCATCGACCGAACCTCTACGCCAGGTTGCGTGCCCGGCAGCGATCCCGTCACGCTTCTGAGCGCGTCGAGCACCAATCCGGGGAACAGGCCAAGGCCCCCACACAGCACCGCAAGAAACACCTGCGGCACGAGCATTACGACCGGCGACTCGTGCGCGGCGGCCGCAGACGGCGTTCGCGGTAGCGCAAGGAACGTGACGCCGAACGCCCGCACGAAACAGGCGGCGGCCAGGCCGGTTGTCAACGCCAGCAGAGCGGCGGCGAGTGGCAGATTCAGGCGCACCAAACCCGGTGTCGAGGTGAACCCCAGCAGCAGCGCCTGGAAAGTGAGCCACTCGCTCGGGAAGCCGTTCAAGAGCGGTAGCCCCGAGATCGCCATGGCGCCGACGAGAAAGCACACCCCCGTCCACGGCATCTGGCGCAGCAGGCCCCCGAACTGCTCGATCTGCCGTGTAGCCGTCGCCATCACGATGCTTCCCGCACACAGGAACAGGAGTCCCTTGAAGACAGCGTGATTCAGGACGTGCATCAGGCTGGCCGTCACCGCGACGGCCGCCAGCGTGCTGCGCCCGTGGGCCAGGGCCAGCATCGCCGCCCCCAGCCCCAGGGCGATGATCCCCGAGTTCTCGATCGTGCTGTAGGCCAGGAGCCGCTTCATGTCGGTCTGACTGAGCGCGTACAGCACGCCGAGAATGGCGGAGAGTGCGCCAACGGCCAGAATCACGAGCGCCCAGTTCACTTCCGGCGTACCGAGACCGAAGGCGCACACCCTGAACAGACCGTAAATGCCCGCCGTGATGAGCGCGGCCGACATGAATGCGGAGACGCTGCTGGGGGCCGCTGGATGCGCCTCGGGGAGCCACACGTGAAACGGGATCAGGCCCGCCTTCACGCCGAACCCGATGAAGAACAGGGCGAAGAGCAGATCCCGCATCGGTCCGACCACGATGTGGCCGGACAGGATGGCCGAGAACGACAGCGATCCGGCGGCCGCCGCCAAGATGAGGAAGCCAGCCACGAGACAGCCCGTCCCGACGTGGGACATCACCAGGAAGAGGTACGCGGCCCGCCGGCTCGCCCTCGATTCGTGTTCCGTCGCAACCAGCGCCGCCGTCGCCAGCGTCATCACCTCCCAAGCGCCGATGAACTCGATCGCGCCGCCGGCCACGAACACGACCTCGATCGCGCCAAGCATGATCGTGAACGCCGTGCCGACAGCGGCCGTCCGAGCCGTCGTGACGGCATGGGCAAAGTACCCCGCGCTGTACAACGCCACGGGCACGGCGACTAGACCTGTCACCATGAGAAACCAGGCCGACAACGGCGTCACCGAGTATCCGAGCACGGTGCCGGACGCGGTGTGGCGGAAGAGCACGCCGTCGATCGTATGACCCGACCTAATCACCTGCAGGGCCACCGTGCCAGTCAGCAGCGACGCCACGGTGGAGGCCCCAAGGACCGCCCAACGGCAGGCGCGCGCGTGACGCGCGAGCCCGAGTGCCGCGGCCACGCTGGCGAGACGGATAACCAGCGCCAAGGGCACGCCGACAGCGACCAGTCCCTCCACGCTCAACTTCTCCACCACACCAGCAGCACCAGACTCACGACCATCACGATCACGTAAGCGAGATACGCATGGAGGCTACCGGCCTGCAGGACCTTCATGCCGGCGGCCACGCGCAGCACGAAGGCGACGAGGGGGCCATAGACGTACCGCTCGAACGTCGGCTCGATCTCCGCCCGATAGCGCACCTCCTGCGTGAAGTAGGTTGACACATCGCTCAGCGCTTCGACCGCACGCGTCGGCCGATACACCCCCCGGAAGATCATCATCAGCGGCTTCGAAAAGGCCGTCGCCGTGTATTCAGTGCGCGCGGTCAACTCGCCTCCGCATCCCCACGTCGGCACCCGCCGCGCCGCCGCCCTTCGCCGCGCCGACAGCAACCCCGTGATGGCCAACCCCGCCACGAGTGCCATTCCGAGGAGCGCGGGAACGACGTGGTCGAACGACTCCAGACCCGACGCCATCCCGAGTCCACCCTGCGCGAGGTCTGCTGGCGGCTGCAGGCCGGGTAGCGACACCATCGCCGCCTGAAGCGCCCGGAGCACGAAGCCGGGGAACAGGCCCAACCCGACGCAGCACGTCGCCAGCCACGCCTGCGGTGCGAGCATCACCATCGGCGATTCGCCCGCCTCCGCCGCCGACCGGCTCCGCGGCAGGGCCAGGAACGTCATGCCAAAGGCCTTCACGAAACACGCAGCCGCCAGAGCCGTCGTCAGCGCCAACAAGGCGCCTCCGATCGGGAACAGCAAGTACACGAGCGGCTCGCCCGAGCCGCGAAAGCCGAACAGGAACGCCTGAAACGTCAGCCATTCGCTGGCGAAGCCGTTCAGGGGCGGCAGGCCGGAGATCGCCATGGCGCCCACGAGAAAGAACAACCCCGTCCAGGGCATCCGCCGCAGCAGCCCACCGAACTGCTCGATCTGCCGCGTGCCCGTAGCCATGACGACGCCTCCCGCCCCGAGGAACAGCAACCCCTTGAACACCGCGTGGTTCAGCACATGGTAGAGACCGGCCGCCACGCCCACCGCGGCCACGTCGCCGCGCCCGTACGCCATACCCATCATCCCCGCGCCGAGGCCTAGGAAAATGATGCCGATGTTCTCGATGCTGTGGTACGCCAGCAAGCGTTTGAGGTCGTGCTGCATCAGCGCATACAACACGCCCAGCACGGCCGACAGCCCTCCGACGACGACGACGATCACGCCCCAGGAGAGAGGAGGAACGCCGAGGCCAAACACACAGACCCGCGCGATTCCGTAGACGCCTGTCTTGATGAGCACGCCTGACATCAACGCGGAGATGCTGGTCGGCGCCGCCGGGTGGGCCTCGGGGAGCCAGACATGGAGCGGGACGATTCCGGCCTTGACGCCAAAGCCGAGAAAGAAGAGGGCGAACAACACGTGCCGAGTCGGTCCGAGCGCCGCAACGCCGGACAGTATCGTCGAGAACGAAAGAGAACCGGACCACGCCGACAACATCAGGAATCCCGCGATCAGACAGCCAGTGCCGATGTGCGACATGACCAGATACAAAAACGCGGCGCGCCGGCTGGCGCGTTCCTGATGCTCGGTGGCCACAAGAGCGGCGCTGGCCAACGTCATCAGTTCCCAGGCGCACAGGAACGTCACCGCATCACTGGCGGCAAACACCACTTCGATCGCGCCCAGCAGGAGGTTGAACGTGATGCCGAGAAAGACCGACTGCCGGCTCCAATGCGGACCTCCCACGTATCCGAGGCTGAACAGCGCGATCGGGATGGCCACAACGGCCAAGACCATCAGAAACCACGCCGCCAGCCCGTCTATTGAATACGCCAGGGTGACCCCGGCCGCTCGATGAACGAAGAGCACGCCCTCGGCGGGGGTGCCGGACCATACAACCCGGGCGGCCGTCAGGCCGGTGATGAGCGAGGCCACTCCCGAACCGAGGAACGCCACCCGTCGAGCGACGTCACGGCGGCCTGCCGTGAGTCCCGTCACGACCGCGATACCGAACCTGAGCGCCAGCGCGAGAGGCAGACCGTAGGCGACATCGGTGACAGTCACATCATCGCCTTCCAGTCGAAGCCACAGTTCGTGTGTCGCACAGTTCACCCCGCAATGGCCGAAACGATCAACCCCATCAATCCCAGCACCGCCAGTAATGAGGAGACCGGACGGACGCCACAGGCCATCACCACCAGGCCTTCGGCACTACCCCCGGCGGGCTTCTCGCCGCAACTCGCGGAGCATCACTCCCGTGCCCACCAGATGGTTGTTGAAAATGCGACGAGCCACGTCGAGGAGCTCTTCAATGGCAGGGTCCCGCAACGCATACCGTACCGACAGGCCATATTTTTGGGACGTCACGATGCCCTGGTTACGTAAGACCGAGAGCTGCTGTGACACCACTGGCTGCTCCAACCCCAAGCTCGCCTGCAGTTCCTGGACACTGCGATCACCGCCAATCAGGATTTCGAGGATCTTGATCCGCACGGGGTGGGCGAGCGCCCGAAAGAACTGGGCTTTGAAGGTTTGAAGTTGGGTCGCCGCCATCAGGTCACCTGTGTCGCCCGCTGTCCTCAACCGAATTCTATGTCCGTTTCAGCTCATACAATTGGTTATATGAATATATGCATATAGCAACGCTTGTCAAGTAGCGGATGCTGCCTGTCCACTGAACCCTGGGAACTCCAGGCCGTGGCGCCACCACGCATCAACTGGTCGCGTGGAGTGAACGACCCGCCGCTTCTTCGACTGTCCGTCCGTCGCGAATGTTGTAGATACGCTTGAAGGTGGGAATGATCTTTTCGTCGTGGGTCACGACAACGATGGCGGTCTCGTACAGGCGCGCCATGTCCTCGAGGATGCGCATGACCGCCAGCCCTCGTTCGGTGTCGAGCGGTGCGGTGGGTTCGTCGGCCAGGATCACCGGCGGTCGATTCGCCAGCGCTCGCGCGATCGAGACTCTCTGCTGCTCACCACCGGACAACTCCGAGGGCAGTGCCGTGGCGCGGTGGACCACATCGAGCGCTTCCAGCAGTTCCCTGGCGCGGGCGCGCGCCTGGCCGTTGGGCTGTCCGGCCAGCATGGGCAGCAGCGCCACGTTGTCGGTAGCGTCGAGAAACGGGATCAGATACGGCGCCTGGAAGATGAACCCGATCCGATCGCGCCGCAGCACCCGGAGGTCGCGGATTCTCCATCCGTCGTCGTAGATGACCGTGCCCCCCACGGTCATTCGCCCGCGCGTGGGCTCGATGACAGCGCCCAGACACTTCAGGAGCGTCGTCTTTCCGGATCCACTCGGTCCGACAAGTCCCACGACTTCGCCGGGAGCGACCGACATGTTGACGTCCACCAGCGCCTGGACGGCGGTGTCGCCGGTGCCGTAGCGTTTGCTCAGCCCTTCGATCTTGATGCCGAGGTCCTTCACGTCACCCTCCGATGGCGGTCGCCGGATCGACTGCCAACGCGGCTCGAATGGCCAGCGCGCTCGCCAGCACGCAGACGATCAGGACGATCGCGAAGCCACGCACCGCGTCTCCCGGCAGCAGCAACACGTACCGCGGGAAATACGGGCCCCATCCGGTGGCGGCGATCTTACCGACGGCAAAGCCGATCGCGCCCAGACCGAGCGCCTGCTGGAGAATCATGCTGGCAATGGTGCGATTGTGCGTGCCGATCAGCTTCAGAACGGCGATCTCGCGGATCTTTCCCATCGTCATCGTGTAGATGATGAAGGCGACGATCGCCGCGCTGACGACCGTCAGAATGACCAGAAACATCCCGATCTGTCTCGACGCGGTCGCGATGAGTTTCGCGACGAGGATCTCCTCCATCTGCGCGCGCGTGAAGACCTCGAGGTGCTGCCAGCGGCGGATGTCGGCGGCCACGGCTTCGGCCGAATGGCCCTCCGCCACGCGGACCAGCACGGCATTGACATTGTGATTGTTCGCCTGCGACGCCGTGATGGCGTCCAGCACACCCGGCACGCCGGGCCGGTTGAGGGACGGGTTCGCAGCCGTCCGAATTCGCTCGTTCACGATGGCGTCGTTGTCCTTGAGGAATTGTGCCTCCTGGGCGTCCTTGAGCGAGACGAACACCATCGGGTCGCCGCCAGACGACACCATACGACGCGTCAGACCGACCACGGTGTATTCGTGACGCCGGATCTGCAGCCGATCGCCGAGGCTGACTCCGGCAGTGACGTCCGCGACCGCCTCGTAGTGGCTGCGCACCAGGCGTCGCCCGGCGATCAGATACAGCGGCTCGCCCGGCCCTCCGGGCACGAACCCCACGACCATCGCCCGGACATCGCGCCCACCCTTCTGGACCTGCATCGTCAGGTAGGTCACATTCGACGCTTGCGCGACGCCGCGCTGGCCGAGGACGTCGCGATAGACGTCGTCGTGGATGCTGGACGACTCAGCGTAGGGACCCAGCGTGTTTTGCTGGACCACCCAGAGGTCGGCCCCGCTGTTGTTGAGCAGCACCTTGGCGTCGTCGATCATCCCGCGGTAGACGCCGGCCATCGTGAACGTCACACCAATCAGCAGTCCAAGTCCGAGACCTGTCAGCACGAACCGACCGGATGCATGGAGGATGTCACGACCGGCCAGGCTGATCATGGCTGCCCCCCGTTCACTGACGGCACGACCCGGTAGCGAGCGCCGTCGGCCAGGTCGCGCTCGCTGTAGACCACGACCGTGTCGCCCCCCTGAAGGCCGTCCCGCACCTGCACCCGTCCATCGGCGCCCTCGGCCCCGAGCGCGATCGGCGTAAACTGCAGCCGTCCGCTCACGAGGCGCCAGGCCCCGGCTTGGGCCCCGCGATAGCGTACGCTGGCGTTGGGAATCGTGAGCACGCCGGAAACCGCCGGCAGCGTGAGGGAGACTTCGACCATCTCAGCTGACGACAGACCCGGCGGCGGCGCGTCGAACGACACCTTGCAGAGCCGTTCCTCGGTGACACTGTCGCTAATCGGCTCGACGCGTACCACCTTGCCCGTGAGGGTCTGCTGCGGATTGGCCCGGCGCACGATCTGCGCCGGCAGGCCCATGTCGAGACCCGCCGAACGGCTTTGGTCGAGACGGAGGTTGATCCAAAGACTGGCCGGATCGAGCAGTTTGAGGACGGATTGGCCCGCCACGACGGTCGAGCCGGGCTCGGCGTCGCGGGACGTCACGACCCCATCCACCGGAGCCAGCAGGCGCACGTTCGCGCGTTGCTGAACCGTGCCCCTGCGGTCCGCATCGAGCCGCGCGAGATCGCGCCGCGCCGCCGCGAGCGTGGCGTCCGCCGCCGCCACTTGTGCATCGCTCGCGGCCTGCGCCTGCAGGGCGGCGTCCACCGTGCTCTGACTCACGACGCCGGTGCGTCCAAGATCGACGGCTCGACGAGCCTCCGTGGTCGCGAGAACCTGGCGGCTCTGCGCGTCCCGCAGTTGCGCCTCGGCCGCTGACACCGCGCTCTGCCCACGCGCCAGAGCCGACGTCGACGCGGTGACCCGCTCATCGAGATCCACCGGCTCCATCTCAGCCAACAGGTCGCCCTGTCTGACCGCGTCACCAACGTCGACCAGCACGCGTCTCACGCGCCCGGCAGAGGTTGGTCCAATGAAGTATGCGCGCCGGGCTTCGACGGTGCCGATGCCGTAGAGCACCGGCTCGACCACGCCCGTCCCGACGTCCGTCACGGTCAGGCGGATCGGGGCCAGAGGGCCACTTTGCGTCCCCACGTAGCCGAGGGCCAACAGGAGCGCAAGACTGAAGGCCCCGAAGAGGGTCTTCCGGACGACTGACCGTGTAAGCCTCATCATCGTAGAGATGCAGAATTCAGCGCCGCGGTGACAGCGGGGCCGCAAATGAGCCGTACGCGATCCAAGCCGGTGGCGGCCGGAGCCCGAGACGTTCGTAATGACGGATCGAATCGGCGCTCGTCCCGGTCTGAGCCGCGAGGGCGCCGAGGGTGGGATTCGAACTCTGTCAGACCCTTTAGAATCTATAAGATACAGAAGCTACATTGCCGCGGCGGCCGGGGATGCCAGCGTTGCCGTGGCGCCTTGCACGCTGTCGCACGCTGGAAACCAGAGCGGCCCAGAGGGCTAGAGTTCAGCGTTACTTGATCACGCTGGCGCCGGCCTTCGAGATCTGCTCATCCTCGGTGGCGCGTACGCCGCTCGTGCCCACCGCGCCGATGAACTCCGTGCCGCGCAGGATCGGGACACCGCCGGCGAACGTGATGCCGGCCGGCACCTCCTTGACGGTGCCGGCCTTCAGCTGCTCGCCGTACGCCGACGTCGCCAGCTTCGTCGCCACCACGGTAGCGGCCTTGCGGGTGGCGATGTCGTACGAGCGCGGGCTCGCACCTGTCAGGCGCCGCAGCACCACCGGCACGCCGGCGGCGTCGGTGACGACGATGGTCACGTTCCAGTTGTTCTTGCGCGCCTCGGCCTCCGCCGCGTCGATGGCCTGCAGCGCCATCTCATAGGTTAGCGCCTGCACGGCCGGTGCGGCTGGTGTCTGGGCACCGGGCACCCCCACGGTCAGCGCTACCGCAGCCAACGTCAATACGAATCGCATCATCTAGTGCTCCCTCCTCTACCAGAGGTTAACAGACCCGCACGTCAGCAACTGAACTTGCCCGTGACCGGCAGCTGGCGGAATTGGAATACTGCGCGGTCGAGAACTCGCCCTCTTGCGCAATCACGTAGACGTGATTCGCGATGATCTCCAGGTCAACCCGGAGTGCCAGCCGGGGGCGCCGGATGGCCGAGCGCCAGAGGTAGACGCCCCCGGCAATGCCACCGGTGACATGCCCGGGTACTCGTGCCGTTGGCCCTGCCGCGAGCGCGTGTGGCGCCGTGCCCGCCACATGATTGTGAGCGGCAACCCCGTGACCCATCGGCGCGCGGAACCAGCTCGTGTCCGTGAGGTGGCCGGCCTCGGTGACGAACCCGCCCGTCACCTGAGTATCAGGACCCGTTCACCGCCAGCCCTCGGCCAGCACAGGTCCGTCAGTGCCGAGTAATGAATGGTCAACTTGCTCCCGCAGTTATTGACCACCCCCAGGGAACGCGAAGGTCTACCCTGCGCGACGGCTCACGGGCTGGTGCTGGAGGCGATGCTCGAAGCGGATTGGA
>Ga0073904_10001452_pt1 | contig 17750 bp, 18 predicted proteins | sample KloWWTrecipitate_FD_66668 | JGI IMG/M metagenome (GOLD analysis project Ga0073904, IMG submission 66668) | Active sludge microbial communities from Klosterneuburg, Austria, studying microevolution and ecology of nitrifiers - Klosterneuburg... | ecosystem: Engineered > WWTP > Aerobic digester >... | reverse complement strand
CCCCGGTGGCCGCTGCACGCGCGCCGCCGCTTCGTCCCCGCTCCGCGAGCGAACCGCACAGGACGATGTCGATGAACGCAGTGCCCTCCGAACTCATCCGCCAGGCCGAACAGCTCTCGGAAGCCGTCATCCGGCCGATCCCGGGCTCGCGCAAGGTCCACGTCGCCGGATCGCGCGCCGACCTGCGGGTCCCGATGCGCGAGATCGAGCTGGCGCGCACGCCGACCCTGTTCGGCGGCGAGGACAACCCGCCGCTCGCGGTGTACGACTGCTCCGGGCCCTACACCGATCCGGCGGTGCGCATCGACCTTGCCGCCGGCCTGCCGGCGCTGCGCGCGCAGTGGATCGCCGAGCGCGGCGATACCGACGTGCTGGAGCGGATCAGCTCCGAATTCGGGCGCGCGCGCGAGGTGGATCCGAAGCTGGCCGCGGTGCGCTTCCCCGGCCGCAGCCTGCCGCGCCGCGCCAGGGCCGGCGCCAACGTCTCGCAGATGCACTACGCCCGGCGCGGCATCGTCACCCCGGAGATGGAGTTCGTGGCGATCCGCGAGAACCAGCGGATCGAGGCGGTCCGCGACGCCATCCTGCTCCGGCAACACCCGGGGGAGGGCTTCGGCGCCAGCATCCAGAAATTCATCACCCCGGAATTCGTCCGTGACGAGATCGCCCGCGGCCGCGCGATCCTGCCGTGCAACATCAACCACCCGGAAAGCGAGCCGATGATCATCGGCCGCAACTTCCTGACCAAGATCAACGCCAACATCGGCAACTCGGCGGTGAGTTCCGGGATCGCCGAGGAGGTGGAGAAGCTGGTGTGGGCGATCCGCTGGGGCGCGGACAACGTGATGGACCTGTCCACCGGCAAGCACATCCACGAGACCCGCGAGTGGATCGTGCGCAACTCGCCGGTGCCGATCGGCACGGTGCCGATCTACCAGGCGCTGGAAAAGGTCGATGGCCGCGCCGAGGAACTGACCTGGGAGATCTTCCGCGACACCCTGGTCGAGCAGGCCGAGCAGGGCGTGGACTACTTCACCATCCACGCCGGGGTGCTGCTGCGCTACGTGCCGCTGACCGCGAAGCGCGTGACCGGCATCGTCTCGCGCGGCGGTTCGATCCTGGCCAAGTGGTGCCTGGCGCACCACAGGGAGAACTTCCTCTACACGCATTTCGAGGACATCTGCGAAATCATGAAGGCCTACGACGTGGCCTTCTCGCTGGGCGATGGCCTGCGTCCCGGCTGCATCGCGGATGCCAACGACGCCGCCCAGTTCGGCGAGCTGGAAACCCTCGGCGAGCTGACCAAGGTCGCGTGGAAGCACGACGTCCAGACCATGATCGAAGGCCCCGGCCACGTGCCGATGCAGCTGATCAAGGAGAACATGGACAAGCAGCTGGCCGAATGCGGCGAGGCGCCGTTCTACACCCTGGGGCCGCTGACCACCGACATCGCACCCGGCTACGACCACATCACCAGCGCGATCGGCGCGGCGATGATCGGCTGGTACGGCACCGCGATGCTCTGCTACGTGACGCCGAAGGAGCACCTCGGCCTGCCCAACCGGCAGGACGTGCGCGACGGGATCATGGCCTACAAGATCGCGGCGCACGCCGCCGACCTGGCCAAGGGCCATCCGGGCGCGCAGGTGCGCGACAACGCACTGTCCAAGGCGCGCTTCGAATTCCGCTGGCAGGACCAGTTCAACCTCGGCCTGGATCCGGAGAAGGCCAGGGAATTCCACGACGAGACGTTGCCGAAGGACGCGCACAAGGTCGCCCACTTCTGCTCGATGTGCGGCCCGCATTTCTGCTCGATGAAGATCACCCAGGACGTGCGCGACTACGCCGCCGAGCATGGCGTCGACGAGCAGGCGGCGCTGCAGGCCGGGATGGCGGAGAAGTCCGCCGAGTTCCGCCAGCAGGGCGCCGAGGTCTACCGGGAGGCATGAGCATGGGCCGCAAGGGCGACGTGGTGAGGACCGGGCTCAGCTTCGGCAGCGCGCTGGCGATGGTGATCTCGTGGACGGCGAACAAGTCGCTGCTGTGGGCGATCGTGCACGGCCTGCTGTCGTGGCTGTACGTGATCTATTACGCCGTGCGCTACCACTTTCGCTAGGCCGGGGCGTGCCGGCCGCAACCGCGCCGCGGGCGCCCGCCCGCGGCGCGGTTGCCGCCTGCGGCCTCAGAAGTGCGGCTTTTCGGCGTCCGGGGTGGCGGCGTAGCGGGCCATGGCCCCGGACAGGATCGCCTTCGCTTCCTGCGCGCCGCCCCAGCCGTCCAGCTTCACCCACTTGCCCTTCTCCAGGTCCTTGTAGTGGGCGAAGAAGTGGCCGATGCGCTCCAGCCAGTGCGGGCTGACCTGCTCGATGTCGGTGACGTCGGCATAGCCGCCGAACACCTTCGGCACCGGTACCGCGACGATCTTTTCGTCGCCGCCGGCTTCGTCGGTCATCTTCAGCACGCCTACCGGGATGCAGCGGATCACGCTGCCCGGCACCAGCGGCAGCGGCAGGATCACCAGCACGTCGGCCGGGTCGCCGTCGCCGCAGACGGTGTGCGGGACGTAGCCGTAGTTGCACGGGTATCGCATCGGGGTCGACAGGATGCGGTCGACGAAGATCGCGCCGGTGGCCTTGTCGACCTCGTACTTGACCGGCTCGGCGTCCTTCGGGATCTCGATGATGACGTTGATTTCGTCCGGCGGATTGTTGCCGGTGGGGACGAGGTCCAGGCCCATGTGCGTGCTCCGATGCGGGGTGCCCGCTGCTGGCTGCGGCGGGCGGTGTGGGGGCGCGCATTCTAACCGGTGGGGGCGGGCCGGTTTCCCGGGCGCGGCCCGCGGCCATGCCCGCAGCAACGAAAACGGCGGCCGAAGCCGCCGTTTGCGTGGAGCGAAGTCGCGGTTGCCGGGTCAGTTCGTCGCCGGTTCCGGCGCCTCGGCGGTCGAGGCCGGGGCTTCGGCGGGCGCCGGGCTGGCCGGATCCATCGCGGGCGCCTCGATCGCCGGCGACTCCTCCGGCATTGGCGCGGCGGTATCCGCGGCCGGCGCTTCCGCCGGCATCGGCGCCGCGTCCATGGTGGCCGCCGGGGCTTCGATCGCCTCCGGCGCCTGCAGGCTTTCACCGCTGGTCAAGGTGGCCGGCAGCAGCGGCACCAGCAGCAGGGCGACGATGTTGATGATCTTGATCAGCGGGTTGATCGCCGGGCCGGCGGTGTCCTTGTACGGGTCGCCGACGGTGTCGCCGGTGACCGCGGCCTTGTGCGCCTCGGAACCCTTGCCGCCGTGGTGGCCGTCCTCGATGTACTTCTTGGCGTTGTCCCAGGCGCCGCCGCCGGTGGTCATCGAGATCGCCACGAAGATGCCGGTGACGATGGTGCCGATCAGCAGGCCGCCGAGCGCCTGCGCGCCCAGGGTCAGGCCGACCACCACCGGGACCGCGACCGGCAGCAGCGAAGGCACGATCATTTCCTTGATCGCGGACTTGGTCAGCATGTCCACGGCGCGGCTGTAGTCCGGCTTGCCGGTGCCTTCCATGATGCCGGGGATGTCGCGGAACTGGCGGCGCACTTCCTCCACCACCGAACCCGCCGCGCGGCCCACGGCTTCCATCGCCATCGCGCCGAACAGGTACGGGATCAGGCCGCCGATCAGCAGGCCGACGATCACCATGTGGTTGCTCAGGTCGAAGGTGAAGTTCACCCCCGGGTGCTGGGTCTGCAGGTTGTGGGTGTAGTCGGCGAACAGCACCAGCGCGGCGAGCGCGGCGGAACCGATCGCGTAGCCCTTGGTCACCGCCTTGGTGGTGTTGCCCACCGCGTCGAGCGGGTCGGTGATGTTGCGCACTTCCGGCGGCAGTTCCGCCATCTCGGCGATGCCGCCGGCGTTGTCGGTGATCGGGCCGTACGCGTCCAGCGCCACGATCATCCCCGCCATCGACAGCATCGAGGTGGCGGCGATGGCGATGCCGTACAGGCCGCCGAGCTTGTAGGCCAGCAGGATCGAGGCGCACACCGCGATCACCGGCAGCGCGGTCGACTTCATCGACACGCCGAGCCCGGCGATGATGTTGGTGCCGTGGCCGGTGGTCGAGGCCTGGGCCACGTGCTGCACAGGCTTGTACTGGGTGCCGGTGTAGTACTCGGTGATCCAGACGATGGCGCCGGTCAGCACCAGGCCGATCAGCGCGCACCAGTACAGGTTCATCGCGCCGTGGCTGGAATCGGCCATCAGCTGGGTGGTGATCGGGTAGAACGCGACCGCCGCCAGCACCGCCGACACGATCACGCCCTTGTACAGCGCGCCCATGATGTTGGGCTTGTCGCCGCCGACCTTGACGAAGAACGCGCCGATGATCGAGGCGATGATCGACACCCCGCCCAGCACCAGCGGGTACAGCACCGCGTTCTTGCCGGCGGTGGCGACCATCAGGCTGCCCAGCAGCATGGTCGCGATGATGGTGACCGCGTAGGTCTCGAACAGGTCGGCGGCCATGCCGGCGCAGTCGCCGACGTTGTCGCCCACGTTGTCGGCGATCACCGCCGGGTTGCGCGGGTCATCCTCGGGGATGCCGGCTTCGACCTTGCCCACCAGGTCCGCGCCGACGTCGGCGCCCTTGGTGAAGATGCCGCCGCCGAGGCGGGCGAAGATCGAGATCAGCGAGGCGCCGAAGGCGAGGCCGACCAGCGCATGCAGGGCGTCCTTTTCGCTGGCGCCCATGTACTTGGTCAGCAGCCCGTAATAGCCGGCCACGCCGAGCAGGCCGAGGCCGACGACCAGCATGCCGGTGATCGCGCCGCCCTTGAAGGCCACGTCCATCGCCTGGCTCATGCCGCTGCGCGCGGCCTCTGCGGTGCGCACGTTGGCGCGCACCGACACGTTCATGCCGATGTAGCCGGCCGCACCCGAAAGCACTGCGCCGATCAGGAAGCCGATCGCGGTGAGCCAGCTCAGGAACACGCCGATCAGCACGAACAGCACTGCGCCGGCGATGGCGATGGTGGTGTATTGGCGGTTGAGGTAGGCGCGCGCGCCTTCCTGGATGGCGCCGGCGATCTCGCGCATGCGCTCGTTGCCGGCTGGTTGCCTGTTGATCCAGCCCGCGGCCCACAGGCCATAGGCGATTGCGATGACGGCGCAGACAAGCGCCAGCAATAAACCGTGTTGCTCCAGCATGAACCCCTCCCCGGAGTCTTTCGAAGGAATGAACGGACACTGATTGAGTGCGTGCCTGCGGTGCAGGCAACCTGCGGACTATCGCACAGCCATGCGCGCCGTGGACGCGCGGCGAAGCAGGAACCGCGCCATGAATCCGGGGTTCAGGCCCGCCGTGCCAGCCTGCGGCCTGTCCGGATGCCGGTTTCGGCGCCGGTCCTGGAGCTGGAGGACGTCCCGATGCTGCGACCGCACATGCTGTTCCCGGGCCTGCTGGCGGTCGCCTTCGGCGCGGTCGCCGGCGAGCCGACGCCCGAGATCCAGCGCAAGCCGGGGGCCCCGCAGGCGATCGGGGTGGCGCACACCCTGCGCACCATCCCCGAGGCCTGCGCGCGCCTGGAAGGCCGGTTCACCGGCGACGCCGCCGCTCCGTACCGGTTCACCGCGGTCCGCAGCAGCGCGCGCTGCCAGCCACGCGCGCGGCTGGTCGACGCCGCCGCGGCCAAGCCTTCCGCTGCCAGCGGCTGGGTCTTGAACGACGTGGTCCGGGTGCCGAACGCGGGCTGCCCGTCGCAGCAGGCGGTGGTGCGGGTCTGGCGCAAGGACGCGAAGGCGGTCCCGCCGAAGCTCGATGCGCAGGGGCGTTCGCGCATCTACCTCAAGGAGGGGCTGGATACCGCGCGTGGCGGCGACCTCGGCCCGATCCCGATGTACGCGGCTGCGATGGACATCGAAGGCAAGGACTGCGGCAAGTGATGCCGGATCAGTCCGGCACCACCACCCGCTTGAACTTGCTGCCGGCGCCGGCCTTGATGGTCACGCTGGACTTCGCGCAACCGAATTCGCGCGCGACCAGTTCGACCAGCTCCGCGTTCGCCTTGCCGTCCACCGGCGCCGACTTCAGTTGCGCCAGCCAGGTGCCGTCATCCTGACGGGTGAGCGAAGACGCGCGCGCGTTCGGCTTGGCCTTGACCTGGATGACGGGCATGGGTGCAGTGTGCCGGATGCACGAACGCCCGGCATTGCCGGGCGTCCGTGAGCTTCGCGATTGCACCGTTGGTCAGTCGCCGACCTTGATCTTGCCGCCCTTGCCGAGGCCACCCTGGACCTGTTGCGGCTGGTAGTCGCGCATGGCGACGACCAGGTTGTTGTAGGCATTGGCGAACGCCGCCGCCAGCGCCTTGCCTTCCGGCGTGTTGCTGTAGCCGCCGAGTGCGCCGAAACCGCCGCCGCCGCCACCGCCGATGCCAAGGCTGAAATCGGTCTTGGTGGCATTGCCCTGGGCCACGCCGATCTGCACGCCGGAGCGGTTGTCGATCATGGTCAGCATGGTTTCGGCCTTCTTGAACTTGAGGCCGCCGACCAGGGCGCCGGCGACCATGCCGTGCCTGCCGCCGAACGCGCTCAGCACGCCGCCCACGCCGCCGGCATTGCTCTGCGAGAAGTTGATGCTGGGATTCATGGTGTAGTCGGCGGCGACCATCTGGCCCTTGCCGAAGCCGCTGCCTTCGCGCAGTTCGCCGCTGTCCATCAGCGCCCGCTCCTGCATCATGTTCTGCATCGCCCGCCCGCGTTCGACCACCACGAAGCAGTTCGACTGCTGGATCAGCATGCGGATCACCGGCACCGTCGAAGGCAGGCGCAGGTCGCTGCTGAGGTAGCGGTACCAGTCGCCTTCCTGTTCCTCGACCACCGCGATGGTGCCCATCGGTTCGTCGCAGTACTCGAGGTTGAGCCCGGCACCCTTGGCGTTGGCGCCGGCGGCGGCACCCTGCGGGTCGTTCTGCTTCTTGTTCCACTGCGCCTGCGCCGGCGTGGCCAGCAGCATGCACAGGCCCGCGATCAGAAGGTGTTGCTTCATGGAGTATCCCCGGATTCGTGTTCGTTGGTCCCCGCCGGCCGCGCCGGACGGGGTGATTGTAGCGGCGACGCGCGCTCAGCCCTGCCAGGCGGGCAGCGTGCGACGCAGGACGGCCTGGTCTACCTGAACGTAATCCGGGAGCCCATTCCGGCCAAACGGCGGGAATGCCTCGCCCTCGATCAGCGGCTGCAGGTAGCGCCGGGCGGCGGCGGTGATGCCGTAGCCGTCCTTGCGGATGAAGCCCTTCGGCATCGTCTTCTCGTGGTTGGCGACGCGCTCCAGCGGAGCGATGTCGACGTGCCAGCGGTAGGGGGCATCGGCATCGCGGACGATCACCGGCATCACCGCGTTCTGCCCGGCCAGCGCGCACTGCACCGCGGCGCGGCCGACCGCCAGCGCATGTTCCAGGTCCACTTGCGAGGCGATGTGGCGGGCCGAGCGCTGCAGGTAGTCCGGCAGCGCCCAGTGCACCTTGTGCCCCAGCGCATCCTTGACCCGGCCGGCCAGGTACGAGGCCACGCCGCCCAGCTGGGTGTGCCCGAACGAATCCTTGCCACCGCCGGCATCCGCCACGAAGCGGCCGTCAGCGCTGCGGATGCCCTCGCTGGCGACCACCACGCAGTGGCCGACCCGCTTCACCACCGCATCGACCCGGGCCAGGAACCCGGCCTCGTCGAACGGACGCTCCGGGAACAGGATCAGGTGCGGCGCATCGTCCTTGCCTGCGCCGGCCAGTCCGGCGGCGGCGGCCAGCCAGCCGGCATGCCGGCCCATCGCCTCGTACACGAACACCTTGGTCGAGGTGTCCGCCATCGCCGCCACGTCGAGCGCGCATTCGCGCACCGACACCGCGGTGTACTTGGCGGCCGAGCCGAAGCCGGGGCAGCAGTCGGTCATCGCCAGGTCGTTGTCGATGGTCTTGGGCACGCCGATGCAGGTCAGCGGATAGCCGAATTCCGCCGCCAGCTGGGACACCTTGAGCGCGGTGTCGGCGGAATCGTTGCCGCCGTTGTAGAGGAACCAGCGCACGTCGTGGGCCTTGAACACCGCCAGCAGGCGCTCGTATTTCGCGCGATCCCCGGCCAGCGACTTCAGCTTGAGCCGGCAACTGCCGAACGCACCGCCCGGCGTGTGCGCCAGCGCCCGCACCTGGGCCGCGGTCAGTGGGGTGGTGTCGATCAGTTCCTCGCGCAGGGCGCCGAGGATGCCGTTGCGGGCGGCGAGCACGCGGACCTTCCTGGCCCGTGCGGACTGGATGACCGCCGAGGCGGTGGCGTTGATGACGGCGGTGACGCCGCCGCTTTGTGCGTAGAGCAGGGTGCCAGCGGGCATGGGGGGATCCTTGGGGCGTGTGCAGGAGGTCGCCAGGTGCCTGGATTCGGGCCGGGATACGGTAAGCTGGCCCGGTTGCGGGTCCAGGCGCAGTCTAGCGCCGCCCCGCGTGGCGATTCTGGAGCGATTCGATGCGATTGGTTCTTTTGGGCGCGCCCGGCTCGGGCAAGGGCACCCAGGCGGCACGATTGAAGGAACACCTGCAGGTGCCGCACATCTCCACCGGCGACCTGTTGCGCGCGGAAGTGGCGGCGGGCAGCCCGCTGGGCCTGCAGGCCAAGCAAGTGATGGCGCGCGGCGACCTGGTCAGCGACGACATCCTGCTGGGCATGCTGCGCGACCGTTTTTCCCGCGACGACACCAGGGCCGGCTTCATCCTCGACGGCTACCCGCGCAACCTCGCCCAGGCCGCGGCGCTCGACAAGCTGCTCGCGGAGCTCGGCCAGGCCTTCGATGCCGCGGTCCAGCTCACCGTCGACAACGAGCAGATCATCGAGCGCCTGGCCGGCCGGGCGAAGGCAGAGGGCCGCGCCGACGACACCCCGGAGTCGGTGCGCCACCGCCTGAACGTCTACGACCAGCAGACCGCGCCGGTGATCGACTTCTACCGCCAGCACGGCCAGCTCACCGTGGTCGATGGCGTGGGCTCGCTGGACGAGGTGTTCACCCGCATCCTCGAAGCGATCCAGCCGGGGCACGAGGTCGGTTGACGGCGTCGCAGCGAAGCCCGGCGGTCGGGGGGCGTTTCAATTCGCTCCCCGATACTCGCTCGGTTGAAACGCCCCCCGACCACCGATCTTCGCCCGGAATTTCTCGGAGCTTGTCTTGAAACTCCACATCCTCGGCATCGCCGGTACCTTCATGGGTGGCGTCGCCGCGCTGGCGCGCGAACTCGGCCATGAAGTTGAAGGCAGCGACCAGAACATCTATCCGCCGATGTCCACCCAGCTCGAACGCCTGGGCATCGCGCTGAAGCCCGGCTACGAGGCCGCCAACATCTCCGCCGATTGCGACGAGATCGTGGTCGGCAATGCGCTGTCGCGCGGCAACGAAGCGGTCGAACACGTGCTCGATGCCGGCCTCAGGTACACCTCCGGCGCACAGTGGCTGAGCGAGCGGTTGTTGCCCGGCCGCGACGTGCTGGCGGTGGCCGGAACCCACGGCAAGACCACCACGACCACGATCCTGTCCTACCTTCTGGAACGCGCGGGCCGCGCGCCGGGCTTCCTGATCGGCGGCGTCGCCGAGGACTTCGGCGTGTCCGCGCGGATCGGCGGTGGCCGCGAATTCGTGGTCGAGGCCGACGAATACGACACCGCCTTCTTCGACAAGCGCAGCAAGTTCGTCCACTACCGCCCGCTGGTCGCGATCCTCAACAACCTCGAGTACGACCACGCCGACATCTTCCCCGACGTGGCCGCGATCCAGCGCCAGTTCCACCACCTGGTGCGGACCGTGCCGCGGCGCGGACGGCTGCTCGTCAACGGCCACGACCGGCACCTGCGCGAAGTGCTGGCGATGGGCTGCTGGACGCCGGTGGAGCGGTTCGGTTTCGATCCGTCGTTCGAATGGAGCGCGCGCAAGCTGCGCGACGACGGCAGTGCGTTCGTGGTCCTGCACGCTGGCCAGGAGCTCGGCACCGTCGAATGGCCGATGCTCGGCGACCACAACGTGCTCAACGGACTGGCCGCGCTCGCGGCCTGCAGCGCGGTCGGGGTCGATGTGGCGTCGGTCATCCCGTCGCTCGCTGGGTTCAGCAGCGTGAAGCGGCGGATGGAAGTGATCGGCGAACACGATGGCATCACCGTCTACGACGACTTCGCCCACCATCCCACTGCGATCCAGACCACGCTTGCCGGCCTGCGCGCCAAGGTCGGCGCGGCAAGGATCGTGGTGGCGATGGAGCCGCGCAGCAATTCGATGCGCCTGGGCGCGCATGCGCAGGCATTGGCGCCGTCGCTGGACATCGCCGACGTGGTGGTGTTCCTGGCGCGCCCGGAATTGCCGTGGGATGCGGACCAGGTGATCGCGGCGATCCGCGGCGACGCCCGCGCCGTGGCCGACGCCGATGCGCTGGTCGCGCGCCTGCGCGAAATCGCGCGGGATGGCGACCACGTGGTGTTCATGTCCAACGGCGGTTTCGACGGCGCCCCGCGGCGCTTCCTCGCCGCACTGCGCGATGCCTGAGGCGGGCGCGCCGCTGCCATTGTTGCCGCTGCAGGCGGTGCTGGTGCCGGGCGCCGGGCTGGACCTGCGGATCTTCGAACGCCGTTACCTGGACATGGTCCGCGACTGCGGCCGCAGCGGCAGCGGCTTCGGTGTCTGCCTGATCCTCGAAGGCAGCGAGACCGGCGCTGCGGCCACGCCGGCGGCGTTCGGGACCGAGGCGCTGATCGAGGATTTCGGCAGCACGCCGGATGGGTTGCTGTCGCTGCGCGTACGCGGGCGGCGGCGCTTCCATGTGCTGCGCACGCGCGTGCGCGACAACGGGCTGCTGGTGGCCGATGTCGAATGGCGCGAGGACGCCGCCGGTTCGCCGCGGCTGCGCCCGGAGCATGCGCTGCTGGCGGAACTGCTGCGGCGGATCCTGTTGCAGGTCGCGGGCGAACACGCCGAGCCGGCGCCACTGCTGTTCGAGAGCGCGGCATGGGTGGGTTGGCGGCTGGCGGAGCTGCTGCCGCTGGAGATGCGGCAACGGCAGGCGCTGCTGCAGGATGACGACCCGCATGCGCGCCTGCAGCGGTTGCTGGAGGCGATCGCCGCGGAGGGCTAGCGCTTCAGCGCGTGTCGACGCGCACCTGCACCCGCGGATCGGCCACGGCCGCTCTGGCGGCAAGCGCCTGCAGGTCCGCTGGCAGCGTGCCGGCCTGCGGGACCGGGTGCCACAGGGTGAGCAGTCGCAGCCGCGTGTGCGCGTGCATGCGTTCGTAACGACCGACCCACAGCGCGGTGCCGTCGTCCAGTTGCGCCGGTGCCGGCCAGATCCGCAGGACCTCGATCCAGCGCGGGTCGTTGCCGGTCCGGCGCAGCAGCAGGCGTTCCGGATGCGCATCCAGCGCCAGCGGCAGCACCGGCTTGCGCGCCAGCGATCGATCGTCGTCCAGCAGGCCCAGCACCGAGATCCAGTCGGCCTGGGGTTGCACCCGCCAACCCTGCGCCTGCAGGCGCTGCTGCAGCGGGCGCAGGTCGCCGGCGGCCTGCAGGTCGAAGTGGCGGGGGTCGGGGATCCCGTGCGCCTGCCATTGCACCAGCGCAAGCCGTTGCTGCGGCGCGGGCGGCGTGAACCGGGCCAGGGTGGGGTCGGCGCTGCGCGGGGCGTACCAACCAAGGGCCAGCGCGAAACCGCCATAGAACATCCATGCCAGCGGGCGCATCCAGAACGAGCGCGTGCTGTGCCGTCGGTAGGCGATGCCGATCAGCAACACCCAGACCACGCCCAGCAGCACCCCGGCGATCACGTCGCTCAGCCAGTGCGCGCCCAGGTAAAGCCGCGCGAACGCGACCAGCACGGTGGCGACGCCGGCCATCAGGTACGGCCAGACCCGCTGCCGGCCGGGGAATTCGCGCGCGATCAACACCGCGAAGAAGCCGAACACGACCGTGGTCATGGTCACCGCGATCGACGGAAAGCCGAAGCCGGCCGCCGCGGTCGGCGGCCGCGGGGTATCCACCAGCGCATCCAGGCCAACCGTCAGCAACAGGCCTACCGCGATCGCCGCCAGCCAGTGCGCCGCGGCCATCCAGCGCCGCCGCCAACCCAGCCACAGCAGCGCGGCAACCGATGCGGTGCCGAGCACCGGCGCGCTGCCGATCGCGGCGAGGTCCGCCATCAGCCGGTCGGCGAGCGGATTGCGCAGGGCGAACATCGTCGCCTGCAGTTCGCGGTCGAACAGCAGCGGCTCGCCGCGCACCAGCAGCCAGGTGGTGAACCCGGCCCACAGCCAGGCCACCGTGAACAGGCAGGTCGCCAGCACCACCAGCGAGGCCGATTCCGGCCGCCGCGGATCGATCAGCGCCGCCGCATAGCGGCCCAGCCGCGGATGCGCGCGGGTCCAGCGCAGCGCGCGCGCCAACAGGTTGTCCGCGTGCGCGGCGAACCAGCGCCACGTGTACAGCACCAGCGCCCACCCGAGTGCCAGCGCCGCGGCCAGGCCCAGCAGCACCAGCACCAGCTTGTCGGCGACCGCGGCCACCGCGTCGTAGGACGCGCCGAACGTCCAGCCCGGGGCCAGGAACACCGCCGCCCACGCAAACGCGGCGACCGCGCTGGCAGGCGCGTAGCGCTTCAGCGGCATGTGCAGCATCCCGGCCACCGCCGGCACGAACGGCCGCACCGCGCCGACGAAGCGCGCGGTCACGATGCCCTTGGCGCCGTGCCGGCGGAACATCTGTTCGCCGCGGTCGAGCAGTCCCGGATAGCGCCGGAACAGCCACAGCCCGCGCATCGCCGGGCCCCAGCGATAACCGATCCAGTAGCTCAGGCCGTCGCCGGCGAAGGCACCGCCCGCCGCGCACAGCAGCGCATACGGGCCATCGAGGTGGCCCAGCCCGATCAGGGTGCCGACCGCGAACAGCAGCGGCAGCGCAGGCACCACGATCCCGACCACCGCCAGCGCGTCGCAGAAGGCGATCAGGAACACCAGCCCGCCCGCGGCATGCGGGTGGGCGCTGATCCAGGCGATGGTGGCGTCGAACCAGGCGCTCTGCATCCGGCGATTATAGTTGGCGGCCATTTCCCGGGCGGGCACGTACACTTCCGGGACGCAGCAAGGGACGCATCGCATGGCCACGTTGTCCGGCAAGACCCTGTTCATCACCGGCGCCTCGCGCGGGATTGGCCTGGCGATCGCGCTGCGCGCCGCGCGCGACGGCGCCAACATCGCGATCGCCGCCAAGTCCGCGGTGGCGAATCCGAAGTTGCCCGGCACCATCCACAGCGCGGCGGCGCAGGTCGAGGCCGCCGGCGGCCGCGCGCTGGCGCTCAAATGCGACATCCGCGAGGAGGACGAGGTGCGCGCCGCGGTCGCGGCCACGGTTGATGCGTTCGGCGGCATCGACATCCTGGTCAACAACGCCAGCGCGATCTGGCTGCGCGGCGCCCTGGACACCCCGATGAAGCGCTTCGACCTGATGCAGCAGGTCAACAGCCGCGGCAGCTTCCTGTGCGCGCAGGCCTGCCTGCCGCATCTGTTGCAGGCGCCGAACCCGCACATCCTGACCCTGTGCCCGCCGCCATCGCTCGATCCCAAATGGTGGGGGCCGCACGCCGGCTACACCCTGGCCAAGATGGGCATGAGCTTCGTGACGCTGGGCCTGGCCGCCGAGTTCGGCCCGCAGGGGGTGGCGGTGAATGCGCTGTGGCCGCGCACGGTGATCGCCACCGACGCGATCAACATGATCCCCGGCGTCGACGCGCGCAACTGCCGCACCCCGCAGGTCGTGGCCGATGCCGCGCACGCCGTGCTGGTCCGCGCCGCGCGCGGCTTCCACGGCAAGTTCCTGATCGACGAAGACGTCCTGCGCGAAGCCGGATGCACCGATTTCGACCGGTACGCGGTCGAACCCGGGCAGCGGCTGTTGCCCGACCTGTTCCTGGAGTAAGCGATGCGCTACCTGCACACCATGGTCCGCGTGCGCGACCTCGAGGCGAACCTGCGCTTCTTCCGCGACGGCCTTGGCCTGCGCGAGACCCGGCGCATGGAGAACCCGCAGGGGCGTTACACGCTGGTGTTCCTCGCCGCGGACGAAACACCCGACGCGGAAATCGAACTCACGTACAACTGGCCCGACGCCGGCGGCGCCATCGAGGACTACGGCAGCGCCCGCAACTTCGGCCACCTGGCCTTTCGCGTCGACGACATCTACGCGACCTGCGCGCACCTGCAGGCAATGGGCTACACGATCAACCGCCCGCCCCGCGACGGCCACATGGCCTTCGTGCGCTCGCCCGACCTGGTCTCGGTGGAGCTGTTGCAGGACGGCCACCTGCCGCCGCGGGAGCCATGGGCTTCGATGCCCAACACCGGCGCGTGGTGAGTCCGATGGATCGCGCGGACCTGCTCGCCCTCGGGCGCGAGCGTTACCTGCCGGTGTACCGCCCGCGCGAACTGATCCTGGAGCGTGGACAGGGCGCGCGGCTGTGGGATTCCGACGGCCGCGACTACGTGGACTTCGGCGCCGGCATCGCGGTCTGCAGCCTGGGCCATTGCGATCCGGAACTGGTCGCCGCGCTGCAGGAACAGGCCGGCAAGCTCTGGCACACCAGCAACGTGTTCTACAGCGAGCCGCCGCTGCGGCTGGCCGATGAACTGGTGGTCGCCTCGCGCTTCGCCGAGCGGGTGTTCCTGTGCAACTCCGGCACCGAGGCAAACGAAGCCGCGATCAAGCTGGTGCGCAAGTGGGCATCGGCGCAGGGCCGCGCGCCGGACCGCCGCGTCATCCTCAGCTTCCGCGGCAGTTTCCACGGGCGCACGCTGGCGGCGGTGACCGCGACTGCGCAGCCGAAGTACCAGGAGGGCTACGAGCCGCTGCCGGGCGGCTTCCGCTACACCGGCTTCAACGATCTGGAAGCGGTGAAGCAGGCGATGGCCGCGGGCGACGTCGCCGCGATCCTGGTCGAACCCGTGCAGGGCGAGGGCGGGGTGATGCCGGCAGCGCCCGGCTTCCTCGCCGGGCTGCGCGCGCTGTGCGATGCGCATGGCGCACTGCTGGTGCTCGATGAAATCCAGTGCGGCATGGGCCGCACCGGCAGCCTGTTCGCGCATTGGCAGGACGAGGCAACCCCGGACATCGTGACCCTGGCCAAGGCGCTCGGCGGTGGCTTCCCGATCGGCGCGATGCTGGCCGGCCCGCAGGTTGCACAGGCCATGCAGTTCGGCGCCCACGGCACCACCTTCGGCGGCAATCCGCTGGCGGCGGCGGTCGCGCGTGTCGCGCTGCGCAGGCTGGCATCGGACGGGATCGCCGCCAATGTGCGCCGGCAGGAACGCGCGATCCGCGACGGGCTGGACGCGATCAACCGCGACCTCGACCTGTTCGCCGAAGTCCGCGGCCGCGGACTGATGCTGGGTGCCGTGCTCAAGCCCGAACATGCAGGCCAGGCCAGCGCGATCCTCGATGCCGCCGCCGATCACGGCCTGCTGCTGTTGCAGGCGGGCCCTGACGTGCTGCGCTTCGTGCCGGCGCTGAACATCGGCGACGACGAAGTCGCCGATGGGCTGGCGCGCCTGCGCGCGGCACTGGAGGTCTTGTTCGTTCGTTGATGGCATGCAGGTTGTCGCTAGCCGCGTGCGGGCGTTATCGTGGATGGTGGATGGCATTGGCCAATGGAGGGCTGCATGGAGTACCTGGAGGGTTTGCTGGCCTTTGCCGCGTATTTCGGCATGGGGCTCGGCTTCGTCGCGTTTTTCCTGCTCCTGTTTCTCTATCTCACGCCGCACCGAGAGCTGCAGCTCATCCGCGACGGCAACCCGGCTGCTGCAATGTCCCTGGCTGGTGCGCTGATAGGCTTCTGCTTGCCATTGGCCCAGGCGATTTCCCATAGCGTGGGCATGCTGGAGCTCGGCGTATGGGGGCTGGTCGCGCTCGTGGGTCAATTCGCGGCGCATGTGTTCACCCGATTGCTGTTGCCGGGGTTCCCGACGCGCATCGAACGCGGCGACAACGCGGCCGCGCTGCTTGCCGCGGCGCTGCACGTCGGCGTCGGCATGTTGAATGCTGCGGCCATGACCTACTGATGGCCCGGCGCAAGTCGACGCGGAATTTCCCGGACGTGATCCAGCCCGCACCAGGGCGGCAACGCCGGCGTTCACTCGAGGCCCCGCTGCTTTGGATCGGGGTTGCCTTGTTCGCCGGGTTCCCGATCCTGCGCGATGCGACCAGCGATCCGATGTTGCGCAATCGCTATGGCAGCGACCTGCGAAGCTGCGAATGCGATTACGGCCAGGATCGGTGCGAGCGGCAGAATGGCGGCTGGGTCGGTCCCTGGTATGCGCGGGACGCCGGCGACGCGCGTCCGGATGACCCGGGTCGTGGTGCCTGCCGCGTGCGCAGCGGCGGGTATTCGCATGCCTATTCCGGCCGGTCGTCGGGGCAGGATGACGGCTACCGTGCACCCGCCAGCGTCGAGAGTGGCTATCGCGGCGGGTTTGGCGGCAGTGGCCGTGTGCGTGCCGCCGGTTCCTGATGCAGCGTAGCCCGGTTCCGATCCGTCGTGACTGGCGCCAGCGCGTCGAGGCGCTCGGCTTCGAGTTTCATACGCTCGATGGTCCGTACTGGGTGGAGGACGCGTGCTTCCGGTTCGACCAGGTCGAGATCGACCGGCTCGAATCGGCAGGCAACGAACTGCACGCGATGTGCCTGGATGCAGTGGCCGATATCGTGCGCACGGGCGACTACGCGAGGCTGGGCCTCGGGCCGATTGCGGCGACGCTGGCAGAGCGTGCCTGGCGCGCGGGCGAGCAGGCGCTCTATGGGCGCATGGACCTCGCCTACGACGGGACCGCTCCGCCGAAACTGCTGGAATACAACGCGGATACCCCAACAGCGCTGTTTGAAGCCGCGGTCGTGCAGTGGTACTGGCTGGAAGACACGCGCGCGGGTCTTGATCAATTCAATCTGCTGCATGAGGCGCTGGTGCGGCGATGGCCAGCGCTGATTCCCGAGGGAAGCTGCGTCCACTTCGCCGGCAGCCTGGAAGCGGTCGAAGATCGCGTCACCACAGACTACTTGCGCGACACCTGCACGCAAGCCGGCTTCGCCACCACCCTGCTCGACATGTCCGACATCGGCTGGAAAGACGGACAGTTCGTCGATCTGGACGATCACGGCATCCGTGCGCTGTTCAAACTCTATCCGTGGGAGTGGATGGTGGAGGAGCCGTTCGCGAGGCATCTGCCGGACCTTGCCCTGCGGATCGTGGAACCCGCCTGGAAACAGCTCCTGTCCAACAAGTCGTTGTTGCCGCTGCTGTGGGAACGCCATCGCGGGCATCCCAACCTGTTAGCGGCCTCGCACGATCCTCGCGATATCGAAGGGCGCGTCGTTGCCAAACCGCGGTTCGGTCGCGAGGGCGAGGGGGTGCGCGTTTCGGATCCGGATCGGGGCATGCAATTCGCGGAGCCAGGAATGGTCTACCAGGCGCATGCGCCCCTTTACCGAAGCGAGGCCGGCTACGGGTTGGTCGGGCTGTGGGTCGTCGGTGATGAAGCGGTGGGCCTCGGCATGCGCGAGGACGCAAATCCGGTTACCGGTAATGCCAGCCGTTTCGTTCCACACTGCTTCGGCTGAGATCTAGCCCAGCGCTTGCGCGAGGTCGGCGACCAGGTCGTCGGCGTCCTCCAGTCCCACCGATATGCGCAGCAGGTCCTGCGGCGAACGCGGATTCGCGCCCTCCACCGAGGCGCG
>Ga0073904_10001451_pt1 | contig 17754 bp, 16 predicted proteins | sample KloWWTrecipitate_FD_66668 | JGI IMG/M metagenome (GOLD analysis project Ga0073904, IMG submission 66668) | Active sludge microbial communities from Klosterneuburg, Austria, studying microevolution and ecology of nitrifiers - Klosterneuburg... | ecosystem: Engineered > WWTP > Aerobic digester >... | reverse complement strand
GTTCCGACAGCCAACCAGGCCATCAAGCACGCGAAGCAGGCCTTTGCCGAAATCGACGCGGGGAGGACGGATTGACGCCAAAGACCAACCGCCCGCCGGCGCTGGGCAGCTTCTACGGCCGCGACCGAGCCTGGCACCCCCCGGCCTATGCGCCCGGCTACAAGTCGAGCGTGCTGCGCTCCCCGCAGCGGGCGCTGATCGCCTTCGACAACACGCTCAGCGAAATGACCGGCCCGACCTTCGGCCACGCGGTCATCGGTGAACTCGACAACGACCTCATCTATAACTTCGCCAAGCCCGGCGAGAGCGCCATCGGCCAGCGCATCATCGTGCATGGCCGCGTTCTCGACGAGAACGCGCGGCCGGTGCCCAACGTGCTGGTCGAGTTCTGGCAGGCCAATGCCGGCGGCCGCTACCGCCACAAGCGCGAGGGCTACCAGGCCGCGCTCGACCCCAACTTCGGCGGCTGCGGCCGCTGCCTCACCGACGAAGCCGGCAACTACCGCTTCCGCACGGTAAAACCCGGCGCCTACCCGTGGCCCAACGGCCCCAACGACTGGCGCCCTGCGCACATCCACTTCTCGGTGTTCGGCTCGGGTTTCGCGCAGCGCCTCATCACGCAGATGTATTTTGAGGGCGACCCGATGATCCCGCTCTGCCCGATCGTGCGCACCATCAACGACCCCGCCGCCATCGCCGGCCTCGTCGCGGCGCTCGACATGGCCGAAACCATCCCGATGGATGCACGGGCCTACAAGTTCGACATCGTGCTGCGCGGCCGCCGCTCGACGCTGTTCGAGAACCGGCTGGAGGGCAACTGATGGCGCAGCAGCTCGACCGGCTCAAGGAAACCGCCTCGCAGACCGCCGGCCCCTATGTCCACATCGGCCTCACCCCCAATTTCTGCGGCATCGGCGGCGTCTATCCGGCTGATCTCGGCACCACGATGCGCAACGAGGAAACCCGCGGCCAGCGCATCACCGTCACCGGCCGCGTCATCGACGGCGGCAACAAGCCGCTGACCGATTGCGTGGTCGAAATCTGGCAGGCCGACAGCACCGGTCTCTACCCCTCGCCCGGCGAGTGGCGCGGCGACGCCGACCCGAACTTTTCCGGCTGGGGCCGCTGCCCCGCCGACAGCGAAACCGGCGAGTACCGCTTCGAAACCATCAAGCCCGGCCGCGTCCCGGCCAAGGACGGGCGCCTCCAGGCTCCGCACATCAGCTTCTGGATCGTGGCGCGCGGCATCAACATCGGCCTCAACACCCGCATGTATTTTTCCGACGAAGCCGACGCCAACGCCGAGGACCCCATCCTCGCCCGCATCGAGCACCGCAGCCGCGTCCCCACCCTCGTCGCCACCAAGGACGGTTCCACCTACACCTTCGACATCTACCTGCAGGGGCCGGATGAGACGGTGTTCTTCGATGCGTGAGGTGCGGTGCTCGCTCATGCACCCCGCCACGCCCCCGTGGTTCGACAGGCTCACCACGAAGGCTGCTGCGAGCTCACATGTTCATGAGGCCCTCGTGGTGAGCCTGTCGAACCACGCAGGCCGGGCACCCCGATGAGCAACGACCTGCTCACCCTCCTCCTCGGCGACGCCGAAACCGCGGCGCAGCTCTCGCCCGATGCCGAGCTCACCGCCATCCTGCTGTTCGAGAGTGCCCTCGCCATCGCCGAGGCTGCCGAAGGCGTCATCCCCGCCGAAGCCGCGGCCGCCATCACGCTGAAGCTCGCCAACCTCACCCTGGACCAGGACGCCCTCCGCGACGGCGCGGCGAAAGACGGCGTCATCATCCCCGCGCTCGTCGCGCAGCTCCGCGCCGAAGTCGGCGAGCCCTTCGCGAATTTCGTGCACTTCGGCGCCACCAGCCAGGACGCGGTAGACACCAGTCTCATTATAAGACTCAGCGCCATCCTCACCCTCTTCGAGCAACGCCTCCACGCCATCACCGAGCGCCACCTCGCGCTCGCCGCCGCCTACGGCCCCAAGCCGCTGATGGCCCGGACCCGCATGCAGGAGGCGCTGCCGATCACCGTCGCCGACCGCATCGCGGCGTGGCAAAGCCCGCTCGATCGCGCCCTCACCCGCCTCGATGAACTGCGCCCGCGCCTCCTCGTCCTGCAACTCGGCGGCCCCGTCGGCACCCTCGGCGAACTCGGCGACAAGCGCGACGCCGTCACCCGCCGCCTCGCCGAAGCGCTCGGCCTCGGCCATCGCGCGCAAAGCTGGCACACCCAGCGCGACGCCATCGCCGAACTCGGCAACTGGCTCTCACTCGTCACCGGCGCCCTCGGCAAGATCGGGCAGGATGTGGCGCTGATGGCGCAGAACCCCATCGGCGAAATCGCGCTCGCCGGCGCCGGCGGCTCGTCGGCCATGCCGCACAAGCAGAACCCGGTGAAGGCCGAGGTGCTAGTGGCGCTCGCCCGCTACAACGCCGCGCTGCTCGGTGGCTTGCACCAGTCGCTGGTGCACGAACAGGAGCGCTCCGGCGCCGCCTGGACGCTCGAATGGCTGGTCCTGCCGCAGATGCTGCTCTGTACCGGCGCGTCGCTGCGCACCGCCATCGAACTGCAGAATTCCATCACCGCTTTGGGGAAAGCCAATGGATGAGACGCCGCTCGGCAAGGCAATCCTCTGGCTCGCCACGGCCATCGCCATTGCCGGCGGCTCGGTGCTCGTCCTCATCACCATCATCACTGTCATTTCCGTCATCGGCCGCGCGCTGATCCCGCTCGGCCTCAGCCCCGTGCACGGCGACTACGAGATCGTGCAGACCGGCGTGCTGTTCGCCATCTTCTGCGCCATGCCGCTCACGCAATATCTGCGCGGCCATGCGGATGTCTCCGTGCTCACCGATTTCCTCCCCGCCCGCCCCAACGCCATCATCGAACTGGTGATGGATGTGCTGATGCTCATCGCCTCGAGCTTCATCCTCTGGCGCTTCGCCATCGGCATGCTCGACAAGCTCGGCAACCGCGAGATGACCTTCATCCTCCACATGCCGATCTGGTGGAGCTACGCGGCCGGCATGCTGGGCGCGGTGGGCATGGTGGTCGTCGCCGCCTATTGCGTGGTGCGCTCGTTCGTCAATGCCACCTCCGCCGACCCGAAGAAACCCGAACCGGGGATCTTCTGATGAGCAACATCGAACTCGGGCTCTGGTCGTTCCCGGTCCTGCTGCTGCTGATCTTTCTGCGCATGCCCATCGGCCTCGCCATGCTAATAGTGGGCGTCGTCGGCAACTACCTCGTCACCAAGAGCTGGAACCCCAGCTTCGCGCTGTTCAAGTCGCTGACCTACTCGACCTTTTCGAGCTACTCGTTCGCCGTGGTGCCGCTGTTCCTGCTGATGGGCCAGTTCGCCGCCGTCAGCGGCGTGTCGCGCTCGCTGTTCGAGGCAGCCGCCTCATGGCTCGGCCATCGCAAGGGCGGCATCGCCATGGCCTCGATCGGCGCCTGCGCCGCCTTCGGCTCGATCTGCGGTTCTTCGCTCGCCACCGCGGCGACGATGGGCCAGATCGCGCTGCCCGAATTGAAGCGCCACGGCTATTCCGGCGCGCTCGCCACTGGCACGCTGGCGGCCGGCGGCACCATCGGCATCCTCGTGCCGCCCTCGTGGATTCTGGTGATCTACGCCATCCTCACCGAGCAGAATATCGCCAAGCTCTTTCTCGCGGCGCTGGTCCCGGGGCTGCTGGCGGCGGTGGGCTATTGCATCACCATCGCCATCGTCGCCCGCATCGACCCCGAAAGCGCCGGCACCGCCTATCCGCGCGTGCCCTATGGCGAACGCTTCCGGCAACTGGGCCGCATCTGGCCCGCGCCGCTCATCTTCATCCTCGTCATCGGCGGCATCTATACGGGCATTTTCACGCCCACCGAGGCGGCGGCGGTGGGCGCGGTGGGCACCGGCCTCATCGCGCTGCTGTCACGCCAGCTGACGTGGAAGACCTTCGTCACCTCGATGGTGCAGATGGCGACCGGCACGGGCATGATCTTCATGATTATCCTCGGGGCCGCCGCGCTCAACAATTTCCTCGCGCTCAGCCAGTTGCCACAGGTCGCCGCGGCCTTCGTCACCGAGCAGGGTTTCAACCCCTGGGTGGTGATGACCTTCATCCTCATCATGTACCTGATCCTCGGCGGCCCGATGGATTCGCTGTCGATGATCCTGCTCACCATTCCGGTGGTTTACCCGGTGGCGCTGGCGCTCGATTTCGGGCTGACGCCGGAGGAGTTTTCCATCTGGTTCGGGGTGCTGACGCTGGTGGTCGTCGAGGTTGGCCTCATCAGTCCACCGGTGGGGATGAATCTGTTCGTCATCAATTCCATGTCGAAGGGCACCAGCATGGGGCAGACCTTCCTCGGGGTCACGCCCTTCCTCATTTCCGATCTCATCCGCACGGTGATCCTCGTCGCCTTCCCGACGATCTCGCTGTTCCTCGTGCGATGGATGTTCTAGGGGGCCGGGCAATTGGAGAGAAGCGGCCAGCACATATCTCATCCTGCCTCACCCACCGCCGTCATTCCGGCGAAGGCCGGAATCCAGGGCGCTGAGGTTTCTGCCCGGGTCCGGTCTGTCGGACCCATCCCGGGGGATGGACCGGCTGGCGCTGAATGGGTGGCTCGGTTCGAGCAATGGATTCCGGCGTGCGCCGGAATGACCGCCGTGGGTGAGCCGCGGGTGCAGACCCCATCCGCCACGCGCCCGACACATATCCCGGAGGTTATCGGAAGGGCGGAATTACTTATTTTTGCGCACCACTGAACCATACGATAGTTGAAAACGTCAGGGAGGACGTATCATGGACAGACGTGCATTCTTGGCCGGTACGGCCGCAGGTAGCCTTGTCCTCGCCGCGCCGGCAATCGTGCGCGCGCAGGATGCCACGACGCTGCGCGTGCATCAGATGCTTCCCGCGCAGGCAACCATCCCCAAGACCGCCATCGAGCCGTGGACCCAGCGGGTCGCCGAAGCGTCGGGCGGCCGGCTGAAGTTCGAGCTTTACCCGGCGATGCAGCTCGGCGGCGGACCGCCCGATCTCTACGACCAGGCAAAAGACGGCGTGGTCGATATCATCTGGACCGTGCTCGGCTACACCCCCGGCCGCTTCCCCAAATCCGAAGTGTTCGAACTGCCCTTCATGGTGACGAAGGGCGAAGCAACCTCGGTGGCGTTCCAGAAGTTCGTCGAAGCCAATTCGATCGACGAGTTCGCGGGCGTCAAACTGCTCTGCGTCCACGCCCACGGCCCGGGCCTCATCCATGCCAAGACCCCGGTGACCAAGCTCGAAGACCTGAAGGGCATGAAGATCCGCGGCGGCTCGCGCATCATCAACGACATGCTGGGCCGGCTCGGCGCCGAGCCCGTCGGCATGCCGGTTCCGGCGGTGCCCGAAGCGCTGTCGACCGGCGTCATCACCGGCACCACCGTGCCGTGGGAAGTGACGCCCTCGCTGAAGCTGAGCGAACTGGTGAAGAACCACACCGGCTTCTCGGGCACGCACGGGCTCTACACGCAGACCTTCGGGTTCACCATGAACCTCGATCGCTACAACGGCCTGCCCGATGACCTCAAAGCCATCATCGACCAGAACTCGGGCGTCGAAACCGCCCGTGCCTTCGGCAAGGCGATGGATGCGGGCGACGCCATCGGCCTGAAGATCGCGCAGGATGCCGGCAACAACATCATCACCCTCGATGATGCCGAAACCCAGCGCTGGAAGGACGCGTCCCAGGCCACCGTCGACAAGTGGTACGAGGACGCCAAGGCCGCAGGTTTTGACGGCAAGGCGCTGCACGACGCAGCCAAGGCGTTGGTCGACGCCGAGGCCTGAGGGCAGGGGACCGCGACATAGGGAGGGGCGCTGCGGCGCCCCTCATCGTCTCACCGCCAAGCGAGGAACCTGACGATGACCACCGCGACCGTAAAGAAGCCCCCTTATCGCGCCGATGTCGTCGGCAGTTTCCTCCGCCCCGCCAGTGTGCACGCGGCGCGCAAGGCCCACTATGACGAAAAAACCCTCTCCGCCGCCGATCTCAAGGCCGTCGAGGACAAGGCAATCCGCGATGTCATCCGCATGCAGGAAGATGTGGGGTTGAAGGCCGTCACCGATGGCGAGTTCCGCCGCGCCTTCTGGCATTTTGATTTCATGGGCATGCTCGACGGGCTCGATCTCATCGAGCGCGCCGGTGGCGGCGTGCAGTTCCACGGCACGCAGACCAAGGCGACGGTGCCGGTGATCAACGGGCCGCTCGGTTTCCCCGACGATCACCCGATGCTGGCGCACTACAAGTTCGTCGCCGCCAACACCAAGGTGACGCCAAAAATCTCGATCCCCGGCCCGAGCGCCGTGCACTTTCGCGTCGGCCGCGACGACATCCACGTGAAGGAATATCTCGACGATCCGGATGCGTACTTCGCCGCCATCACCGCGACCTACAAGAAGGCCGTCGAGGCGTTCTACGCCGCCGGCTGCCGGTACCTCCAGATGGACGACATCTTCTTCGCCTACCTGTGCGATCCAAAGATCCGCGCCGCGAAAAAGGCCGAGGGCACCGACCCCGATTGGCTGATCGGCCGGTATGCGCAGATGATGCACGACGCCATCGCCGATCGCCCCGCCGACATGCTGATCGGCATGCACATGTGCCGCGGCAATTTCAAATCTACCTGGGTCGCCGAAGGCGCCTACGACCCGGCGGCCGACGCCATCTTCAACCAGACCGATGTCGATATCTATTTCATGGAATACGACACCGACCGGGCGGGCGGGCTCGAACCGCTGCGCAAGCTCCCCAAGGGGAAAAAGCGCGTGCTGCCCGGCTTCATCACCACCAAGACCGCCGATCTCGAAGACCTCGGCGAGTTGCAGCGGAAGTTCGAGCTGGCGTCAAAATACTGCGACATCAACCAGCTCGGCATCGCGCCGCAATGCGGCTTCGCCTCGACGGAGGAGGGCAACGCCATCACCATGGACGGCCAGAAGCGCAAGCTCGAACTGGTGGTGAAGACGGCCGAAACGATCTGGGGCGGCGTCGACGCCTGAGCGTCAGCTCATCCAGTTGCCGCCATCGACGTTGAGCGTCTGCGCCACGATATAGTCGGCATCGGGTGACGCGAGGAATGCCGCGGCGCCCGCGATGTCGCCGGGAAACCCCATGCGCCCATAGGGGACGGCCTTGCCGACCAGCTTCTTTTTGTCACCGACATTGCGGTTCTCGTAGCGCGCGAACATCGCATCCACCGTCTCCCACATCGGGGTATCGACCACGCCGGGGGCGATGCCGTTGACGTTGATCTTGTGCTCGATGAGGTTCAGCCCCGCCGACTGCGTCAGGCTGATCACCGCCGCCTTGCTGGCGCAGTAGACCGCGACCAGCGGCTCGCCGCGCCGCCCGGCCTGGCTCGCCATGTTGATGATCTTGCCGCCGCGCCCCTGCTTCACCATCTGCCGCGCCGCCGCCTGCAGCGTGAACAGCAGGCCCTTCACGTTGACGGCGAACACCTTGTCATAGCTCTCTTCGGTGATCTCCAGCACCGGCGCCATGTCGAACGTGCCGGCATTGTTGACGAGGATGTCGACGCTGCCCGCTGTCTGCACCGTCTGCGCGATCAGGTTGTCGATCGAGGCAAGGTCCGTCACCTCGAGCGGCACGGCAAACGCCCCGTTGCCGATCTCGGCCGCCAGCCCCTGTGCCTCGTGCCCCAGCCGGTCGGTGACGATGACCCGCGCGCCCTCTTCGGCATAGCGGCGGCAGATGGCGGCCCCGATCCCCCGCGCCCCGCCTGTCACAATCGCGACCTTGTCCTTGAGCTGCATGGCGTTCCCTCCCTCAGCGCCCCCACTTGAAGCCGCCCCGCGCCGCCACTCAAGCGCAAACTGCATCCGCCCTTGCCCGGCCTTGATCCGCGACGTGCCCGCCCTTGGTCTTCGGGGGGCGCTGCGGCAATCATATTCGCCGCAGCACGCTCCGCCCGCAGTTGAAATTGGGAACCACCCTCCGTGCCCAATTGTGGCAGACTGCGCTCATATTTTCGGCAGGAACGACTTATGGCAGGCACACATTTCGACGGTTTCGTCCTCACCAGCGTGTGGACGGGCGACACCTACCGCCTCACCCTCACCAACCGCACCGCCTCTCCGCTCCGCGACTGGCGTCTCGGCATCTCCGGCCCCGGCCGCCTCGGCGACAGCGCCGTGCTCAGCGGCGGCGGCATCGTCACCCAGCTCTCCACCTACTGCGAAATCGCCCCGGAATCCGGGCTTTTGCTGCATCCCGGCGCGAGCTGGACCGTCTCCATCACCCACCTCGCCTTCCCCCTTCGCCACTGGACCGACGGCGCCGTCTCCGGCTTCGTCATCCGCGCCGATGGCACCGCCGTCCCCACGCTCACCCTCCCCACCACCCCCGCCCCCCACCGCAGGGGCACAGTCTCGCTGCCCATCCCGGCCGACCCGCCGGTCCCCGTCTCCATCATCCCCTGGCCCCGCGAGGTCGCGGTCTCCGGCCGCCGCACCACCCCCTCCGGCCTCGCCCTCATGGGCAGCGACCCCCAGAGCGAAGCCGTCGCCGACAGCTTCTCCGCCCTCACCCAGTTCCTCTTCCCCGGCGAAGGCATCGTCCGCGAAGACGAGGAAGGCGGCTATCCCGTGGACCTCGCCTTCGACGACTCTCTCGCCGAAGAGGCCTATGCCATCGCCTTCGAGCCCGACGGCTGCGAGGTCACCGGCGGCTCGGAAAAAGGCCTGCTCTACGGCCTCGTCACCCTCGGCCAGATGCAGCGCGGCGCCCGCCTCCACCCGGAATCCTTCTCCTTCCCCACCGGCGGCCACATCACCGACGCCCCCGAAATGGGCTGGCGCGGCTGCCATCTCGACGTGGCGCGGCGCTTGTATTCGGGCGAGGAGTTGAAGCAATTCATCGCCATCCTCGCCTGGAACAAGCTCAACACCTTCCACTGGCACCTCAACGATGACGAGGCGTGGCGCGTCGAAATCGAGGCCTATCCGGAACTCACCGACACCGCCGCCTGGCGCGGTTACGGCATGGAAATCCCGCCGCTGCTCGGCTCCGGCCCCGAGCCTTCGGGCGGCTGGTACAGCAAGGACGCCATCCGCGACATCGTTGATCTCGCTGCCGATTTCGGCGTCGACGTGGTCCCCGAAATCGACATGCCGGGCCACTGTTTCGCCCTGCTGCAGGCACTCCCTCAGCTGCGTGATCCCGGCGAAAGCGGCCTCTATCACTCGGTTCAGGGCTTCCCCAACAACTGCCTCAACCCGGCGGTCGAGGCCGTCTATCCGGTGGTCGAGACCATCCTCTCCGAGCTGATCGAGCTCTTCCCCTCGCGCTATTTCCACATCGGCGCCGACGAAGTCCCCGCCGACGCCTGGGCTACCTCGCCAAAGGCCCGGGCGATGGGCGAAAAGCTCGGCGCGCCGGGCCCCGCGCCGCTGCAGGCCCACTTCCTCCAGCGCGTGCAGGCCTTCCTCAGCGCCGAGGGCAAGATCACCGGCGCATGGGAAGAGGCCGCGCAGGCCGGCGGCATCGAGAAGGCCAACAGCTACCTCGTCGGCTGGCACACCGTCGAAGCCAGCCAGCGCCTCGCCGCCGAGGGCTACGACGTCGTCGTCTCCCCCGGACAGGCCTACTATCTCGACATGGCCAACAGCGAGGACTGGCACGAATGCGGCGCCGGCTGGGCCGGCTGGTCATCTCCCGAAACCACCTACGCCTTCGATCCCTCCGCCGGCTGGAGCAAGGCCGAGCGCAAGCGCCTGATGGGCGTGCAGGCCTGCATCTGGAGCGAGCCGATGAGCGACCGCGCGGTGTTCGACCGCCTCGTCTTCCCCCGCCTCAGCGCCATCGCCGAAACCGCCTGGACCGCCCCGGAACGCAAGGATTTCTCGCGGTTTTCTGCCCTGGCGGGGTTGATGCCCAACCTATACGGCCAGCACGAATGATGAAGGCGGGCCACTCGGCCCGCCTTCTCTCAGCGCATCCTTGGCTTGAAAGCCTAGCGCCTGAATCTCACACGCAGGCAGTCAACTTCGCAGTACGCTTCCGGTTGCGGGTCCTGCGGAACCTTTCCGCACGCGCGCCGTCCAATGGACCGGAGCACACGATGACGAGATCAGCCGGTACGACCGCCAGCCCCAAAACCCTCGACGACGCCGCACTTCTCGCGCTGGCGCGGCAGCGCAACGAGGCGGCGGTGCGCGAACTCATCCGCCGCAACAACCAGCGCCTCTTCCGCGCCGCCCGCGCCATCCTGCGCAACGACGCCGAAGCCGAGGATGTGGTGCAGGAAACCTATGTGAAAGCCTTCACCCGCCTCGCCACCTTCGAGGGCCGCTCCGCCTTCTCCACCTGGCTGACTCGCATCGCCATCAACGAGGCGCTGGGCCGCCGACGGAAGAAACGCCCCACCTTGGACATAGAGGCGGCCGAACTGGCGCAGACAGGCGGCGCCGAGATCATTCCCTTCCCAGGCGCAGCGGTGCCGCCGTCCCCTGAAGCATCCGCGATGCGGGGTGAAATGCAGAAAATCCTCGAAGAACTCGTCGATTCGCTCCCCGAACCGTTCCGCGTGGTGTTCGTCCTGCGCGAGGTCGAGGACCTGTCCACCGACGAGGTGGCGAGCCATCTCTCGATCCAGCTAGGCACAGTGAAAACCCGCCTGTTCCGGGCGCGAAAGCTGCTGCGCGAGGGGCTCGAAGCGCGGTTTTCTAGCGGTTTCGCGGGCGTCTACCCCTTCGACGGTCTGCGCTGCGCCCGCATGGCCGACCGCGTGGTGGCGCGGCTCGCCGGTTGACATCGCGCCTGGCCGGCCTATGTCTGGGCCCAGTCGCAACCCAACCGGATGGTGAACCATGGATATCCGCCTGACCGATCGCCTCGCCCTGATCTGTCACCCGGACTCTCTCCATGCCCTCCATTCAATTGAAAGCGCTGAGCGCGGCAACGCCTGACGGCCGCGAACTCTTCTCCCACCTCGATCTCAGTTTCGGCTTCGGGCGCACCGGCATCATCGGTCGCAACGGCACCGGCAAGACCACGCTTATGCTGCTCATCGCCGGTGAGACGAGCCCGGCTGCCGGTAGCGTGCAGGTCGATGGCCGCATTGGCATGCTGCGCCAGAGCGTTGCCGCGGGCGACGAAACCGTCGCCACTGCGCTCGGGGCCGCAAGGGAATTGGCCCGTTTGGCGCGCATCGACGCCGGTATGCCGGAAGATGGCGACATCGAAGCGGCCGACTGGACGCTGCCCACCCGCATCGATAAGGCACTGGCCGATGTCGGCCTGCCGCAACTCGCTCCCGGCCGTCCCGTCGCGGCCCTCAGCGGTGGGCAGCGGACGCGGCTGGCACTTGCCGCGCTGCTGCTCGACGCGCCGGATTTCCTGCTGCTGGACGAACCCACCAACAATCTCGACGCCGATGGCCGCAAGGCGGTGGCACAACTGCTCGCCACGTGGCGCGGCGGCGCCATCGTCGTCAGCCACGACCGCGATCTCCTTCGCGGCATGGACAGGATCGTCGAACTGACCAGCGTCGGCGTGAACGTCTACGGCGGCAACTGGGATGCCTATGAGGCGCGCAAGGCCGTGGAACTCGCCGCCGCCGAACACGATGTCGGCGTTGCCGAGCGCCGGCTGGGCGAACTCGACCGCGATGCGCAGCGCCAGCGCGAACGGCAGCAGAAACGTGACGCCGGCGGCAAGCGCAAGGCGGCACGGGGCGACATGCCGAAAATCCTCCTCGGCGCGCTCAAGGACAATGCCGAAAAGACCGGCGGGGAGTCGGCACGGATCGCCGAACGGCGGCGTGGTGCCGTTCTGGGCGATCTCGCCACGGCGCGTGCAGAAGTGGAAATCCTGCAGCCGCTGATGGTGACGCTCGAATCCGCCCGCCTGCCGGCCGGGCGCACCGTGCTGCAGCTCGACAACGTGCGCGGTGGTCCGGGAGACGTGCCCGTGATCGACGGCGTGTCGCTGACCCTCACCGGCCCGGAACGCGTGGCCTTCACCGGCCCGAACGGCTCCGGCAAGACGACGCTGCTGCGGCTGGCGACGGGGCAGTTCGCGCCGCTTTCGGGCCACGTCCGCGTCACGATGCGGCATGCATTCCTCGACCAGCAGGTGGCACTGCTCGATCCCGCGCTGACGATCCGCGACAACTATCTGCGGCTCAACCCCGATGACGGCGAGAACGCATGCCGGGCGGCGCTGGCGCGCTTCATGTTCCGCGCTGAAGCCGCACTGCAGCCCGTCGGCACGCTCAGCGGTGGGGAAATCCTGCGTGCAGGCCTCGCGGCGACAATCGGGTCCAGCGCGCCGCCGGAATTGCTGATCCTCGACGAGCCGACCAATCACCTCGATATCCACGCCATTGCGGCGGTGGAGGCGGGGCTCAGGGCTTATGACGGCGCGCTGCTGGTGGTGAGCCACGACCGCGCGTTTCTCGACGCCATCGGCGTCACGCGTGAGGTGGAGCTCCGCCAAAAATGAACGAGGCGGGATCGCTCCCGCCTCTCTGCATATCCTGTCGTGAGGCTCGCTTACTTCAGCGCGTCGGTGATGACGGTGGTGTAGGCGCCTTCCGGCTGCTTGCTGATGATCTTCTGATCGAGCAGCGCCTTGACCGTGCGGTCGTAGGCGGCAATGTCGAGGGCCGGGTCCTTGGCATCGACCAGCTTCGACACTTCGCCAACCATGTAGCGCTGATGCGCGAGTTCGGCGGCGCCGGTTTCGTCGCTGTCGACGACGATCTGCGCGGCCTCATCGGGATTGTCGAGAGCGTACTGCCAGCCCTGCATCGAGGCCTTCACGAAGCGCGTATAGGCATCGACCTTGGCCGGATCGGCCAGCGTGTCCTGCATCACATAGAGACCGTCCTCTAGCAGGTCGTTGCCGAGTTCGGTGTAGTTGAAGATGGTGAGATTGTCGGGGCTGTAGCCTGCATCCAGGGCCTGGCCATACTCGTTGTAGGTCATGACGGAGATGCAGTCGGCCTGCTTCTGGATCATCGGCTGGATGTCGAACGATTGCTGCAGCACCTTCACATCGCCGCCTTCGGCGGTGCTGAGGCCCTCCTTGTTCATCCATGCGAAGAACGGATATTCGTTGCCGAAGAACCAGACGCCGAGCGTCTTGCCCTTGAAGTCGGCGACAGTGTTGATGTTGTTCTCCTTGGGGCAGATCAGCATCAGGCCCGACCGCTTGAAGGGCTGGGCGATGTTGACGAGGTTGACGCCCTTGTCGCGCGCAGCCGCAGCGCCGCCCATCCAGTCGACGATGATGTCGGCGCCACCGCCGGCGATCACCTGCTCCGGCGCGACGTTCGGGCCGCCGGGGAGGATCGTCACGTCGAGCTTCTCGTCGGTGTAGAACCCTTTGGCCTTCGCCACGAGGTAACCGGCGAACTGGGCCTGCGTCACCCACTTCAGCTGCAGCGTCAACTTGTCCTGCGCCATTGCAGCGGTCGCCGTCAGCGCCAATGCGCCTGCCGCCAGAGCCAATAGAACCTTTTTCATCGTCTCGTTCCCTTTACCCCTGTTACGTCCGTCCACCACGGACCGACGGATGCCAGAAGGTGACAGCCCGTTCGATGAGGGCAATCACCCCATAGAAGGCAGATCCCGCAACCGCCGCCATGGCGATTTCTGCCCAGACCAGGTCGATGTTGAGTTTGCCGACCTCGGTCGATATCCGGAACCCCATTCCCACGATGGGGGTGCCGAAGAATTCCGCTACGATTGCGCCGATCAGCGCCAGAGTCGAGTTGATCTTGAGCGCGTTGAAGATGAACGGCGCGGCCGCCGGCAGCCGCAATTGCCACAGCGTCTGCCAGTAGGACGCCGCATAGGTGCGCATCAGGTCGCGCTCCATGGCGCCCGAGGCGTTGAGCCCCGCGACGGTGTTCACCAGCATCGGGAAGAACGTCATGCAGACAACGACGGCGGCTTTCGAGGGCCAGTCGAAGCCGAACCACATGACGAGGATCGGCGCGATGCCGATGATCGGCAGCGCCGACACGAAATTGCCGATCGGCAGCAGCCCGCGCTTGAGGAAGCCCGAGCGGTCGACAAGGATGGCGACGAGGAAGCCCGCGCCGCAGCCGATGATGTAGCCAGCCAGCACCGCCTTGAAGGTCTGCTGGAAATCCGCCCACAACGTCGGCACGGATGCCACGAGCCGCGCCCAGATCTGCGAGGGCGCCGGCAGCAGCACCATAGGCACATTGGCGCCGCGCGCCACCACTTCCCAGATGACGAGGAGCGCGAGGCCGAAGATCACCGGAATCAGGATGCCGAAGGCTTGGCCCGACACTTCCTCTTTTCGGATCGCGAGCGACAGCCGCTCGACGAAGAGCCATGCGAAACCCCACGCGGCGACCAGCGCGAGCCAGAACCAGAGCGGCTCGATGTTGTGGTCGGGCAGGGCGAGGATCAGCGCGACGGTGAGAAGTGCAGCGACGATGCCGTCCATCCAGAACGGCAGTGGCGCGACGAAGCGCAGCAGTGTTCCCGCGCCAAGAAGCATGGCGACGAGCAACAGCGGGGCCGTGCCGCCCTGCGCCAGTGCCAGAACGGCGGCCAGCAGGCTGACGGCGCCCGCGCCGATGGCGAGGATGAGTTGGAGCCGACTCATGCGGGTCGCGCCCCCATTGCCGAATTGACCGCCCGCTCGGCCGCGCCGACGGCGATGACCAGCACCGCAGCCAGACCTGCCGCAAGGAACAGCGCCGCCCAGATCTGGATCGTCTGGCCGTTGTACGAACCGGTGAGCAGCCGCACACCCAACCCGCCTCCCGCGCTGTTGCTGAGCTCGCCCACCACTGCGCCGATCAGCGAGATGGCGATGCCGACCTTCATCGAGGCGAAGAGATACGGCATGGCCGACGGCCAGCGCAGCTTGGCGAACACCTGCCAGGCGCTCGCATTGTAGGTGCGCATCAGGTCGAGCTGGATCTGCTCGGGCGAGCGCAGGCCCTTCACCATGCCGACGACGACGGGGAAGAAGCTCAGGTACATCGAGATCAGCGCTTTGGGCACGAGCCCGGTAATGCCGACGGCGTTGAAGCCCACCACCACCATCGGCGCGATGGCGAGAATGGGGATGGTCTGGCTGGCGATGATCCACGGCATCAGCGAGCGGTCCGACGCATCATTGTGGACGATGGCGACCGCGAGACCGATGCCGAGCAGCGTGCCCAGCGCAAAGCCCAGCAGCGTCGCCGACAGTGTGATCCACGCATGATAGGCAAGCGAACGGCGCGACGTGATGTCGGTGCCCACCGTCGCATTCCAGATTTCGGTCGCGACCTGATGCGGCGCCGGGAGCAGCGGCTTGTCCTGCGCCCAGGTCTGCTGCGCGAACTCGACGAACGGCACGTCGGTCAGCCCGGCGCGATCATTGAGCGTCCGCTGCCAAGGCGAATTCATGTGGATCGCCATCACGTACCAGAACAGCACGATCGCCGCGAGGACGATGAGGATGGGGATCACTTTGCCTTCCCGCCACGCCTGTCCCATGCCCTACTCCTCGTAGGAATGGCCGGCCCGCAATCCGTCGCGGACGCGGGCGGCGAGGCGCAGGAACTCGGGCGTCTCTCGGATATCGAGCGGACGCTCGGCTGGCAGATCTGACTCGATGATGTCCGTGACGCGGCCGGGGCGCGGTGACATCACCACGATCTTGGTCGAGAGGTACACGGCCTCAGGGATTGAGTGCGTGACGAAGGCGATGGTCTTTTCCGTCCGCGCCCAGAGCTTCAGCAGCTCGGAATTCAGGTGATCGCGCACGATCTCGTCGAGCGCGCCGAACGGCTCGTCCATGAGCAGCAGGTCAGCATCGAAGGCGAGGGCGCGGGCGATCGAGGCGCGCTGTTGCATGCCGCCCGACAGCTGCCAGGGATACTTCTTCTCAAAGCCCGTGAGGTTGACGAGGTCGATCGAGCGCTTGATGCGCGCTTCGCGATCGGCGAGCCCCATGATCTCGAGCGGCAGCGCGACGTTCTTTTCGATCGTCCGCCACGGATAGAGCGCCGGCGCCTGGAACACGTAGCCGTAGGAGCGTTTGACCCGCGCCTCTGACGGCGACATGCCATTGACGGTGATGCCGCCGGAGGTCGGCTGTTCGAGATCGGCAATGACGCGCAGGAACGTGGTCTTGCCGCATCCCGACGGACCGATGAAGGAGACGAACTCGCCCTTCCCGATCTCGAGATTGACGTCACTCAGGGCGACCACGTCGCCGTCCTTGGTGGAAAAGGTGAGCCCGAGGCCCTTGGCGGATACGACCGAACTCAAACTCTTGTCCCCAACACTGCGAACCCCCGACGCAATCGCACCCTCCCTATACTCCCGTCGACGGAATGCCGGTGCGCTCAACTGCGCGCGGCGAGGTGATTTCCTTCCAGGTCGAGAGCGCGCGGTTGACGGCGCCGCGCGGTTCGCGCGCCACGAATTCGCCGTGGCCCTGCTCGGCCTGCACCGCGCTTTCGGTGACCGACACCTTGCCGCGGCTCAAGACAAAGCGCGGCATGCCCTCGATGGCGAAGCCCTCGAACACATTGTAGTCGATCGCGGACTGCTGCTTCTTGGCGCTGATGGTCTTCTTCAGCTTCGGGTCCCAGACGATCAGATCGGCATCAGCGCCCACGAGCACTGCGCCCTTCTTCGGATAGCAGTTGAGGATCTTGGCGATGTTGGTCGAGGTGACGGCGACGAACTCGTTCATGGTCAGCCGCCCGGTGCCCACGCCATAGGTCCACAGCAGCGGCAGGCGATCTTCAAGCCCGCCAGTACCGTTGGGGATTTTCGCAAAGTTGCCCAGCCCCACGCGCTTCTGCTCGGTGGTGAAGGCGCAGTGATCGGTCGCAACCACCTGGAGCGAACCGGCCTGCAGCCCGGCCCACAGCGAATCCTGATGCTGCTTGTTGCGGAAGGGCGGGCTCATCACGCGGCGCGCCGCGTGGTCCCAATCCTTGTTCTGGTACTCGCTCTCGTCGAGCAGCAGATGCTGGATCAGCGGCTCGCCATAGACGCGTTTGCCGGCCTGCCGGGCGCGGCGGATGGCCTCGTGCGACTGCTCGCAGGACGTGTGGACGACATAGAGCGGCACGCCCGCCATGTCGGCGATCATGATGGCGCGGTTGGTGGCCTCGCCCTCGACCTCCGGCGGCCGCGAATAGGCGTGGGCCTCGGGCCCGTTATTGCCATCGGCCAGGAGCTTTGCCGTCATCGATGCAACGATGTCGCCGTTCTCGGCATGGACCAGCGGCAGCGCGCCGAGCTCGGCACAGCGCTGGAACGACGCGAACATCTCGTCGTCGTTCACCATCAGCGAGCCCTTGTAGGCCATAAAGTGCTTGAACGAGGTGATGCCGCGGTCGACCACCTCGGCCATCTCGTTGAACACCTGCTCGCCCCACCAGGTGATGGCCATGTGGAACGAGTAGTCGCACGAGGCCCTGGATGTCTTGTTGTCCCACATCTGCAGCGCTTCGAGCAGCGACTGGTTGGGGTTGGGCAGGCAGAAATCCACCACCATCGTGGTGCCGCCGGCAAGCGCTGCGCGGGTGCCCGTCTCGAAATCATCGGCCGAATAGGTGCCCATGAACGGCATTTCGAGATGGGTATGCGGATCAATGCCGCCCGGCATGATGTAGCAGCCCGTCGCATCGAGCGTATCGCCGGAGAGGTTCGGCCCGATCTCGGTGATCGTGCCGTTTTCGAC
>Ga0073904_10001450_pt1 | contig 17763 bp, 11 predicted proteins | sample KloWWTrecipitate_FD_66668 | JGI IMG/M metagenome (GOLD analysis project Ga0073904, IMG submission 66668) | Active sludge microbial communities from Klosterneuburg, Austria, studying microevolution and ecology of nitrifiers - Klosterneuburg... | ecosystem: Engineered > WWTP > Aerobic digester >... | reverse complement strand
GCCTTGCGCACCTCCGACACCACCAGCACGCTCGATGCCATCGCCGCGCAGACCAGCCAGTCGGCGACACCCAACGGCGCCGTGCCGAAGGCCACCTGCAGCACCGGCACGTGCACCACGGCCACCTGCAGCACCAGCGACAGGGCGATGGCGGCCCAGAGCCACCCGTTGGCCAGCAGCCCCACGCGCGCCGAGGCCGTCTCGGATCGTGCCGCGAGCGCGTTGACCAGCTGCGCCAGCACCAGCACCGTGAAGCCGGCCGTGCGCGCGGTGGTGACGTCCGAGGTCCCCTCGACCAGCCCGCCCGGCAGGAACAGGTCGATCGTCACGAGCACCGCGACCGCCATGGCCACGCCGGTGACGAGCACCCCCGCCCACATCGGCCCGTCGATGACGCGGTCCCCGGCCCGCCGCGGCGGCCGGCCCATGACGTCGTCCGGCTGCGGGTCCACGCCCATCGCGAGTGCCGGCCCCGTGTCGGTGAGCAGGTTGACCCACAGGATCTGCACCGCGAGCAGGGGCACGACGACGGCCTCCCCGTGCCCCGTCAGCCCCAGGAACCCGGCCAGCACCACCCCGGCGAAGACGGTGAGCACCTCGCCCATGTTCGAGCCCAGCAGGTAGCGCAGGAACTTGCGGATGTTGGCGAAGATCCCCCGGCCCTCGGCGACGGCCGCGACGATGGTCGCGAAGTTGTCGTCCGCCAGGATCATCGACGCCGCCTGGCGGGTGACCTCCGTGCCGGTGATGCCCATCGCCACGCCGATGTCCGCCGACTTCAGCGCCGGTGCGTCGTTGACCCCGTCCCCGGTCATCGCGACCACCTCGCCGCGTGCCTGCAGCGCGTCGACGATCCGCAGCTTGTGCTCCGGGGCGACGCGCGCGTACACGGCCGTGCGCCCGACGGCGTCGCGCAGGCCGGCGTCGTCGAGCGCGTCGAGGTCCTGGCCGCTGAGCACCTGGGCGCCCTCGGCGGCGATCCCGAGGTCGAGGGCGATCCGGCGGGCCGTCCGCGGGTGGTCGCCCGTGATCATCACCACCCGGATCCCGGCCCGCTGCGCCGCGGCGACCGCGTCGCGCACCTCGGGTCGGGGCGGGTCGATCATCCCGACGACCCCGGCCAGCACGAGGTCGTGCTCGACGTCGCGCGCCTCGAGCGAGGTGGGGACCTCGGCCGCGGCCGTCCGCCGGTAGGCCACCGCCAGCGTCCGCAGGGCCTCGTCGGACAGCCCGACGACCGTCGCGAGAACATTCTCGCGGCGCGCAGCGTCGAGGGGCACGACGTCCCGCCCGACGAGCACGTGGGTGCACAGGTCCAGCAGCACGTCGGGCGCGCCCTTGGTCACCACCACGAGCGCCCCGTCCGCCTCGTCGTCCGCTGCGAGCACCGACATGAGCTTGCGGTCGGAGGTGAAGGGGACCTCGGCGACCCGACGGAACCGGCGGTGCCGGTCCGCGTTCGTGCCGAGCTTGCGCTCCGCGACGAGGAACGCGGCCTCGGTCGGGTCCCCCACGACCGTCCAGCCGCCGCCCGCGGCCCCGTCGTCGGCCCATCGCAGCTGCGCATCGTTGGCGAGGCTCCCGCCGCCGAGCACCACGGCGAGCTCCCACCACAGCGGGTCCTGCGCCTCGACGGGCCGGTCGTCGGTGAGCACGGCACCCTCGGGCACGTAGCCGACCCCCTCGAGGCGCACCTCGCCCGAGGCGGTGACGACGCGCTGCACCGTCATCGCGTTCTGGGTCAGCGTCCCGGTCTTGTCCGTGCAGACCACCGATGCCGAGCCCAGCGTCTCGACCGAGGACAGCGACGTGACGATCGCGTGCCGCCTCGCCATCCGCTGCACGCCGAGCGCGAGCACCACCGAGAGGATGGCCGGCAGACCCTCCGGCACCGCGGCGACGGCGAGCGAGACGCCCAGCAGCAGCACGGTGACCGCGTCGTCGAGCGTGCGCACGTGCGAGGTGAGCAGCACCGTCCCGACCACCACCACGGCCACCACGAGCACGGCGAGCCCGAGCACCCGCCCCACGCGCGCGATCTCGCGCTGCAGCGGGGTCTGCTCGGCCACCGTCCGGTCCAGCAGCGCGGCGATCCTGCCCGTCTGCGACGCCATCCCGGTCGCCGTGACCACCGCGCGACCCGTCCCGCGCACGACGGCCGTCCCGGCGAAGACCATCGAGCGGCGGTCGCCGAGCGGAGCCGGCGCGGCCAGGGCAGCGGGTCGCTTGGCCGAGGGCTCGCTCTCGCCGGTGAGGGTCGCCTCCGCGACGGACAGCGCCGCGGCGACGACGAGCCGGGCGTCCGCCGCGACCGTGTCCCCCTCCGCGAGCGCCAGCAGGTCACCGACGACGACGTCGCGCGCCGCGACCACCTGCAGCCGGCCGTCGCGGACCACCGAGGCGCTCGCGGCGCTCATGGCCGCCAGCGAGGCGACCGCGTCCTGCGCACGCCGCTCCTGGACGTACCCGAGCACCGCGTTCATGACGACGATCGCGAGGATGACGATCGCGTCCACGGGCGCGCCACCGCCGCCCTCGACGGCCCAGGCCGCGACCGACACCGCGACGGCGACGAGCAGCAGCACGACGAGCGGGTCGCGCACCTGGACGAGCAGCCGGCGCCACAGCGGCACCTCCGGTGCGGACCGCAGCGCGTTGGGACCGCCGGCCGCCAGGCGTCGCGCGGCCTCCGCGGTGGTCAGGCCCGCGACCGGGTCGACGTCGAGGCGTCGCGCGACGTCGTCGGCCTCGAGCGTCGAGGGGTCGGCAGGCAGCGCGCCGGGCGAGGGCGCGGCGACCCGTCCGGCAGCGTCGTCGGTGCCGTGCTGCGGGCTGGGCATGACCCCATCGTCGTCCCGCGCGGCACCGCCGGACCGGGACGGACGGGCCGGGACGCCCGCGGGCAGCGACTAGCCTGCAGCGGTGAGCGTGCTGGCAGACCTGCGGGTGGTGGCCGTCCACCGCGACTTCCGCAAGCTCTTCGCGGTGCGCCTGGTGTCCCAGGCCGGTGACGGGATGTTCCAGGCGGGCCTGGCGACCCTCTTCTTCTTCTCCCCGGAGCGGATGGCCACGGCGGCCGACGTCGCCGCCGCGTTCGCCGTCCTGCTGCTCCCGTTCACGGTGGTCGGCCCCTTCGCCGGCCCGCTGCTGGACCGGTGGCGCCGCCGCCAGGTGCTGCTGCTCGGCAACGCCCTGCGGGTGCTGCTCGCGCTGACCCTCGCGGTGCTCATGGTGACCGTCGGGGTGGGCCCGGCCGTCTACGTGCTCGCCCTCGTGACGCTCGGCGTCAACCGCTTCCTCCTCTCCGCGCTGTCCGCCGGCCTGCCGCACGTCGTCCCGCGCGACCAGCTGCTCCTGGCCAACGCCATCACCCCGACCCTCGGCGCGGTCGCCGCCGTCGTCGGCGCAGGGCTGGGGTTCCTGGCCGGCAGGGTGGTCCCTGCCGGCGCGGTGCACGACGGCGTCGTGCTCACCGGTGCTGCGGCGCTCTTCGGCGCAGCGTCGGCGCTGGCGCTGCGGCTGGGTCGCGACCAGCTGGGGCCGGACGGCCGCACGGCCGCAGGGTCGATCGGCGCCGAGCTGCGCTCCGCCGCGAGCGCGACGGTCCGCGAGCTGGCGGACGGCGCCCGCTACCTCGTCGCGCGGCGCACCCCGGGCGCGGCGCTCGGGGTCATGGCGCTGCACCGCCTGCTCTACGGCGCCAACTTCATCGCGCTCATCCTCATCTCGCGCAACCTGCTGAGCGACCCGGCCGACGCCGACGCGGGCCTGGCGACGTTCGGCCTGCTCACCGGGATCTCGTTCGTCGGCAACGGCCTCGCCATGGTGCTCACCCCGCTGGCGCACGAGCGGGTCAGCCCCGCGCGCTGGATCGCGCTGTGCCTGGGGCTCGGGGCCGTGAGCCAGCTGGTCCTCGCCACGACGCCGTCGTTCCCGGTGGTCGCCACGGCGGCGGCACTCCTGGGGCTCAGCGTGCAGGGCTCGAAGATCGCCGTCGACACGATCGTCCAGCGGGACACGCACGACGCGTACCGCGGCCGCGCGTTCGCGCTCTACGACGTGCTCTACAACGCCGCGTTCGTGGGAGCTGCGGCCATCGCGGCGACCGTGCTGCCCGACGCCGGCTGGTCGCGGCCGGTGGTGCTCGGCCTCGCGGCGGCCTACGCGCTCGGTGCGGTCGCCTACCGGCTGGTGCCGGCCGAGCCCGTCGAGCTCGTCTGGCCGGCGGGGGCCGCGGGACCGGCAGGTCCTACGGCTCCGACGGCAGGTTGACCGCGGCCCAGTCGCGCAGCGCCTGCTCGACGACGGCGGGCTCCTGCGGGCCGTGCTCCATCCGCAGCTCGAGCAGGTGCCGGTACGCGGCGCCCACCTGCGGGCCGGGCGCGATGCCGAGGATCGCCATGATCTGCTGCCCGTCGAGGTCGGGCCGGATGGCCGCGAGCTCCTCGTGCTCACGCAGCTCGGCGATCCGACGCTCGAGGTCGTCGTAGGCGAAGGAGAGGCGGTCGGCCTTGCGGCGGTTGCGCGTGGTGGAGTCCGAGCGCGTCAGCCGGTGCAGGCGCTCGAGCAGCGGGCCTGCGTCCGTGACGTAGCGGCGCACGGCCGAGTCCGTCCACACCTGCTCGCCGTAGCCGTGGAACCGCAGGTGCAGCTCGGTCAGGCGCGCGACGGCCCGCACCGTGTCCTTGTCGAAGCGCAGCGCGGTGAGCCGCTTGCGGACGAGCTTGGCGCCCACGAGCTCGTGGTGGTGGAAGCTCACCGTCCCACCGGCCTCGAAGCGGCGGGTCGCCGGCTTGCCGATGTCGTGCAGCAGCGCGGCCAGGCGCAGCACGAGGTCCGGGCCGGGCACGGGGCCAGTGGGCCGCTCGTGGGTGCCGGTCTCCAGCTCGATCGCCTGGGCCAGCACCGTGAGCGAGTGCTGGTAGACGTCCTTGTGCCGGTGATGCTCGTCGATCTCCAGGCGCAGGGCCGGCAGCTCCGGCAGCACGTGGTCGGCCAGGCCCGTCTCGACCAGCACCGCCAGGCCGGGCCGCGGGTCGGGGGCCAGCAGCATCTTGGCCAGCTCGTCGCGCACACGCTCGGCCGAGACGATCTCGATGCGCGCCGCCATCGCTCCGATCGCGTACCGGACGTCGTCGTCGAGCCGCACGCCCAGCTGCGCGACGAACCGAGCCGCGCGCATCATCCGCAGCGGGTCGTCGTCGAACGACTGGTCGGCGCTCACCGGCGTGCGCAGCAGACCGGCCGCAAGGTCGGCCAGGCCGCCGAAGGGGTCGACGAAGGTCAGCGACGGCAGCCGCACGGCCATCGCGTTCACGGTGAAGTCGCGCCGCGACAGGTCCCCCTCGAGCGTGTCGCCGTAGACCACGGCCGGCTTGCGCGAGCCCGCCTCGTACTCGTCCGTCCGGTAGGTCGTCACCTCGACGACGACGTCCGCGGTGCCGCCGTGGGCGAACCGCCGTGCGCCGATGGTGCCGAACTCGCGCCCGATGTCCCAGTGGGCGTCGCCCCATGCCGCGAGGATCGCCTCCGACTCGTCCGGCGTGGCCGAGGTGGCGAAGTCGAGGTCCTGGCTGGTGCGGCCGAGGAACGCGTCGCGCACCGGCCCGCCGACGAGCGCCAGCTCGTGCCCGGCGGCGGCGAACGCCTCACCGAGCTCGAGTGCCGCGGGCGCGAGGCCGGCCAGCACGCTCAACGCACGGCGCTGGAGCGTCGCCAGGGCCGCGGCGGTCTGCGGGTCAGGAGGGGTGGTGGTGGACACGGGACACCAGGGTGCCAGACGGCGGGCGCCGGGCGCCCGTCGCGCGCGGTGGCGGCCCGCCGGGCCGTGGTCGCGCTGGTGCGCAGGTGGCGGTCGTTACAGTGGGCGGCATGCCCAGCGCCGCTCCACTCCCCGGTCCGGGCCCGGTGCCCTCGCCGCCGGGCGGGCACGCGCTGCGGATCGACCCCCACGTGCGGCGCCCCACGGTGCACAGCCTGCCGGTGGTCGAGGAGACCTCTGCCGGGGGTCTCGTCGTCAGCCCCGGGGACGGACCGGCACACGCGGCCGTCATCGCGCGGCGCAACCGGGCCGGGCGCCTCGAGTGGTGCCTGCCGAAGGGCCACCTCGAGGGCATCGAGACCCCCGAGGAGGCCGCGGTCCGCGAGATCGCCGAGGAGACCGGCATCCAGGGGCTCGTGCTGCGCCGGCTCGGCACCATCGACTACTGGTTCACCGGGGACGACCGCCGCGTGCACAAGGTGGTCCACCACTTCCTCCTCCAGGCCGTCGGCGGCGAGCTGAGCGTGGCCGGCGACCCGGACGGCGAGGCCGAGGACGTCGCGTGGGTCCCCGTCACCGACCTGCACGAGCGGCTGGCGTACCCGAACGAGCGCCGGCTCGCCGTCGCCGCCTGCGCGGTGCTCGCCGGCGAGGCATGAGCCACCGCCCCGGGGGCGTCCGACGGGCGCGCAGCCATCCGGGCCGTGGCCCGGCCGCGCGGCGCGCCCTGCTGGTGCTCGTGGTGTCGCTCGGCTGGGCGCTCGTGCCGGTCGTCGCCGCGGGCGCCGCCCCGGGCGACGCACTCCGGACCGACGCCGGCTCGGCCGTCACCGCCGCCGGGCCCGACGTCACCGACGGGCTGCCCGTGCAGATCGCCGTCGAGCAGGTCACGCCGCAGGCGCTCGCGCCCGGCCAGGACCTCACGGTCTCCCTGCGGGTCACCAACGTCGGCGCCGCCGCCCTGACGCAGCCGCGCGTCATCGTGCGGCTGGCCCGCTCGGCGTTCATCAGCCGCACCTCGCTCGACCGCTGGCGCGACGCACCGACCACGGCAGGAGCGGGCACGAGCGTGCTCGAGGTCGACGTGCCGGGGCCGCTCGCCCCCGGCGCGAGCGCCGACGTCACCGGGGTGGTCCCCGCGGCGGCGATCGGCCTGCGCTCCACGGCGACGTCCTGGGGGGCGCGCGGCCTGGCGGTCGAGGTGGTCGATGCCGCGGACCCGGCCCGGCTCCGGCTGGGACTGGTGCGCACGTTCCTCGTCTGGCTGCCGCCGCAGGAGGTGGTGCCCACGACGGTCACCGTGCTCGTGCCGGTGGTCGGGCCCGCGCCGGACGCGTCCGCCGGTGCGGAGCTGACCTCGCTCACCGCGACCGGGGGCCGGCTGGACCGCGTGCTGCACGCCACGTCCGGCCAGGAGGTCACCTGGGCGCTCGACCCGTGGCTGGTGGGCGCCACGACGCCCGCGGCCGAGGTCGGCGACGGCGTCACGAGCGGCGTGGACAGCGGGCTCGCACGCTGGCGGTCCGCCCTGCTGTCGGCCGCGCCGGACGACGTCCAGCTGCTGCCGTACGGCGACGCCGACGTCTCGGCGCTCGCCCATGCAGCCGCCGGCGCGCTGCTCGACACCGCGGTCGAGCGCTCCACGGAGGTCGCCGCGGCCGCCGGCCTCCTCAGCGACACGGTGCTGCGCTGGCCCGGCGACACGCTGCCCGACCTCGCCACCGCGAGCGCCGTGGGGCGGGACGGGCTGGCCCTCGTGGTCGGCCCCGGCGCACTGGCGCCGCCCGCGATCCTCACCTACACGCCCACGGGCCGGACCACCGCGAGCACGGGGGCCGGTGACGTCCCCCTGCTCGTCGCGGACGAGCGCCTCTCGACGGGGCTGGCCACCGGACGGGTCGGACCGGCCGACGCCACGGGAACCGACGACACGGGAACCGACGCCACGGGAACCGACGCCACGGGCGCGACCGACGACGCGGGCACCGACCCGCAGCTCACGGGAGCCGTCGCCGCGGCCGACCTGCTCGCGGAGCTCGCCGTCATCACGCGCGAGCGGCCGAGCGACGGGCGCCACCTGCTGCTCACGGTGCCGCGTGACTGGGCCCCGGACCCCGACGTCGCCGCGGCGCAGCTCGCCGCGTTGTCCGCGGTGCCGTGGGTGGCCACGGCACCCGTGTCCGACCTCGTCGACGCCGAGGACCCGGCGGTGGACCGCGGCTCGCTGCCGGACCGGGAGGTCGACCCGGCGGAGGTCTCGACGGCGGAGATCGCGACCGTGGTCAGGACGCTCGAGGAGCGCGCGGACATCGCCTCGATCGCCGCCGACCCCACCCCGCTCGTCGGCGACCCCGAGGCCGAGCTGCTCGCGCCGACCGCCCTGGCCTGGCGAAGCGACACCGCGGGCCGCACCGCCGCGATCACCGCGTCCGTCGCCGCCACCGACGCGCTGCGCTCGGCCGTCGCCGTCCAGCGCGGCAGCGACGTCAACCTCATCGCCACCTCGGGGGCGCTGCCCGTCCGGGTGACCAACACCCTCGACCAGGACGTCGTCGTCCAGGTGCGCCTGCGGCCGGGCGGCCCGCAGCTCGTCGCGGACGAGGCCGTCACCGTCACCGTGCCGGCCGGCGGCGAGGTCACGGCGAGCGTGCCGGTGCACGCGATCCAGAGCGCCGACGTCGAGGTCGCGGTCGAGCTGCGCACCGCGGCCGGGACGCTCATCGACGACAGCGCGGTGTTCGTCGTCCGGGTGCGCGCCGACTGGGAGGGCATCGGCACCGCGGTGCTCGGTGCGCTGCTCGCGGTGGGCGTCGTCGTCGGCCTGGTCCGGACCATCCGCCGCGGTCGAGGACGGCGCGGCACACCGCGGGCCGACCCGGGCCCGGACGACCTGTCCCCGGAGCAGCCGCTCGCGGAGCACGACGACGCGCGCGCCGCGGCCCACCCCGCCGAGGAGTCCCCGACGTGAGCGCTGACGACGCCGGTCCCGGCGCGAGCGGCGACGAGGTCTCCGGCGTCGGGCGGGCCGCCGTGGGCCGGGCCGCGGTGCTCATGGCCAGCGGCACGGCGGTCTCGCGCGTGCTGGGCGTCGTGCGCGGGTCCTTCCTCGTGGCGGCGGTGGGCCTCAACGCGGCAGCAGCCAACGCGTTCGCCGTCGCGAACACCCTGCCGAACATGCTCTACATGCTCGTCGCCGGCGGTGTGCTCAACGCCGTGCTGGTACCCCAGGTGGTGCGGGCCTACCGCTCGGACCGCGGCCAGGAGTACGTCGACCGCCTGCTGACCCTGTCGATCGTGCTGCTCGCGGGGATCACCGTCGTCCTCACGGTGGCGGCGCCCGTCGTCGTCAGGCTCGCCGCCTCCGGCGAGGACCCCGAGTTCATCGCCCTGGCCACGGTGTTCGCCTACTGGTGCCTGCCCCAGGTGTTCTTCTACGGGCTCTACACGCTGCTCGGCCAGGTGCTCAACGCGCGCGGGAGCTTCGGCCCGTACATGTGGGCGCCGGTGGTCAACAACCTCGTCTCGATCGCCGGCTTCGCGGTGTTCATCGCCATCTTCGGACGGTTCGTCGTGGGTGGGCCGCTCGACGACATCGCCGCGTGGGACGCCGGCCGGATCGCCCTGCTCGCCGGGGTCTCGACCCTCGGCATCGTCGCCCAGGCCCTGGTGCTCGTCATCCCGCTGCACCGTAGCGGGTTCCGCTTCCGCCCCCGGTGGGACTGGCGCGGCACGGGGCTGGGGACGGCCGGCCGGGTGGCCGGGTGGACCTTCGGCGCACTCGCCGTCGGGCAGGTCGGGGTGCTCGTGGTCTCCCAGGTCGCCACGGGCGCGGCCCAGGTGAGCGGCTACGCGCCAGACGTCGCCGGCAACTACGCCTACAACCAGGCGTTCGTCATCTTCATGCTGCCGCACTCGCTCGTGACGGTCTCGCTGCTCACCGTCCTGTTCACGCGGCTCTCGGCGCACGCCGCGGCGGGCGACGTGCGCCGCCTGCGCGCGGACGTGTCCTCCGGGGTGCGGACCATCGGCGTCTTCACCGTCTTCGCCACGGCCGTGCTCGCCGTGCTCGCGCTGCCGCTGGTCCGCGTGGTGCTGCCGACCACCACCGCCGCCGAGGCCGGGTCGCTCGCCCCGGTGATCGTCGCCCTGGTGTCCGGCCTGACGGCGCTCGGCGCGTGGTCGATGTGGCAACGGGTCTACTACGCCTACGAGGACGCCAGGACCCTGTTCTGGATCCAGGTCGCGATGGCGGGCGTCGTCGCGGCGGGCACATGGACCGGCTCGACGGTCCTCCCGGTGGGCTGGTGGGTGGCCGGGGCCGGGGCGTCGATCGCGGCGTCCTACACGCTGGGTGCCGTGTGGGGCGGCCTGCAGGTGCGCCGCCGCCTCGGTGGCACGGGCGCCGCAGCGATCGGCGTCCTGGTGCGCAGCGGGCTCGCGGCGGGTGTCAGCGCAGCCGTCGGCTGGCCCCTGAGCAGGCTCTTCGGGGACCCGTCGCGCCTCGGCTGGCCGGACGCGGTGCTCACGTGCGTCGTCGTCGGGCTCGCGATGCTGGCGGTGTACGTCGGGCTGCTGCGGGTGCTGCGGGTCCGCGAGCTGACGGACCTCCTGGCCCCCGTCCTCCGGCGCCTGCGTCGGCGCTGACCCGTAGCATGGGAGACCGGAGCCGGGCCGATCAGGGGCGCAGCTGGCACGGAGGTGACGAGGTGGACGTGGTCGTGGGACGCGGCACCCTGCTCGCCGGCCGGTACCGCCTCGACGAGCCGACGACCACCGACCTGCCGGGCGTGGCGTCCTGGGACGCGCGCGACCAGATCCTCGACCGCCCCGTGCGCGCCCTCGTGCTGCGCGATGGGCGGATCCGTCAGGCCCAGGACGCCGCGCGCCGGGCAGCCCTGGTCAGCGATCCGCGCCTGCTGCGCGTCCTCGACGTCGGGGACCACGACGGCGTGCCGTACGTCGTCACCGAGCGCGTCGTCGGGCGGGACCTCGCGTCGCTCACCGCGGGGGGACCGATGCCGGCCGACCAGGCCCGCGCGATCATCGGCGAGGCCGCCGTCGCCCTGGAGGTCGCCCGGCGCCGCGGCGTGCACCACCTCGCGCTGCGACCGTGCGCCGTCCACGTCACTGCCGAGGGCGCCGTGCTCGTCTCCGGCCTCGCGCTCGACGGCGAGCTCGCCGGCCATGGGCTGGGCGACGCACGGTCCACGACGAGGGCCGACACCGTGGGGCTCGTCGCGCTGCTCTACCTGCTCCTCACCGGCCGCTGGCCCGCCCCCGCCGGGGTCACCACCACGGGCACGACGGTCCCGCTCGTCACCGGGGACCTGCTCGCACCCGCGGAGGTCGCACCCCGCGTCCCGAACGACCTCGACACGCTGTGCGCCGTGACGCTCGGCCCGCACGACGACGGCCCGCACAGCCCCGCCGAGCTGGTGCGCGAGCTCGAGCCCTGGGGCGCGCTCGCCGCGGCCGAGGTGTTCGCCGGCGCCGATGCGCGATCCGAGGCGGCCAGCGCCGCGGCCATGGTCGCCGCAGCTGCGGCCAAGGCCGTGGTGGCTGCACCTGCGCCGGTGGCAGCGGTTCCGGCGTCTGTCGTCGAGCCTGTCGTCGAGCCTGTTGTCGACGACGGGGTCGACCTGGTCGAGGACCCGGCCTCGCCCGACGTCCCGGCCGACGGGACCACGGACGCCGACGCGCAGACCACCGCGGTCGACCTGCCCGTGGAGGCCGTCCTCGACGACGCCACGGACGACGCGGCGACACCGCCAGACGAGGCGCCCGCGTTGCCGATCGCCCCCGAGGACGACGCCCCGAGCGTCCAGCGCACGTCGGTCCGGTCCTCGATGGCCCAGACCCCCGGCCCTGCGGCTCGACCCGGCACCCCACCGCCGGCGATCCCGCCGGCCAACCGCCGCCCCGACCCTCGCGACGCCGCGGTCGGCACCGCCGCCGTAGGCGCCGCCGCGGTCGTCCCCACGGCGCAGGCGTCCGCCGGACCCCCGCACGCCGGGCTCACGCCCGCTCGGCACCCGCACGGTGGCCACCCGGAGGCGGACCACCGGGACTTCGACACGCTCATCGGCCGCTCGACCGACGCGCTCACCCGGCGCCGGTTCGACCCGACGCCCGTGGTGCTCGGCCTGGTCGTCATCGCCGTCGTCGTGGGCCTGGTGCTCGCGTGGCAGGCGCTGACCGCACCCGCGCCGCCCATCGGCGGCAACGACGGCTTCGGTGACGTGTCGGACGCAGCGAGCGCGTCCGCGGAGCCCGGGGTCCCTGCAGCGCCGGCGGACGGCGCCGCCGCGGTGGCACCCGTCATCGCCGGGGCGCTGATGATCGACCCCCCACCCGGCGGTGACAACAACGAGCACCCCGAGGCCGTGCCGGCCGGCGTCGACGGCGACCCTGCGACGTTCTGGTTCTCGCGCACCTACGCCTCGCCCACGTACGGCATGAAGCCCGGGATCGGCTACGCCGTGACCCTCGCGGCGCCCGCGACGGTCACCACGGTGACCCTGCTGGTCAACGGCACCGGCGGGATGGTCGAGGTGCGCGCCACGGACCCCGCCACCCCTACCGAGGGCGAGGTCCTGGCATCGGGACCCCTGACCGCCGAGACCGTGCTCACCCTCAGCGCACCCACCACCGCGACGAGCATCGTCCTGTGGTTCACCGCGCTGCCGCAGACGGCAGACGGCGCCAACCGCGTGGAGCTCGCCGAGGTCCGCCTGTCCTGACCAGCTCCGTCGCGGACGGCCCGGCACCCTCGGACGGAACAGAACCGGCCTAGGATCGGTTCCCGTCATGCACCCCGCCCCGACCGAAGGACCGCACGTGACCGAGACCCCGCGAGACCTGATCATCATCGGGTCCGGACCGGCGGGCTACACCGCCGCCGTCTACGCCGCCCGCGCCGGGCTGGCACCCGTGGTCGTGGCCGGGGCCGTCACCGCCGGCGGCGCGCTGATGAACACCACCGAGGTGGAGAACTTCCCGGGGTTCGTCGACGGGATCATGGGGCCGGACCTCATGGAGAACATGCGCAAGCAGGCCGAGCGCTTCGGTGCGGAGATCGTGTACGACGACGTCGTCCAGGCCTCCCTCGCCGGTCCCGTCAAGACCGTGGTGACCGGGAACGGGGAGACCTACCACGCCCGCGCGGTCATCCTCGCGACGGGCTCGGCGTACCGCCAGCTCGGCCTGCCCGAGGAGAAGACGCTCTCCGGGCACGGCGTCTCGTGGTGCGCGACGTGCGACGGGTTCTTCTTCCGCGGCCAGGACGTCGTCGTCGTGGGCGGCGGCGACTCCGCCGTCGAGGAGGCGACGTTCCTCACGCGCTTCGCGGCCTCCGTGACCCTCGTGCACCGCCGCGACGAGCTGCGCGCCTCGAAGATCATGGCCGACCGTGCCGCGGCCGACCCCAAGATCCGGTTCGCCTGGAACTCCCAGGTGGTCGCGATCCACGGGGCGGAGAAGGTCTCCGGCGTGCGTCTGCGCGACACCGTGACGGGCGCCGAGCGCGACGTCGCAGCCACCGGCGTGTTCGTGGCGATCGGCCACGTGCCGCGCAACGAGCTGCTGGTCGGCCAGGTGGCGCTGGACGACGAGGGCTACGTGCTCGTGGGGGCGGACGACGCCCGTGGCACCGGCACGAACCTCGAGGGCGTCTTCGCGTGCGGCGACCTCGTGGACCACACCTACCGTCAGGCGATCACCGCGGCCGGCACCGGCTGCGCGGCCGCCCTGGACGCCCAGCACTACCTCGCCGGCCTCGTCGACCCCGTGTCGGTGGCTCCGGCTACCCTGCCCGAGACCCTCAAGGAGACCCCGTGAGCACCATCCCCGTCACCGACGCGACGTTCAAGGCCGCCGTCCTCGACTCGCCGGTCCCCGTGCTCGTCGACTTCTGGGCCCCCTGGTGCGGCCCGTGCCGCGCCGTGGCCCCGATCCTCGAGGAGCTGTCCGGCACCTACGCCGGCCGGCTGACGATCGCCAAGCTCAACACGGACGAGAACCCTCAGGTCACGGCGGCCTACGGGATCACCTCCATCCCCACCATCAACATCTACGTGGGCGGTGAGCTGGTCAAGCAGGTGGTCGGCGCCCGCCCCAAGCCGGCCCTCGTCAACGAGATCGAGTCCGTGCTGTCCTGACCCCTGCGCGCCGTCCCGCGGCCCCGGACCCCAGCCTCGGGGACCGGGGCCGCCGTCCGTCCGGCGGGCCACGCACGGGCCCCGGTGCACCTGCGTGGCAGACTCTGGGGCATGACTCCCGACCACGGCGAGCCGATCGGGCAGGTGACTCCTGCCCCCGGCAGCGCCGCCCGCATCGTCCAGCCCGTCGCCGGGACCCGCCTCGACCCGTGGATCGACTCCTACGCCGAGCGCACGCACGGCATGCGCGCCTCGGAGATCCGCGCGCTGTTCGCTGTCGCCAACCGGCCCGAGGTGGTCTCGCTCGCCGGGGGGATGCCGTACCTCGAGGGCCTGCCGCTCGAGGCCCTCGCGCAGTCGGCGCACGACCTCGTCCTGACGCGTGGCACGACGGCGCTGCAGTACGGCTCGGGTCAGGGCGACCAGACGCTGCGCGAGCAGATCGTCGAGATCATGAAGCTCGAGGGCATCACGGCCCACCCGGACGACGTGGTCGTCACCACCGGATCACAACAAGCCCTCGACCTTGTGACTCGCCTGTTCATCGACCCGGGCGACATCATCGTCGCCGAGGCGCCCAGCTACGTGGGCGCTCTGGGGGTGTTCCGCTCGTACCAGGCCGAGGTGGTGCACGTCCCGCTCGACGAGCACGGTCTGGTCCCGGAGGCGCTCGAGGAGACGCTCGCGCACCTGGCCGCACGCGGCCGCCGGGTCAAGCTCCTGTACACCGTGCCCAACTTCCACAACCCGGCGGGTGTGACGCTGTCGCTCGAGCGCCGCCCTCGCGTGCTGGAGATCGCCCGGCGCTACGGCGTGCTCGTCCTGGAGGACAACCCCTACGGCCTGCTCGGCTTCGAGGGTGAGCCCCTGCCGGCCATGCGGTCCATGGACGACGACGGCGTGGTCTACCTCGGCTCGTTCTCGAAGACCTTCGCCCCGGGCTACCGGGTGGGCTGGGCCGTGGCGCCGCACTCGATCCGCGAGAAGCTGGTGCTCGCCAGCGAGTCCGCGATCCTCTGCCCGTCCAACGCCTCGCAGCTGGCCATCTCCACGTACCTGGCCAACCACGACTGGCTGGGCCAGATCAAGGCGTTCCGTGAGATGTACCGCGAGCGGCGCGACGCCATGGTCGGCGCACTGGCCGAGCACCTGCCGGAGGCGTCCTGGACCGTCCCGGCCGGCGGCTTCTACACGTGGGTCAAGCTGCCGGACGGGCTCGATGCCCAGGCCATGCTGCCGCGCGCCATCACCGCACTCGTCGCGTACGTGTCCGGCACGGCCTTCTACGCCGACGGCCAGGGCTCGGACCACATGCGGCTGTCGTTCTGCTACCCCACGCCCGATCGCATCCGCGAGGGCGTGCGTCGCCTCGCCGGCGTGGTGACCGAGGAGGCCGAGCTGGTGCAGATCTTCGGCACCGGTGGGCACCGGGACACCGACGACGTCGCCTCCGCCTCGCCCGACACGCGCTGAGACGCGCCGCGCACCAGGGAAGCCCTGAGCGTCGTCAGCGCAGCACGCCCGGGTCCTCCGGGGACAGCGTCGCCAGGATGCGGTTGAGGTCGGCGACCGAGGCGAACTCGACCGTGAGCTTGCCCTTGGACTTGCCCAGGGCGATGGTGACGCGCGTCTCGAACCGGTCTCCCAGGCGCGCGGCAAGGTCATCGAGCGCCCGCACGCGGTCACCGGCCCGCGGGCGGCGGGCCACCGTGGGGGTCGGAGCATCGCCGCCGAGCGAGACGACCTCCTCCGTGGTGCGCACCGAGAGGCCCTCGGCGACGATCCGCTGCGCCAGGCGCTCCATCGCCGCGGCGTCGGGCAGCCCGAGCAGCGCCCGGGCGTGCCCGGCGGAGATCACCCCCGCCGCGACGCGACGCTGGACCAGGGGCGGCAGCTTCAGCAGCCGTAGCGTGTTGGTGATCTGCGGGCGCGAGCGGTGGATCCGGCGCGCGAGCTCCTCGTGCGTGCAGCCGAAGTCGTCCAGCAGCTGCTGGTAGGCCGCGGCCTCCTCGAGGGCGTTGAGCTCGCTGCGATGCAGGTTCTCGAGCAGCGCGTCGCGCAGCAGGTCCGCGTCGTCGGTCTCGCGGACGATCGCGGGGATGCGCTCCAGGCCGGCCAGCCGGGCGGCCCGCAGTCGCCGCTCACCCATGATGAGCTCGTAGGTCGCGACACCGTCTGCTGTCCCGGCAGAGCGCACGACGACCGGCTGCAGCACGCCGATCTCCCGGATCGAGCCCACGAGCTCGGCCAGGGCGTCCTCGTCGAAGACCGACCGCGGCTGACGCGGGTTGGGGACGATCGAGTCCAGGACCAGCTCGGCGAAGTGCGCCCCGGGCACCGGGACCAGCTCTGGACCGGTCTGCCCTGCGGAGCTCTCCGTTGTTTCACGTGGAACTGCGGCGTCGGTGGCCGCGGAAGTGTCGGCGACCCCGGTGCCGGCGTCCTGAGAGCCGTCCGCCCGGGCTGAACCCGCGGCCAAGGAGCGGTCCCCACCCATCGCACCCGCGTCGGCGTCGGATCGGGTCGCGGCGGGTGCGCCCGGGAAGAACACGTCGACCGGGCGGCTGTCACCCGTCGGCGCGGAGGGGATGAGCGCACCGAGTCCTCGACCCAGTCCACGACGCTTCTCGGCCATCAGCTCTCCTCGGGGGTCAGGCGGGCGGGGGCTCCGCGGTCGGCCAGCTCTCGCGCTGCGGCGAGGTAGGCCAGTGCACCGCTGGAACCCGGGTCATAGGTCATCACGGTCTGCCCATAGCTCGGCGCCTCGGAGATCCGTACCGAGCGAGGCACCGTCGTGCGCAACGTCTGGGCCGGGAAGTGCTCACGCACCTCGGCCGCCACCTGGTGGGCGAGGTTGGTCCGCGCGTCGTACATCGTCAGCAGGATCGACGAGACGTGCAGCCCGGGGTTGAGGTGGTTCTTGATGAGCTCGACGTTCTTGAGAAGCTGGCTGAGACCCTCGAGGGCGTAGTACTCGCACTGGATGGGGATGAGCACCTCCCGCGCGGCGACGAAGGCGTTGACCGTCAGCAGGCCGAGGCTCGGCGGGCAGTCGATGAGCACGTAGTCCAGCCGGTCCATCCCGGTGGCCTCGCGGTGCGCCAGGTAGGTCTCGACCGCCGTGCGCAGCCGGTTCTCCCGCGCGACCAGGGACACGAGCTCGATCTCCGCGCCGGACAGGTCGATCGTCGCCGGCGCGCACCAGAGCCTTGGGATGCGGGAGCTCTGCTGCACCACGGCCGCAAGGTCCTCGTCCTCGACGAGGACCTCGTAGACCGACGGCGTCCCGCCGTGGTGCTCGATCCCCAGGGCGGTCGAGGCGTTGCCCTGAGGGTCGTTGTCGATGACGAGCACGTTGAGGCCGGCCTGGGCCAGGGCCGCGGCGAGGTTCACCGTCGTGGTCGTCTTGCCGACGCCACCCTTCTGGTTCGCCACCGTGATGACCCGCGTCGAGTGCGGGCGGGTGAAGCTGCGGCCGGACAGCTCGATGCGCCGTCGGGCGTCGGCCGCGAGCTGCGTCGCCAAGGGCGTCGAGTCGTCGGCGCTCGGCAGACTGTCGATGATCGCCGCGCGGCGCGCCTCATCGGCCCGCTCGCGCGTTTCACGTGAAACGTCGCCGGTCTCCTGCTGATCCACACGCTCTCCCGTCCTGACGTCACCACATCCTGCCATCGCATCCCGACGCCGCCGCCCACGGTCCACAGGCTCCCTCGGCTCAGGCGCTCCGGAGGTGCGTCTGAGCCGCGGTGTCGTGGCCGTGAACCGTGGTCGCACCCCGGCAACCCGCGACTGCCGTGCCGGGGCCTGAGGTCGATGTTCCACGTGGAACACCCGGGACCGGTGTCC
>Ga0073904_10001445_pt1 | contig 17804 bp, 17 predicted proteins | sample KloWWTrecipitate_FD_66668 | JGI IMG/M metagenome (GOLD analysis project Ga0073904, IMG submission 66668) | Active sludge microbial communities from Klosterneuburg, Austria, studying microevolution and ecology of nitrifiers - Klosterneuburg... | ecosystem: Engineered > WWTP > Aerobic digester >... | reverse complement strand
GGTCTCGGTTTTCGAGAAAACCGAGATTTCATGCGCCTTGCAGCTCGGTGAGCTACCGATCAAGTCTGATGGCTACGCTAACCAATTGATTTTGTTTGATTTTTAACCGGACAGTAGTGACGCATTTTGATGATTGAGGACAACGAGCAGAACCGTTACCTGGCGAGTTTTCTGCTGGAAGCCAGCGGCTGGACAATGTTTCAGGCCGAAGACGGCCCCTCCGGGCTAGTGCTGGCTCGCACAGTGGATCCGGCGCTGATTTTGCTGGACATCCAATTGCCGGGCATGGACGGCTACGCGGTAGCGCGTGCCCTGCGGGCAGAGCCGCGATCGGCATCGGTTCCCATCGTTGCGGTCACGTCCTACGCCATGGCGGGCGACCGCGAGCGCTGCCTGGCGGCCGGGTGTGACGGCTACATCGAAAAACCCATCGATCCGCAAAATTTTGTTGCGCAGGTCGAGCGATTCATCAAGGAGGTGCCTTGATGCGCGCCCTCATCGTGGACGACCGGGAAGACAACCGCTACCTGCTGTGCCAGTTGATGCGGGGCCATGGTTTCGAGGTGCAGGAAGCCATCCATGGAGCCCAGGCGCTGGAACTTGCCCGCCAGCTGCCCCCTGACCTGGTTGTCAGTGACCTGCTGATGCCGGTGATGGACGGTTACACCTTGCTGCGCCACTGGAAGGTGGATGAAGGGCTGCGCCGCATCCCATTCATCGTTTACACCGCAACCTACACCGAGACCAAGGACGAGCAGCTCGCGCTGGACATGGGGGCCGATGCCTTCATCATCAAGCCAGCAGAGCCTGATGTCTTCATGGTGCGGGTTCAGGCGGTGATGGATGCTGCAAACCAGCGCCGCGTGCCGGTGCGCGCGCCCACGGTGCCCGACTCGGACATGCTGAGCATGTACAACGAGGTGCTGGTGCGCAAGCTGGAACAGCGCAGCCTGGAGCTGGAGCGGCGCCTGTCCGAGCTGGACGCCGCACACCAGCGCATTGTGCGGCTCAACCACCTGTATGCCGCACTGAGCGACACCAACCAGGCCATCGTGCACTGCAGCGACCGAGACACGCTGTTCAACGAACTGTGCCGCATTGCGGTGGAGCGCGGTGGCCTGCGTATGGCCTGGGTCGGCCTGGTGGATGAAGCCACCGGCGAGGTGAGGCCTGTGGCGCGCTGTGGTGAAGAGCCAGCCTGGTTTGCGCGCATGGCGCCGCTGGGTATGCGCGGGCCGTCGCGTACGCTGGTGGAATGGTCGCTGGCGCGCGGCGAGCCCTATGTCAGCAACGACCTGCTGGCTGATCCGGTACTGGCACCTCTGCACGGCGACTACCGCCGCCACCGCTTTGCGGCGGGCGCCTGCTACCCGCTGCGCATCGACGGGCGCATCGTGGGCAGCCTGACGCTGTATGCCCCCGAGCGCGGGTTCTTCGATGGCGAACTGCGCAACCTGGTGCAGGAGATGGTCACCGATGTGTGTTTCGCCCTGACCAATTTCGAGAAGGAGGCACGCCGTCGCTTGGCCGAGGAGGCCAACCGACTCAGCAGCAGCGCGGTGCAGGCCTCGGCCAACGGAATCATGATCACCGCCCTGCACGCCAAGGGCGTGGCGCTGAGCTACGTGAACCCGGCGTTCGAGCGCATCACAGGCTATGCCGCAGCCGATGTGCTGGGGCGTGATCCTGGCTTCCTGATGGGAGCCGACAGGGAGCAGCCTGGAGCGCACGAGATTTCGCTGGCCATCCGCCAGAGGGACGAGGCGCAGGCCACGTTGCGCAATTACCGCAAGGACGGATCCCTGTTCTGGAACGACCTTTCTATTGCCCCTGTGCCTGACGAAGCCGGACAGGTGACGCATTTCGTGGGCATCATCAACGACATCACCGACCGCAAGCGCTACGAAGAGCAGCTCGAGCGCCAGAACAATCTCGATGGGCTCACTGGCCTGGCCAACCGCAACCGGCTCAAGGAGCGTACCGAACTGGCCGTGGCGCTGGCGCACAAACAGCGTGGCAATGTGGCCTTGCTGTACCTGGATCTGGACAACTTCAAGCGCATCAACGACAGCCTGGGCCACGCCAGCGGCGACGCATTGCTGCGTGCTGTGGCTGGGCGCATTGCCGCGCAACTGCGCGATTGCGACACGGCCGCGCGCATGGGGGGCGATGATTTCGTCATCGTGCTGCCCGACCTTGCCGATGCCCAGCAGGCCGCCATGGTGGCACACCGCATCCTGCAGGATATTGCCCGGCCGCTGCAACTGCAGGAGCACGAGCTGACGCTCTCGGCCAGCATCGGGCTCAGCCTGTTTCCGCAGGATGGAGCCAACTACGACACCTTGCTGCGCAATGCCGACGCGGCCATGTACCGCGCCAAGGAGTCCGGGCGCAACACCCTCAGCTTTTACACCGCCGACCTCAACACCCAGGCACTGCAGAAGCTGGAGCTCGAAGCCCGCCTGCGCCGCGCGCTGGAGCGTGGCGAACTGCGCCTGCACTACCAGCCGCTGATGCACCTGTCCACCCATGCGGTCAACGATGTGGAGGCGCTGGTGCGTTGGCAGACGCAGGAGGGCAAGCTGGTGTCACCGGCGGATTTCATCCCACTGGCCGAAGAAACAGGACTCATCGTTCCCATCGGCCAGTGGGTGCTGGAGACCGCCTGCCAACAGGTGCGCCAGTGGCAGGCCCAGGGGCTGGATCTGCGCGCGGCGGTCAACCTGTCTGCGCGTCAATTCCAGGACGAGGGACTGGTGGAAGCAGTGCAGCAGGCGCTGCGCCAGGCAGGTCTGGAGGGCCGCCAGCTCAAGCTGGAAATCACGGAGAGCGTGGTCATGCACAACGCCGAGCAGGCTACGCAAACCCTGGCAGAGCTCAAGGCGCTGGGTGTGGGCGTGGCGGTGGACGACTTCGGCACCGGTTATTCCTCGCTGGCCTACCTGCGGCGCTTTCCGATCGACCAGCTCAAGATCGATCGGTCGTTTGTGCAGGACGTGACCGTACACCCCGACAGCGCAGCCATTGTTCACAGCATCATCGGGCTGGCGCGCAACCTGCGCATGCAAACCGTGGCCGAAGGGGTGGAAACGCCCGAGCAGCGCGCGTTCTTGCTGGCGGCAGGCTGCGACCTGCTGCAGGGCTACCTGTTCAGCCGCCCGCTGCCTGCGCAGGAGCTGTACGACAAGCTCATGCAGCACCGGCAGGGCTTGTGAGCGCTGCGCATCCTGCGCACGCCAGCTGCTCGCTCACCCACGCCTGCGCCAGACGGTGCGCTTGATCCAGGTGCCGTTGTGCCTGGGGACTCAGGCCCTCGCCCAAGCCAAAGGCTGTGCCTTCGATGGCCAGCATCCATGCCGGGGGAGCAGCGCCCTGCAGCGACAGCGCCAGGCCCAGCAGGGTGGGGGCGTCCAGTGCGTGGCTGGCGGGTGGGGGGCGCTCGGGCCGGGGGTGCAGACGGGCGATGTGCGCGCCCTGCACCACACCGGACCGGGCCGCATCGATGAGCAGCACGGCGCTGCGGCCCTGCAGGTCCAGCGTGTGTTCCACCTGGAGCTGAAAATCGGTCAGTAATTCGACTTGGCCATCCGCCCCCAGACCGCGCGCGTGCAGGCGCTCCAGCAGCAACGGGCCCAGGGCGTCGTCCCCCCGGCTTGGGTTGCCCACGGCAAGGATGAGCAGCGGTGCGTTCATGCGCTGCGCGGAGGGCGCTCGGTGCGGCCGTCGCCATGGCGCAGCACGGCGTCGAGCACCTCGCCTGCAGCGTCGATCACCTGTACCTGCAGCGGCATGCTGCCCAGCGCGTGCGTGGCGCAGCTCAGGCAGGGGTCGTAGGCGCGCACGGCCACCTCGATGCGGTTGAGCAGACCTTCGGTGATCTCGCGCCCGTCAAAATATTCCTGCGCCACGGCTTGCACCGAGGCGTTCATGGCGTGGTTGTTGTGCGTGGTGCTGACAATGAGGTTGCACCAGCGGATCAGGTCGTCGTCGCCAATGTCGTAGTGGTGGATCAGCGTGCCGCGCGGCGCCTCGATCACGCCCACGCCTTCGCGCCGCGCCGGGCGCTGTGCAGGCAACGGCGCCGTCAGATCGCCGCCCAGCAGCGCGGCATCCTGCAGCAGCTCGGCAATCACCTCCATGGCGTGCAGCATTTCGATCATGCGTGCCCAGTGGTAGGCCAGCGTGCCATGCACCGGCCCCTGGGCCAGAAAACGTTGGCGCTGGGCTTCGGCCCGTGCGCTGGGAATATGGCTGCAGTTGTTCACCCGCGCCAGCGGGCCCACGCGGTACCAGCCCGCCTCGCGTCCTTGTGCGCGCAGGTACGGGAACTTCATGTAGGTCCAGGGCTCCACGCCCTCTTCGATCAGGGTCAGGTAATCCTGCACCGGCACACCATCGTGCAGCAGCGCGCCCTGTGCATCACGCACGCGCAGGGTGCCGTCGTACAGTTCCATCGCTCCGTTCTGGCCCGCCAGCGACATCCAGCCCGAACGAATCGCGCCAAAACTCTCGTAGAGCTGTGGTGCCTGGGCGTACAGTGCGGCCACCAAGTCAACCGCCTGCTCGCACCAGTCCAGCATCTGTGGTACCTGCGCGGCCAGAAGGTCGCGCTCGTCGTGCGTGAGGTGGCGATTGATGCCGCCGGGAACCGAGCCCGTGCCGTGCACACGCTTGCCACTGGTCAGTCGGATCACCTCCTGGCCGAACTTGCGCAGCAACACGCCCTGGCGCGCAATGTCAGGATGCGCTGCGGCCACGCCAAGAATGTTGCGGCGGGTGACGTCACTGTCAAATCCCAGCAAGAGATCGGGCGAGGACAGGTGGAAGAAGTGCAGCGCATGGGACTGCATCACCTGCCCGTAGTGCATCAGCCTGCGCACCACCTCGGCGGTGTGCGGCACGGCGGCAATACCCAGTGCACTGTCGAGCGCCTTGCTGGCGGCCAGGTGGTGCGACACCGGGCAGATGCCGCAAAGGCGCTGCACCAGCACCGGCACCTCCCAGTAAGGGCGACCGACAATGAAGCTCTCGAAGCCGCGAAATTCGACAATGTGCAGCCGCGCCTGCTGTACGCGTCCGTGCGCGTCGAGCAGCAGCGTGACCTTGCCGTGCCCTTCCACGCGCGAGACGGGGTCAATGACCACGCGGCGGGGTGCGTTGCTGGGTGGGGGGGTGGAGGGCATCGTCATCAGTCGTAGCGGATCAGTGCGGGGTCGGCCCGCGGTGTGCGGCCCTCTACCAGTGCGTGCAGAAAGTTCCAGATCACATCGGCGCTGGGCGGGCAACCGGGCAGGAAGTGGTCGATGTGCACCACCTCGTGCAGCGGGTGCACGCGCGCGAGGGGGAGCGGCAACTCCGGGTCGGAGGGAATGGTGCTGCCCGCTGCCAGCCCGGGGCGTGCGCCGTACACATCGGCAAGCAAAACGCCCACGTCCAGCCCGTTGCGCATGGCGGGCAGCCCCCCGTTGATGGCGCATGCGCCCACCGCCACCAGCACTGTGCACTGGGTGCGGAACTCGCGCAGCACGGCGATGTTCTCGCTGTTGCACAGGCCCCCTTCGATCAGTCCCACGTCACACGGACCACAGTGTTTGATGTCGGTGAGCGGCGAGCGGTCGAATTGCACATGGCCCGCCAGGGTGAACAGCCGCTCGTCGATGTCCAGCAGCGACATGTGGCAACCAAAACAACCGGCCAGCGATACGGTGGCTACCCGCAGTGGGCGGCCGGGGGCAAGAATGGGCCGGGTTTCAGGTGCTGCCATGGTCGGATCCCTTGCTGGAGGCATTCTTGGGGAGCGCCGTGTCGCAGTGCCGCTGGCTGATGGGCACCGCAAAGCCGCGCCGCTTCGGCAGGAGCGCTCCCACCGGACAGATATGCGCCGCATGGTCGCTGGCCTGCAGTGCGCTGGTGCCAAGAAGCCCGTCGGGCGAGTTCACCAGGAGCTGTGTGTGGCCGCTGTGCCCGCCGATGGCAAACACACCTTTGCGGTCGAGCTCGTGGCTGGCCCGTACGCACAGCTTGCACAGGATGCAGCGGTTAGGGTCCAGCCACATGTCGGGGTGGCTTGCGTCCACCGCGTGCTGTGGCATGAGCATGTCGTGGCGCATGTCGGTCATGCCCAGCGCGTAGGCGGCGGACTGCAGTTCGCAGTTGCCGCTTTTCTCGCAGCCCGGGCAGTAGTGGTTGCCTTCGACAAAAAGCATCTGCGTCAGTTGGGTGCGCAGGCCTTTGATCTCCGGGGTGTGGCTTTTCACCACCATGCCGTTCGCAGCTTGCGTGGTGCAGGCCGCCGCCATGCGCCCATCCACCTGCACCGTACACAGGCGGCAGGCTCCGCTGGGGGCCAGTTGCGGGTGCCAGCACAGGTGTGGCACAGCATGGCCTGCACGTGTGGCTGCGGTCATCAGCGTTTCGCCATCCTCAAAGGGTACGGGCTGGCCGTCGATCTCAAAGTGCTTCATCCCAGGGTCTCCAGGTGCGCCTGCGGGTCGTCACGGCCGGTTGCTCGGCGCGCGGGGGCAAGTTCGGCGTCCAGATCAAAGCCTGGAGCAAGACGCTGCAGGGGGCTGCGAGCGGCAAATGCCGGGCCAAAGCGGTGCAGTGCATCGCGCAGCTGGTGCGTGGCGCTGGCACCCAGGCCGCAATGGGTGGTGCCGTGCAGCAGGTTTTCGAGCGCGTGCAGCTCCTGCATATCGAAAGGCGACCCATGGCCGATGGCAAGCTTGTCCATGCGACGCAGCACAAGCTGCGTTCCCACACGGCAGGGGGTGCAGAAGCCACAGCTCTCGTGGGCAAAAAACTGGGCGAAGTTGTGGGTGACCTCGAACATGTCGCGGCGGACGTCAAATACCATGAAGGCGCCCGCCGTGGGCACATCCTCAAATCCCAGGAGACGGCCAAACTCTGCTGCGGCCAGACAAGTGCCCGAGGGGCCGCCCACCTGCACGGCCTGTGGATGGCGTGCGCCGCAATCGTGCAGCACCCGCTCCACGCTGACGCCGAACGGGTACTCGTACACACCGGGCCGCGCGCAGTCGCCGCTGACCGAGTGGAGCTTGGTCCCGGTGCTTTCGGTCGTGCCCCGCTCGGCCCACCAGGCGCCACCATGGATTGCAATGTGTGCGGCAGCGCAGAAGGTCTCCACGTTGTTGACGCAGGTGGGCTGGCCCAGGTAGCCGCTTTCGACCGGAAACGGCGGACGAATGCGCGGGGTGCCGCGTTTGCCTTCCAGTGACTCGATCAGCGCGCTTTCTTCGCCGCAGACGTAGGCGCCGGCTCCAATGTGGATCTGGATATCGAAGTCGAAACCCTCGCAGCCCAGGATGCCAGCGCCGAGCAGCTTCTGGGCGCGCCTGCGGGCGAGAACGGCCTGCAGCGATGGCAGAAGGTAGCGGTATTCCCCGCGCAAGTACAGAAAACCGGTGCGCGCGCCCAGCACGCGCGCGGCAACGGTCATGCCCTCGAACACCGTGTCGGCCTGGCGACTCAGCAGCACACGGTCCTTGAAGGTTCCGGGTTCACCTTCGTCGGCGTTGCAAACCACCACGCGCGTGCTGCCTTCGGTCAGCGGTGTGTCGCGGCAGATCTGCCACTTGCGCGCGGTGGCAAAGCCTGCGCCGCCGCGGCCGCGCAGGCGCGAAGCGGCCAGTTCGTCCAGCGTGCCCTGCGCGCCGCGTGCCCGCAGGGCGTGCAGCGCCTGACCTTCCAGTACCGGGCTGCCCAGCAGTACGTCGGCCCGGCGCACCTGGTCGTCGACCTGCATCCATTCGGCGGGCCAGGTGCTGGCGGGTTCGCCGTTCCGAATGCGCTGCGCCAGTTCGCTCACGCGCGCGCCGTCCATCCGGGTGAGTACCTGGTGCTGGTTGACCAGCAGCGCAGGCCCCTGGTCGCACAGGCCCGTACACGAGGTGAAGCCAACGCTGGCCAGCGCACCGGGCGAGGCTGGCGCGCCCGCTTCAACGCCCAGCGCGGCGCACAACTGCTGCGCCAGGGCGCGGCTGCCCAGCATGCGATCGGTGATGTTGTCGCTCCACAGAAGGTGGTAGCGACCCACGGGCTGCAGATGGAAAAAGCGGTAAAAACTGGCCACGCCGCGCACGATGGCGGGCGTCAGCCCCAGGCCTTCGGCAATGGGTTCGAGTGCGGAAGGAGGCAGCCAGCCCGTGGCTTCCTGCACCGAGCGCAGGATCTGCACGAGGCTCTCCCGCCGTCCGCTGTAGGTACGAAGCACGTCGGCAACGGTGGCTGCCACCAAGGCAGGTTCGGGGCAGGAGATGGTCATGGATGAAAACCTTTTCCAGTCGAAGCCAGTTTATCCGGCTCCTGTGACACGTGCCCGCTGTATTCACGATGGCAGGGCTGCACCGGCCATCCGCGAGGCGGCAGTTGCACGCCAAAGTCCGATGGCATGCGGCCTGGCCTGCGATGCGAATCGGTTAACGGCCGTCTTCGTGGGACTGAGGTGGCTGCGGAGCATCATCCCGGGGGGTGGAGGGACCCGAGGCACAATAGCGTGATCTGGCTGGTCCACTGAACCATGGAAATCGGCGGTGCGTGAGGGTCTGGCCAAGCCGCACATGCAGCCCTGGCGGCCACCGCCGCAGGACGGGGCTGCAAAGTCCAGCGGCCTTGCGTTGGCCACCAGGATCGCTTCTGCGGTCAGGCAGCCGCCGGTTTTTGGGTTCCACAGCCTGCTGACATTTCTGCGTTCCATCCCAAACACCTTGAACAGGTTCTCATGAACCAACTCCAACTCTTTTTACCCTGCGCCGCCGGCGTGGAGGGCTTTCTGGCCGACGAGGTGCACCAGATCACCGGCCTTACCGGCAACGATCTCCTCACCGGGCGTGGCGGTGTGCTGCTGCGCGCCTCCTGGCGCGATGCGCTGCAGCTCAACCTGCACAGCCGCTTGGCGCAGCGCGTGCTGGTGCAGCTGGCGCACCGGCCCTACCGCAGCGAGAACGACCTGTACGAGTTGGCCAGCAGTGTGGCCTGGGAAATCTGGTTCACCACCCGCCAGACCTTCAAGATCGAGGTGACGGCGCAGCACAGCCCGCTGACCAGCCTGAACTTCGCCGCCCTGCGCGTGAAAGACGCCGTGGCCGACCGCTTTCGCGCCAAGAGCGGCGTGCGCCCCGACGTCAACACCCAGTGGCCCGACGTGCGCATCCACCTGCACCTGACCACCGACGAGGCCACCATTTACATCGACACCTCGGGCGAGCCACTGTTCAAGCGCGGCTGGCGTGAGGACAAAGGCGACGCGCCGCTCAAGGAGACCCTGGCCGCCGCCATGATTGCCGCCAGCGGCTGGGACCCCCACGGCGAGGCGCCCGTGCCGCTGTACGACCCCTGCTGCGGCAGCGGCACCGTGGTCATCGAGGCGGCGCAGATCGCCTGCCGCATCCCGGCGGGCATGCTGCGCCGCTTTGCGTTCGAGAAACTGCTGCCCTTCCAGGCACATGTCTGGAATGCTATAAAAAATGAAGCTGAAAGCGCAATACAGGTAAGCGCTGCACCCATTTTTGGAAGTGATGTTTCGCACCGCATGGTGGACTTTGCCCAACGCAATGCCGAGCGCGCCGGCGTGGCGCAGGCGGTCCAGCTGCGCGGTGGCGACGCCTTGCAGCGCATGCCGCCCTGCGACGCGCCGGGCGTCATGCTGCTCAACCCGCCCTACGGCGAGCGCATTGCCGCTGCCGGCACGGCCGGGCAGAACGCCACGGAGCGCGCAGCGTTGCGAGCCCAGGGCGACGCCGTGGGCCGCGAGGCCGCGCACACCGATGACGGTGGCGAGTTCTTCAGCCAGCTTGCCGCGCACTGGAAGAAAAATTACACAGGCTGGACGGCCTGGATGCTCACCCCCGACCTCAAATTGCCCGGCAAGATGCGCCTGAAAGAGTCACGCCGCGTGCCGATGTGGAACGGTCCGATCGAATGCCGCCTGTTCCGCTTCGACATGGTGCGCGGCACGGCACGCGCCCGCCCGGGCATCCCGGCCGCTGGAGCAGACGGTGGTGCCTGAGACGCAGACAGTCGCTTTGGCGACCTTCGCACGACCACTGGTGATGGACACCAACATCGTGCTCGATCTGCTGGTGTTTTCCGACGCAGCCGCAGTGCCCCTCAAGCACTGGCTGGCCAGCGGGGCACTGCAATGGATTGCAGCGCCCGCGATGCGCATGGAACTCGAGCGCGTGCTCGGCTACCCGCAGATTGCGCCGCGCCTGGCCTACTACGGGCTGAGCACAGCGCAGGTGCTGCAGGCCTTCGATGCCCAGGCACGCACTGTGGCCCCCGCGCCGCGTGCCCGCGCTGTCTGCAAAGACCCCGATGACCAGCAGTTCATCGACCTGGCCGTGCAGCACGAAGCCATCCTGCTCAGCAAAGACCGTGCTGTGCTCAGTCTGCGCAAGCGCCTGCTGGCGCTGGGGACGCTGGTTGCACCCGCTCTGGTGGACCTCCCTTCGCACTTGCCCGGCTAATGGGTCACTTGATTCACTAATCCTGATTGAAACCCCCGGCTCTGGGCGAGACACTGCGCTTCTGCGTGAGAAACCGGAGACAACGATGCGCATCGGACTACCCAAGGAAATCAAGAACCACGAATACCGTGTAGGCCTGACGCCCGCCAGCGTGCGAGAGCTCACCAGCCGCGGCCATGCCGTGCTGGTGCAGACCGGCGCTGGTGCAGCCATCGGGCTGGACGATGCGCAGTACGTGGCCGCCGGGGCAACGCTGGCTGCTGATGCTGCCGAGGTTTATGCGACGGCCGAAATGATCGTCAAGGTCAAGGAGCCGCAGCCGGTGGAATGCGCCATGCTGCGCCCTGGGCAGATTCTCTACACCTACCTGCACTTGGCTCCCGACCCTGCTCAGACCGCCGCGCTGGTGCGGTCGGGCGCGGTCTGTATTGCCTATGAAACCATTACTGGCCCGGGTGGTGGGTTGCCGCTGCTGGCACCCATGAGCGAGGTGGCCGGGCGCATGTCCATTCAGGCCGGGGCCACCCATCTGGAGAAATCCAGAGGTGGCATGGGAATACTGCTGGGTGGTGTGCCGGGGGTGCCGGCAGCGCATGTGGCCATTCTGGGCGCCGGTGTGGTTGGTACCCATGCGTTGCAAATGGCCGTTGGTCTGGGTGCACGCGTGACGGTGCTCGACAAGAATGTGGACCGCCTGCGCCAGCTCGACCTTCTGTTTGGCAACCGCGTCAGCACCGTCTACTCCACTGCGCACGGTGTGGAGGCCGCCGTGCTCGATGCCGATCTGGTCATCGGCGGCGTGCTCATCCCTGGCGCTGCCGCTCCCAAGCTGGTGACCCGCGACATGATCGGCTGCATGAAAAAAGGCGCCGTGGTGGTGGATGTGGCCATTGACCAGGGCGGCTGCTTCGAAACCTCGCACCCTACAACCCATGCCGAGCCCACCTATGTGGTCGATGGCGTGGTGCACTACTGCGTGGCCAACATGCCCGGTGCGGTTGCGCGCACCTCCACCTTTGCGCTGAACAACGCCACCATCGGCCACGCCGTGGCGCTGGCCGACAAGGGCTGGAAGCAGGCGCTTGGGGACGATGTCCACCTGCGCAATGGCCTCAACGTGGCCGAAGGAAAGGTTACTTGCGAGGCCGTGGCGCGCGACCTGGGTTATGCCTACGTGAGCGCAGACAGCATGGTGTGATACCGGTGGCGCAGCGCTGCAAAAGGCGTCAGAACCCGCGCATCTCCCCCCAGGCTTCGAACGCATCGCGTTCGGTGCGCCATTGGTTGACGGGGGCGCTCTCGTCGCGCCAGCCCAGCGCAAGGCCCGCAAACAGCATGCGCTCGGGTGGCAGACCCAGGAAGCGCCGCACCGGCTGAGAGCGAAAGGCCCAGTATTCCTGTGCGCAGGTGTCCAGGCCCTGCTCGGTGGCCAGCAGCATCACGGTCTGCAGGTAAATGCCCAGGTCGGCCCATTGCGGTGGGCCCACGCGGCGGTCCACGCTCAGAAAGATACCCACGGGGGCGCCGAAGAAGGTGGCGTTCTTCTGCATCTGCTGCAGGCGTGCCACCCGGTCTTCCCGGGGGATACCGAGCGCGGCGTACAGCTGCTCGGCATTGCGCCAGCGGCGCGTGCGGTAGGGCTCCCACAGGTCGGGCGGATAAACGGCGTATTCGGGCGCGTCCTGCATCGGATCGGTGGCCACCAGGTGCAGCAACTGGGCCAGCGGTTCGCCCGCAAGCGCGTGCACGTGCCAGGGCTGCAGGTTGCCGCCCGAGGGCGCTCGTGCGGCGTTTTCCAGGATGGCGCGCACCACGGGGGCGGGCGGCAGGTCTGGCTTGAAGGCGCGCACCGAGGCGCGCCGCTGTACGGCGTCGGAGACGTTCATGGCGTGTGGCGTGGTGGGGCAGAAAGGAAAGGGGTCATGCTGCGTCCAGGGTGGCTTCCAGCAGATCGAAGGCGGCACGTGCGCGTTGCAGGTCGCGCCCCAGGCGGCGGCTTTGCGGCAGGTGGCGCAGCCAGGACAGGCGCGCCGCCGTGGTGGACAGCAGCGTGCGCAAGGCAGGGGCCTGCTGTGCCAGCCAGCCAGCCCAGTGTTGCCGGGCTGCGGGCAGTGCCCCCGCCTGGCGCAGGTACAGCGCGGTGGAATGCACGTAACACAGCAGGTCGCGCACCTGGCACAAGGCCAGCGGAAGACTGGCCGAGGGGTCGTCCTCGAAGTCGATGAAACCCAGCACCCCGTCGGGGCAGCGCACCAGGTTGCGGGCAAAGGCCTGGCTCAGGCAGGCATCGCTGGCGTGCACCGCGTGCAGTGCGGCCAGGCCCTGTTGCCACAGCGCAAGTACGGTCTGCGGGCCTTCGGCCAGGGCCGCCTGCAGCTCTGCGTCGAAAGAGGGCGTGGCCTCGCCGGGGAGGCCCAGGTGGCGCAGGAGCAGGCCTTCTGGCTGCAGGGCCAGCACCTCGGGCACGCGCAGGCCGCGTGCGGCCAGTGTGCGCAGGCGCTGCGCCTCGGTGGCGATGGCCACCGTGCCACCCAGGTTGGGTACGGGCCGAAGCACGTCAAGCCGGGTGAGGCTGGCAATCAGTCCCAGCACCCGGTAACCCGCCATGCCGTGTCGCGGGCCAGCCTTTTTGAGCCAGACCTGGTCGTCCGCAAGGCGGTAGCTCGCCACGTTGTGGGCCTGCAGCGGCAACTGCGTGCGCAAAAAGGCGGCGAAGTCGGGCGGTGGCATGGGCGAGGCAGGGGGGGCGGTCATCGGGCGGGGCGGCAGATTACGGAGGGTGGCGGGGGGTGGCGGGGGTCAGGCGGTGCGGGCTACACTTGCCGCCGTGCGCATGCCGCACCCCGTGGCAATGCATCCGGCAGCGCCCTGGGCATCATAAAAGCCTTTGCACCGATGAACGCTGTACCTCCCACCAACGACCTGTCTGCGAACGCTGCAGGCGCACCGGCCCTGGGCCCCGACGAGCTCGATGCGCTCGACACCCTGCTCGACGATCTGCGCACCCGCGAGGAAGAAATCCCGCAGTGGGAGTTCTGCGACGGCTTTCTGGCCGCGCTGGCGTGCACGCGCCGGTCCATCGCTCCGGCTGAGTTTCTGCCCATGCTGCTGGGCGACGGCGAGGCGCTGGAAGTGGCTGACGGAGAGCCCCTGCCGCTGTTGCCCGCTTTTGCCGATGCGGCGCAGCAGGCGCGTTTCATGGAGTTGTGGTCGCGCCGCTGGGACGAAGTGCAGCGCCAGCTCGACGCCGACGTGCAAAGCCTCGACCATGACGAGGCCTATGCCCCCGAGGCCATGGACATGCGCGGCGCGATTGCCAGCCTGCCCGAGGCCGAGCGTGCCGAGATGCAGGGTCAGGAGATCCCGTCGTTCGCCCAGATCTGGGCACTGGGCTTCATGTTCGCGGTGGAAAACTGGCCCGATGAATGGGCCGCGCCGCGCGACAAGGAGGCCGCGCAGTGGCTGGACGACGCGCTCGAGCGCATCGTCGCACTCACCGAAGACGATACTGGCAAGCCCGAGGTCTGCATGTACAGCGACGATGGTCCGCCCAGCACGAGCCGGGCGCGGGTCGAAGCCTTTGGCGAAGCCATCTGGGCCGTGTACGACCTGCGCCAGCTCTGGAAGAGCATGGGCCCGCGGGTGGAAACCCTGCGCAAGCCGCCAGAGCCAGGCCGCAACGACCCTTGCTGGTGCGGCAGCGGCAAGAAGTTCAAGAAATGCCACGGTGCGTGACGTGTGCTATTGAAATATGAGCTAACAGCGCCTGTAAACAAAGAGATTCAGATACTTTTATATCCTGAACTATTTAAAAACAAGGGCATAAAGCTACCAAATCAATAGCGTAGCAGGTCTCCCAGCCGCAGCAGTGCGCAGCGAACCGTGGCCGTGCGTACGGCGGCGCGGTCGCCTTCTAAGTGCTGCAGTTCGCTGTGCGTCTGCCCGCCTGCGCACCAGGCCAGCCAGACGGTGCCCACGGGTTTTTCGGCACTGCCGCCTGTGGGCCCGGCCACGCCGGTGACGGCCACGCTCGCTTGGGCGTGCGAGCGCGCGATGGCGCCCTCGGCCATGGCGCGGGCCACGGGGTCGCTCACGGCGCCATGCAGCGCTATCAGCGCGGCGGGCACGCCCAGCAGTTCGGTCTTGGCGGCGTTGGAGTAGGTGACAAAGCCGCGCTCGAACCACTGGCTCGACCCCGCCAGGTCGGTGCAGGCGGCGGCGATCATGCCGCCGGTGCAGCTCTCGGCTGTGGCCAGCATTTGGCCGCGCTCCAGCAGGCGGGCAGAAATATGAGCCAAAATGGCCTCCAGCGCTTGACTATCAAGCGCTGAAAGCTCCTGATTTGATAGCAATTGGGGTGCATTGGGTGGGTTCACCAGAACCTCCACAGCGCAATCACCAGCAGCGTGCAGAAGGCGGCCACGAAGTCGTCGAACAGAATCCCCCAGCCGCCACGCCAGCCAAAACCCTTGAACAGGCTGTCGGCCCAGGCCACGGGGCCGGGCTTGGCGGCATCAAAAAAGCGGAACAGCGCAAACGCCACGCACTGCCCCCAGAACCCCATGGGCATGGCCAGCCACAGCACCAGCCAGAAGGCCGCCACCTCGTCCCAGACAATGGCGCCGGGGTCGGCCACGCCCATGTGGCGTGCGGTCACGGTGCAGGCCCACCAGCCGCCCAGGGTGCTGAAGCCGATGAGCAGACCCATCTGCAACGGGGCGGAAAACCAGGGCTGCAGCACCAGAAAAGCCAGCCAGCCCCACAGCGTGCCCACGGTGCCCGGCGCCTTGGGCGAGAGGCCTGCGCCAAAGCCCAGGGCGATGCAGTGCGCCGGGTGCGCCAGCAGAAAGCGCGGGCCCGGACGCAGCGCCGTCGCAGCAGAGGTCATGGGCGCTCCAGCAGTTCAATGTCCTTGGGGTAGCGCACCACGTGCTCGGCAGCAAAGCGTGCGCTGGCACCTGCGGGCAGGCTTTGACGCCACGCTATGCTGCCCTTCTGTCCATTCCAGGCCAGGTCGCCGGGCGCGGGGTCGTAGCGCGACTCGACTTCGATTTTTTCGTTGCGCGAGACGGGCGCAGCGTACAGCACCTGCAACTCGATGGCCGTTTTGTGGCGGTTTTCGACCTGGTAGGCGTGGCGCGTCTGGCGCTCGGTGCGCGAGCCGGTCAGGCCGGTACTGCCGGTGAGCTGTTGCGGCACGTCGGCGCGCACCAGCACCAGTTCGTCGCGCCCGAAGGAGAGGCTGGCGCGCGGGCCGTCCTTCGGCGTTGCCGTGGCGGCTGCAAAGTCAAGCCTGCTGGTGCCCACGTAGGCACCGTCGCGGTACAGCCCCACGGTGCCTGCCGGCCACACGCCGGGCGGCGGCGCAATGTCGGCCACGAGGTAGCCGGCAGCCTCCACCGCGGGTGCAGTGCGCACCAGCAACTGTGCGGGTGTCTGGTGAGTGCCCAGTGCCAGGGTGACGCGTTGGCCGTTGGCGGGCACGGTGATGCGCTGGGGCACAGCAAACTCGGTGGCAAAGCCTTTGTCGAGGGTGCTTACGTCAAACTGTGGCATGTCCCGCGACGGGTCGCTGCTGCGTTCGCGCGCCATGGGCGCCGGTGCGGCGGGAGCCATGGCGGCAACGGGCGCTGGCCGGGGTGCCGGAGGCGGGGCCACATCCAGCGTCCACGGACGGGGCAGACGCCCCTGCGTGGCCTGGTGGGGCTGGCCTGTGGAGAGCAGGAGTTGCACGTTGCTCCAATCCTCGCCGCTGTTTTGCGCGACCAGCGCCAGGCGCTCGATCTGCACGCTCGCCTTGGCCGTGTCCAGCGTGGCGCGGTAGCTGGGCTGCCAGCCGGGGCCGCGCACCTGGTAACTCAGGCGCAGTTCGCCCTCGCGCTCTGCGGCCAGGTTCACGGTGACCGACACCACGCGGGTGCGCTGGCTGGCCACCCGCTCGCGTTCTGCCAGCAGGGGCTTGAGGGTCAGCTCCAGCGCCTCCTGTTTGCGCAGGAGCTGGTGGCTGCGTGCCTTGGCGTCCTGGCTGGTCTTGCGCAGTGCGTCGGCGGTGGCGCCAATCTGCGCTGCGGGTGGGGCGGGGGTGCGGGGTGCCGCGCCATCGTCGGCCGCAGGGCCTGCCGCCACGGACTTGAGGTACTGGTCCACCAGCTGCAGTCCGCCTGCCTCGGCCTTGAGCGTGGCAATCTGGTCTTCCAGATCACGGATGCGGCCGTCAAGCGGGCTGGTGCAGGCGGTGGCCACGTCGCGGTCTTCGGTGAGCACGTGGAATTCGCCCACGCGCACGCCGCTGTCGGCCTGGATCTGCAGGCTCTGTGCGTCCAGTGTGGCGGGCAGGCAGGCGATGGTGAGGCTGCGCGCTCCTGCCGCGACCTTCGAAGCACGCTCGACGGTGGCGCTGCCGGGGTACACCGTCACGCGGGTGATGCGCGAGGTGGCCTCTTGGGCCATGGCGGCAGAGCCGCAAAGCAGCAGCGCTGCGCTGGCCAGGGGAAGGGCAGGCAGGCGAAGGCGAAATGGGCGGTGTGGCACGGGGCGCTCCTTGGCATTGCGGCAGTGGTTGGGCACTGGCGCAGATGCTACCGGACTTGGAGCCTTCGGTCGCATGCCCGGCAACCACGGGCTGGGCCGACGGTGGTAGTTGCTTCGGCCTTCGCGGGCAACGTTTCCCGCGCTTGCGGGCTGCTGGTCGCCGTGTCGGGTCGCTGCTGCAGGCCCTTGCTCTGAGAGCCTGGAGCGGGTCTTTGCCCCGGAGTCTGGTTCCGGGGCTCCGGTTTATTGGGCTGCGCTGCGCGCCGCGGCTGCCCTGGCCTTGGCCTCATCGGCCTTGCGCTGCAGTTCCTGCGCTTCCTTCTCGGCGGCCAGGGCCTGCGCCTCCTTGGCGGCCTTGGCATCCTTGTCGCCGGAATTGCCAGCCAGGGCATTGCCCGCCATGGTGCCCGCCACAGCGCCCACGGCTGCTGCGCCCATGGTGCCCATCATTCCGGGGCCGCGCGCTGCGGGCGCCGCGGCCGCCGCAGGGACGGCTGCAGCCGCAGGAGCGGAGGGCGCTGCTGGCGCTGCTGGTGCTGCCGGGGCTGTCGGCTTGGCGGGCGCCTTGCTGCCGATGCTGGTTGGCGCAATGCCACGCGAGCTGCCGCCCATGCGCTTGGCGTGGGCCGTTGTGGGCACAGTGAAGGCAGCCACGCTCAGGGCGATGACGGCGGCGGCGGTGCGGTGAATGGTGGTCATGGTGGGGTCCTTGATGAAAATGAAAGATCAGTCGTTGCCGCCCAGGCCAAAAAGACTCAGCAGGCTGGTGAACAGGTTGAACAGCGA
>Ga0073904_10001440_pt1 | contig 17839 bp, 13 predicted proteins | sample KloWWTrecipitate_FD_66668 | JGI IMG/M metagenome (GOLD analysis project Ga0073904, IMG submission 66668) | Active sludge microbial communities from Klosterneuburg, Austria, studying microevolution and ecology of nitrifiers - Klosterneuburg... | ecosystem: Engineered > WWTP > Aerobic digester >... | reverse complement strand
CGTGCCCGGTGGCCTGCCCGGCAGCACGCCCGGCAGCACGGTGACGGCCTGGGTCGCGCGGACCGGGTACACCGGCGAGGACGGCTTCGAGCTCTTCGTCCCTGCCGCCGACGCCCCAGCGCTGTGGGCGGCGCTGCTCGAGGTGGGCCGCCCGGCAGGGCTTGTCCCCGCGGGCCTGGCGTGCCGCGACAGCCTGCGGCTCGAGGCGGGCATGCCGCTGTACGGCCACGAGCTGGACCGGACCACGACCCCGCACGACGCGGGTCTGGGCCGCGTGGTCCGGCTCGACAAGACCGACGCCGACGGTGCACCGCTGGACTTCGTCGGGCGCGCGGCCCTCGCGGCCCGAGCCGGCTCGGAGCCGTCCCGGCGGCTGGTGGGGCTCGTCGGGCTGGGGCGGCGTGCCGCGCGCGGCGGCTACGCGGTGCATGTCCCGTCGATCGACGGCGCCGGCCCGGGCGGTCGTGCCGGAGGGGTGCCGGCCGGGCCCGGTGGGACGGGACTGGGCGCGCACGTCGGCGAGGTGACCTCGGGGGCGCCGTCGCCCACGCTGGGGGTTCCCGTCGCGATGGCGTACGTGACGCCCGAGGTCAGCGCCGAGGGCACCGAGCTGGTCGTCGACGTGCGCGGGCGCGCCGAACCCGTGCGCGTGGTGTCCCTCCCCTTCTACCGTCGACCCCAGGCCTGACCCCGACCCCGACCCCGGTTCTGGAACCGATCGGGGAGTCGGGGGGACCGATGCGTTCCAGAACCGCCCACCTGCACCGAGGAGAACCGATGAGCAGCATCCCGGCCGACCTGATGTACAGCGCCGAGCACGAGTGGGTGACCGCCGGGTCCCCCGTGACGATCGGCATCACCGACCACGCGGCCGACGCGCTGGGCGACGTCGTGTTCCTCGAGCTGCCCGAGGTCGGCGCCGTGCTGACGGCCGGCTCGGTGTGCGGGGAGATCGAGTCGACCAAGTCCGTCTCCGAGCTCTACGCGCCGGTGAGCGGCACGGTCGTCGAGGTCAACGCCGAGGCGGTCGCGGAGCCCGCCCTCGTCAACGCCGAGCCGTACGGCCGGGGCTGGCTGCTGCGGGTCGAGGTCACGACGCCCGGCCCGCTGCTCTCGGCGGAGGAGTACGCGGCGCTCGTCGAGGGCTGAGCGGGGAGGCCCGGGCGCGTCGCACTACTCCGTTCGGGTGAACGCGGGTCGAAGCCCCTGCTCCAGGTCAGGGCTGTGACCTGGGCCGATGCACCGGGTGACGGCTTGTACCCCGGCCCCACGGCGCCTGCAAGGGTCCCGGGCGAGAACTGCGGGTGAAAGTCGCGTCATGGCCTCGGCAGAACCCGCTCTCTCCAGGTGTACCCGAACGACGGTGCTCCCCCCGGCACCGTGACCCCCTGGAGGTTGTCATGGCCATCGAGACCCTCGACCTGCGCATGGTGCCGTCGCAGCGCACGTCGCTGACCCGCCGTGAGCGCGTCATCCTGTCGAACCTCGACGAGGAGACCACGCTCGAGGAGATCGCGAGCCGGCTGTTCGTCACGCGCAACACCGTCAAGTCGCAGGTGCGCAGCGTCTACAAGAAGCTCGGCGTCTCGACCCGCGCCGACGCCGTGGAGTTCGCCCGCCAGTTCGGCCTGCGCTGAGCCGCCGGCTCCTGAGCCCCGGGCCTCGCGGCCCGTGGTCCCAGGAGCCACCGTGCTCGGCCGTGCGTCGCTCTGCCGGGCCGCTCCCCGGTCGCCCGGGGATGTGCAGGACGAGGAGACGATGAACGGTCCGGGCACACCAGCGGTGCCGGTCGAGCACTGGGCCCCCGCCCAGCTCGTCCTGGCGCGACGTCGGCTCACCCTCGTCGGCCCGCTCAGCGTCGCGCGCGACGCCGCAGGCGTCGTGGCACTCCAGCACGTCCCGGCCCCCGTCGGGCCCGACCGCCAGGGCGGACCGGCCGGTGGGGACCGAGCGCCCGGCCCGTTCGGTCGCATCTGGTCCGTGGCCCCCGTGCCCGCGGCACCGGGCGTCTTCGCCCTCGTCGATGCCGGCACCGTCCGCTACGTCGGGCACAGCCCCGACCTGGGGCGCACCTTCTCCCGGCACGGCCTCGGCGAGGTCTCGCGCCGCGGCGCGGCCGACCCCGTCGAGGCGGAGCACCGCCGGCTGCACCACCTGCTGGTCTCCGCCGCCGTCGAGGGACGCACGATCGACCTGTACGTCCTGGTCAGCGGCCTGCCCGCGCCGCGCGGCATCGGCTGGGCGCTGAGAGGCCTGCTGCGCGGACGGCCCGTCGGTGAGCGGGGCGTCGATGCGCAGGGTGCGGGCGACCCGGATCCGGGCCGTGGCGCCGACGGCGTCGGGGGGCCCGATGTCGGCGGTGGCGCGGCCGCCGGGACGACCGCAGCGGCCTCGCCCGCGGCGCGTCGGCCGGCCGAGCTCGCCGAGCAGATCCGCGCCGCGGCCCTGGGCAGCTGGCAGCTCCCCTGATCGCCGTCGGGCCCACGCCGAGCCCCGACGTCGTGGACCATCGTCGCGACCACCCGCCGCCCGCCTGCCGTGCCCCAGACTGATCCGATGAGCCCTCCCGTCCTCGTCGTGGCCGCGGCGCTGGTGGACGACCTCGACCTGCCGCGTCGCCTGCTCGCCGCACGCCGGCGTCGGCCGGCGGCACTCGCGGGGCGGTGGGAGTTCCCGGGCGGCAAGGTCGATGACGGCGAGTCGCCCGAGCAGGCCCTGCACCGCGAGATCGCCGAGGAGCTGGGGGTCGGCATCGTGCTCGGGGCGCCCGTCCCGGCGCCGGGCGGCGGGGACTGGCCGATCTCCGAGCGGTACGCCCTGCGGCTGTGGTCCGCCGTGGTGCTCGACGGGGTCCCCGCGCCGCTCGTGGAGCACGACGCGCTGCGGTGGCTCGGACCCGACGCGTGGCTGGCGGTCCCGTGGCTCGACGCCGACCTGCCGATCGTCACCGCGCTCGCCCGGCAGGCGCGGAGCCCGGCCGGGTTACGGTGAGGCATGGTCAAGGACCCGATCCGCTCCCATGAGGACGTCGTCGGCGAGACGGTGGTGCGCAGCCGGACGGGCCGCGGGCGCGACGAGTGGTTCGCGCTCATGGACGTCGCGGGCGCGGCGGACTGGACCCACGGTGTCGTGGCGCGGTGGCTGGTCGACCAGGGGGTCGATGGCTGGTGGGCCCAGTCGCTGACCGTGGGCTACGAGCAGGCGCGCGGGCGCCGGCTGCCCGGCCAGAAGGCCGACGGCACCTTCGAGACCTCGACGAGCGCCACCCTCCGGGCCGACCCCGAGCGCGTGCTCGCACTGCTCACCGCGCCGCTGCGGAGCGGGTGGCTCGACGTCGAGCCCGTCGAGCGCTCCGCGTCGGCGCGGCGCGTGCACTGGACGTGGCCCGACGGCACCCGCGTGACGGTGCACCTGTACCCGGTGGATCCGGACCGGGTACGGGTCTCGGTGCAGCACCACCAGCTGCCCGACGGCGACGGCCTCGCGGACCTCAAGGCCGCCTGGACCGCCCGGTTGGCGCGGCTCAGGGCGGCCGTGGCCGAGGGGGCCTGACGCTCGCCGAGCCCGACGGACCCCGCGGGTGTCAGCCGGCGAGCGTGCCCCCGAAGACCTGCCACGCGAGCGCCGACTTCGCGATGAGGCTGAGCGTGACGTACGCGCGCTCGCCGACGAGGTAGTCGCGGAACCGGCCGAGCCGCCGGTACTGGAGCCACTGGACGAGCGCGAAGACGTTGAAGAAGGCGAAGAGCGAGACGATGATCGCGTAGACGAAGGTCGGCGGCTCCGCACCGCTCGTGGACCCCGGGGCGACGACGTAGACGAGGATCGCGAGCCACGGGACCACCCCCGCCAGGCACCCGAAGACGAACGGCAGCCAGCCGCGGTCGCCGGGCTGGTGGTACTTCTCCTGGAGCCACCCGAACAGGATCATCGAGGCGTTGACGCCGAAGATCGCGAGCAGCGCGGCCACGTCGCTGATGCCGGTGATGAGCGCGATGAGCACGATCATGAGCGAGCTGGACAACGAGTACTCGACCCATCGGAAGACGTTGATCTTCTTCTCCAGGCCGGCGACATACCGGTCGAAGAACCCCGGCGACGCGACGACGCCGTGGAAGACCGCCGAGAGGGCGAGGAAGCCCGCCACAGCGATCCCGACCGGCACGTCGAGGACGGGGACCGTCTCGCCGGGGGACCCGGGCGGGCCGATGAGGTACGTGCCCGTGATCGGGATGGTGAAGTCGTTGGCCAGGGCCAGCACGGCGGCGGCCTGGACGGCGTGGAAGGCCGCGGCGACGAGGTTGTACCGACGCAGCGAGGCGTACCTCGCGGAGCGGTCCTCGGACTCGGTGTCGGCGGTGGGCTCGGCCGGGCTGGCGGCGGCTGCTGCGGTCACGGGGTCTCCTCGGGTGCGCCTTGCCGCTCGGGCGGCAGATCCTCAGCCTACTGAGTATCTGCGGCAGGCGCCCACCAGGGGGGCGACGCGGTCACCGTCGGGCGGAGACCACAGGGCAGCAGGCGAGGTGGTCGTCGACCAGACCGCAGGCCTGCATCGCGGCGTAGGCCGTCGTCGGGCCGACGAAACGGAAGCCCGCGGCCTTGAGCGCACGTGCCAGGGCAGCCGACTCCGCCGTGCTCGTCGGCACCTGCGCGAGGCTGACCGCGCGCGGCCGGCGCACGGGCTGCTCGGGCGCGTGCGCCCAGACGAGGTCGGTGAGCGTGGTCCCGGCGGACCACAGGTCCAGCACGGCGCGGGCGTTGGCGATGGTCGCCGCCACCTTGGCGCTGTTGCGCACGATCCCTGCGTCGGCCAGCAGTCGCGCGACGTCGCCGTCGTCGAACCGGGCGACCACCTCGGGGTCGAACTCGGCGAACGCCAGCCGGAACGCCGGCCGCTTGCGCAGCACCGTGATCCAGGAGAGCCCCGACTGGAACGCCTCGAGGCTGAACCGCTCGTAGAGCGCCGCGTCGCCGCGCGTGACGCGTCCCCACTCGACGTCGTGGTACTCCTCGTAGAGCGGGTCCCCGTCGCCGAAGCACCGGGCGCCGGGTTGGCTCGGCGTGGTCGCCGGGGACGGCGGGGGTGTCGGGCTCGGCGTGCCCGCCGGGCTCGGCGGGGGTGCGGCGGGGGTCGGGCTCGTCATGCGAGAAGTCTGGCGCAGGGCGGTGACAACGGCGGGCCGTCCACAGGGTCGTCGGGACGGCGGTCCGTCGGGCCCGGTGCGACGGCGGTCGCACCATGACCCGCCCCTGCGGAGCGTGCGGCGGGTGGTGCGGGAGTGGAGCCGGGGTGGTCCCGTCGGCCCCGTCAGCACCCTGCGCACCACGGTCCGTACCGGCGGGTCGGGCGCCAGTGCGGCCGGCGGGCCGGCGAGCCGGTGGGTCCGCCCGCGCACCTGCCCACCCGGGGTCAGCCTGCGAGGGGTCAGCCTGCGAGCACCGACCGGATGCGCTTGAGCGACACGGGCACGGCCGTGCCGAGCTGCTGCGCGAAGAGGCTGACCCGCAGCTCCTCGACCAGCCAGCGTGCCTCGGCGATCCGGGCGTCGCGGGACGCGTCGGGGGCGGCCGTGCGGGCGGCGTCCACGACGGCCTCGACCGCCGCGCTCGCCTCGCGGACCTGCGCGGTGAGCGCCTCGTCGCGGTGCGGGGACTCGGCGGCCTTGGCCAGCCGGTGCAGCGCAGCGCGCAGGTAGCGGACGAGGTGCGGCAGCCGGGCGGCGCCGGCCGTGACCACGAAACCGTCGCCGACCAGCGCGGTGAGCTGGGCCCGGACGTCGGCCCGCGCCCCGAGCAGGCTGAGGCTCGCGGTGGTGCGCAGCGCGGCGTCGACGTCGCGGGCGGCGGTGAGCACCGTGACGAGGTCGGCCGCGACGCGGGCCGTGCGGTCCTCGAGGGCGTCGCGCAGGTCGGCACGCAGCGCCCGGTACGCGGCCTCGTCGCGGACGGGGCCGGGCGCGCGCTCGGCGAGCAGCGCGTCGAGCGCCGCACGCTGCAGGTCGACGACGAGCGCCGCGGTGCTCGGGTAGGGGCTCGCCGCGAGGGTCAGTGCGTGCGTGTTCGACCAGCGGCTGGTCACTCGGCCCGTGGGCAGCACGAGCTCGCCCAGCAGCAGCTCGCGGACGGCGCGCGCGTGCCGGTCGGGCGCGGCGTCGGCCAGCACGCGCAGCGCAACGGACGACGGCGCGTCGCGGCGGGGGGTCTCGACGACGAGCGTGGGGTGGCCCAGCACCGTGTGGCCCGCGGCCGTGGACCGTACGACGTCGGGGATCCGGCCGTCCGGGAGGGCGGTCGGCCAGGTGGTCAGGGCGGGCTGGTCGAGGGCAGCTGCGGGGACGTCCTCGGCGTCGCTCCGGGCCGGGCGGGCCTCGGGCGAGGTCCCCCCACCGGGTGCGGAGCCCGACCCCGGAGCGGAGCCCGACCCCGGAGCGGAGCGTTGTGGCTGTGACACGCCGGCGGGTCCGACCGCATCACTCCGCTCGACCCCGGAACGCTCCGCACCGACGCCGGAACGCTCCGCACCGACGCCGGAACGCTCCGCACCCGCGCCGGAACGCTCCGCACCGACCCCGGAACGCCCCGCACCCGCACGGGCCCCGTCCCCCCCCACCGCGGTGGACTCCCGCACCGCGGTCCGGACGGCGTCGCGGACCGCGGACCGGACCGCCTGCTCGGCCTGCGTGGCGAGCCGGCGCTGCAGCGCGACGAGGTCGGTGCCCTCGTCGAGCAGCACCGAGGCACCCGCGCGCTCGTCGTGCACCCGGAAGGTCATCGTCAGGTGCGCCGGGAGCCGCGCGTCCGCCCAGGCGTCGTCGGGCACCTCGACGCCGCGCAGGGCACGCACCGCACGGGCGAAGACCTCGCGCCACGACGGCGCCATGTCCCCGGCGCGGACGGTGTCCGCCCAGGCCGGCTGGGTGCGTTGCATCCACGCGACCACCTCGCGCGCGACGTCGGGTGCGGGCACCAGCTGGACGCGGACCGCCTTGGGGAGCGAGCGGATCGTCGCCGTCGCCAGCTCGTGGTGCAGGCCTGGCACGAGCCAGTCGAACCCGTCGGGCGCCACACGGGTCAGCACCGCGACCGGGACGTGCACGGTGACGCCGTCGGCGGCGGTGCCCGGGTCGTACTGGTAGGTCAGCGGCAGCTCGAGGTCGCCCTGCGGCCACACGGCGGGGAAGCGCGCCGGGTCGACAGCGTGCGCGGCCTCGTCTGCGACGAGCATCTCGAGCGTGAGGTCCAGCAGCGTCGGCTGCGTGCGCCGGGCGGTCTTCCACCACGTGTCGAAGTGCCGCGCGGAGACGACGTCGGCCGGCACCCGCTCGTCGTAGAACGCGAAGAGCGCGTCGTCGTCCACCACGAGCCCCCGGCGCCGTGCCCGGTGCTCCAGCTGCTCGGCCTGCTCGAGCACCGCGGCGTTGGCGTGGAAGAACGCGTGGTGGGTGGTCCACTCGCCGCCCACCAGCGCGTGCCGGAGGAACAGCTCGCGTGCGTGCTCGGGGTCCACCGCCGCGAAGAGCACCCGACGCTGCGCCACGATCGGGACGCCGTAGAGCAGCACCTTCTCGAAGCACGTCGCAGCGCCCTGCTTGGTGGACCACACGGGCTCGGAGTACGTGCGCTTGACGAGGTGCGGGGCGAGCTCCTCGGCCCACTCGGGCTGCACGCGCGCGACGTCCCGGGCCCACAGGCGTGAGGTCTCCACCAGCTCCCCCGCCATGATCCAGGCGGGTGGCCGCCGCGACAGCGGCGATCCCGGGAAGATCGCGAACCGCGCGCCGCGCGCTCCCAGGTACTCGTTGCGCGCCCCCTTGCGCGCGGGCTGGCCGCCCTTGGCCGACGACGAGCCCTTCGCCCCCGCGCGCACCTCGGTCGCCTCCTGCATCCCGAGGTGGGACAGCAGGCCGGCGAGCAGCGACTGGTGGATCCGGTCCGCGTCCCAGCTCAGCCGCAGGTCGACAACGACGGCGTCGTCGCGGACCTGGGCCTCGTCTGCCGCCTCCTGCGCGCTCAGGGCCCGCGCGCCGGGAGCGGAGCGGCGCACCGTCCCGCTGGCCGGCCCGGCCGAGACGGTCGCGGGCGACCCGGGCGGGCGCACGACGATGCCCAGCGGTCGGGCCATCTCCTTGAGCTGCGTGACGACGTCCTGCCACTCGCGCAGGCGCAGGTAGTTGAGGTGCTCGGCGCGGCACATCCGGCGGAACGCGCTGCCGGACAGCTCGCGCTGCTGGTCGCGCACGTGGTGCCACAGGTTGAGGTAGGACAGGAAGTCCGACGTCGGGTCGGCGAAGCGGGCGTGCGACTGGTCGGCCTGCGGTCGCTGCTCGACGGGGCGCTCGCGCGGGTCCTGGATGGACAGCGCCGCCGCGATGATCATGACCTCGCGCGCGACGTCGCGCCGTCCGCCCTCGACGACCATCCGCGCCAGCCGCGGGTCCATCGGCAGCTGCGCCAGCGCCCGGCCCACCTCGGTGAGCCGTGTGACGCCGTCCTGCGTCTCGAGCGCGCCCAGCTCGACGAGCAGCGCGACGCCGTCGCGCACCGAGCGGGTGTCGGGCGGCTCGACGAACGGGAACCGGGCGACGTCCTCCGGGCTGGCCGCGACGCCCACGGCCACCATCTGCAGGATGACCGAGGCCAGCGAGGTGCGCAGGATCTCGGGCTCGGTGAACTCGGTGCGCGAGTCGAAGTCGGCCTCGGAGTAGAGCCGGATCGCGACGCCGTCGGCCACGCGTCCGCACCGACCAGAGCGCTGGCGCGCGCTCGCCTGGCTGATGGGCTCGATCGGCAGCCGCTGGACCTTGGTGGTCTTGGACCAGCGCGAGATGCGCGCCGTGCCGGGGTCGACGACGTACCGCACGCCGGGGACGGTGAGCGAGGTCTCGGCGACGTTCGTGGAGAGCACCACGCGGCGCGTCCCGTGGGACTCGAACACGCGGTGCTGCTCGGCTGCGGACAGGCGTGAGTAGAGCGGGAGCAGCTCGACGCTGCGGGGGGTGGTCGGCCCCGACCCGACCGCGCGGGGGCCGAGGTGGGTGCGCAGCGCGTCCTCGGCGTCGCGGATCTCGCGCTCGCCGGAGAGGAACACGAGGATGTCGCCGGGGCCGAGCGCGGAGAGCTCGTCGACCGCCTCGCAGATCGCGGTCATGAGGTCGCGCGGCTCGGCGGGAGCGGCGGCGGCGGATCCTCGGCCGGGACCGGATCCTCGGCCGGGACCGGATCCTCGTCCCGGACCGGACCCTCGTCCGGCGCCGTGCGGAGGCTTGCGACCTCGAGTGGAGCGTTCGGGTGCGACACGCCCGTGTGTCGCGGCCCCGACGCTCCGCACCGCGGAGGCGAGAGGGGATCCGACCGCGTCGGCCGAGGAGGAGGTCGTCCCGGGCGAGAGGTCCGGGTCGAGGCCGTCGAGGGGGTCCTCCGCGGGCTCCGGGTCCGGGGTCAGCGGCCGGTAGCGGACCTCCACCGGGTACGTGCGCCCGGTGACCTCGATGACGGGGGCCGGGACGCCGTCGGGGTGCTCGGCCGACGGCGGTCCCGCGAAGTGCCGCGCGAACCGCTCGGAGTCGATGGTCGCGGAGGTGATGACCACCTTGAGGTCCGGCCGCTGCGGCAGCAGCCGCGTGAGGTAGCCGAGGATGAAGTCGATGTTGAGCGACCGCTCGTGCGCCTCGTCGATGATGAGCGTGTCGTAGGCCAGCAGCTGCGGGTCGCGCTGGATCTGGGCCAGCAGGATGCCGTCGGTCATCACCTTGACGAGCGTCTGCTCGGAGGACTGGTCGGTGAACCGCACCTGGTAGCCGACGATCGTGCCCAGCGCGCCCGAGCCCCCGGTGATCTCCTCGCTGACCCGCTCGGCGACGGCCCGCGCGGCGATGCGTCGCGGCTGGGTGTGCCCGATCTGCCCGGTGCGGCCACGCCCCAGCTCGAGCGCGATCTTGGGGATCTGCGTGGTCTTCCCCGAGCCGGTCTCCCCCGCGACGATGACCACCTGGTGGTCCCGGATCGCGGCGGAGATGTCCGTGCGGCGTGCGGAGACGGGAAGCTGCTCGGGGTAGGTCAGCGGCGGCACGACGACGGCGCGGCGCACCTCGGCGCGGCGCTCGCGGCCGGCGGCGCCGCCGTGGCGGTCGGGATGCGCGGCCCTGCCTCGCGCCTCGCCGCGTCGACCACCGGAACGGCCCGGCCGCGCCGCGAGCGCCGGCGCCTCGACGGAGGCTTCCGCACCGTCCTCGGTCGTCGGCCCGTCCTGCGGGCTCGTGGTGACCTGCTCGTGTGCTGCGGCGGGGCGTCGTCGTCCACGTCCGCGCGCGCCGGAGCGACGTCGGGGGTCCGACGTCGGCTGCGGGGCGGGGGGCTGGTCGCTCACGGTCCTCCATTGTCGCCGAGCGCGGCGGCGGCGGTCGCCTCGATTCCGGGCAGGCGTGGCGGCGGCGGCCACGAGACGCGTCAGAGCCGGTCGGCCGGCCGCACGAGCACGGCCGCCCGGAGGAGCGCGCCCGGCCGCACGAGCACGGCCGGCCGGAGGAGCACGCCCGGGCTGCAGCGCGGCCGCTCAGGCACCGGCGAGCACCTGCGCCAGGCCCAGCGGCGGTCGGCCGGTGAGCCGTCGGACGTCGTCGGACACCGTGGCCATCTCCCCGGCCGCGATCGCCGTGTAGGTCGAGACCCACGCGTCGACCTGCCAGCCCGGCGCGTCGTAGGGCGCCCTGGAGGCGTACGCCTCGGGCAACGACTCGGCGACGTACCGGATCTCGCGACCGGTCGAGGTGCCGATCTGCCAGGCCACCTCGGCGAGCGTCATCGCGTGCGGGCCCGTGAGCTCGTAGGTCCGCCCGGCGTGCCGACGCGGGTCGAGCAGCACTGCCGTGGCCGCGCGGGCGACGTCGGCACGCGCCACCCCGGCGAGCAGGCCGTCCCCTGCCGGGCCGCGCAGGGCGTCGTCGGGCCCGACGAGGTGCGGCAGCAGGTCGAGGTAGAGGTTGTCCCGCAGGAAGGTCCACCGCAGCCCCGAGCGGCGCGCGTGGTCCTCGGTGGCGCCGTGGTCGCGCGCGAGCGTGAACGTCGCCGACGGCCCGGCGCCGACGAAGGAGGTGTAGACGACGTGCTCCACGCCGGCCTCGGCGGCGTCGTCGAGGAACGCGACGTGCTCGGCGACGCGGTCGGGGCTCTCGGCGGCGGAGACCATGAGCAGCGTGCGGATCCCGTCGAGCGCGGCGAGCGCATCCCGTCCGTAGGTCACGGCGGCGACCTCCGCGCCCGGCAGCTGCGGCGCGCGTCGGGGGTCGCGCACGAGCAGCCGCTGGGCGACCCCGGCTGCGGCCAACGTCTGCGCGACGAGCCCGCCGAGGTGGCCGGTGGCGCCGGTGACGCCCAGAGGTGCATCGCTCACCGCCCGAGCCTCGCACGACGGAGCGCCCCACGCCCTCGCCAGCCCGGTTCTCTGCAGGTATCGGTCCACAGACGACCCAGATCTGCAGAGAACCGGATGGGGTGGGGGAGGGTCAGCCGAGGTGGAGGGAGAGCCAGTCGAGGGCCTTGCGGACCACGGCGTCGGTGTAGTCCAGCAGCGCGTGGTCCCCGCCGCTCACGACCTCGAGCGCGGAGCCCGCCGGCAGGTACGGCAGCCCCACCCGGGACCGGGTCAGCAGGGGGTGCTCCTCGCCGTCGACCAGCGCCCCGCCGTGCACCATGAGCACAGGGCAGGCCACCGCGCCGAGCAGCGACTCCTGGTCCACGTCGGCGAAGTCGGCGAGCGTCTGCGCGCTGATGACCATTCCCGTACGGCCGGACGGGCCGTCGTCGAGGATCGTCGTGCGACCCGTCGCGTCGAGCTCCGCGAGCTGGGCCGGTGAGAGCACCTGGTCCCAGGGGTGCAGGATCGGGCCCGTCACGGCCCCGGTGAGAACCATCGCCTCGACGTGGGGCGACGACGTGCGCAGCGCGACGAGCGCCCCGAGGCTGTGCCCGTGCACGACGAGTCGTGGGTAGCCGGCCGCGATGAGGTGGTCGTAGGCCGCGGTGAGGTCCTCGACCTGACGGCCCACCTCGACGACGTCGTCGTCGGACGCCCCGCAGCCCGCGAAGTCGAGCTGCAGCGTGGCCAGCCCACGCTCGCGGTAGGCCGCGGCGAAGACGTCGGCGCGGCCGCGCGAGGAGCGATCGGCGAGGAACCCGTGGGCGAAGACGACGGCGCTGCCCGACGGCGCGACCCAGCCGGGGGCCGCCGGGGTCGCCTCGGCACGCGGGGGGGCCGGCTCGAACGTCGCCGCGAGCCGGATCCCGCGCGGGGTGGTGATCGTCACCTCGGGCATGGCTCCACGCTAGGGCGGGCGGATGTCGGACGTGTGAACACGGTGCGACGGTCCGCGACCGTGGGCGACCGTGGGCGGGAGTTAGCCGACGGTCCGCGACGGTGCGCGACGGTCCGAGCGGGGTGTTGGCCGGTCGGCACTGCGGGCGCCGCCCCCCTGACCTGCGCGAGGACGTTGGGCCCTTGCGTCCGGACCCCACCGGGACGACGGTGGAGGGGACGCGAGACGCCGTGAGCGCGGATGATCGCCACCCGTGCCGCCGCCCTCGCACGGGGAGGTGGGCCACGATGACCAGGAAGATCCTCTGCGGCGTCGAGGGTGTCCCGAGCAGCGACGACGCGCTGGTCTGGGCTGCCAGGGCGGCCGCGTTGCGCGGGTGGACGCTCGAGCTGGTGACCGCGACCGGGTTCCCCATGGCGGCGATCGACCTGCTCTACGACGACGCGATCATCCAGGGCGCGACGACCCTCCTCGAGGATGCCGCGGCCCGGGCGCGCGCGGCGGCTCCCGGCGTGCCGGTCCAGGTGGACGTGGATCGGCGGGTCCCGGCGCTCGCCCTCGTCGAGCGGTCCCGCGAGGCCGACCTGCTCGTCGTCGGCTCCCACCGGCTCAGCGCCGTGGAGCGGGTGTTCTCCGGATCGCTGAGCTACCAGATCGCGGCCGGGGCGCACTGCCCGGTCGTCGTGGTGGCGCACCTGCCGGGACCCGAGGCCACGGGCGTGGTGGTCGGCGCGGACGGCTCGGCGGACGCGGTCGAGGCGATCGCGCTCGCTGCTGCCGAGGCGGACTGGACGGGCCAGGACCTGCACGTCGTGCACGCCTGGCAGGAGCCGACGACCTTCGCGGCCACCGACGTCTTCCCTCTGGGCGTGGTCGAGCAGGTCGAGGAGGAGGAGCGGCTGGTGCTCGCGGAGTCCGTCGCCGGCCTCGCCGAGACCTACCCGGACCTCGTGGTCCACACCCACCTCCTGCACGAGCAGGCGGCCACCGCGCTGCTCCGGGTCGCGGCGGGCGCGAGCCTCGTCGTGGTGGGCAGCCGCGGGCGGCACGGGGTGGCTCGGCTGCTGCTCGGCTCGGTCAGTCACACCGTGGTGCTGCACGCGCCGTGCCCGGTGCTGGTCGCCCGGACCAGGGTGCACCTGCAGCACGCGCACGACTGACCTGCACGACGACGGCGGTGCCGGCTCCCGGTCGGCGCCGCCGTCGGCGCGCGCGAGGGCGGGGGCGGCACGTCGTCGGGCCGGTGCCCGTGCCGGCAGCGGGAGGGGACGAACCGGGACGACTCGCCCGGAGCCGGACGCGGGGGCGCGCGACCGTGCGCCGTCGTCGTACTGTGCTGGGCGAGACAGGATGGGGACCCGATGACCGAGCCCGACCACGACGGCCCGCTCGACCACCCGGTCGGCGGCCTCGAGGCCGTCGACCTCGCGGACGGCACCCTGGTGCGGATGTGGGGCGACGTCGACGCGAGCCTGCGCGGGCAGGCCAGCGCGGTGATGGCGCGCGCGCTCCAGCACGGCGGTGCGGTGGTGGTGGACGCGTCGGCCGTGGAGTTCCTCGACTCCTCGGGCCTGGCGTTCATCCTCCAGCTGCTCAAGGCCGCGCAGGAGGACGACCGGCACGTCGTGCTCCGCGACCCGCCGGCCCTCGTGCTCGACATGTTCGACCTGCTGGGCATGGCCGGGAAGGTCCCGCTGGAGTTCACGACCCGCTGAGCCGCAGGCCTGCGGTGTCGGCCGCCCGCCGTCGGCCCGCCGGCCAGCGTGTCCCTCGGCCCGCCGGCCAGCGTGTCCCTCGGCCCGCCGGCCAGCGCGTCCCTCGGCCCGCCGGCCAGCGCGTCCCTCGGCCCGCCACGGTCCACCTCTGCCGACGGTCGGGCCGGTCGTCGTAGCGGCGGATGGTGCGGGTGGTGCCCGTGGTGCGGAGACGAGGGCTCACCCGCCCCTCGCGTCCCAGGTGCCGCTACGACGACCGCGGCGTCGGGCGACGGCGGCGTCGGGCGACCGCGGCGTCGGGCGACCCGGCGTCGGGCGACCGCAGGGCCGGGCGCCGGGTGGCGGGCCGCACGCCCCGCGTCAGCCCAGCGTCTCCGGGCGTGGTGCGGGTCCGGCGTCCAGCACGTGCTCGCCGAGGAACCCGAGCACCACCTGGTACCAGACCTTCGCGTGCTGCGGCGAGAGCACCCAGTGGTTCTCGTCGGGGAAGTAGAGGAACCGGTGGGCGGTCCGTCCCTCGGCGTCGGCGGGCAGGCGTGAGGCGGACAGCAGCTCGTACCAGAGCCGCAGGCCCTCACCGATGGGCACCCGGTAGTCCTTGTCGCCGTGCACCACGAGCATCGGGGTGACGATCTCGCGGACGTGCCGGTGCGGCGAGTTCGCCGCCGCCATCTCCTCGGTCATCTCGCGCGCCCAGTAGAACGACGCGTCGGTCGTCGGCCCGAACTGGTCCAGCGCCCACAGGCTCGCGTGCGTGACGATCGCCCGGAACCGGTCCGTGTGCCCCGCAACCCAGTTGGCCATGTACCCGCCGAACGAGCCGCCCATGGCGGCGGTCCGCGTCGCGTCGATGTCGGGCCGCGCCTCGGCGGCGTCGGTGATCGCCAGGAGATCGGTGTAGGGCTCGGCTCCCCATGCGCCCCAGCCACGCTGGATGAAGTCCTGGCCGTAGCCGGTGGACAGCGCGGGGTCCGGCAGCAGGACGGCGTAGCCCTGGGCGACCATCAGCCACGGGTTCCAGCGCCACGACCAGGTGTTCCAGGAGCCCAGCGGCCCGCCGTGGATCCACAGCAGGAGCGGTGCCGGGTGCTCGTGGTCGCAGCCGTCCGGCAGGGCGAGCCAGCCGCGCACCTGCACCGGGCTGGCCCCGATGGCGCCCTCGCCGACGGTGGTCCGGACCTCGGTGAGCGTGCCGGGCAGCGTGGGGGGCGGCGCGGGCGCGCGCAGCACGGTGACGGTCCCGCGCGGGTGACCCTCCTCGTCGGCGAGCTGGATCCGCACGGGGTGGGCCGGCGCGAGGTAGGACGAGCGCAGCGCGTAGACGACGCTCGCGTCGGGCGCCACCTGCAGGTCGGAGTAGGCGTGGTCGTCGACCGTCAGCTGCGTGACGGTGTCGGACTCCAGGTCGACGACGAACACGGGCGCGCGGCCGTCCTGGTCCGCCGTCACCACGAGGCCCGAGCCGTCCGGGAGCCACTGCAGGCCCGTCACCCACCGGTCCCAGTGCGCGACGAGCGCCGCGGGCTCCGCCGAGCCGTCGAGCGGCAGCAGGTGCAGCGTGACCCGCGGGGCGTGCTCGGGGTCGGAGACGGACTCGCGCACGTAGGCGACGGCCCGGCCGTCCGGGGAGATCACCGGATGGCCGACGTCGGCGGCCGGGTCGTCGACGAGCAGCGTGCGCTGCCGCGTCCGCACGTCGATCCGCGCGAGCGCGGTGCGCACGGCCCCGCGGGCCTGCAGCAGGTTCCACGTGGTGACGACGGTGGTGCCGTCCGGGCTGAGGTCCAGGTGGGCCTCGCGCAGAGCCTCGCCGGGCGTGGGTGCGAGGTCGGTGACCGGCAGGTGCTCGACGCTGTGGCTGGCCACCTCGACCGCGCGCGCGACGTCGTCGCCGGGACGGTACGTCCAGCCCAGCAGGTGCGGGGCTGCGGGGCCGAGGTCGTGGTCCCAGTACCGGACCGGGTACCCCTCGTGCAGGATCGCGCTGACCTTGGCGTCCTTGCGCACCGCGCGCAGGCGCTCGTCGTCGTCGCCGTCCTGCGCGGCCCGGAGCTGGTCGCTGAGGAACACGACGCCCGTCGACGCGCGTGCCGTGCGCAGGCCGCCGACCCCGCCGGGGCGCGTGGCGACCACGCGGGCCTCGCCCCCGCCCGCGGGCAGCACCCACAGGGCCGGCGCGTCGAGCGGCTTGTCGTCCTTCGCGTCGGCGTCGGGGCGCTTGGACGTGAAGAGCAGGTCGCCGTCGGGCGTGAACGCCGCACCCGACTCGCCCTGCGCGCTGCGGGTCAGGCGGCGCGCAGGCTTGGCACGTGACGGGTAGACCTCCCACAGCGCGGTGCGGGCGGTGGTGCGGTCGTGGTTGAGCGTGGAGACCTGGGTGACGAGGCGCGAGCCGTCCGGCGAGAGCACGAGGCCGGACATCCGGGGCAGCGCGACGTACTCGTCGAGATCACCGAACGGGGTGGTGAAGGTCCCGGCCCCGGCGTCCGCGTCCGCGCCGGGGTCCGGCTCGGCGCCGTCCGTGGGCTCGTCGGCCTCGGGGGCGAGGTCCGGGACCAGCCGCAGCGAGGGTCCGGTGCCGTCGGTGGGCTGCATGGTGGTCTCCTGGTCGTCGTGCGGGGATCTCCTCGGATCCTGCCACCCGGCACCGGGATCGTCCCGGTGCCGCGCACGGCTGCCGCGGACGGCTGCGCGTGTGTCGGCCGGGCGGGCTAGCGTCGCGCCATGCGGATCGTGCACACCAGCGACTGGCACCTCGGTCGCACCCTGCACGGGGTGGACCTGCTCGGCCACCAGGCCGCGTACCTTGACCATCTCGTCGACCTCGTGCGCGCCGAGGACGCGGCCGCCGTGGTGGTCTCGGGGGACGTCTACGACCGCGCCCTGCCGCCCGTCGAGGCCGTCGCGCTGCTGGCCGACGCCCTGGCCCGGCTCAGCGAGCGCGCCGCCGTGATCCTCACGCCGGGCAACCACGACTCGGCGATCCGGCTCGGCTTCGGGGCCGCGCTCATGCGGTCCGGTGTGCACCTGCAGGCGCGCGTGGCCGGGATCGGCACGCCGGTGGTGCTCGCGGACGAGCACGGCCCCGTGCACGTGCACGCCCTGCCGTACCTCGACCCGGACGCGGTGCGCCGCGAGCTCGCGGACGACGACGCCGCCGTCGGCCCGGACGGTCTGCTGCCGCGCTCGCACGAGGCGGTCGCAGCAGCGGCGATGCGGCGCGTGCGGGCCTCGCTCGCGACGGGTGGTCCGGGTGTGCCGGGCGGGGCCCGGCCGCGCAGCGTGGTCATGGCGCACGCCTTCGTCGTCGGCGGGCAGGCCTCGGACTCCGAGCGCGACATCCGCGTGGGTGGCGTGGACAGCATCCCCGCCGGCGTGTTCGCCGGCGTCGACTACGTCGCCCTGGGTCACCTGCACGGGGCGCAGCGGATCGCGGGGGAGGCGGGGCCGGACGGCGCGCCCGCGCCGGTGCTGCAGTACTCGGGCTCGCCGCTGGCCTACTCCTTCTCCGAGCGGGGGCACCGCAAGGCGTCGGTCGTGCTCGACCTGGGGCCGGACGGGGTGCGCGGCGTCGAGCTCGTGGGCGCACCCGTGCCGCGGCGGCTGGCCGAGGTGACCGGGACGCTCGACGCGCTGCTCGGGCGCGCGGGTGACGCGCACGTCGCGGACTGGCTGCGCGTGGTGGTCACCGACCCGGTGCGCCCGCCCGAGCTGGTCTCGCGGGTGCGCGAGCGCTTCCCGCACGCGCTGGTCGTCGAGCACCGGCCGGCCGGTGCGGCGCAGGGCCGGGTCACGGCGGCCGTCACGGCGGCG
>Ga0073904_10001439_pt1 | contig 17840 bp, 17 predicted proteins | sample KloWWTrecipitate_FD_66668 | JGI IMG/M metagenome (GOLD analysis project Ga0073904, IMG submission 66668) | Active sludge microbial communities from Klosterneuburg, Austria, studying microevolution and ecology of nitrifiers - Klosterneuburg... | ecosystem: Engineered > WWTP > Aerobic digester >... | reverse complement strand
ATGGGTCTTCGTTTGAGACCAACTTCTCGAATTCCACTTTCGCCTTCTCGATTTCGCCCTCTGCGCGATAAATGTTCGCTAGGAATTCGATCGCGTAACCGCCATACGGAGTATTTCCGTAAGCTGCCACAAACCGCCTGAGGTTGGCAAGCCCGGTTTTTTCGCGGTTCACCCAATCGAAAGAGTAGAAGTCTTTTCGCCCGCCAACCTCATTGAAGGCTTCCGCATAGATGCCGGCTGGTTCTTCGATATCTATGGACAAAGTGTTGGACAGATGCGAATCTTCCAAGCGAAATTGGATCTGATACCGACCAGCAGTCGGAAAGATCGTCGAAGCGGTATAGATCGTCAGATGTTCTGTGTATGACCTTAGTGGCTCATCCGACTTCGCAGGACGCAAACTGGCAGGAAGCGCATCGACCTTCACGGGCGGCATGGCTTGCGGTTCGCCCTGGGTGATGTTGTACGAAAAGCGGCTGAACTCCTTTACGCTGCTCGCATCGGTTACGATGGCCGTGATCCGACCGCGCATCTTCGGCGCGGGTGCCGACGACAACTGCGTTAGCGTCAGTTCGACGGGCACGGGTTGTCCACGCAAAAGTCGATCTTGCGGTATAGATATGCGAAATGACGATGCTTAAAGGGCCTGCGCCGCTCCTGTGCCGACCCCGGCGACAAGGAACGTCGAACAAACGATCAAAAGAATTACAAACGCTTTCCTCATGAGACAGTTGTTGGAGCAATTGATTCTACAACGAGACTTATCGTTGCTTCCGCGACCAGATCAGTTGCTGACCTTCTGTCCGTCACTGCCTATTTTTATTGACCCTCGGGCTATGCGACGGGTTGACCGTGACGCGGCCGAGAATTTCCTGAACTGTTACGTGGAATGGCAATACGACGTAGGGTCGTGTTTCCGGACTTGGGTTTGTGCCTGCGGGCAGAACTTCAAAATCGAACGTCAGATCTGCAGACCGTGTCTTACAGCTTGACGTCTCGCTCGCTTTAACAGCGGAGAATTTCCATATTTTCGCGATTGCATCCGCACTCTTGGTCAGCCATTTGGGACCTTCGGTTGACTCCGCTCGCAAAACATCACCCTCTTTATCGATCGTTACCCGGACAACTACCCTTCCACTTTCCTTTGAGGCAAGCGCTACTGCGGGATAAGGCGGAATGACGATCTTCACTGGTTGAACATCGCAGGTTTGTGAGTGGACGGAGAACGCCAAAACGCCCATCAATCCGCATAGAAAAAGTAGGCATTTCATAATGTTTCTTCTCCGTGCACGATCGACGACTTGTCCGGATTTTGATCGGAACAAGGCACGACGTACTCTTCCGAGCGGATCTCATGGGTTTTCTTTGATTTGGGAGCACCGATCTGTGCGGTATATACCATTCTTAGGTCGCAGTCGGAAGTGCGCGAAACATTTCGGGAGAATGCGATCGATTCGCCGGGCCTGAGTATCTTCTCATGCTTCATGATGCTCGATTCTTTTTCCCACGGCGTTGGGGCGTTGCTTGAGTTGGGATAGTCCCAAGTACCCGTCTTCTTGTTAAAGCTCAGTAGATACAGGACGGGATCGATCGTGCCGTCTTCCTTGTCCATGCCATAGACAATGACATCGTTTGATGAAGTGTTCTCGATCGAGAACGTAACCTTCCAGTCAACGTAAATACCCATATGGCCGAAAGGGCGCCTGTCGATAGCATGAGCGTCCGTTACTCGGAACTCTACTAAAGACTGCGCGGTTGAGTCCTGACTAATCGTCAAAACCGCTCCGGTCAGAAGGACAATCCAAAACAACGTACGCAAATGATCTTCATAAACTGTCAGCATCCATTGTTCTTAGCGCAAGATGTTAGGTGCCCTTTATAGTATTCGAAAAACTTTTGATTCTTGAATGGTCTAATGTTGTTCATATTCGTAAGTACCCGTAGCTGAAAGTTATATGCGTCCGTCTCGCTGAACCTTTTATCGGCCGCATGCTTTTTTTCATGTGATAGCCCGGTTGCAAATGCTGTGACCAAATTATTTCTTCCGACCGTCCCGAGGCTGGAGCTTAGATACTTTTCGCCGTCCAGAGCGCCGAGGGTCTGCGTATAGTAGTCTCTGTCAGTAAAGATGTAAATGCTGGTCCCGATCGTAAATGCGTTCGTTCCATGGAGACCAACCAACGATACGGTAAGATCTACACTGATCGGCGCTGTTGGATTTGCTTTGTTATATTCCTCAGTTGCCTGCTTCATGTCGGCTACGGGGGCTGTTGAAATCGTAAAGTCCTCAAGTTTATAGCCAGAGCCTTCTCCGCGATCATTAAGGGATTGATCCAAGCTGAAACAACGCGATTGGCCTCACGTGTCATGTTTAGGTCGGCTTTTGCTTGGGCTAGCTGATCCTTCAGCGATTGATTTCCTTTGTCCGCCTTCAACTGCTTCTTGATCTCTGCGATCTTCGTCTGCAAATCGATAACCGCCTGATTGCCAAGCGGCAGAGTGCGTTCTCCATCCGGGTCAACTGACGTGAGCGGATTGTTACCAACATAAGCGTAGGCGTTGAATTGTTGTGGAGAAAATAGGCGGTCCGGAATAAAAACAGCGGGTCCGGAGACAGAAATCGCCCGTGGAAACTTGCATACATTCGGGCCTGAGCGAAGTCGAGTCCTGTTTCCGTATCTCTTTCATAGCCGGTGAATTGCTTGCGAATGGTGTCGCCTGAGTATCCGACGGCGGTGGTCCGCTGGGCAGTGAGCGACGTAAATATCTCTTCGCCGAAGGGTAAGTAGTCGTGGCGGGCTGTGACTGCACCGCTTTGGTCGGTGTTGATTCGCGGCGAGCCGAGATGGTCGGCGGTGAGGTAGTTTACTTTTGCGTCGTTCGTAGATGCGATCATAGTTGAATATTCGGCCACTGTTTTACCAGAAGCATCGTAACTCAACTCTTGCTTCAACGCTTGTGTCGAACCGGTTTTGTTTTCGGCGGCTTTCCAATCTCTGACTACTTCTCAATTACTAATCGTCCAGACAAGTCATCAAGTCTCACAGATATTTGCCATTCAAATAATTGAGCGATTAAAGCAGCATCAGAGCCGGCATCAAGCGATTTGCGTATCATCAGTTGCTTTTCCTCTTGTCTCTCAACAAAGCTTGAGCAGCTCGGAGCTTTGGTGTCTACGACAGCTATGTTTCCTAGAAAATACTTCGCGATGGTCGCAACACAACCTTTTGATAAGGTCTCCTTTAGCTCGGTGTCGTCCGTTTTTGGGATTCGAAATTGGTTAATACTCAATTTGCCGACGTTAAGTGACAGGCCCTCCGGCCCCACGGCGGCATTTTTAATGATCAACGGTTTTCCACTCTTCAAGAGGTCTTTTACGAAGCCCTTGTACTCCTTAGGATCCAGTCCATTCGCCTCATTCAGGAATGAAAAGAAATCGTCAGTTTCGATCACTACTTTTCCACGATAGGCGTTTGATGCAACTTCCACGGAAACAAAATAGCACTGTCTACAATCACGATAGTTCAGTACTCTATCGAGAAATGAGGGAGCCTGTGCACATATCCCTTTCGAGAAAGTGGCCGACCAGCAAATTGCGAGAACCATCAAAACCGAAAAACGTATCCATTTCCTAGTGATCATAACTTCGCCACCTCACTTAGTTCCGTCTTTTTCGTGGTCGACTTGGACCTGGCTTAAGTACAGGCCTGAGGTCTGGGAGTTTGTACCTACCGTACCACGTTCGTCTCTCAACCCCTCGGAAAGCACGAGCAGCATTTTCTACGCCTACGGCGTTCATTTCGCGGTCACTTACAAGAATGTACGCAGGGTGGCCTTGATAGTCTTCAATAGGTAGATAGACGTTGTTACTCCGGTCCAAGCCTTGATCGAAGTCATGGCCGTGACCTATTAATTCGTGAGCTAAGCTTGCAAATGAAGGCACCGGAAATCCCGGTGCTGAATCTAGGGCGGCCGAATGGTATGATTTGCCGGACCAATAGATAGTTGAGCCAGTTGGAATGCCGCTTTTTGCTGCCGTTTCAGATAACGGGACGGCTTCATTTCGATCGGGATTATTTGGGTCTTGCTGAATCGTATGAACCTGTTTGCTCTTTTCAAGCGTGGCAATTTTTGAGCGAAAGTCACTTTCCTTATCTGTAATCAACTCATTAAGAATATTTTTAGCGTCCAAAGCGTACTGATTGTCACCAGTGTACTCATCACCACGCACAAAGTTCCCCTTCTTATCGAAAGCTCCCGAATATAACTTTCCGTTAAGATACTGAACGGTGTGCTCATTGCCATCCTCATCAATGAACTTAATTAGAATTTGTTCGCCCGAAGGATCTACATATCTAAATGGATTGTTTCTCACGTAAACATATAGGTTCCAGCTCATTGGGTCGCCAAGATCAGTATCATTAAAGAATTCATCCGGACTACTAAACCTTCCTACTAATGGATTGAAGTAACGTGCCTGTGCGAAGTCGAGGCCACTTTCTGTATCACGTTCATAACCCGTAAATTTTTGACGAACATCGTCCGGGCCGTAACCAAGGTTTTGAGTCCGCTCCGGCGTATAAACATCTTCACCGAAGGGGTGATAATCGTGTCTTGCAGTGACTGAGCCGTTCGCGTCGGTGTTGATGCGCGGCGAGCCTAGATGATCTGCGGTTAGGTAATTTGTACCGCTGGCGTCTTCGGTGGCGAGTAATCGAGAGCCGGCGTAAACGTAACTCGTCTGCAATGTGCCAGTTGTAGAATCGCGTTCCTCGATCAGTTTATCAAAAGCGTCGTAAACAAAGATCGTGTTGTCGCCGGTGGAAGTTTTCTTGACTCTTTTCCCGTCGCCGTCGTAGAAATAGGTGCCGAGAGTGCCGCCGTTCGAGACTGAGGTTTGCTTATTTTCTGCGTCATAGACGAAGCTTCGGCCTTGCGGGTCGGCAGTGGTGTTTCCTAAACTGTTGAAAATAGCTCTACTCAAATCTTTAATCCGATCTCGGGGCAGGCTTCGGTGCATCTTTTCGGGTTAATATCTTTTGAGATTCCATAAAAACGATGTGTTCAGGCTCGCGGCCATAGAACACGTCTAAGCTGTCTTCCCATGCATACTGAAAATTGATACGGATCCGCGACCAATCCACCAACACGTCTCTGCGAACGCTGAATGGCATACTCTCCCCCGAACGGATCACGCCTTCTCGGCAAAAGTCGATGGCGGGAAAAGTATATAGTATTGTTGGCGGTATCGGTTTGGTACCGGAAATATCCCAAAGTGACTCGATCCGGTAATTGATCCCCGGTTTCTTGGTCAACGTAAAATCACCGTCATACGTGCAAACACTGATATCGGATGAGAGATTGTTATGGAGCCGCAACCAAACCAGATCGGCGGAACGCACTTTGCCAGTCCGTTTGTCTTGCGAAGTGACCGTCTCAAACCTGTCGAAGCTGATATAGACACTTGGCTGCTTCTTATCGACCTTTGTGGCCGAAGTCGTCGATTGGCTAAACATTCGTTCGCTGAACGGCACACCGAAAAGACATACAAGGACGCAAATCGATACTAGAGCTTTCATGATCAATACTTCCTTACGGCTTAGCGAGTCCATATCCATTTCGCAGTACATTCTCGATTGCCTGTCGGCGCAAATCTTCGCTTACAAATACGCGGACATCACCATTTGGATTACCGTTAAAAATCACCTGCGGGCGCGTCATAGTGCCCCAAGCCGGGTCAAAGAGAATTCCACCCCCCATACCATGCATCTCAAACGTTGTTCCCTTCCCACCAAATGAAACTGATGGTTCATTTTCCATCTCAGCTAAGACCGACTGCACATAGTTACCGGTATATTCAGATCCCCATGAAGAAATACTCTCGCCGCGGCCATTGGCCACATCGTCCACGTGGGTGCCCTCATGTCCAACAAGAGATTGAAGAGACTCCACTCCCGAGTTAAGCGTTCGTGAATCGAACGTCACCACGACGTTACCACCTCCGTCCTTTTGGGGCCTAACTTCTGCACCAACTCCACCCGTTTGCAGGCTTCCATTTTCGACAAGTACACCCTTTTCACCGGGATTCCCAAACGCCTCGACCCCTCGTTTTGCCTCTTTATATGCGTCCGAGTCCATACCGTACCGTGTCTCTATTTGAGCCCGTCAAGTATTTAGGACAAAAAAGTCTCTTATTGCTCCTTTTATTGGTTTAGGTTTAGTAGTCGTGGCTGTGGGAATGTGGGAAAGTCGCTTTTGGGCTTTTCCAAGCGATTGTGGGAACGGTGGGAAATCGGGCTTTGGCGATTTTCCACGGTTTCCACATGAGCGGCATTTCCACGGCCTGCGTGTTCTCTCAGTTTTTGCTCGAATTTCGGGATGGTGGTCCCGATCGTCGAGTGTCGTCTGACCCGATTGTAATAGCACTCGATATAGTCGAATGCCGTGCGTCTTGCTTCTTCCACCGAGTTGAAGATCTTCACATCGATCTCGGTCTTGAATCTTGAGAAAAAGCTTTCGGCCTGGGCGTTATCGTAGCAGTTGCCTTTTGCCGACATCGACTGTCGCAGCCTGTCGCCAATCACCTTTCGGTAATCGTTAGATGCGTACTGCGATCCTCGGTCGGTATGAATGATCGCGTTGGGTTTTATAAGCCCTCGCCTCAATCCCATATTCAGCGCTCCGCAGGCAAGTTCGGCAGGCATTTTCGATCGCACATCCCAGCCCACTACCCGTTTTGTCCTCACGTCCTGAAATGTTGCCAGATAACAGAATCTTCCGCTTGTCATCGGCAGATACGTGATGTCGCCGACTATCACTTGACCGGCTCCAAACCCAGTGTCTTTCACCTCTTTCAGCAGGTTCGGACTCGGCCGTCGCGTCCCGCTCGAATCCGTCGTCCGCGGCCTGTACGGCTTCGGACACTTTGCCTCAAGCCCTTCTTCGCTCATTATCCGCCTTGTCAAATATCGCCCCACCTTCACGCCGTCTTCTTTCAGCTCGTCCGACAAACGCTTCGACCCGTACGTCCTTTTGTGAAAGTAAAACTTGTCCTTCACCGCCGCCCGAATCGCCGCCCGATGCTCGCCTGCTTTCTCGTGTCCCGACTGCCATACGTAATACGCCGTCCGACTCACCTCCGCCGCTTCCAGCAGCACTCGCAGCGGATATCCGCCACTTTTCTTTTCTACGAACTCGTACCGGCTTACCCGTCCCTTCCGAAGCTCAGTGCGGCCTTTTTTAGCACCTCGCATTCCATCTCAAGCTCAAGTATCCGCTTTCGCATCAACAGCTTCTCGTTGTCCGGCTCACCCGACTCATTTATCACCATTTTCTGCTTCCACCGATGCAGAACATTCTCATTCACCCCCGTCTCCCGCGAGATCGCCGCGATCGACTGGCCTGCCATGTATTTCCGTATTACTTCTCTCTTGAACTCCAAATCGTATTGTTTTCTCATTCTCTCATTCTAAGAGATTTTCCTGTCCCGTTTCATTAGACCCTTCCAAAAAAACAGGCTATTAGGTTTTAGGCGAATAGAAAGTAGATCACTGACAGTTAATCTTCCGGAGTCTGATTTGTCAGATTTGAAGGCTAGAAAAGACGATAGCGGGTTTTCGCCTTCTAGTTGAGCATGCATCGAGAAGTGATAGATGTCTGCTTGTGGCGACGTGCTGATGAAATCCTGTTTGGCCGCGTCCAAGCGCGGAGTTGTTTCAACTAATCGCCCGATGCTGACAGCTTCGGTGTTTACGTGAGCAAGCTTTAGGTTCTTGAACGTGTCGTTGCCCGGACGCATCGGACCGGACAGGTTGCACCGCCCGTGTACTTGCTTGTTTTTACGGAGCAGCTGAATCGTCACTGCAGATGTGCTTCGACATTCCCGTTTGCATGATCTCTCGGAACCTAGCCGAATCTAAGTTTTAGCTGGGCAGCGTACCGGCGACTGGCGGTAATCGGATCATTCATTTCGTGCAAATGGATCCGATACGAACGGTTAAACCACGCTTCGACCTTTTCGACAAATTCAAGATTGACCATTGCGGAGCGGTGCACTCGGACAAAATACTGTTCCGGCAGGCGACTCTCCCATTCTTTGAGCGGTTTAGTAACAAGATGCCTTTTCCCGTCGTCAGTGAACACCTGCGTGTAATCGCCATCCGCACTGATGAATTTGATCGATTTGACCTTCAAGAACCGCGACCGCTCGCCGACCTCGATGAAAAGCCGATCTTCATATTCGAGTTTTCGCAAAGTACTTTCTGTCTTTTCGCTTCTGCCTTTGAATAATCTTTCAAGGGTTTTGGCAAGCCTTTCAGGGTTGACGGGTTTTAGTAAATAATCGATGGCGTTTATCTCAAAGGCGCGAATCGCATATTCGTCAAAGGCTGTAACAAAAATCAGCTCGAAATCCTTTTCGACCAGCTCAAGCAGATCGAATCCGTTCTCATTAGAAAGCTGAATATCCAGAAAAACGATATCCGGTTTCAATTTCCGGATCAGGTCAGTTGCTTCGTTTAGATCTTCGGCCTCGCCAATGACCGATATCCCGACGAACTCGTTCAAAAGCAAACGAAGTTCCCTTCGGGCAAGCCTTTCGTCGTCAATGATTATTGCGTCAAGTTTCATCTAAAGAAGCGGTCCCGGTCTTGTGATCTTGATCTTTGCCGCGACGAATTCGTCTTCCTGTCGGAGTTCAAAGCTGCTGTTGTCTCCAAAATGTTGTAACCGCTCACGCACATTTTTCAATCCAATCTGCGTTCCCGACGAACCGTTCAGATCCGCTAAAGCACCGGTATTTACAACTTGCAAAATGAGTGTCTCGCCTTGAATCACCGCGGAAATCTTTATCTTGAGAGGTTTCGAGCCTGATCGCGAACCGTGTTTGATTGAATTTTCGACTAACGGATTCAGCAAAAAGCAGGGAACCAGGAAGTCTTCAGATTTCGCATCGACATCGTACTCGATCTCAAGATTTTCCTCGAATCGAATTTTTTCTATCGCCAGATAGTTTCGTGCCGCGTCCAGTTCCTCCCGCAGCGGAATCTCTTTCTTGTCAGATCCAATCAATGAATGCCTTAAGAATTCGGCAAGCTGCGTGATCATCCGTCTTGCCCGATTTTGGTCTTCGTTGACCATCGCCCGAATCGAATTGAGAGCGTTAAAAAGAAAATGCGGATTGATTTGGTATCGAAGCATTTCGAGCTGGGCTTGCTGGGCAAGAGTCGCGGATTGCAGAGCATTTTCACGCTCGATTTGCCACTCACGCCAAAATTTGATGCCGAAATATAAAACGCTCCAGCCAAGCAAAATTATCGAATAATTAAGAGCATTCTGCGGCAGTGCTGCGTAATATACGGAAAACTCGCGGTCGGGAGTGATTGACCAATAGAAAATACTCATCGAATACTCCCAGATTATGCCGAAAATGATTGACGCGATGATCGAAACAGCTGCCGCCGCACCAACACTTTGCGGCGAAACAAACCGTTTATAAATCAAACGCATCACACCCGTCAGCAAAAATCCGAGAAATGCCCGCATAAGTTTGCTTCTAAAAAGTTCCGAAATACTAGCATCCGCCGGCAAAAGAGATAACAGAGTGAGGCAAACCAACAGCCAGTAAGACAGCCAGCCGATGACCTGCAAAACCCAAAACGAAAATATTTTTTCTTTGACCTCAAACGAAAGCATTTTTTTGAACTTTTATGCTCTTAACTGATGTTACGCAAAAGTAAGATTTCGGGCTATGCCCGCTGATGTGCGGAAAGGCTGTGCCTTTCCGCAAGGTTGTTCTCAAGCATCTGAGGCTCTGCCTCACCCGTTTGCGGGAAAAGTGAGGCGTAGCCTCAGAAATTTATTGCACAACGGAAAGGCACAGCCTTTCCGCACATCGGGCGGCATAGCCGCAAACTTTCAATAACTGCGTAACATCAGCTCTTAATTTTTATTCCCACAAACAAAATTTCTCATAACAAATGAATTGCCGTCAATCTCTATTAAAAACTCTTCCGAAACAAATACGACAATTTGACAAAAAATGTCCGGTTTAGTTGGAGCAGATTCGGATGCGGCTCGCCGAAGGCAAAGCCTTTGTAGTTGTAATTATCGCTATAACCGACATAAAAAGCCTTGCCCGGACTCGGTGTCCAGGCAAATGTGTATTGCCCGAAAATCCTGCCCGTCAAAGTGTTGTAATCGAGTCGTGCCTTCAGACTGACAAAATCCGAAAACTGATAAACTGACCGAAAACTAAAGATATTTGAATCAAACGCGATTCTGTCGGTGTCGTTTCGCGTGAGTCTGGATTTGTTGTAGCCGAGCGAAAATCTGAAGTTATCAATCGGCGTTATCGTCGCTTTGAGGTTGAAATTAAAACCGTTTCCCGTTCCCGGGTCGAGCGGTGCATTTTGCCCCAAAGCAATCGCGGCGGGCGAAACTCGCGGAAATTTTCTGCCCGCTCCGAAGTCAAAATCAAAGACGTTGAAATTCAGCCCGAAACCCGAATCGAGCGAAAATCTTTTGCTAAAAGTTTTGTTCACGAAACCCGAATTTCCCGCATTATAAGCCGAGCGTTGGGCTTCGCCGAAAAATCTTCCGCTTTGCGTCGGGCTTCTTCTCGCCCCGAATTCGTCTTCGTAAATCGTGTCGCGTCCGAACAAAACGCCGAATCCGATGGCGAGATTTCCTCTGATTCCCAAAAACACATTTGCTTCTTCCTTCCAACTTTGAAAACGTCCGCGAAAATCATTCCGCACGCTGAAATTTGTGTTCAGATTCTTGGCGATAATAAAGTTTTGCGGCTTATCGTCAGCCTTCAAAGATGCAAAAAAACCGTTTTCCATCGTGTTTGTTCGTTGCGTAAAACCGAGTTGCGTCCGAAAATCTCTGGACGCTCCGTTGCCGAAAAATCCCCACGAATAATTTTGTTTGATGTGGCTGTATTCGTAATCAAAACTCACGCCGTTGCCGGTTCGATAGGCGGTTCGGTTGTTGTTCGGATTATAAAAAGAATCGCGTGAAGTCGAACCCAAAACTTGTCCGACAAATTTTGTATTGGCGTTGATTCGCCAATTTACATCAAACCCGCCGACCGTGTTGTGCTGATTCGGAAAGTTATAATTTGTCGCCACCAAACCGATATTCGAGTCTTTGCCAAAATCGCGTTTGAGCCGCACTACGCCGATGTAAGCCTTGTTTTTATTTGGGTTTCCAAACGGTTCATCAACCGCTCCGAAGATGCCGAAAGAGTTTTTCCCGACCTTGCCCGTCAGCTTCAAAGCCACGATGGGATTTTCGACTTGTCGGGTATAAACGGCTTGAATCGGCGTTTTGAAAATCTCGACTCCTTCGAGAAAAAACGGGCGTTTCTCTTCAAAAAATATCGGGAAACGCTGATTGGCTTCGACAACCGGAGCATCGGCTTCGGTATCCGCAAAATCAGGATTATAAGCCGCGTCGAGCGTGATATTCGGCGTGATGCTGTATTTCGCCGTAAAGCCGAAATCTGTTTTTATCGGCGGATTTGAAAACTCCGTCGGGCTGGTTCGCTGGCCGGTTTCCTTAAAAGTTAAAGTCGGGATAATTTCGATGGATTGCTCATTTTTGATTTCGTCCAAGCCCGTGATCGCCCCGATCTTGTTCAAATAACCCGGAATCTTTTGCGGCAATGGCGACCACGAATTATATTCATTATTAAAACGGTTAATCAGCCGAGCCACGTTAAAACCCCAAAGTTTGCCTTTGCCCGCCGTGTATCGCAACGACTTAAACGGAATTTTCACCTCAACCGCCCAGCCCCAATCTTCAATCGAGCCTTTCGATTCCATCAAGATATCGAACGTATAATCGCCGCCCTGCCCTTCGGTGAAAATTCCGTCCTGCTGTATCCCCAACGGATTGAACGCCAACAGATACGCCCGCCGTTGGTCGTTGTAGGTGTCCAAAAAAATGCGAACGTTATCCTCTGCAAAAACATTGTCGCGTTGCGTAACCGTCGCCCGAATCTTGTCCCGCTCATCCCAACATTTGAAGGCGATGTAAAGATTTTTCTCATCGTAGGCGACGTAGGCTTCGGTCGGTTTTGACGGCACATTATTCTCGCCCGCAAAAACCCTCTGAAAATCCTTAAAAACCGCCGCTTGTTTCCAAATTTCCTCGTCCAATTTTCCGTCAATTACAGGCGGAACGACTATTTTGGGGACGCTTACAGTCGGACGAGCGGGCGGTTGAGCCCCATCATTGGTCCTTGTTTGCGTTTGGGCAGAAATACTTAGCGAAAGAATTAGCGTTATCGCAATAATAAATAGTGGTTTCATATTCTGTTGACTTAGTGAATGTGCACTCCTAGCAAACAAACGCCGGAATAGGACAGAGTATATGCCCGACAAATCGTGGTTCGCACGAGGTTTCGACAAGCGGCACGAGAGGTCGATAAATGGTCACCGACGCCGAATTGTGTGGCTTTGAACGCGTTGAGTTGCCGGACAAGGTTAGTCCTTGCCGATTCAGTCTCGAGGGCCTTAGTAGCAATTTGTGCAGCGACAAGCGGAATTGCGATGGTCGCGAGAGATAGGATATGTGACCGTCTTTAGATTTTTTCCGTTTGCAATTGCGAGATCCTGCGACCTTCTATACTATGGATTACGCTTCTCACAAATGCCGTAGGAAATGTAAGTAAACTATACAAAGATCAGGAGACTTCTGTGGCGAAATCAAACGAGATCGTCGTGATCGGAGAGCTGAATGTTGACCTTATCGCCTCAGGCGTTGATTCGGTGCCGGTTTTGGGCACGGAGGTCCTGGCAGATGATTTCAACGTGGCGCTCGGCAGCGCATCGGCGATCTTTGCCTGCGGAATCGCACGACTCGGCCACAGCGTAACGTTCGTGAGCCGGGTCGGCAATGACGATTTCGGTCATTTTTGCCTTGAGTCGCTCGCAGCTCGTGGTATCGCGACCGATAGGATCGAGATCGACGTTCAGTCGAAAACGGGCGTAACTGTGGTGGTCAGCACGGCCGACGACCGCGCGATGATAACCTTCCTCGGAGCGATCGCCGAGCTATCTCTTTCCGAGGTGCCGGCGGACATCTTCCGTGGTCACAAGCACCTGCATTTGACGTCGTACTATTTGCAGAAAGCGTTGCAGGCCGACTTTCCGCATCTCCTCGCGACCGCAAGGATGGCGGGAACGACCACATCGTTCGATCCAAATTCAGATCCGACGCAGGGGCGCGACGAAAAGGTTCTGGAGATCTGCCGGCATACGGAAATTCTATTTTTGAATGAGGACGAAGCGCGACTGTTGACCGGTGTCGATGATATCGAGGCCGCGGGCCGTCAGTTGAACGAACTTTGCCCGACCGTTGCTATCAAACTCGGTGCAAAAGGCGCGATCGGTTTTCAAAAAGGTGCGATTGCCCGCGTTGATGGATTTAAGATCAATGCTGTCGATTCTACCGGCGCGGGGGACTCGTTCGCGGCGGGATTCGTGCACGCTTTCCTCGAAGGCGGCGACCTACGGAAATGCCTGACGATCGGAAACGCTTGCGGTGCGTTTTCGGCTTCGCGTCCCGGTGGTACCGACGGACAACCTGATCCGGAGGAATTAGAACGATTTTTGATGTACGCCTCGCTCAGAGGTTGAAAAGGCGGCGCAATTCCTATGAGAATAGCCCAGCGTGAAACGCCGGGCTATTTTCTTTGACACTCTTCGAGGCAATCACGTAAGAGCACCGTCCCTTTTGGTTTGGCTTCCGTCTGCGGGAATCCGGTCGCTATAGCTTTCGGACAGAGCGGACTTCCTCGCTTACTGCGGGCGGACGGTCAAATAAATCGTCTGGCCGCGACGCGAAAGGAGCAGCAGTACGGGCTTGTCCTTTGAGTCGCCGAGAGCGTTCTTGACGTCCGCTGCAGACGTGACGGGCTTTCGGTTAACCTCGAGGATCACGTCGCCGCGAGCAATTCCCGCGGACGCTGCCGGACCCGTCGGATCCACATCAGTTACAACCAAGCCTTCGGTCGAATCAAGTCCGAGTTGCTTCTGTATCTGCGGCGTAACAGGCGATAACACCACGCCGAGTTTGCCCGAACTATCATTGGCCGGACCTTCCGTCGGCGAATTCGGATCGTTCTTGTCGGCGTTCGGCGTTTCGAACTCATCGAGCGTCGCACTGATGTCCATCGAACTTCCGCCGCGGTTGATCGTTAGTTTGATAGCCGTTCCCGGTTGCGCTCCGGCAACCTTGTTGCGGAGTGCATTCGTATCCTCGATCTTCTCGCCGTTGATAGCCGTGATAACGTCGCCGCGTTTTAGACCCGCTTTGTCGGCTGCGCTTCCGGCCTTTACGCCGCTGATGAGAACGCCTTCAGTTGTGCCGAGTTCAAGGGCTTTTGCCGTGTCGTCCGTTATATTTTGGATCGTAACGCCGAGCATTCCGCGATGAACCTTGCCGTCCTTTAGAAGCTGTTCCATCACGCTTTTCGCCATATTCGACGGGATCGAAAATCCGATGCCGATATTACCGCCCGCAGCTCCGCCCGGCGAAAGGATCTGCGAATTGATGCCGATCAGTTCACCGTTCAGGTTAACGAGCGCGCCGCCGGAGTTGCCGCGGTTAATAGGTGCGTCGGTTTGTAGAAAATCCTCGAAGCTTCCATCGCTAAGGCCCGTTCGGCGGCCCTTCGCAGAGATGATGCCCGCCGTAACGGTCTCGCCGATATCGAGCGGATTACCGATCGCGAGTACGATGTCGCCGACTCTAACTTCGTCAGAATTACCGAGCGTCAAGAACGGAAGGTTCTCCGCCTCGATCTTTATCACGGCGAGGTCGCTCGGAGCGTCCGTGCCGATGACCTTCGCTTCGTATGTCTTGTTGTCGCTCGTGAAAACTGTGATCTTTTCTGCGCCGTCAACTACGTGGTTGTTGGTCAAGATCGTGCCGTTCGCATTTACGATCACGCCCGAACCCGCACCGCGTTCTATCCTCGGTCCGCGATTCGGCATCGGTTGGCCGAACTGACGGAAAAAATCATCGCCGAAAGGCATCTGCATCGTGCCGGAATCGGCCGCCTGCTTTTTCTCCATACGGATCTGTACGACCGCAGGCGAGGTTTTTTCGACGACATCGGCATACGAGGTCCTGATGCCGTTGACGACAACAGGAGCCGGTGCCTGTGCATTGTTCGCACTCGGCGGCGCGGCCTCCGTTCCGGGTAGCAGTCCGCCCGTACACGAAAGGCTCATACCGGCAGCGGCAATAAGAGCTATTAAAGGAATTCTTCCATTACGCATATGATTGTCTCCACACAAGAAGATTAAATTGACGAAGAATGACGGATCGAGGCTCCAGAGAAGTGAACTCAGGGTCCGAGGGTATTTACTTCGGTATCAAACAACTAAATTCGGGCAAGCCCCAACTTCGGGGTTCGCTCTTCAAAGAAATACGCGAGAGATTTATAGACAAGTTTCGCGCAAAGGAATGCGACCGAATCCTGCCCGGGAACATACGAATATTCGACCAAGTCCATACCGATAACTCGTTTATTCTCGGCGAGCTTACGGATGAGAGTCAGTGTTTCGTACCAACCCAATCCGCCGGGCTCGGGCGTTCCTGTTGTCGGTACGATGCTCGGATCGAGGCCGTCGATGTCTATCGTCAGATACACGTTGTCCGTAAGGGAATTGACGGCTTCGTCGATCCAATCCGTGCCGCCGACGATGTCGCGCGCCCAGAAGATCTTTGTCGGAAGTCCGTCTTTTAGCGACAGAGCCTCCTCGGACGAGATCGAACGGATGCCGACCTGCACGGCCGGGATCTTCAGGTCCTTTACGACACGAGCCATTATAGATGCGTGGGAGTGTTCGGTTCCATCGTAAGCATCACGAAGGTCTGCGTGAGCGTCGATCTGAAGGACGCTGATGTTTTCGAACTTCTCGGCGTGAGCGCGAATTACGGGAGCTGAGACCGAATGTTCGCCGCCGAGCATACACACGAATTTATCGAGGTCGAGAAGGCGTTTCGTTTCGTCGTAGAGATCGCCCATCATTTGAGCGGGCGTCGGCCTTGGAGTGAATTCAGGAAGAGTATGAATGCCGAGTTTATACACCTCGGCGTCGGTCTCTTCCTCGTAGAGTTCCATATTGCGCGAGGCATCGACGATCGCCATGGCGCCGGCTTCCGTGCCGGTGCCATAGGAGACAGTGCCCTCGTAAGAGACTGGCCACACAACGATCTCAGCGGTATCGAGATTCGAGTATTTCTCATCCTCGATACCGCCAAAGTTCATCGGAAGACTGGCAGATTCGGTCATAATTTACGGAACGTCGATGGTCATCGTCTGGCCGGAGAACGCAAAATTCGGGCGTTTGCGGCCTTTCATAAATTTCGCCGCAGTTTGCGAAAGTGCGGTGATGATCATCGGCAATGCGATCGAAGGGTCGCAGGGAACAAAAGCCGTCGTCGCTCCCTTGTGCAGTTTCCCGAACGCGCTTGTATGGTTGCCGCCGTAGCTGGGCGTTCGCTGGTCAAGAGGCACAGAATCCGTCGAGATCGAGATCGCGTACTTGTGTCCACGTACGTTTCCACGCGAGATGTATGAAGAAAGTTCCGTAAGATTTACCATTCCATTGCTCGAAGTGCTTCCGCAGGCGATCATAGCGGAATTTCGCGACTTCGCATTGATCTGCATCATATCGAGCGTGTCCTGGCCGAGGTCAAATCCGACGTGGATCTTCTTCTCGAATTTTACGCGGGCAAGGCCGATCGCAAGCTCTGATCCCGAAATATCAGGGCAAAAGACCGGGATCCGTGCCTTGTAAGATGAAGTTAGCACGCCGTCCTCGTGAGCGATCTCAGCGAGTTCGCGTCCCATAAGGTGGAGAAACTCGCGGCAGGAATATGTGCGCGTCAGATCGAGTTGATTCACGACGCTGCCTATCCATTCGTCCGCTTCCTGATATTCCTCGGCATTTCCAAGCACATCCCCAAGCCGCGTAACGGCAGACGTCGAGAGGTCTTCGTCGAGCATACTCGGATGAGCCTGATAATGTTCACGGCCGAGCGTTTCGTGGATGTCGTGATAAAGCACACCGCCGGAAGCGACAATAACGTCAACGAACCGGTTCTTGATCACATAAGAAAGCAGACGGCGCATACCTGCCGTAACTACGTTCCCGCTTAGGCAAAGGTATATCGTCGAATTGTCATCGAGCATATCGAGCCAAATTCGGTGGGCCTCCGCCAATTGCCTTGCGCCGAATCCGGCGCCTTCCATTTTTTCCAAAAGCCCGGCGACCGAGCGATCCCGGTCGATCGGGACCGGCCGAGTCGGCACAGATAAGTACTTCGAAGCTTTTGATTTTTTTTGAGCTACCATAAATGTCTCCCTGGGATTATTGTTCCGCTGAACCTACCGCTTTCTCTTTTGCAGCGAGAAAATGCGGTATCAAGTAGGTGTAACTGTCCACCTGACTTTCGTAATAGTGGATGAGGTCATTTCCTTCTTCGGAACTGAGATCGCCGTCCTTGATCTTTTGCAGGACGGCCCTTCGAAAGGTGTCGTGCAGTTGCACCGCATCGTACCGGACGCTTGAAACTGCGTCGCCGAGCGTTGCGCCGAAAATGACCTTCTTGATGATGTATCCGTCGTCACCAATGAAAATATGAGCTTCGTGCGGCACGCCGAAGAGGTTGTGGTTGTTGCCCATAACCTCCTGATACGCTCCGACGAGCATCATTGCTAAGTAGTAAGGCTCGCCCTTTACGAGTTTATGAAGCTCGAGGACCGGCTTTACGTCATGTAGATCGACGAATTTATCTACGATGCCGTCCGAATCGCA
>Ga0073904_10001438_pt1 | contig 17840 bp, 19 predicted proteins | sample KloWWTrecipitate_FD_66668 | JGI IMG/M metagenome (GOLD analysis project Ga0073904, IMG submission 66668) | Active sludge microbial communities from Klosterneuburg, Austria, studying microevolution and ecology of nitrifiers - Klosterneuburg... | ecosystem: Engineered > WWTP > Aerobic digester >... | reverse complement strand
TTGTTATTAAGAGCGAACAGTTTATTCCGGATTGGAAACCTGAACTTGCGCTTAATTTTGCCGAAAACGCACTGACCCAAAATAATGACGACATTCAGGCATTTATCGTCTCAAACGATGGAATGGCTGGCGGCGTAGTGAATGCTCTAACTAAAAAGGGGCTGGCGGGCAAGATCGTCGTGACAGGACAGGACGCTGATAAGCGTGCCCTTCAGAGCATTGCCGAAGGAAAGCAGTCAATGACGGTTTATAAGCCAATTATTCCACTCGCTGACGCCGCGGTGGAAGCGGCGATAAAACTTGCGAAAAAGGAAAAGTTAAACACAACACCGTTTAAGAAGGACGATGAGTCAAAAGAGGTTCCAGCAATTCTGCTTGAGGTCGTAACGGTCGACAAGGGTAATCTGATGGAGACCGTGATCAAGGATGGCTACGCAAAATATGAAGATGTCTTTCTCAACGTCCCCGAAATCGATCGGCCAAAGAAATAGCCGTTATTAGTAACCTCCACAACATGAATAGAATCGCTTTGGCACTAGATCTGGGCGGCACAAATCTACGTTTGGCCGCCGTTGGTGAAGATGGCACCATTTATTCCCGTTCACGAGCGGAGACCCCGAAAGGGTCTTCCGGCAATGACGTCATTGATCTGATAATCCACTTGGCTGAAAATTGCCGAAGCGGGCTCGAAGACCCTTCCGCGGTCTGTGCGATCGCTGCCGCAGTACCCGCGACGATCAATATAGACGAGGGTATATTGAACAAACTACCAAATCTCCGATGCCTCGAAGGTGTTCCGCTCCGCGACATTTTGTCCAACCGGCTCGGGGTGGATGCTGTCCTCGAAAATGATGCGACGGCCGCCGCAATCGGTGAAAACTGGCTCGGAGCGTCACGCGATGTCGATACATCGATCTGCGTGACTCTCGGAACAGGTGTTGGCGGTGGGCTAATGATAAACGGAAAGCCGTATCGGGGGAAAGATGGCACCGCCGGGGAAGTCGGTCATATTTGTGTCGAACCGGACGGGCACCCCTGCGGTTGTGGAAGCCGCGGATGTGTCGAGCAGTATGCATCTGCAACCGCCGTTATACGGATGGCGAGAGAAGCAGGGTTGGATGTGTCGACATCGTCGGATGTTTACAACTGGGCGAAACGCGGTAACGAAGAGGCGGTTGATGTGTTTACAGCGATGGGGACATATTTGGGGATCGGGTTGGCAGGCCTTGTGAATGTTCTAAATCCCGAAATGATAGTGATCGGCGGCGGTGTTTCGGCCGCGTGGGAACTATTTGCCGGTGATGTGCGACGTGAGGTAGATGAACGGTCATTTCCGGAACCGGCGAAGCGTGTTAAAATCGTGGGGGCAGAATTGGGGGACGATGCCGGAATACTCGGTGCGGCACGAGCGGTCTTTGCCTTGATAAGCAAATAACTTTAAGGCGGTAATGTCCTTAAAGTTTAGGGAGAATATTATGGACGCATTTCACAAAATACTTGTACGTATTTATGAGATTACCGGCGGACGTGATTCGGTCGACGTGGATATGGTCGAACTGACCAAAAAGGAAGGATATTTCCCGAGTATTGACAGCATTACCGAGATGCTAAAAAGCGAAAGTTGGGTGACGGAATCGCGGCCGAACACCGTTAGGATCACACACTGGGGGGTGGCGGAGGCCAAGAGGTCGCACACTGCACGCCCGGATGCCGCCCGATCGGTCGAACGGGATGCTAAGAAATTGCACTCGGAATCCCGCGATCTGGGAGTATTTATTGAGGAGTTTATTGCGGATCCATCAAAGTTGCGATTTGCCTCGGTTTCAAAGAAGTTTGGCGAGATGGAACGACTGGTAGCCAGTATCGGGGACACACTATAGGTTTTTAGTTTGCAATAATGTGCATTTTCCTTATATACTAGTCGTTTGCCGCGATGCGTAGTATCTGAGCGTATCAAGTGGGTCTCGTGCCCACTTTTTATTTTGGGTTGAAAATGGTAGCAAAACAGCCTTTTACCGGGCGAATCAATGAAGCAGCACTCGAGGTGGCAAATATATGCGGCGTCGAATTTGTGCATGCTGAAGTTGTAGGGTCTAAGAATGACTCGCTCATACGTATCTACATTGACAGACCACAAGGCGTGTCGATCGACGACTGTGCTCAGTTCTCATCAGCAATTGAAGAGATATTTGATGCGGAGGACCTCATACCCTTTGCGTATGTCTTGGAGGTGTCGTCACCCGGCATCGAGCGCCAACTTTATTCGCTTTCTGACTTTGTACGATTTACCGGCGAAATGGCGAAAGTAAAGCTCTCGACGGAGATCTCGGGGCAGAAGAATTTTGTCGGTGTGATCGTGGCCGTCGAAGATGACGTTATCACCTTCGACGACCGCACTTGCGGAAAGGTCACGATACCATTCGAATCGGTTGTGAAGGCAAATCTGAAGATCGATCTTGGTAAGGAATTGAAAGGGCGCTAGGTATAGTTTATTAAAGCTTTTGGGGCGACATAGTTTCGCCGGGCAGATCGAAAGTTATGACATCATCCATCGGACAGAGTATTGAGATCTTGTGCAACGAGCAGGGGCTCGATCGCGATATGGTCATCGAAGCTATGAAGGAGGCGGTAAAGGCGGCCGCCCGAAAGCAGTTTCGTGGACACGACAAGACCGGCGAAGGGATCCAGGTCGACTGGAATAATGAAGAGGGAATGATCGAGATCTCGGCGCAAAAGACTGTGGTTCACGACGTTGAGAATCCATCAGAAGAACTGTCGCTTGAGGAAGCTCAGGAGCTAGCGGGCGACGATGTCGAGATCGGCGATTCACTTTTGATCCCACTGCCGAACGAAGAAATGGGCCGAATCGCGGCTCAGACCGCCAAGCAGATTTTAGTTCAAAAAGTCCGTGAAGCGATCCGCGAAAAGGTCTATGACGAGTATGTCGACCGTAAGGGTGAATTGATCAACGGAACGGTCAAACGATTTGAGCGTGGCGATATGATCATTGATCTCGGCAACAATCTCGAGGCATATGTACCCCGAGCCGAGCAATCTCGTGGTGAGATGTGGAACCAAGGTGAACGCATACGGGTCGTGATCGCCGACGTGTCCAAGGACCAGAAAGGACAGCAGATCAAGGGCTCACGAGCTTCATCCGACTTGCTAAAACGTCTATTTGAAATGGAAGTGCCGGAAATCTACGACGAGACCGTAGTTATTAAATCGGCGGTTCGCGAACCCGGTGACCGAGCCAAGATCGCTGTTGCGTCGAATGAAAAGGACGTTGACCCGGTCGGGGCGTGCGTCGGTATGAAAGGCTCTCGCGTACAAGCTATCATCAAGGAACTCCGCGGCGAAAAAATCGATATAATTGAGTGGTCAGATGAGCCGTCGGTGTTTGCGGCCAACGCTCTTTCACCGGCAAAGGTGTCGCAAGTTCGCATCACCGATATCGGCAACCGACAAATGGAAGTAATCGTCGGCGAAGATCAGCTCAGTTTGGCGATCGGTAAGAAGGGCCAGAATGTGCGTTTGGCGGCAAGGCTTGTCGGTTGGGACATCAAGATAGTCAGTGAAGAGCTCCTCAAGAAGGAGATCGCCCTTAAGATGGGCAAGATGATGGCATCCGGTGAAGCCGTGCCGATCACTGCATTACAGGGAGTAACTGCATCGCAGGCGGACACGCTTTCTGAAAAAGGCATTTCGGATGTTGAGGCACTTGCGGGGGCATCCGTGGATGATCTTGTTGATTTCCTGGACGTGTCATTGGATGAAGCCGAGAGCATTCTCGCATCGGCTCAGTCGATCGTTGCGGCCAAGAACGGTAAGGTGGCAGACGCTGACGCTGAAGTTAACGTCTCGGTTGAAGAAGATATTGAAGTTCCGGACGAGCAGATTGATACAACCGGCGATTCCGATGGCGATTCTGAAAATGTGGTCGACGAGACCGTTTAGATGAAAGTTCAGTGGCGTCCGTTGAATCGTTCGTGTTTGGTTTAAGACCGCTCATATAGAAGAGTTTTCTGTAAATGGCGGTTTAGGAAGAGACTTAATTAAATATGGCCATTCGAAAATCAGTTCGAATTTACGACCTGGCACGCGAGTTAAAGCAAGATACAAAACGCGTGATGGAAGATCTGCGCCGCGCCGGTGCCGATGTCAGTGTGGCGTCAAATTCGGTTAGCGCCGAATTTGCGGAAAAGGTTCGAAACAAGTACTTTCCAAAAACTGAAACAGCCCCCAAACGTGCCATCAAGGTCATCAAGGCAAAGAAAGACGATGTTGCTCCGGCCGAAGGCTCGGAAATTGTCGAACTAGACGAACCGGTCATAGAGAAACACGAAGCCGAGCAACTGCCAGCGATCGAAGTTGTGTCGGAACCCACGATCGAGGTGGAAGTTGAAACCCCGATAACGGTAACTGAACCGGTCCCTAGTGACTTGGTTGAAGTTGCCAAACCCTCCGATACGGGTAAATCGATAAAAGTCAAGAAACTGGTGGTCTCAAAGATCAAACCGGTGGAGGTAGTGGTTGAACCGGAAATGCCGGTCGCAGTCGAAGTGCCCCCCACAGAAACGGCGCCGATCGAAATTTCGATCGACGAACCGGAGATCCCGGCAGTTGTAGAAACAACTCCGCTCGAGGCTACTTTGGAGCCAGAGCCCGAAGTTGAAACTCCCAAGGTCGTCAAGCCGGGGGGAACTACTGTTAAGACACTTACGCTGACGAAATCAGCTATTGAAAAGGGAATCAAGCCTGGGGACAAATTGGTAAGTGATTCTCCGACCAAGACAGGAAGATTGCTAGGTGATCAAAAGCCGCAAATCGATCCTCGGACGGGTCGTCCGCAATTCCGCGGCACGCCGGGTGAGACCGCAGCCCCGCAAATGACCTATACGCCTCCGGCCGACAATCGTCGTCGACCAGGTCGGGGCGGCAGTGGCCGAAAAGGCAAAGATGATAGAAGCGGCCGGTTTGCTGAACGTGACCAGGACGCTCCACGTCAACGTTCGATCGAAGAGCGAATTCTTGATCAGGTCGGTGGCGGAGAAAAGGCGGAGATCCGTACGGTACGCCTCACAGACGGGGCAACGGTTCGCGAGTTTGCCGAGGCTCTCGGCATAACGCCGCGCGATATTGTCCAACTTCTGATCAAGCGCGGGGTGTTCGCGACGCTTAATCAGCCGATCGGCGAGAAGATGGCAATCGAGATGGCTCTTGAATACGGGTTCGATATGAGCTTTGTGCCATTTGAGGAAATGGTGATCGAACAGGAATTCGAAGAACTCATCGCTTCAGATGCGGACGATGTGGAACTGCCGCGTGCTCCGGTTATTACAGTAATGGGCCACGTCGATCACGGTAAAACTTCGCTGCTCGACGTAATACGATCCGAAAACGTCGCTGAGGGAGAGGCTGGCGGTATTACCCAGCACATTGGAGCCTACAGCGTTATGGTGCCGAACTCGGATGATCCGGATAATCCGCGCAGGGTCGTTTTTCTCGATACGCCGGGTCACGAAGCATTTACAATGATGCGAGCTCGTGGTGCAAAGGCTACTGATATAGTAATTTTGGTAGTTGCTGCCGATGACGGGGTGATGCCGCAAACAATCGAAGCCGTTGAGCACTCCAAGGCTGCCGGTGTTCCGATCATTGTCGCGATAAATAAGATCGACAAGCCCGATGCAAATCCTGATAAGGTGAAGCAGGGACTCGCTGGGCTCGGATTACAGCCCACGGATTGGGGCGGCGATACGGAAATGGTTCCAGTTTCGGCGAAAAAGCGCGAAAATCTGGATACGTTGCTCGAAACAGTTTTACTACAATCGGATATTTTGGCTCTTACGGCTAGTCCGACACGGCGAGCGTCCGGAGTTGTGCTTGAAGCAAAACTCGATAAGGGGCGCGGTGCTGTCGCAACTGCGTTAGTTCAACAGGGAACGATGCGCGTCGGTGATCCCTTTATCGTCGGACAGTTTTACGGCAAGGTCAGGGCGATGTTCTCCGATCGGGGTGAATCCGTAACGGAAGCAGGTCCGGCAACGCCAGTCGAGATTCTCGGACTTCAAGGCGTGCCGCAGGCGGGTGACACTTTCCAGGTCGTCTCTGACATCGATCGGGCTCAAACGATAGCCGGCCAGCGTCAGATGCATGCTAGACAAGCCGCGATGCTCAAGACCACCAAACGTGGAATTGAATCGCTTGGTCAGGCTGAGGTCAAGGAACTTCTGGTTATCCTCAAGGCGGACGTACAGGGTTCGGTCGAGGTGCTGAAGGGAACACTTGAGAAGCTTTCGACTGAAAAGGTGAAGGTTCGGGTGATCCGTGCAGGAGTTGGAGCGATCGCCGAATCAGACGTTTTGTTGGCTTCGGCAACTCAGGCAGATGATGCGTCCACTGCGGTCGTGATCATTGGATTTAATGTCCGGCCGGAGGCTCGAGTGGGCGATATTGCAAAGCACGAGGATGTGGATATCCGCCTTCACTCGATCATTTACAAGGTCGAAGAAGAGATCACGGCTGCAATGATCGGTATGCTTGACGCCATCGAGAAGGAAGTCATTCTTGGTAAGGCTCAGATATCAGAGACATTCAAGGTATCAAAAATTGGTACGATCGCAGGTTGCCGCGTTATCGATGGCGTTATTCGTCGGCAAGCTAAGGCCCGTCTTATCAGAGATGGGGTGGTTGTATGGCAAGGTGATATCGCAACGTTGAAACGATTTAAGGACGACGTCAATGAGGTCAGGAATGGCTTTGAATGCGGTATCAGCCTAGTCAATTTTAACGATTTGAAGATCGACGATCAGATCGAGGCCTTCACGATCGAAAGGATCGCCGCCACGGAGTTGTAAGTATAATGCGACGCCCCGAGAGATTTGCCGAAGCTCTGCGCGAAGAGATTGCAGAGGTCGTCGGATTTGAATTGGACGACCCAAGAGTCACTTCAGTTACCGTAACGGAAGTTGTCGTGGCGGATGATATGCGTGATGCAAAGGTTTTTGCTTTCATCCAGGGAACTGAGGCAGAAGTTCAAGAAGCTTTGAAAACGCTACGAAGGGCGGCGACGTTCGTTCGACAACAAGTTGCGATGAATCTTAATCTCCGACACGCTCCGCATTTGCATTTTATCAGAGACACGGCCGAGGAGAATGCCTCGCGTGTTAATCAGATCTTGCAAGATCTGACCCTGAAGGGCGAAATTAAAAAGGATCATAGTGAATAACTGTGACTAATAGATCTTAAGCCGAAGAACTTAAAACTCGGTCTATCATCTGTTGGTAGCAAGTAATCGCTTCGTACTAAGTGCTAAGTCAAGTAGTAGAGTTAATTGAAAACAAACGTGAGTTTGCAATAACGACACACATCAAACCGGACGGCGATGGTGTGGGTTCATCACTCGGACTTTATTGGTTATTGATCTCACTTGGGAAGCAAGCCGAAGTGATCGTCCACGGAGAAGTGCCTTCGGCATATCGGAGTTTGCCCGGTGCCGATAAGATCCGAGATGTACGAACAATCACCTCGACCTACGATGCAGTCTTTGTCATTGAGTGCTCTGATATACATCGCCCCGGGATCGCCGGACTTGAAACCCAATTCACAGTTAACATAGACCATCATTCTACTAGCGACCATTTCGGAACGGTCAATTGGATCGATTCGACCGCATCTGCCGTAGGAGAGATGATCTACAATCTTTGCAAGGCAATAGGTGGTCGCATCACAAGGGAGATAGCCGAATGTGTATATTTGGCTCTAGTAACTGATACCGGATCATTCCACTTTTCCAACACATCGGACAGGACTCTAAAGGTCGCGTCAGAGCTGATAAAAGCGGGTGCGAAACCTGCGAAGATCGGAGAGGCGGTGTACGCCAATTACCCTTGGTCGCGTATCGAACTGATGCGCCGTGTCTTAGATACGGTAAGACGTGATACGACCGGAAGGATTGCGACGATGCGGCAGACGATCGAAATGAAGGACTCGGCCGAAGCCGTCGATGGTGACAACAACGGCTTCGTCAATATCCCGCTTGCCGCAAAGGAAGTACTTGCCGCAGTCTATATGCGTGAGGTCGGAAAGGGAGAGTATCGAGTTAGCCTCCGTTCAAAGGGCGATATTAATATTGCACGTGTCGCCGAACGATTCGGCGGCGGCGGTCACAAAAATGCCGCCGGGCTTAGAATCGTCGGTAATTGGGACGAGAAGGAATTAGAGATCGTTGAGGCAGTGAGGCTCGCGATCGAATCGACCGAGGCCGATGTTTCTGCAAACGGGTCAAACGGTCAAATTCGGGAATAGTCCAGGTTTATTGATACGCAGGGCAGTACTTGAGGTTGTGCGGATAGGGTTGCCGCGACACGCAAGTACTGCCATAATTTTTTTATGGCAGAATCGAAAGAAAAGCGATATAAATGGCGTCGTGACGATTACCGGGAGAATACAAAAGGATTGTTGATGCTCAATACCGGTGATGGTAAAGGTAAAACAACTGCTGCCATCGGTGTGCTGGTCCGTGCCGCTGGCCGTGAAATGAAATGTTGTATGATCCAATTTATGAAATCGCGTTCGGATAGATATGGCGAACACGAGTCGTTCGGAAAGCTTGGGATCGAAGTTCATACAATGGGAGACGGATTTACCTGGGACACCCAAGACAAATCACAGGACATCAAGACTTCTTTGGAAACGTGGGCACTTTGCGTCGACAAAATGCGGAACGGTGACTACGACCTTTTGGTATTTGACGAACTCCTTTACGTATTGAGCTATGGGTTCATAGAAATTGATGCGGTGATCGCAGAAATTAGATCGATCCGGGCCCTACAACCACATTTGCACCTTATCCTGACCGGCCGTAACGTAGAAAATGCATTGACCAACTTGATCGACGAGGCGGATCTAGTCACCGAGATGGTCGAGATCAAACATCCGTTCAATAATGGAATCTACGCTCAACAAGGCATCGAATTTTAATGAAATCTCCTGTCGACAGACGTAAACCTAACGGAGTCGGGGACCTGATCGCACTTGGGATAACCACGTGCGGCGTAGGTTATTTGCCGTTGATGCCGGGAACCTTTGGTTCGATGGTTGGCGTTGTCATATATTTGGGCATCGTATGGGTAGACGGAGTCGCCGGATTGAGTGCCCTAACTGCCGGGTTTAATGGTAATCAGGTATCCGCAGTTGTGTGGGCCGCCAACTCGCTATTGCTTGCTTTGCTTATCCTGATAGGTATTTGGGCGTCGGGAAGAGCGATCCCGTTACTTGGCGATCTTGACCCGTCGGAGGCCGTGGTAGATGAGGTGATGGGGCAGATAATCACTTTGCTCTTTGTACCACTCGGAGTCGGTTTACCATTTGTGCTCGCCGGATTCCTGCTTTTCAGGCTTTTTGATATTTGGAAACCCTACCCGATCGATAGTCTCCAGTATTTACCTGTCGGCGTCGGAATATGTGCCGACGATATCGTTGCGGGTGTTTATGCCGGACTTTGTTTGGCATTGGGATACGCAGTTTTTGTTTTGATATGATCTACCACGTTTTACCGGGCGATTCATTGGTCGAAGAATTTCGAAAATCTGAGATAGACGGCGATGTGATTGTTTGCCGTGAATGTATGATCGTCGGCGATGTGTCGGGTGAAACGTTGGATGAATTGTTCGAACACCGCTCACACTTTCTTCTTATAGAATACGGAACTGACGAGATCGATTACCACGAGCAAGTTGCTGATGAACTCTCGCGGCTGGTTGACCTTCCGGATGGAACGATCGTGAACCTTTGGTTTGAATACGAACTATTCTGTCAGGTAAATCTTTGGTTTTGCTTATATTTACTTTCGGGCACTGAGGCAACCATTTATCGCGTCGCCCCGAGCGAGCGTAATTCGGATGAAGTGTGGAAAGGATTTGGCGGAATGGACGAAAGGGCCCTTAAGCGATGCTACGATCAGCGGGTTGAATGTACGGCCGCCGACGTCAAACTCGGTCAAGACCTTTGGCAGGCTTATTCGGGAGCGGATCACGTCCGACTTCGACAACTTGGTGAATCGGCCTCGCCATGTTTTCCAATGCTTGCTCAAGTCGTCGAGGCTGAGATCGAAAAGGATGTACGCCCCTCCGAGATCCTACGCGAAATACGGGGTCGCGGTGTAAAAGAGTTCAATGACTTATTCGTTCAGTTTACCGAACGTGCGGGCGTATACGGCTTTGGTGACGCTCAGTTGGCGGCATTAATTGATCAAAGTTCGTCGTGATCACTTTCGTTATGTATTGGAAGGCTAATGTCGATGTCCTCTTCCCTTTGAAATATCCAACCTAAACGCCAGAAATATGCGATCAGAGCTAAAGTGATGAGACCCATTGCTCCTAATGTGAAGAAATAGCCAGACCGGGTCTTGAGTTCCGGCATATGTTCAAAATTCATTCCGTAAATACCGGCGATCAGACTCAACGGCAAAATGATCGACGACATTACCGCAAGGGTTTTCATTACGTCATTTGTTCGGTTTCCCACGACCGCAAAATGTATGTCGAATAAGCTACTGACGAGGTCGCGATAGCCTTCGGCCAAGTCTGATATCCGAACAAGATGGTCGTGAACATCACGGAAAAATGGAATCACCGTCGCAGGTATCTGCGGAAATTCACCGTGTGACATTCGGTAGAGTACCTCGAGTTGGCGGGAAGATATTCTCTTTAGACGTGCAACGCTCCGCCGGAGGTCCATTATCTCGCCAAGAATCATATTGTTGCTCTTGCGCATCCCCAGTACGCGTTCTTCAAGTGAGTTAATCTCCAGATCAAAATCATCGACAATGGGCATATAAAGGTCGACTAATTCATCAAGTATTCGCTGTAGCAAAAACGCCGGGCCGCGTTGGCAAACAAATGGACTGCTCCTGATGTGTTGCTTGGCCGATTTTATACTGCGAAACCTTTCGACGTGGAATGTGACGACAAAGTTATTTCCCAAATAACCGTCTAGTTCCTTGGTGAGAAAATTAGCCGGATGGGTCTGGCCCGGTTTTATGCCGTGGACTATAAAGTAGAGGTAATGTTCAAATCCTTCGACTTTGGGCTGGTTTCGGGTTTCAAGGCAATCCTCGACCGTGAGCGGGTGAAACTTAAAAATATTGAGGAGGATATCCTTGGCCTCGGAACGGCCTTCATCTGTCTCTCCCTGAAGGTCCACCCAGACGACATTCGTCTCGTCAGCCAATAGTTTAGGAAGCTCATCGCGGCCAAAACCTTCTTCAACCATCTGGCCACCCTGTCTGTAAACGAAGATCTCCATATTTTCCTCTGAAGTATGACGAATTGCCCGCTATCGGGCAAGTCCAGATCTTTGCCTCAATATTACGGGGATCTTCTATATTCTTCTGTTCAATTCATTGCAACTGAAACCCGATGTCAACGTATGGTATCTTGGAAAGAATACTTTATGAGTGAAAAAGACGTGACCTTACGGGTCGAAAACGTAACCAAACGGTTCGGCGAGTTTACGGCCGTTGACGATCTTAGCCTTGAGGTCCGCGCCGGACGAGTTTTTGGGTTTCTGGGACCGAACGGTGCCGGTAAAACAACGACGATCCGGATGATCGTCGGGATAACCGCCCCGGATGAAGGGCGGATAGAATTTTTTGGTGAGCGAATGACCTCGAGACTGCAAGATCGCATCGGGTATCTACCGGAGGAACGCGGACTCTACAAAAAGATGAAGGTTGCCGACCAGCTAAGATATTTCGCGGCACTAAAGGACGTGACCGGAAAGGACGCTGAGCAACGGATCGACCGCTGGCTGGAGCGTATGAATTTATCCGAATGGAAGAATAAGAAGACGACCGATCTTTCGAAGGGTATGCAGCAAAAGATACAGTTTATTTCAACCGTACTGCACGACCCTGACCTTTTAATACTTGATGAACCATTTTCAGGGCTTGATCCGGTGAACGTCGAATTTATGATCGATGTATTGGCCGAGTTTAAGCAAAAGGACAAAACCGTAATATTCTCAACCCACTTAATGGAGACCGCCGAACGACTCTGTCACGACATTATACTCATTAATAAGTCAAAAAAGGTGATCAGCGGCAGTCTTCGTCAGGTAAAGGAGAGCTATGGCCGCAACCTGATCGCTTTGAGAGCGGTCGGCGGCGAAGAGGTTCTCCACGACACAAATTTGATCAAAAGCGTTGTTCAGCACGCGGATGAGATAGAGATCGAACTGACCGAGACTGCAGATGCTCAAGTGATACTGAAAAGACTGATTGAAACGGGAGCGGTGATCACAAAATTTGAACAAGTGGAACCTAGCTTAAACGACATTTTCATCGATCAGGTTGGAGGTGAACAATGAGAAAATTCCTTGCTGTCGTAAAGCACGAATACAAAAAGATCGTACTGAAATGGACGTTTCTGCTTGGCACTTTGCTCTTTCCGGTGATCGGTGCGGGTTTTGCAGTTGTACCCGCGCTTATTTTTTCGATCAAAGGGGAGCCGACACGGATCGTTATCGTCGATCGCTCCAACAGGATCGGGATGCGAATCCGAGAAAATCTTTCACCTGAAAAAATTGCGGCACGCAGCGACCAGATGGTAAAAGACGCTGTAAAAGAAATGCCGGTTGCTCAGCCGGGACAGATGAATCAATCTGCAATGCAGTCTGCCGCGTCGTTTGTTTTTGTTGATTACAACGCTTACGGGCGGTCGTCTGATGACGTCTACCTGGATCTCAACGAGATGGTGGTCGGAAACAAAATAGATGCATATCTGATAGCACCGTCCGATATCGATAGCAAGGATGCAAGCTTTGAGTTTCGCTCGAGAAAGGCCGGGGATTTTATTGCCGGCGATATTCTTCGCGATGCGATAAATGATGCGGTGCGGTCGCAACGTCTTGCGGACGCTAATATCAGCGAGACGAGCGTGATGGAATTGAGCCGACGTGTGACGATCGACTCTAAATCTCTTGACGACAAGGGCCGTGAAAAGGACAGTGATATGTTGCTCGCGGCGTCATTTGTCATCGGCCTGATGATCTATATTACACTTGCCATTTATGGACAAGTGATAATGGGAGCCGTAGTTGAAGAAAAGGAAACCAGAATCGCCGAGATACTCTTTTCGTCGGCGAGGCCGTATGAATTGATGCTTGGCAAGTTGGTCGGTGTCGGCCTCGCAGGTCTAACGCAACTTGCGATATGGGTTATCTCGATCGCCGGACTGATAGCATTTTTGGCCGTTCAGTCCGATATGTCGACGTTATTCTCCGGTTTGCCGCACATCACTACATTGATGGTCGCGTATTTCCTACTGTACTTCCTACTCGGGTATTTTGCCTATGCGTCTATATTCGCACTGATCGGTTCGGTCGTTACGACAGTACAGGAAGGTGGCCAATTTGCTTTTCCGCCGGTGATGGTGATGCTGATCGGCTTTTACTTCAGCTTTGCCGTAATCCGTGATCCAAATTCGAGCCTTTCGTTTTGGGTTTCGGTCTCACCGTTCTTTGCACCAATGACGATGCCGGTGCGTATCCTGGCTGAAACACCTCCTTTCTGGCAAATTGCGCTGTCAGTCGGCGTCAACGTCTTTACGATCGCAGCACTCGTCTGGTTGGCATCCCGTGTTTACCGTGTCGGGATGCTGATGTACGGCAAGCGCGCCACGCTACCCGAAATATGGAAATGGATCCGACAGGTGTAATAAAATATGGCGATCGAGATCGAAAAAAAATACCGCCTAACCATTGAGCAATTGGACGACGTGACGCAGGCTTTGATCGAAGACGGTGCTGACTTTATCGGTGAGGACGAAGAGGAAAACGTGATCTACGGCAGCCCGAATCTTGATAGTAACTGCGCAATAATCCGTATCAGAAATACGGGAAAGCGAAGTGTCGTTACCTTCAAACGGAGAATTGAAAGCGATCTCGCAATTAAAAAGCAGATCGAATATGAATCGGTCATTGCCGATCCGGAGGCAGTCGCGGCGATCCTCCGAAATCTCGGCCTCGAGATTCGACTAATATACGAAAAGCGGCGTCGTACGTGGAAATATGGGGGCGTCGAGGTTGTGCTAGACGAATTGCCGTTTGGGCGATATATGGAGATCGAAGGTTCGGTACTTGAAATCGCCGAGGCAGAAATGCGACTCGGAATCGAACTTTATGTGGCAGAACACGAAACATACCCAACGCTGACGGCTAAATTTGGGAAAATGAATGACGGCGTTGTTGAGGCTCGTTTTGCCGCGTGATACTTGGCTTTTTATGAGAGGAGTAATTCTGATCTTGATAGTAACCTGCGGCATCTTCGGATGCGGTGGCTCGCCCACGGCAAATCGCTCTGCTGAACTCAACCGAGCATCGACGCCGACTGCAAATTCGGTTCAACCGATCGTGACTCCGACGCCGGTCGCTTTAGAATCAATGCCGGCCGGGCAAACGATCGAACGGCCCGAAACGGTGAAAGCGGTGGATAAACGATTTGAGAACGGATGGATCTGGATCGACCCGGATGCCCAAAACAGTCCAACGCCATATGAATTCAAACAAGGGAAGTTCGCGATGCGGATCCCGTCGAACAAAGACCTCTACGGTGATAATCGCTCGGCTCCGCGACTGGTCAAGGCAGTTACGGGCGACTTTCAGATCGAATCTCGTGTCAATTTTGACCCAACGGAAGATTATCAAGGTGCGGGACTGCTGATATATGTCGATCGGATAAATTACCTACGTTTGGAACGGTCATTTGGCGGCCTCCGTGAGGGCGGTAGCGGCATTAGAATGGACGTGCGAATGCAGGATCGGTACGAATCGTTGACAACCCCGGGCGAGGTTCCGACAACGTCGAAGAGCGTCGAGCTCAAGATAACCCGACGCGGAAACGTGTTTACGTCGTATTGGCGTCAAAATGAAAATGCTGAGTGGCGCGAGATCGAGGAGTTTGTATCCACGTTTCCGAACACGGTGCTTGCCGGTGTCCTCGGGTGTAACACGTCAAGCGAAATTGCCGTTGTATTTTCAAATATCAAGCTGTTGCCACAGCCTGTGACTAATCCGTTAAAATGAACTTTCGTGACCGGCCGGCGTATTGCCGTTATGTGATCAAATTGTGAATTTAACGAAAATATTGTAAAACCATATACATTAGATCGAATAAATTACGAAAAAGGAGAAAATTATGTTTTCACTCATTTGGCAATTGTTAGTCGGTCTCTTGATCGGCGTTATCGCCCGACTTTTGATTCCTGGCAAAGAGGGCATTGCAAGCGGAATGCTCGGCTGGCTCATTACCGCACTGATCGGTATGGGCGGGTCATTTATCGGCACCTTCGTCGGGCGGGCGATATGGAAAAAGGATAACTATGCTGCCGGCTGGATAATGTCAATCCTCGGTGCCGTCGGTCTGCTGTTGTTGTATAGGCTTATATTTTAAGACTAATCAACTATTTTTTACTCAAACGCGCTTTTAGCATTATGCTGACGGCGCGTTTTTCATGCATCTACTTTCTTTTCGATCCGGCGGTCAGGTATAAACCAAATAGCTGCCACGATCACATAGATCAAACTCGCAACCCACGAATTTACGAATGACAGTGGTATCGCCACCAAGTAACATACCAATGACACCTTTCCCTTAACGTCGCTGCCAATAGCGGCGGCGAGCAATGCATTTTCGTAGTTCGAGTGTCTCACAATGCTATTTTGCAGAATCGTGTATGAAACGGCGGCCATAAGTAGCACGAGGCCGTACCCGGCCGTTGGGATCGGTGCAAGATGATTCTCGCCCATCCAACCGGTTGCGAAAGGGAATAACGATAACCAGAAAAGCAGATGAAGATTTGCCCAAAGCACCTTTCCATTTACTTTGCGAGTCGCCTGCAACATATGGTGGTGGTTGTTCCAGTAGATGCCAAGATAAACAAAACTCAATACATAGCTTAAAAAGACGGGCAACAAAGGACTCAAGGCCTCAAGGTCTGTACCGTGCGGAACCTTTAGTTCGAGCACCATGATCGTCATAATAATGGCAATCACGGCATCGGAAAATGCCTCGAGTCTCGTTTTGTTCATTGTGTAGTCAGTGTTCTGGCTTTCAATTTACCATCGAACTTTCATCCTTCGCATTTTCGGCCGTGCCTGGTTCAGGTAGTGCCATTTTTACAAGTCCGTCAAATGCCACGTGATATGCAACGCCCTTTACCGGCACAGACATATCTTCCTCCGTCTTGCCCTCTGAGTTGGCGATGCTGACGCTAGCAAAGTAGCAGGACGCTCCGTGAGCACCGGCGTGTCGCACTTGCGTTTGAAATACTTCCTCACCTTCTATGCGACCGCGGTCCGGGTACATCGCGGTTCGAACGACAAAAAAGCCGATCTCGCCGTCCTTGTGCCCGACAATTTGCGGTTCGGTCATAGGGTCGGCAAAGACATCTGCCGATTCGACGACCCACTCGGCTTCCTGAAGTTGCTTGCAGACGATCTCGATGCCGAACGCGTGAATGTCGGCTGCGGTCATCAGTTCTTTTTCGATCATTGTTAACATTCTACTCGTCCACATAGCGGTCAATCAACATTGAAGTATTTCGATAGCCGATACGGGAATGATATTTATTTAATGGTAAACGTAAGCTTTGATTTTGCATCAAACATAATGGAGGTTTTTTATGATGAAAAAACTAATAACATTGACGCTTTCAATTGTTGCGACACTCTTACTCGGTGCCTCCGCAGTTTTAGCCCAAGGCGGCGACAGGACGACATTTACCGGCACGGTTATAAGCTACGGTAGCGGTTTCAATACCCGCACAACGACGAACACCTTTACCCTAAATCTTACAGGGACGACATCTGACAATGACGCCAAGCGGTTTCTAGGCCTTTTAGACGACAACGGTCAGGATGACCTTTTGAAGGCTATCCACTCTACAGATCTGGGCAATTTTGCGTTAGGCGGGCGGATCGGCCGTACTGTTAACGGCGTTCGCATCAGCGATGTCGACGGCAAACAGCGGATACGGATCATATTTGAGCGTTGGATCGGTGGGGGCGAACTACGTGGCGGTTATCGCTCGATCGATTACCCGTTCGGATATATCGAACTTATGGTCGATCCGGTCACCGGAAAGGGCGACGGTACATATATTGCCGCTGCACAACTACGGGTCAGAACGGATAAGAAGACCGGTCAGGACGTTGTCGAGGTCGAGGATTTCGGCACTTTTCCGTCCCGTTTGGTAGGTGTCACGGTCCGCGGACGTAAGTTGCTGTGAACTTTGCTGAAAGTCAGCATTTGCAACTATTGTGAAAAGGGTGCATTCTAGAGAGGTAGTCCTTCTCTTGCGATGCACCTTTTTGCATTGCGCTCATCAAAGACGGTTTTTGGATTTGGCAAAGAGCAGGTTGTTTATTGGTACAGAAGTAGCTCTTGCGTTTATTGAGCATCCGAAACCGACACTTCGTTGCACCGTTTTTCTGCGAAGCCATTCGAATCGACACTTCTTTGGAAATTCCCGAAAAGGGGAAAAGGTAAAAAATTTAATGTCAACGAAACTTTACGTAGGTAATCTCTCATTCAGCACGACGTCACAGGACCTCGAATCAATGTTCGGCGAATTTGGAACTGTTCAGTCGGCGAATCTCATCGAAGATCGCGAAACCGGCCGCTCACGCGGTTTCGGCTTTGTCGAAATGTCGAGCAAAGAAGAAGGCGAGGCAGCTATCGCCAGTATGAATGGCAAAGAGGTCGACGGCCGTGCACTTACGGTTAATGAAGCCAAACCCCGCGAAGATCGCGGTGGTAGCGGCGGCGGCGGCGGCGG
>Ga0073904_10001437_pt1 | contig 17854 bp, 16 predicted proteins | sample KloWWTrecipitate_FD_66668 | JGI IMG/M metagenome (GOLD analysis project Ga0073904, IMG submission 66668) | Active sludge microbial communities from Klosterneuburg, Austria, studying microevolution and ecology of nitrifiers - Klosterneuburg... | ecosystem: Engineered > WWTP > Aerobic digester >... | reverse complement strand
CCCAGGTCACCTCGCGCGTCGCCGCGGTACTCGACGATGTGGGGATTGGCGCCGAGCGGCGCCTGCGACTGCGCCAATACTCGAAGGGGATGATTCAGCGCGTGGGCCTCGCCCAGGCGCTCATCAACGAGCCCGACGTGGTCTTCCTCGATGAACCGATGTCGGGCCTCGACCCGCTGGGCCGGCGGCACGTCCGCCAGTTGATGCTCCGGCTGCGCGACCGCGGGTGCACGATCTTCTTCTCTTCGCACATCCTCTCGGATGCCGAAGCGCTCTGCAGCCGCGTGGGTATCCTCGCGCAGGGCCGGCTCGTCGCCTCGGGCCGCCTGTCGGAGATTCTCGCCTTCGAATTGCGGGGGTGGGAACTGGTGGTGGATCATCTCGCCGATGATCTCAGGGATGCGCTGGCGCGGCAGGCGCGGTCCGTGACGCCGCTGGCACACGGCCGGTACACCATCGAGTTGCCGCCCGAAGTGGGGCCCGAGGCGGTGCTCCGGGAGCTCGGAGACGGTGGAGCTCAGGTGCTTTCTCTCAACCCGCTGCGCGACACGCTCGAGGACTACTTCGTCCAGGCCGTCGGGGCCGCCGAAGCGCGGCGGACGGGCCTCTAGCCGTGCGCACCATCGCGCTGGTGGCGGGAGCGGTCTTCAAGGAATCGGTGCGCGACCGCGTGCCGTACTCGATGGTGGCATTCGCGGTGTTGCTGATTGGGGCGTCGTACCTCATCAGCCAGCTCACCGCCGGCCAGGACATGAAGATCATCAAGGATCTGGGCCTGGCGGCCATCTCGTGGTTCGGCCTGCTGATTGCGATTTTCATCGGCATCGGCCTGGTGTCGAAGGAGGTGGAGCGGCGCAGCGTCTTCGCCCTGCTGGCCAAGCCGCTGGGCCGGGGCCAGTTCGTCCTCGGCAAGTACGCCGGCCTCGCGATGACGCTCGTCGTCAACTTGTCCGTGATGACCGCGGCGTTCTATCTGGTGCTCCTCTACATGGACGTGGTGACGCCGGCTGGTATCAAGGCGGCGTGGCCTGCTCCCGCGCTGGATCCGCGGCTGGCACTCGCGGTCGCGATGACCATCGCGGAGCTGTTGCTGGTCACGGCCGTGGCGCTGTTCTTCTCGACGTTTTCGAGCCCCCTGCTGTCGGCCCTCTTCACCTTCGGCTTGTGGGTGGCCGGGCACTTCAACGCCGACCTGCGGAACTTCGAGGCCGTGCTCGACGTGACGCCACTCGTCCTGTTCGCCCGGACGCTCTACTACGTGCTGCCGAATCTCGCGCCTTTCAACATCCGCGCCGAGGTCGTGCACGGTGTGGCCGTGCCGGCATCGCAGGTGGTCCTGACCCTGGCGTACGCGGCCGTGTACATCGCCATCCTTCTGGCCGGCGCGGTCGCCGTCTTCCGCCGGAGGGACTTCAAGTGACGTGGCCCGAGGCCACGGCTCGACGGAGGGCATCCTGAAGCCCGGTAACGGCCACCTCTGGATCGCCATGGTCGTGCTCTTCGCGGCGTCCATCGGCCTGCAGGCGGTACGAGACCGCGACCGGAGGAGCTTCGAGCCGGCTGGGGGAATGTTGTGGCTGCGGTCGGGGGCCACAGTGAAACGGCTGGCGCTGGGCTACGACACGGTGGTGGCCGATTTGTACTGGATGCGCGCCGTGGTCTATTACGGAGGCCAGCGATTGCACGATGTGTCGAGCCGGAACTACGACCTGCTCTACCCGATGCTCGACCTGGTGACCACGCTCGATCCGCGATTCACCGTGGCGTACCGATTCGGCGCCATCTTTCTCACCGAGGCGTACCCCAACGGACCGGGCCGGCCCGATCTGTCGATTGCCCTCCTGGAGCGCGGCATCGAGCGGGACGGCGGCCGCTGGGAGTACATGCACGACATCGGGTTCGTGTACTACTGGTGGCTCCAGGACTACGCGCGGGCGGCCGAGTGGTTCGAGCGGGCCGGCAAGGCGCCGGGGGCGCCGACGTGGCTGCCGCCGCTGGCCGCCACGACCCTGGCGGTGGGCGGGGATCGTCAGTCGTCGCGGACGCTGTGGCAGCAGTTGCGGGATTCGACCGACATCGACTGGATTCGCCGCAACGCGGAGCATCGCCTGCGCCAGCTCGATGCCATGGACCAGCTCGATCAGTTGAATGCGCTGGCCGAGCGCTACGCCGCGCGCGAAGGACACGTGGCGCAGGCCTGGCCCGAACTGGCCCGTGGCCTAGGCCTGCCCGGCATTCCTCTCGATCCAGCCGGCGTGCCGTTTGCGATCAATCCGGTGACCGGCCGCGTGGGGCTCGCGGATGATTCGTCGCTCGCCCCGCTGCCGTCGGAGCCGCGCGCGCCTGGAACGGTGCCCGTGCCGAGACGTCCATCATGAGCCTCGAACCGCCGCTCCTGGTGCTGGTCGGCGTACTCGGCCTGGCGATCGGCAGCTTCCTGAACGTGGTGATCCACCGCCTGCCGAGGGGGCAGTCGCTGCTCACGCCGCCATCGACGTGCCCGTCCTGCGGCACGCGCCTGCGCGCCATCGACAACGTTCCGGTGCTGTCGTGGATCGCGCTGCGGGGCCGGTGCCACGCGTGCCGGGCCCCCATCTCGGCGCAGTACCCGCTGGTCGAGGGTGCGACAGCCGCGCTCTTCGTGCTGGTGGCCTGGCTGACGCCTGTGGGCCCGGTGCTCGTCGCTCATCTGGTGCTCGTGGTGCTGCTGGTCGTGCTCTTCGGCATCGACTGGCACCACCAGATCCTGCCGAACGTGTTGACGCTGCCCGGTATCGTTATCGGATTCTTGTTCAGCCTTCTGGGCCCTCCGGGATGGATGGCCAGCCTGATGGGGGCGACGCTGGGCGCCGGGATTCTGTACGGCATCGCCGCCGTCTACTTCGCCGTCCGGCGCGAAGAAGGCCTGGGTATGGGCGACGTGAAGATGCTGGCGATGATCGGCGCCTTCCTGGGGTGGAAGGCCGTCTTGGTGACGCTCATTCTGGCCTCGTTCTCCGGCGCCCTCGTGGGTGTGGGCCTGATCGCGGCGTCGCGGGGCGGCATGCGCCTGGCGCTGCCGTTCGGCACGTTTCTCTCGGTCGGGGCGCTGGCCGCGATGCTCGTTGGCGAGCCGCTGGTGACGTGGTACGCCGGGTTCTTCGTGCCGTGATGGGCCCGCGCGATCCGCTCGAGAAGCCTTCGTGTCCACGCTGACCATCGCCGGCTACGCGCTCATCGCCATCACGCTCGCGATGGGCGTGGTGCTCTTCACGCTGCTGGTGTCGTTGACGCGGCTCTCGCGGCGGTCGAAGGCGGCCTCGAGCGCTGGCACTGAGGCGGCGATCATGTCGGGCGCGCTGCAGGAAGCGCTCACGCGCCTCAGGGCGCAGGAGCGGGCAACCGCCGCGCGCGCCGAGGCGTCGGAACGCCTGGCCGGCCAGATCATCACTGGCGTTGGCGCCGGTCTCATCGTCGTCGATTCGGATGGGGTGGTCGAAATCGTGAATCCGGCCGCGCGTCGCATCCTGGGACTCGACGCCGGCGGCGAAGGCCGTCCGATTCTGGATCTGCTGGCGGATGCCGCGCCGCTGGCCGAGGTGATTGCCGACACGCTTCGGTCCAGCGTGCCGGTGGCGCGCCGTCAACTGCGGCTCGACGGCTACCCGTCGCATCTGGGCGTGAGCGTCTCCCCGCTGTCGGGCAGCGATGGACGCCTGCAGGCGGCCGTCTGCCTGTTCACCGATCTCACCGAGGTGATTGCACTCGAAGAGCAGCTGCGGCTGAAGGAGGCGCTGGCTGGTGTGGGCGAGCTCACAGCGGGCCTGGCGCACGAATTCCGCAACGGGCTTGCGACCATTCACGGCTATGCCCGCCTGCTGGATCCGGCTCGGCTGCCCGAGCCGTACCGTCCCTACATCGAGGCGATTCGCCAGGAGACCACCGCGATGGGCGAGGTCGTGACCAACTTTCTCAACTTCGCCCGGCCAGAACCGCTGAGCATGCTGGCGCTCGACCTGCAATCGATCGTGGACCGCGCCGCGGCCGATCAGGCCCTGGAGCCGGCGGACCTCGGAATCGGCGGCGAGTTCGGCCACGTGATGGGCGACGATGTCCTGCTGCGCCAGGCGCTGAGTAACCTGATGCGCAACAGCGTCGAGGCGTGCACGGCGGCCGGAGTGCGGCCGTCGATTCGCGTTCACGGCACCATCGAGCCGCCCCATGCCGTGTTGACCATCGACGACAACGGACCGGGCATTCCGGTCGACTCGTTGTCACGCATCTTCAGGCCCTTCGTGACGACCAAGGCGCAGGGCACCGGTCTGGGCCTGGCGATCGTCCAGAAGGTGATCGTGTCGCACAACGGCCGTATCTCAGCGGAGAACCGTCCCGAGGGCGGCGCGCGATTCCGCATTCAACTGCCCCTCATTCCATCACGGCAATAAGCGCACGGGTCCGAGTGGATCTGAGGCGCAGGTTCTGCCGATCCCACAACCCGTGCCAGGCTGCAGTAGAAGGAATCGGAGGGTGGCGACGCCTTCTCCACGAATCGGCGCGTGGCGTTGGGCTTGCAGCTGGAGCCGGCATGGGAACGCTCGGCAGCCAACGCGGGTTCACCCTCATTGAAGTGCTGCTGGCCGCTTCGCTGCTGCTCACTCTCGCCGGAGGGATGGCCGGGCTGCTGTTGCTCAGCCGACAACTGGCCGTCCGCGCCGAGCAGATGAGCGTGGCCACACTCGCCGCATCGGCCCAACTCGAGCGCCTCCGGGCCGTGCCATGGCGTTACGATCCCGATGGCTCCGCACCGGTGGTGGCCGCTCTCACTGTGTCGCCGGCCGGCGCGCTCGATCGCGACGTGGACGGGTTCCACGGACGGCTGGATGCCTCGGGGCGGCCGGTCACCGCTGGCGCCGGCGAACCGCGCCTGTTGTGCCGGTGGGCGATAGAGCCCGGGGTAGACGCGGCCGGCCTGCTGCTGGAGGTATGCGTGTTCGCCTGGCCCGCCGCGCCTGCAGCCCGTCCACTGGTGTGCCTTGCGTCGGCACGAGGGAGGCAGCCGTGACGGACCGTGGGTTCACGCTGGTCGAGTTGCTGTTGGCGACTGTCATCACCCTGCTGGTCGTGGGCGCCGGGTTGGCCATGGCCGGCGCCGCGCGATGGTCGCTGGCGGTCGAGCCCGCGACGATCGACACCTTTCGCCGCGCGCGCGAGGGGGTCATGGCGTTGGCCGATGCCATCGCGGATGCGGGTGGCGGCGTCGCGATGGGCGACGGCAGCTGGGCCCTCGACCAGACGTTGCCCGTGGTGCGTCCGCTCACGGCGCTCGACGGCTCGCCCGGCGCCCGCTTCACGGCGATCGGGCTGTTGCGATCGGTACCGGGTGCCGTCGGCCGGCTGGCGCTGGCCCAGACGGGACCAGGCGGATCGTTGACGCTCGACCGGGCTGCGCCGTGCCCGCGCTCCACGCCTGTCTGCGGCTTCCGTGTGGATGACGTGGCGGTGGTCTTCGACGGGCGTGGACGATTCGACGTCTTCCAAATTGCGGCCGTGTCGGATGCCCTGGCGCGTCTCACGCCGCCGGCGGCGCTGTCGCGCGCTTATGGTGAGGGAGCCTGGGTGGTGGCGGCTCGGGCCGATCGGTTCGGTCTGGTTCGACAAGTGGATGGTTCGCAGACCCTCACTCGTCTGACATTCACCGGCGCCAGTGAGCCCCTCGTCGACGGGGTGGTGGATCTCGAGGTCGTTCCGTGGGGACGCCCGGATGTTCCCGGGTTGCGGGATGCAGACGAAGGACCAGGCCTCGCCTCTTGGGGTCTGATGCCGCCACCCGCGGACGAGGCGGATGACGATGAGGTGTTCGCAGATGGCGAGCACTGCATGGTGTATCGATCGGGCGGGAAGCCGCGGTCGCGGTTGTCCGCACGGGTGCCAGACGCAGAGGGGCTCGCACGGCTGGCGCCGTTCGATTTCACCGACGGTCCGTGGTGTCCGCTCGAGGGAGCGGCAGCGGCGTTTGATGCGGACCTGCTGCGCGTCCAGCGAATCGATATCCGGATGCGCGTAGAAGTACTCTCGGCCGAGTTCCGCGGCCCGGCGGGCCGGCTGTTCGCCAGGGGCGGCACGGCGACGCTCGCGGCGCCCCGCTGGATTCAAGACCGCATCATCGCCTTCAGCGTAGGGTTGGCCAACCGATGAATGGTGCGCTGGCTTTACACCCGGCCTCGCGGCGGGGCATGGCGCTCGTGGCGGTGCTCCTCGTTTCCGTACTCATGGGGACGGTTGGGCTCGGCTTGTCCCTGATGCTGGCGATTCAGCATCTGGCCGTGCGCAACGCCCGGGAATCGGCCACGCTCGCCTACGCGGCGGCAGCCGGGCTCGAAATCGCGGCCCGTGCGCTGGACGACGCCGACTGGCAGGCCGTGCTCGCGGGAACCGAAACCGCGCCGGACGCGGACGGACCGCCTTCGGGTCGGCGGTGGCTCGACGGAGGCGACACGATCGATCTCGACGTGCAGACGCACCTGGCCAACTGTGGTGCGCCGGCCGCCTGCAGCGCCGGAGCGCTGCAGGCCGTCACGTCCGACCGGCCCTGGGGGGCGAACAACCCGACCTGGCGGCTGTTTCTGTATGGACCCCTGGCAACCCTGGCCCCGTTCGAGCGCGCCCCGTCCGTCTACGTGCTGGTCTGGGCGGCCGACGACGGCCGGGAGCAAGACGATGATCCCGATCGGGACGGCGCCGCAACCGGTGGCGCGGGCGCGCGCATCCTGCTGCTGAGGGCCGTCGCCGTGGGTCGGGGCGGGGGGCGGCGCGGCTTCGAGGCCGAGGCAGCGCGAATTTGTCGTGCGGGTCCTGGCGGCCCGGGCTGCCAACCGGGTATTCGTGTGCAATCCTGGCGCGATCTTCGGTGGTCGGTTCCTTGATTTCCGGCAGGGTGAGGCGTACGATCATCATCATGAGGCTACGCGCACTGTTGGTCGTCGCGCTGGTGTCGGCTGAAGCGGGCTGGGCACACGCGCAGTCGTTGGCGGAGATTGCTCGCGCGGAGGAAGCCCGCCGGGAGGATGTGACGCAGCCGTCGAAGGTGTACACCAACGACACGCTGAAGCCGGACTTCACCAGGGCCACCCCATCGACGCTTGCCGCGCCGGCCGCAGCCGATGCCTCGGGCACGGCATCGCCGGCCGGCGCGCCAGCCGAGTCGCCTGGCACCGCCGCCCCGGTGCGCGATCAATCGTACTGGGCCGGACGCATTGCCGAGGTCCGCAGCCAGGTCGAGCGGAGCCGCGCGTTTGCCACGGCCCTGCAGAACCGGATCGACATGCTCTGGACCGATTTCGTCAACCGCGACAATCCGGTTGAACGCTCGAGCATCGAGCAGGAGCGGATCAAGGCGCTCGCCGAGCTCGACCACGTCAAGAAGGAGATCGAGGATCAGACCAAGTCGATTTCTGCCATCGAAGACGAGGCGCGCCGTGCGGGCGTGCCGCCGGGCTGGCTGCGACCGTCTTGAGCAGTGACGCGTCCCGCCGTCGAGCCGAGCCCATCCTCATCGTCGAAGACAAGGATTCGCTCCGGACCATGCTTCGTCATGCGCTGGAGAGCCAGGGCTTCGTCGTGATCGAGGCGCGTGACGAGCAGGGGGCGCGGGCCAGTCTCGCCACCTCGCTCCCGTCTGTCGTACTCACCGACCTGCGCCTGCCGGTCGGCGATGGCTTCGGCGTGCTCCGCGCCGCCAAGGACGCCGATCCCGACCTGCCCGTCATCGTCATGACCGCCTACGGGTCCATTCAGGACGCCGTGGCAGCGATGAAAGACGGGGCGCTCGACTTCCTGGCCAAGCCGGTGGACCCCGAACACCTGCTGTTCATGGTTGAGCGGGCCCTGGCGCAGCGACGCCTGATGAGCGAGTACAACCTGCTCAAGGAAGAGGCGGCGCGCCGCCGCGGCATGCCCGAGATCATCGGTGAGTCGTCCGTGCTGCGGCAGACCATCCAGTCCGTGCAGCGGGCGGCCGGCTCGGATACGACCGTCCTGCTGGAAGGGGAGAGCGGAACCGGAAAGGAATTGTTCGCGCGGGCCCTTCATGCGCTGAGCGAGCGGGCCTCCGGGCCCTTCATCGCCATCAACTGCGCTGCAATTCCGGAGACGCTGCTCGAAGCGGAGCTGTTCGGCTACGAGAAGGGCGCGTTCACTGGCGCGTCGCAGCGAAAGCCAGGACGGTTCGAACTGGCGCAGCGGGGCACGCTCTTCCTCGACGAGGTGGGTGATCTGCCGATGCCCTTGCAGGCGAAGCTGCTTCGTGCGATCGAGACCAAGCGCTTCGAGCGGCTCGGGGGCACGGTGACGATCCAGGTGGACGTGCGCCTGGTGGCGGCGACCAATCGCGGGCTGCGGCAGGCCGTGGCGAATCGTCAGTTCCGCGAGGACCTCTTCTTCCGGCTGTCGGTGTTCCCCCTGACCATCCCGCCCTTGCGCGACCGGCCCAGCGACATCCCGCTGCTGGCGCGCCATTTCGTCGAGCGGACGTGCCGCGATCTGGGGCGTCGCACTCTGACCCTGAGCGATCGGACCGTGCAGTTGCTGTCGAGTTACGCGTGGCCCGGCAACGTGCGCGAGTTGCAGAATGCCGTCGAGCGCGCGGTCATCCTGGCCGACGGCGATGCGCTGCACCCGGGCCACCTCAACCTGCAGGCCGGCGCCATCCGCGCCGTGCCGCCAGCCGATCCGTGGGAGTCCATCGATCTGGACGGCACCCTGTCGGAAGCGATGGCGCGCGTGGCCGCCGAAGTGGAGCGCCGCAAGATCATTCGAGCCATCCGCGATGCCGGGGGCGACCGGGCGCGCGCGGCCGACATGCTGCAGGTTGGCTACAAGGCGCTGCACTCGAAGATGAAGGACCTCGGCATCGACGCCGACGCCCGGGGCTGAGCGCCGCTCTACCGGCGGAGCCCGATATCCTTGAGGGCCTGACGCATCTCACGGTTCGACACGTTCGTCAGCTCGCTCGTGCCGCCCAGGTGCGTCGCCGCGACGAAGTGGAGCGTGCCCGAGACCCTCTTCTTATCGCGGCCCGTGGCGGCGATGACTTCTGAGATTCCCAGGTCCGACACCGGCGGAAGCGGGCCCAGCGCGATGATGATCTCCGCGATGGCCGCGCCGACCGCCTTCGGCGTCACGCCGCGCCGCATTCCGATTGCGGCGGCGGCCAGCATCCCGTAGGCCACCGCTTCGCCGTGCCGGAACCGCCGGTACTCGGTCACGGCCTCGAGCGCGTGGCCGATGGTGTGACCGAAGTTCAAGATCCGCCGTCGGCCCGATTCGCGCTCGTCGCCCGAGACCACCTCGGCCTTGATGCGGCAGGAGGCGGCAACCACCGCTTCGAGCTCGGTCGGGTCCTGGGCGAAGAGCGCGGCCCGGCGCGCGCGGACGCGATCGAGCAAGTCGGGATCGGCGATGACGCCGTACTTGACCACCTCGTAGACTCCGGCGCGGAACTCGCGGCGGGGGAGCGTCGAGAGCACGAGCGGATCGGCCACGACAAGGCTGGGCGGATGGAACGCGCCGATCAGGTTCTTGCCGAGCGCGTGGTTGACGCCCACCTTGCCGCCGATCGCGCTGTCGACCTGGGCCAGCAGGGTCGTGGGCAGGTGCACCAGGCGGACACCGCGCAAATACGTGGCGGCGGCGAACCCCACGAGGTCGCCGATGACCCCGCCACCGAGGGCAACGATAACCGTCGCACGATCGGCGCCGCCCGTGATGAGCGCCTCGTAGACACGGCCGACCGTTTGCACGGTCTTGGATCGCTCGCCGTCGCCGACGAGCACCGGCTCGCGGCGCCGGCGGCCGACCAGCCGCGAACACCGTGCGCCGTGCAGCGCCCAGACGCGTGGGCTCGACACGATGACACGGTCGGAGCCCAAGCCGCCTTCGTCCATCAACTGTCCGAGTGAGTCGAGCGCGCCGGCACCGATGATGACGGGGTACGAGCCCGCCGCGGTCGTGACATCAATACGGGTCGCAGACATGACGGGCGGTTAGAATACCATCCCGTGAACCGGCGCACGGATTTCCTGGTCATCGGCAGCGGAATCGCCGGTCTGCGCGCCGCCATCGGCCTCGCCGATGCGGGCGACGTGCTGCTGCTCACCAAGGCGGACCCGACCGAAAGCAACACCGGCTATGCGCAAGGCGGAATCGCCGCGGCCATGGGTGCCGACGACGCCCCGGACCTCCACTATACCGACACCGTGGCGGCGGGAGACGGGCTGTGCGTACCCGACGCGGTGCGCGTGCTCGTCGACGACGGGCCGCGCTATGTCGATGAGCTCATCGGATGGGGCGTGCGATTCGACCGCGACGCGCAGGGTGGGATTGCCCTGGCGCGCGAGGCGGCGCATACCGTGAGGCGCGTGCTCCACGCCACCGACGCGACCGGCCGCGAGCTGGCCCGGGCCTTGTGGGTGAAGGCGCTCACCGTGCCTCGTCTCACCGTGCTCAACCACGTGCAGGCGGTCGAACTGCTGTTGGCGGACGGACACTGCGCGGGCGCGCGATACGTCCCGGGCGCCGCCGGCGAGTTGAGGGCGGGCGACATTCGGGCGGGGGTGACGCTGCTGGCGACAGGCGGCGCCGGCCAGGTGTTCAGTGACACGACCAACCCGGCGGTGGCCACCAGCGACGGCGTGTGCCTGGCCTGGAAGGCCGGTGCGCGCGTCGCGGACATGGAATTCGTTCAGTTCCACCCCACCGCGCTGGCCGTGCCGGGCGCACCGCGCGTGCTGCTCTCCGAAGCTCTTCGAGGAGAAGGCGCCCGGCTCCTGAATGCCTCGGGCGAGGCGTTCATGGCGGGGTACGAAGCCGAGGGCGACCTGGCACCCCGGGATCGGGTGTCCCGCGCGATGCTGCGTGAGTCCCGGCGCACCGGACAGCCCGTCTATCTATCGCTCGGTCACCTTGACCCGGCCTTGGTCCACGCTCGCTTCCCGACCGCGTCGGCCTCGTGCCGGTTGGTTGGCCTCGACCTGGCGCGCGATCTCATTCCGGTCGGTCCGGCCGCCCACTACATGATGGGCGGCGTCGAGACCGATCTCTGGGGTCGCACGACCGTTCCGGGGCTGTTCGCCGCGGGCGAGGTCGCTTGTACGGGCGTGCACGGCGCCAACCGCCTGGCCAGCAACTCCCTGCTCGAAGGCCTCGTCTTCGGTGCGCGCGCGGCCCTCGCCATGACGCAGCCTCCCGCCAGTGGTCGAATGGCCGGGGAGGTGCGCGAGGTGGATTCCACACCCGCTCGGGCGCACCTTCGTGCATCGTCGTGCGCGCGTCCTGCCGAGGGCGCCGTCCGCCGCCGCATGTGGGATGCGGTGGGCGTGGAGCGGCACGGGGACGCCCTGCGGGAAGCCGTGGCGGCGCTCACGGAGTGGCAGGCGGCGATAGACGCCCCGGCGCACGTGATGCGGACCCCGGATGAATGGCGTCTGCTGAGCCTCGTCACCGTGGGGCGGCTCATCGCGGCCGCGGCGCTGCGCCGCACCGAGTCGCGCGGCGGGCACTACCGCGGGGATTTCCCCGCGAGAGACGATGTACACTGGCTGGCTCATATCGCGGAGCGAAAGCGGGACACAGACTCATGAGCAGCACAGCAGGCAAGGGTGGCGAGGCGTTCGTCAAGGAGATCACGCCCCAGTCGGAGGATTTTTCCCGCTGGTATCTGGATGTCGTCAGGAAAGCCGAACTGGCCGACTACTCGCCGGTCAAGGGATGCATGGTCATCCGGCCCTATGGGTATGCCATATGGGAACTGATTCAGCGGCAGCTGGACGACCGTTTCAAGGCCACCGGCCACGTCAACGCCTACTTCCCGCTGTTCATCCCCGAGAGCCTGCTGCTCAAGGAGGCCGAGCACGTCGAGGGGTTCGCCCCGCAGGTGGCCTGGGTCACCCGTGGCGGCACCGAGGACCTGGACGAGAAGCTCATCGTCCGGCCGACGTCGGAAACTCTCTTCGGCGTGATGTACCAGAAGTGGATCCAGTCGTGGCGTGACCTGCCCGTGCTCATCAACCAGTGGGCGAACGTCGTGCGCTGGGAGAAAGTGACGCGGCCGTTTCTTCGCACCACGGAGTTCCTGTGGCAGGAGGGGCACACGGCCCATGAAACCGCCGAGGAGGCCCAGGAGGAGACACTCAAGATTCTCGCCCTCTACAAGGAGTTCTGCGAAAACGTCCTGGCGATGCCGGTCGTAGACGGGCAGAAGAGCGAGAGCGAGAAATTCGCGGGCGCCTCGAAGACCTACTCAATCGAGGCGCTCATGGGCGATGGCCGCGCGCTGCAAGCCGGCACCTCGCACAACCTCGGTCAGAACTTCGCAAAGGCCTTCGGGATTCAGTTCCAGGGGCGCGACAAGTCCCTGCAGCACGTCTGGACGACCTCGTGGGGCGTCTCGACGCGCCTGGTCGGAGGCGTGATCATGACGCACGGCGACGACAGCGGGCTGATTCTGCCGCCGCGGGTAGCGCCGTGGCAGGTCGTCATCGTGCCGATTCCGAGGGGGAACTGGAAGGAAACCGTGCTCCCCAAGTGCGAAGAAATTCGGGATCAACTGCAGGCCGCCGGCATTCGCGTCAGGCTCGACGGCGACGACAGCCAGACGCCTGGGTGGAAGTTCTCCGAATACGAAATGCGGGGTGTGCCACTCCGACTCGAAATCGGACCGAAGGACATCGAGAAGTCGGCGGTGTTTGCGGCGCGGCGGGACACACGGGCCAAGCAGTCGTTGCCGATGCAGGGGTTGCCCGGTGCCGTCGCAGCCCTGCTGGACGACATTCAGGCTTCGCTCCTGGCGCGTGCGCGTGAGTTCCGCGACGGTCATACCGTCGCCACCATGAGCTACGACGAATTCACGAGCATCATGGAGGGGCGCCCCGGCTTCGTGCCGGCGCCCTGGTGCGGCTCAGCGCAGTGCGAGACGGACATCAAGACCGAGACGCAGGCGACGATCCGCAATATCCCGTTTGGCTTCGAGAAGGCGCCGGGCGCCGGGTGCGTGAAGTGCGGCAACCCCGCCGTCGTCACGGCCTGGTTTGCGAAGGCGTATTAGTCAGCTCCTCACTCCAGGCGGCGGTCCGCGTGGCCGGCCGTACGAACGAAGGGGGCGGACGCCCGGCCTGGGCGCCGCCCCCTTCGTATTTTCCCCAACCTGGGCCTGGAGCCCTACTGCAACCTCACCGTGAGCGCGGCACGCCGGTTCAGCCGCCGCGTCTCCTCTCGGCTGTTGTCGTGCTTGGGACGCTCCTCGCCGTAGCTGATGGTCTGGAGCCGGTCCGCGCTCACGCCCCGGCCCGACAGGTACTCGCGGACTGCTGCGGCCCTGCGCTCACCGAGGGCCAGGTTGTACTCGGCCGTGCCGATGTTGCAGGTGTGGCCTTCGATGGTCAGGCGCAGCGTCTGGTCCTCGGCCATGGCCTTGATGGCGTCGTCGAGCAGCCGCGTGGCTTCGGCACGGAGCGTGTACCGGTCGAAGTCGAAGTGCACGTCTTCGAAGGTGTACTCCTTGCGTGGGGGCGCCACGACCTGGATGGTCACGGTGTCGCTTGCCGTGCCGCCCTTGCCGTCGTCGACGGTCACGGTCAGCGGCACCGCCCCCGGCTGGCCCGGTGCCGTCCATGGCGTCTGGCGGTCGCCGGCGTTGCCGAACGTGCCGGCGGGCCCGCTCCACTTGTACCGGAGCGTGTCGCCGTCCGGATCATTCGCATCAGCGGTAACGGTGGCGTTCTGTCCGACCTGCACGGTGCACGGCTCGCAGCGCGCCTTCACCGTCGGAGGCCGGTTGGCCGGCGGCGGCGGGGGAGGCGGTGGGGGTGGTGGGGGTGGCGGGACCCAGATGCGGACGCCTGGGTGATAGCCCAGCCGGACCTGGAACCCGAGACGGTCGCCGGTTGAGTTGTCGTAGCCTGCGATCGACCCGCGCTGGACAGTGTTGACTCCGAGGCTAACTCCCGATCCGAGGTAGAAGCCACTGGCTGCCTGATACTGGACGCCCAGGAACATGTCGAAGGGACGGTCGACATCCCACGAAGCGGCGGGTCCGCCCAGCGCCTCGTTCGGCGCGCCACTGAACGTGACGGTGTTGTCGAAGTAATACTCGCCCGTGGCTTCGCCGAAGAGCTTGAAGCGCGCACGGCTCGGCCAGCCGAAGCCGGCGCCGTAGCGCAGCCCGTGGCTCAGTTCGTAGTCGCTCGGGCTCGTGCGGAGGCGGAGCCCCGCGAACCCGGCCAGGTCGACTTTCGCGCCGACTTCCTTGCTCAGGATGCCATCGACGAGAAAGTCCGGCTTGCCCGTGCCCAGGCCATCGTCGAAGCTGGCCGTCGGCACCTTGACCGCGGCCCGAATGGCGAAGGCCGCTCCGTTGTTGGTGGCCTGGGAGAGGAGATTGAATTTTGCGCCGACGGTGATATCGCCAAAGCCCTGCTGCCACCCGTTGTTGACCAGGTAGTCCATGGGCTGGTTGCCGCTCAGCACGGGGCGGCGATCGGTGTCGATGCGTCGCACGGCGGCCACCGCGCCGAAGATCTCCACGCGGTCCGTCGCGCCGAACGCGAACATACCGCTGAAGTCCGAGATGTCGGTGAATCCCTCCGTCCGATCGAAGTTCACGCGCGCGGCCATCCCCGACACCTTGCCCTTGGGCAGTGTTTCGCCCAGCGGCACGAACCACAGGCCGGTGTCTCCGAGGATGGTGCTGCTCGCGGGTCGGGTCGCCTGGTCGGACGACTGCGCCCATGCCGGGGCGCCCGCCACCAAGGATGCCGCCACACATATGGCCAAACCGCGCAGAATTCTCATGGCTTGATGATACGGCTCAGAAACGCCGGAAGTCAAACGAATCCGAGGCTTTACGCCGGGTTTTCGGGCTCGGCCTTCTCGGATTTCCCAAAGAGCCAGGCAACGCCGATGCCTATGAGGTAGAGCAGGAACATCGGGGCGGCGACCAGGGCCTGGCTGACCGGGCTGCCGTCGGGAGTAATCACCGCCGCGACGATGAAGATGAGCAGCACCGAATACTTGATGTTGCGCAGCAGGAAGCCGGCGCTGACGATGCCGATGCGAGCGAGGACGAGGATGATCATGGGCATCTGGAAGACCAGTCCCATGCCGAGCATGAGTTTGACGTACAGGCCGAATACCGGATCGATGCGCGGCGTGAAGACGACCCACTCGTTCGAGAAGCTCGCGAAAAATCGCCACGCGGCCGGAAACAGCACGTAGTGCGAGAAGGCGGTCCCGGCGACGAAGAGCGAGGATGAGCCGATAACGAAAGGAATCGCCAGCTTCTTCTCGCGCGCGTAGAGGCCGGGAGCGATGAACAGCCACACCTGCCACATGATGTAGGGCGAGGCGAGCAGCACGCCGGAGAGCGCCGCGATCTTCATCATGATGAAGAACGCTTCGCCCGGCTCGGTGAAGATGAACTGGCCGCCCGGGATCTCCGCTGTCAGGCGGGCGTAGACGAACGCTTCGGTGCGCTCGATGAAGACGAACGCAATCAGGAACCCGACGAGCAGCGCGACGACGGCGTGCGTGATGCGCTTGCGCAACTCGTCCAGATGCTCGAGAAACGTCATCCGTCCATCGAGCGGATCGGTCTCTCCGAACGGAGACGAAGCCTCGTCGCTGCCGGTGGGCGTGTAAGGCTGCGGAGACTCCTCGCCCCGCTTGGGGAACGGAACCAGCGCCATACGATCGGGTTAGCGGGAGACGGTCTGACTTGGCGCCGCGGGCTCAGGCCCGGCCTCTGGCGTCGCGGCGTCCTGGGTGCGAGGCGGGGCCGCCTCCTTCTGCTCCTCGAGCTTGATCTCCTGCTCGAGCGTGTTCTGGAGATCGTTGGACGCCTTCTTGAATTCGTTGAGGCTGCGGCCGAGCGACCGGCCCAGCTCCGGGAGTTTGCGGGGACCGAAGATGATGAGCGCGATCACGAAGATGATGATCAGCTCGGGCATGCCGATGGAACCAAACATGGGACTGCTCCAGTGTCAGGCAAAAAACGGCCAGTTCACCGCGCCCGACGTCCAGGTTGCAGTATACCCCAGTCGCAGGGGCGTGCCTCGGGGGCTCGGGGGAATGCCTTGCCGGGTGGGGGGTTATTGGTTAGCATCGCTATCTATGCGAACGACGTCGCTTTGGGCCGGTCTGCTGGCGGTCGCAGGCTCGGCCGTCCTCGGCGGGCTCTTCGGGACGACGGCCCTCGCGACCCAGGACCGGGTCCCCGGACGCTACCGGGCGTTCACGGCCGCGCTCGACGCCATCGAGTCCCAGTACGCCGAAGAGGTCGAGTCCGATCGTCTCGTCTACGGCGCCATCAACGGCATGCTCCAGACGCTCGATCCGCACTCGAGCTTCATGGACCCGCGCAGCTACGCCCAGATGCGCGAGCGTCAGGAAGGCCGGTACTACGGTCTCGGCGTCACCATTCAGGCCCCGAGTGGCGACATCACCGCCGTCCGCGTCTTCGAGGGGTCCCCCGCGCACGCCAAGGGCATTCGGCGCGGCGATGTCATCGCCGAAATCGAGGGCCAGACTACGAAGGGCTGGACCACCGAGGACGCCGTCGGCAAACTGCGCGGCCCCAAGGGGACCTTCGTCAACATCGGTATGCGCCGGAAAGGCCTCGACAGCCTGATTCCCATGGCCGTCATGCGCGATCAGGTGAGCATCCCGAGCCTGTCGGCGGTCTTCATGATCGACGACCAGACGGGGTATGTGGGCATCACCGACTTCGCCGAGCACACCGACGAGGATCTCGGCGCCGCGCTCGAAACGCTGACCAAGCGCGGCATGAAGCGCCTCGTGCTCGACCTGCGAAGCAATCCCGGCGGGCAGCTCGATCAGGCCATTCGCATCACCAATCGTTTCGTGCCCAAGGGCGAAATGGTCGTCTATACGCGCGGTCGCGTGCCGAACTCCGATCAGGACTACCTCGCCACCGAAACCCCCGACAATACCTCCATGCCGATGATTACGCTGGTGAACCGTTCCAGCGCCAGCGCGTCGGAAATCGTGTCGGGCGCGCTGCAGGATCACGATCGCGCGCTGATTGTCGGTGAGACCACTTTCGGCAAGGCCCTCGTCCAGTCCGTCTACCGCATCAGCGGCGGCGCCGGGCTGGCGTTGACCACGGCGCGCTACTACACGCCGAGCGGCCGGCTCATTCAGCGGCCCTGGGACGGGACGTTCGACGAGTATCTGACCTACACCATGCGCGACCAGAGCCAGCGCACCCACTCGGCCGACCAGTTGAAGTTCACCGACGGCGGCCGCAAGGTCTACTCCGGCGGCGGCATCGAACCCGACGATCGCTTCGACGGCCCTATCGAGGGCTTCAACCCGACGCGGTTCGGCCGGTCCCTGTTCAACCGCGCGCTGTTCGCATCGTTTGCCGAGCAGTTCTACTACGAGGGCGACACGCGGCCCGGCACCAAGGCGCCCTCGTTCAAGTACGTCAAGAAGACCTTCGAAGTCGACCCGGCAATGGTGGCCGACTTCAAGGCATTCGCCGCCGGTCGCGACATCAAGATCGATGAGGAGGCCTGGACCACGGACTTCGACTTCATCCGGGCCATGATCCGGTTCGAAATCGACACCGCCGTCTTCGACATCGCGACGGCGCGGCAGCACCTTATTTCTGCCGACCCCCAGGCTCGCTTTGCCATCGCCCGCTTTCCCGAAGCCGAGAAGCTCGCCGAACTGTCACGATCCCGCCCGGGCAAAATAGGGCAATAGACCCCCAAATATTGTGGGTTTCATCGTCCTTGCCACAAGGGAAAGGGCTTGCTAGACTGACCGGCGGCTTCCACTCAGCCGACCTGTCATGCGCCTC
>Ga0073904_10001436_pt1 | contig 17869 bp, 16 predicted proteins | sample KloWWTrecipitate_FD_66668 | JGI IMG/M metagenome (GOLD analysis project Ga0073904, IMG submission 66668) | Active sludge microbial communities from Klosterneuburg, Austria, studying microevolution and ecology of nitrifiers - Klosterneuburg... | ecosystem: Engineered > WWTP > Aerobic digester >... | reverse complement strand
ACAGCTGACGATTACAAAACATTTGGCGAATATATAGACATGATAAGCAGCGGCCCTGCTGCATGGCGGATTTTCCTGTTTAACATTTTCGACCATGCCCCGCAGTTAATCAATGACTTTACCTGGCCTGAACACCTGATGAAAGGCTTTGTAAAAAAATACCCGATGTTATTTACCGGTGGTGCCAGCAGCATAACCCATATGCATTTTGATATTGACATGTCGCATATCCTGCATACACAATTCTGCGGACGGAAAAGGGTACTCATGTTTCCCTACCAGGAACAATATAAACTCTACCGAAAACCATGGGAAGTTCTTAGCCTCGCTGATTTTTCCAACTATTATATAGATGGCAAAGTAGATTATGAAAAATTCCCTGCACTTAAACTGGCCGAAGGTCATGATTTTATTCTGGAACCGGGAGATACCTTATTTATGCCCGCAGGATACTGGCATCATATGGAATATCTTGATAGTGGCTTTGCCATGAGCCTGAGAGCACTGCAACCCTCCGTTACCGGAAAACTAAGGGGTGCCTGGAATTTATTTGGTATGCGCAGCATTGATACCGTGATGAAAAAAACGGTTCCTAAATGGTGGTATGAAAGAAAAGAGAAAAGAGTTTTTGAGAATGCGGCGAGAGTGCTCGCCAGCAATTGATTCGCAATAGAATGGATGCTGTAAACCTTAGTTTAACTTTTCTTCAATTCATCAATCGTTTTACGCATCCAGTAATCTGTAACATAATAGTAGCTGACAGTGTGAAAAGCCACTTTTCCTTCTTTATCTACAATTACCTGCGTGGGATAACCGGTTATTTTGTATGAATCGGCTATTTTCTTTCCGGCCGGTATAACATTATATTTAAACTCATTATTCTTAAGATAAGGCTCCAGTTGTTCTTTCTGATCTAATGCAATAGCAATAAAAATTATATTCGAATCGGACTTATAATCATCAACTATTTTATTAAGATATGGACGTTCCTGCTTGCAGGGCGGGCAGGTGGTGAACCAAAAATTAATTACCAGGACTTTTCCTTTTAATTGTCTTGTATCCACCAGGTTACCCTTCATATCATAGGCACTGAAGGGATCAAATTTTTTTCCTGTCTTAAAAGCAGTAGTTTCTGCAGGCTTTGGAGCAGCCATGGCTCTTTTCAATTGCTCCTCTCTGCTGATACCTGATAATAAAAATCCTTTGCTTGCATCTTTGGGATTGGCAGGTAGTATTTCATACTCTCCACCCATCATTACAAGCATCGCTTCATTGTAATTGTATTGCTTGCCTGTTGAATCCGTAAATACACTTGTCTTCAACACCCTGTACTCCCGGCCATTATAGGTAAAGGAGAACTGGCTATTGGCTACAGATACTGAAAGAATAAAAAAAATAGAAATAAGCAACTGCTTCATATAGAAATCCCAGGATGTTAATTCAATGAAGTAAATCTTTTGATTTACCAATCAACTAAAATGCCTTATCAATCAGGAGCATTAATTCACGAAATCGTCCACACCTCATTCCCCTTTAACAGTTTGTCGAGATCGGCGGGCTTTCTTGATTTAGCCTCTTCTAATTGCGCTGCCATTGCATCTTCATAACAAGTTCTTTCCGTTTTATAAAAAACACCAAACGGTCTTGGCAGGTGGCCTTCATTGTGGGGATCATCAAAAATGCGGGTTAATATTTGAGCTTTATATATATCATTTTCATCATGTACCCAAAGCTCATCCACACTGTGGCCTTCATTGAGATTAACCACTACCGGCCTGAAACCATCCAGTTTGATCCCCTTATCATTGGCTGCACCAAATACTAACGGCTTACCCTGCTCCAGGAATAATGTTTCTGCCGGTTTGGATCCCTTTTCTGTAAATATTTCGAATGCACCATCATTAAAGATGTTGCAGTTCTGGTATATCTCCAGGAATGAAGCTCCCTTATGTCCATTTGCCCTCAGCAACATAGCTTGTAAATGCTTGGGGTCACGGTCCATTGTCCTGGCTACAAATGTCGCATCAGCGCCAAGGGCAAGGGCGGCCGGGTTAAAAGGATGATCAATACTTCCCATTGGGGTACTCTTGGTAATTTTATGTTCTTCCGACGTAGGGGAATATTGCCCCTTTGTCAAACCATATATCTGGTTATTGAATAATAAAATATTGACATCAAAATTTCTGCGCAGTATATGTATAGTATGATTACCGCCGATACTAAGGCTGTCGCCATCACCGGTAACGATCCATACACTCAATTCCGGCCTTGAAGCCTTCAAACCTGAAGCTATGGCCGCAGCACGGCCATGGATAGAATGCATACCATAGGTGTTCATATAATAGGGAAAACGGCTGCTGCAACCGATACCTGATATAAAAACTATATTTTCTTTAGGGATTCCCAGGGTGGGCATCACTTTCTGCACCTGTGCCAATATAGAATAGTCACCGCATCCGGGACACCAGCGTACTTCCTGGTCGGTAGCAAAATCTTTAGCAGTCAGGGCAGGGGCAATTGTTACTTCACTCATATTAAATAGGTTCCGGCAAATTTAATGAATATCAGTATCGGATACCGATCAGAAAACAATGATTTTCGTACCCCGGGCGGCTAACTTTTATCATTTATAAGCTCTTCCCAGTATTCCGCAGCCCGACGGGTATGGGGAATTACGATGGTACCACCCACAATATTGGCTACAGCGAACACTTCATACATCTCTTCAGTTGTCACCCGGAGTTCATGGCTTTTTCCCAGGTGATATTTGATGCAGTCATCACAACGAAGCACCATACTGGCTACCAGGCCCAGCAATTCTTTGGTTTTTACATCCAGGGCCCCTTCGGCATAGGTATTTGTATCGAGATTCCATAGACGTTTGATCACCAAATTGTCCTTGCTCAAAATAATCTCATTCATTTTGGTACGGTAAGCATTGAAGTCTTCTACAAGATTGCTCATGACATAAGTTTTTAGTCATCAAATGTATAGAAGTTAGCCTTTTATCATTTACCATTGCCGGAAACGATAATCAAATCGTATTTTCAGCAACCAAAATTTTTGAACATGAGAAAAATTATTCTCGTCCTTTTTATTTTACAATCAGCTATTTTCTCTATTGCCCAAACCGGAAAAGAACCGGTTAAGGTAACTGACCTGTTGAAAATAAAATCAATAAGCGGAGTGAACCTGAGTAAAGATGGCGGTAAAGCAATTTTTACTGTTACTTCTATTGAACCAGACAGCGATAACAAACTGGAATATAAATATATAACACAGGTTTGGATGGTTAATACAGATGGAGCATCCTCACCAAAACAGCTTACAACCCATAAAGAAAATTCTTCCCAGGCAGTATTGAGCCCGGATGGTAAACAAATTGCTTTTGTCAGGGCAGTTGATAATAAACAACAGGTTTTTTTATTGTCATTAGAAGGTGGTGAAGCCTCTCAACTTACTAAACACAAATACGGGGCAGGCAATCCTAAATGGAGCCCGGATGGAAAGCAGATTTTGTTCTCGGCAAGTATTCCACTGAAGGATTTATTAAAAGATTCTACCCTCAACCCTGATAAAGAACTTCCCAAATGGCCGATGGAGAAACCCGGTATAGATAATAAACTCACATTAAAAGCAACTACCTCAAAAGCAGACCCTGATGGTACTATTGAAGAAATAAGAGCTTACCTGGAAAATAATGCAATTGACAAAAAAGCCAACGTAATCAACAAATTGAATTTCCTCGATGAAATGAATATCAATGCTGAAATGAGCTTTAATCACTATTTCCTTATTGATCTTAGGCCTGACACAAAGCCTGTTCCTGTTACCAGGGGGTTTTATCGCTATAACTCTGCAGATTTCTCGCCGGATGGCAAACAATTGATCCTTGCAGGTAATATGGATTCATTACAACATCCTGACCGGGCACTGGAAAATGAAATATACATAGTGAATACTGACGGCACCAAATTCAGAAAAGTAGTAGGAGAAAAAGACAAGAATTTCAATTCGCCAAGAATATCACCATCCGGCAAATGGCTGACTTTTCAATATGGCAATACCTCATTTGTCAGTGTTCCCCAACTGGCAATTATGCCCGTCAATGGTTCTGTAAAGGATAAAATTGATATCCCGTTCGACAGAAGTAAAGGGAATATCACCTGGAGCAATGATGAAAAGTATATTTACTTCACAGCTCAAAGTAACGGGGGACAACCCATATACAGGGTTGATTTAAGTAGTGGATGGACGATATATCCTCCGTTAAGTACACTTAAGGATAAAGACAAGAATATAAGAGTAGATCAGCTTACCGATTATAATAACGGAATTGGAAGTTTTGATATAGCAGGAAATAAATTAGTGTTTGTTAAAACAGAAGTGGCCAATCCTTTTGAAATATATGTGGCAGATGCTACAGCCAAAAATCAAAAACGAATCAGCAATTTCAATACAGAATGGATTGCAAATAAAAAGCTGAGCTTCCCTGAAAAACATAGTTTCAAAAATGAAAAGGGAATGGAGATCGAATACTGGGTGATGAAACCCGCTAACTATGAACCCGGCAAAAAGTATCCGTTGTTATTAGAAATTCATGGAGGTCCATCAGCCATGTGGGGGCCGGGTGAAAGCAGCATGTGGCATGAGTATCAATATTTCTGCAGTAAAGGTTATGGAGTAGTGTATTGCAATCCCCGTGGAAGTGGTGGTTATGGTTTGGATTTTTTAAGAGGCAATATCAATGATTGGGGAACAGGCCCAACCAGTGATGTGTTAGCCAGTTTGGATAAAACTGTTGCCGAAGGATGGGCAGACACTTCTAAATTATTGGTAACCGGAGGGTCTTATGCCGGCTACCTGGTTGCCTGGATCATTGCACATGATCAGCGTTTTGCGGCCGCTTGCTCACAACGTGGAGTGTATGACCTGGCCACCTTTTTTGGAGAAGGAAATGCATGGAGACTGGTTCCCAACTATTTTGGCGGTTACCCATGGGATGCTGCCGCTAAGGCAACACTGGAAAGAGAATCTCCGATTAATCATGTACAGAATATAAAAACCCCCTACATTATATTTCACGGGGACAATGACAGGCGTACTGGTTTTGTGCAAAGTGAAATGTTGTATAAAAGTTTAAAAGTGTTGGGCAGACCTGTAGAATATGTCCGCCATCCTGCCGCAACCCATGAACTGACAAGAAGTGGTAACAACCGGCAACGAATTGACCAGATGCTAAGGGCTTATGAATTCTTTGAACGCTGGATCAAAAAATAATTTTTGACAGATACCAACTATGCACTTGTAAAATCGTCTAAATCGGCAATATATGTACAGTAATAAAATAAAAGTAATTACGGGCCTTTCAATATTCGTTCTGCTGGGAGTAGCAGCAGTACAGGCTCCTCATCAAAAAGAAAAGAACCTTAAAATACTGCCCAAAGACATCAGCGATGAAAAGCTTGACAGTATAATGCAGACTTATAATAAAGCACTGGGTGTAAAATGCGATTTCTGTCACGTTAAACAAAAAGTGTTTCCCGGAGATTTTGATTATGCTTCTGATGCTGAACCGATGAAAGAAAATGCAAGAGAAATGATGCGGATGACAATTGAGATCAACAAATCAAACTTCTATTTCGATAAAAACATAAGACCTGAATACCTGAATACAGTGACCTGTAAAACCTGTCATCGCGGCGAACCTTTTCCTCCGGAAGATTAATCACTATTTACAGGATTTCAACCATTCTTTTATACCAGCTATAATCTGTGCTGCAACAGCTTTATGAAATTCCGGGTCAAGAATTAATTGTTCATCTTCTTTATTGCTCAGGAAAGCCACTTCTACCAGGCAATTTGGATATTCAGTAGGTCCGCTCAATGCAAAATTGAAGCTACCAATATTGCCAAATTCTTTTAACCCTAATTCCAGCAGGTCCTTTAAAATATACTGGGATAACGGCCGGAAACCTATATGCCGGTAATAAGTACTGGTTCCCTTTATACTATCCCTGGCTGAAGAATTTAGATGTATACTGATAAGAAAGTGAGGGTCCTCTTTTTGTAACGTCAATATCCTGTCCGGCATATTCAACGTAGTATCCTTATCTCTTGTCATAAACACATCTGCGTTTTCATCGAGCAACAATTTTTCCAGTTGCTTTGCAAAAAGCAGCGTATACTCTTTTTCCAGAATTTTTGTAGTTATACCCCTAGCCCCATTATTATCTCCCCCGTGTCCGGCATCAACTGCCACTTTGAGGTTTTTCAGATCTGGTTCTGCCGGTTGCCTTTTCACTCTTATCACCAGTCTCTTTTCCTGGTAATAAATGCTATATCCCCAGTGCTGTTTGTTCTTTAACTCTATAATTACCCTGAATACATCATCTTCCAATTGCTCGTGATAAACATTTTTAATTTCCTCTGCAGTCGAAAGTTGGGTTATCCAGTTTGTATTGCCGGTAGCTCCAAAGATGTCCACAACTATTTTTGAAGGATTGATCTGTTGCATGCTCCTGTAAGGTAATTTCTCATCGAGGGTCACGGTTACATAATCATACCTGTCATCACCAGACACTCTCCAGCTATTGGTCAGGTAATAGGGCAATAGTTTAATATCATTTTCTCTTTGAAAATTTTGTTTTGGTAAGTAGGCAAAATGGTCTTTTGAGAGTTGGACTTTGTAATTGACTATGGTACTGTCAACTACTTTAATAGTGACCCCGGTGTCCAGGTAAGTCATTTTTGCACCACCAAGACGGTCTATTCCCAGTCCATATTCAAGAAATGGTAAAATCCCGGTTGTTTTTCCGGCGATAAAATTGTTTTGTATGGTTTGTGCATTGGTTGAAAAAGCCCAGAAAACACAAACAAAACGGAGGAATCGTATCATACCAGAAAGATAGCATAAAAACACTCTTAACAGCTGTTCCGTATTAATACGGACCGCTATCACAGTTTTACTGAATTTTGGCACAAAGAGTTCTATGTAAGCACTATATGTATCTGTATCCCGTTAATATTGCAGACGGCACCGCAACCAGGCGGTTTACGTTTTGAACCTGTATCCTTAGAAAAAACCAATAGACTATGACCTGGAATTCCATAATGGGCTTCGTTTCCTCGTTTGCCCTTTTTGTACCGATTCTTCTAATATTGATCCTTCGCCTGGGGTTGTACAGGAGTTTTCCTTTTTTACTTGTTTATTACTGCTCCGTTCTTGTTTATAATTTTTTGACAGAAGGCTACATTAAGGCAAGTGATGATATTATTCAGGTTTGGGGGCTTACCAATAATCTCCTGGATACTCCGCTGATATTATTTTTTCTGATCTATTTCAGCACCTCAAAAAGCTTTACCCAAAAAATGAAGTTGCTGGCTTTTACATTTATTTTATTTGAAGCAATAGTGCTTACAACCATTGGATTTAATATCGATGCAATAACCATCATTATGGGGCCCGGTTTGCTCATTATTTGTGGATTATGCCTGTATTTCTTTATCCGGCAGGCAAAGCTGGCTGTTGAAAACCGCAAAGCAACCGGTAAGGCTGTCATTATCACTTCATTGCTTTTTGGGTATGGCTGCTATGGCATTATTTATCTCATGTATTATATTTTCAAAGCACATTTTCGTGCTGATGGCACCGTAAATCAGCAGTACGTTGCAGATACATTTCTCGTCTTCTTCATTGCCACCACTCTTTCATCAATCATCATGTGTATAGGGCTTGTCATTGAAAGAAAAAGAATTCAAAAACTACAGGAACTGAAAGTAACCCGTAAAGAACTCTCCGCAATATACACAGACACAAAAAGGGCTGCCCCTTTAAGAACAGCCATGCTTGACTTTGACAGAGATCAGTGGAATTAAAAACAGTACCTTCCTTCTGTTATCATTTTATCAGCAATCCTTCTTCTTGCTTCTTTACTATTGAAGGGTTCTGCCTTTGTAAATCGCTTCAGCCCCATTAATATCATTCTTTGCTCATCACCATCAGCGAAAGAGTTTACCGCATCCTTACCTGATTTATTCACTTTGTCTGCAGCATCATAAAGATAGGTTCTCATCATATCCAGGTAATCCTGGCAAGCGGCTTCCCCTTTCTGATCTGCCATCTTCATTACCCTAAGCAGTACACTTTCTGCATTAAATGTTTCTATCGCCATATCCGCTATATTCATCAAAACTTCCTGCTCATTCTCGATTTTCATCATTAGCTTTTGAACAGCCGCACCGGATGTCATCAGGATTGCTTTTTTAAGATTTGCAACCAGTTTTCTCTCTTTCGCAAACGGGGCATCATCTTCTGCACCAAAATCAGGAATGCTCATTAGTTCCTTTTGGACAGCCATTGCAGGTCCCATCAGATCCAAACGTCCTCCCATTGCTCTCTTTAATGTCATATCAAGGATCAGTAACCGGTTAATTTCATTGGTGCCTTCGTAGATACGATTGATACGGCTGTCACGATAAGCTCTTGAAATATTATATTCTGCACTAAATCCATTTCCACCATGCACCTGCACACCTTCATCCACTACATAATCGAGTACTTCGCTTCCATATACTTTTAATATAGCACATTCAATTGCATACTCTTCTGCACCTCCTAACAAAGCCTCACTGAAAGGTTTGCCTTCAGCCAGTAATTGGTGTTCTTTATCATCAATCCATTTGGCAGTCCGGTACAAGGCTGTCTCGGCAACAAAAACTTTAATGGCCATTTCAGCCAGTTTGTGCTTGATAGCCCCAAAATTTGAAATAGGTTGTTTGAATTGTTCTCTTGTTTTGGCATATTCCACGGTACCGCTTAAAGATTTTCTGGCACCTCCCAAAGCTGCTGCACATAATTTCAGCCGTCCTATATTGAGAATATTGAAAGCAATCTTGTGTCCTTTCCCAATCTCTCCAAGCAAGTTTTCCACCGGAACTTTACAATCCTGGAAATATAACTGAACTGTAGAAGAACCTTTAATGCCCATCTTATTCTCTTCAGGGCCCTGTGTAAAACCCTCCGTCCCTCTATCCACAATAAAACCGGTAAACTTGTCGCCGTCCACTTTTGCGAACACCGTGTACACCTGTGCAAAACCACCATTGGTGATCCAGCACTTCTGCCCGTTCAGTATATAATACTTACCATCATCACTCAGTTTTGCTGTTGTCTTTGCTCCTAAAGCGTCACTACCACTGTTTGGTTCTGTCAGGCCGTAAGCTCCGGCCCATTCGCCGGTAATTAGTTTGGGGATGTACTTTTCTTTTTGTGCATCCGTTCCAAAATATAAAATTGGCAGCGTACCAATTCCCGTATGTGCCGCAATTGCTACAGAAAAAGAATGGCCTGCGCCGAGATACTCATTGATGATAGTGGAAGTAATAAAATCTTTTCCTAATCCACCATATTGCTCCGGAAATGAAGTTGCTAATAATCCCTGTTCCCCGGCCTTTGTTACCAATGATTTCATCAGTCCCGGCTCAAGACTGTCAATACGGTCAAGGATAGGATAAATTTCAGCTTCCAGGAATTGATTACACATATCCCGGATCATAAACTGTTCTTCGTTGAAATTTTCAGGGGTAAAACTTTCAAAAGGCAACGATTCTTTTACCAGCCATTCTGCACCCTTCAGTACAGTTTTTGTTGCTGTTACAGTACTCATTGTTGTAAGGTTTAAAATTTAATATTTTAATTTCTAAAAAAAATGCCGGATTCTTATAACGATCCGTTATTACCAATTAATTATTTCAAATTATCATACACCACCTGCAATACCTCCTTGCATATATCCACCTTATCAGCAGGTACAGTTATTAAAGCTTCGTTCAGCGTCTCATCAGCCAGTGCCATTGTCTCTTCCTGTAATTTTTGTGCCTGCTTGGTCAGATATATTAAATTAATACGTCTGTCACTTTCAGATGCAACCCGTTTAACGAGATTCAACTTTTCGAGATTATCAACTAAACGGGTAATACTTGGCTTATCACGGAAAGTAGCGTTACACAATTCCTGCTGACTGATACCTTCCTGTTTCCACAAATGATACAGCACACTCCATTGTTCAATAGTAATATTCAACCCGGCTGCATTAAACTTCTTTTGCAACCTGCGGGCAATGGCGGTTGAAGCTTTACCAGTGATAAAACTGTAGAGTTCCCCTTTCTTAAATTGGTTGTTTGGCATATAGTTGTTTGTGCAACTATCCAAAATTAATATTATATTTGAAATAGCCAATTTAATTTTTCATAAAATTTAATCCCCATTCCTTTTTGGAACTAAAGCATCTTATATATAGAAATTCTACCATTGGGTACTATTGTTTCGGCTCAGGGCTGAAACAAGCGGTTTGCTTTCATGGATATGGTGAGGATGCTTCTATCTTTCATTTCCTATCCAACTATGCTGGAAATCAATATACTTTCTATTCAATAGACCTTCCTTTCCATGGCAGAACCGAATGGAATGAGGGGTTGAATTTTACCCGGCAGGACCTGGTACTGATTATTGAAAAGATAACTGAAAAAGCTGCAAAAGAGCTGACCCTTATTGGTTTTAGCCTGGGCGGGAGGATCAGCCTTAGCCTGTTTGAGGCCATCCCAGAGAAAATTGAAAAAATAGTATTACTGGCCCCAGATGGATTAAAAGTCAATTTTTGGTACTGGCTGGCCACTCAAACCTGGTTAGGGAACAGGCTCTTCGCTTTAACTATGAAAAAACCAGGCTGGTTCTTTGGTCTCCTGAAAATGATGAACAATGTAAAACTGGTCAATGCCAGCATATTTAAATTTGTTAACTACTATATCGGCGATGCTGAAGTGCGCCGGTTATTATACTCCCGCTGGACATCTTTAAGAAAAATTAAACCTGACCTGCCCGTCATTAAAAACTTAATCCGGGAAAATAAAACAACAGTACGGTTGATATATGGAAAACATGACCGGATTATCCTTTCATCCACAGGAGAACAATTCAAAAAAGGAATTGAAGAATATTGCACTCTCACTGTTATTCACTCCGGTCACCAGGTGTTGCATGAGAAACATATTAAAGAAATTCTACCGGCTCTGATGCAATAATTAGCTTTGTGATATTGGTATGATCATTTTATACACCACGATACTATTATTTCTTCTTTATAGCCTGCTTATCATTTATTACTGGCAAGCCTGGAAATCGATTCCGGATTATTCGATGTCATTCACTTTACAACAAACCAAAATAAGTATAATAATCGCAGCAAGAAATGAAGAAGAAAATATCGGCACTTTATTAGCAGCTCTTCAACGACAAACTTATCCGGCAGCATTCACGGAAATAATTGTAGTGGATGATCACTCCACTGATTCTACAGTAGCAATTGCCCGTCAGTTTCCCCGGATAAAAATCATACAGCTAAAAGAAGATAATCTCAATTCTTACAAGAAGAAAGCCATAGAAACCGGCGTAGCCTCCGCAACCGGGGACCTGATCGTAACTACAGACGCTGATTGTTTACCGTCACCTGACTGGTTAACAACAATAGCTGCATTCAGGCAAGAAAAACAATCTGTATTTATTGCTGCACCGGTTGTGTTTACTAATGACAACTCGTTACTGCAAATTTTTCAATCCATAGATTTTTTAGTATTACAGGGTATTACGGGTGCCTCTGTTTTTAAAAATAGCCACTCCATGTGCAATGGAGCAAATCTTGCCTATGAGAAAACAGCTTTTGATAAAGTAAATGGCTTTACAGGTATTGATAATATTGCATCCGGCGATGATATGCTGCTGATGCATAAAATCTGGAAGCATTACCCGGACAGGGTTCATTATCTCAAATCAAAAGCAGCTATTGTCACCACCCAACCCATGAAAACATGGAAAACTTTTTTTAACCAGCGCATCCGTTGGGCCAGTAAAGCAAAGAATTACGATGACAAAAGGATCATTGCTGTATTGTTAGTGGTTTTTCTTTTCAATCTTTCTTTCCTGGTATTGGCAGTTGTTGGTTTCTCGTGTTATCAATATTGGCTTTACCTCGCCGGATTGTGGATTTTAAAAACAATAATAGAGCTGCCATTTGTGAGAAGCGTTGCTTCATTTTTTAACAAACGGGCATTACTCAACTATTTCTTTTTCTTTCAACCACTTCATATACTATATACCATTGTTTCCGGTCTATTCGGGCAGATAGGAAAGTATGAATGGAAAGGAAGAAGGGTAAACTGATATCAATAGAATAAAAAGGCATACCGCCGGGAATATTCTCCTTTACGCCTTTTCTCTTTCAACCTCTTAGCTTAACTTCCCGGCATGAGTCAATCCCAATCATTCCAGGCCGCAGCATGGCGAAGGCTGAAGAAGAACAAAGGCGCAGTCTTTGGGTTGATTGTGATTATACTGGCCGTACTGGTTGCTGTCTTCGCATATTTCATCGCCCCGGACCCATCACCGTATGCAAACCGCATCATTCTTGAAATTGGCGGAGAGAAACCAGGTTACAAACAGCCTTTTATTAAAATAAAAAAAGATAAAGATGTTGTCACTACTAGCTTCGTTACACAATTAGTTTCTGGAAAAGAAGATGTTTATTACTATGTTCCGATTGTGAATTATGAACAAAAAGAGGACAGTATTATCGTGCAGAAATATATTGATGAAGGCGTTAATGAAAGATTAGCCTATCACAATTCCCAAACAGCTGCCTCTCCTGTTGTCACAAATAAATTTCTGGCCGGTACTGATAAATACGGTAGAGATATTCTGAGCCGTATTATCGTTGGTACAAGGGTAAGTCTGAGTGTAGGACTAATCACTGTTATCATTTCACTGAGCATCGGTTTGATTCTCGGTTCACTGGCCGGTTTTTACCGGGGTAAAATGGATGATGTGATCATGTGGTTCATCAATGTTATCTGGAGTATACCCACACTGTTATTGGTATTTGCCATTACTTTAGCATTGGGAAAAGGTTTCTGGCAGGTATTTATTGCGGTTGGATTAACGATGTGGGTAAACGTGGCAAGATTAGTAAGAGGACAGGTACTTGGCGTAAGAGAACTGGAATACGTTGAGGCAACAAGAGCTCTTGGCTTTTCCAACTTCAGAACAATAGTACGGCATATATGGCCCAACATCATGGGGCCAGTAATGGTAATAGCAGCCTCCAACTTTGCCTCCGCCATTGTTATTGAAGCAGGATTAAGTTTCCTGGGTGTAGGTGTGCAACCTCCTATGCCCAGCTGGGGATTGATGATAAAAGAGAACTACAATTTCATCATCACACAGAATCCAATGCTGGCCTTAGCACCGGGTTTTGCCATTATGTTGCTGGTGCTGGCCTTCAATCTATTGGGAAATGGATTAAGAGATGCACTGAACGTCCGTGGAAGGATCTGACCTTTCATCGGTTTGCACTATAGATGTACCTGATCCTGCATTTATATCTATAATAATTAATAGAGAAAGACATAAAAAGAAAAGGCTACCAATTTTATCCGTCTCGATCAGATCGCTTAAGAAATTCACAACAATAAGCATGGTAAGTATTATGCCGATAGTAATTGCAGTTGTCCTGTAAAATATATCCTGTACCCGGTGATATAATTTTTGGGCATAATACAGCATACCACCCAAAAGAATAATAAAGAGAAGCAATCCCGGAACTCCCTGTTCAATGACTGTCAGTAAAAAGTAATTGTGAACGGTAGAATGTTCCTTGTTATTGCTGACCCATGTTTTAAAAGCCGGAACTGCATAGGGCTTATAATTATCATAAAAGGTATTCGGACCATAGCCGGTCAGCCAACTATCTTTTATCATCCTGACACCGGCGATCCAGCGATAAAACCTTTCGGCAGTTGAAACATCTCTGAGTTTATAAGTAGCTATAAGGTGTTCCTTAAATTCTTTATGAAAGATTGTTGTCTGGTAATCATGAGCATAGTGCAGGTAGCGGTCATTACTTTTTAACCAAAACACTGCAGCTATAGTTACAATAATGAATGATATATAGGCGACCACCAATAACTTTTTCTTTATGAGCCAGTACGAAAGAATACCAATCATGAGTGCCAGCCAGGCACCCCGGGCATATGAAAAAAATAAAGCAACCAACGCAATAACAATAACAACTCCAAGCACCCACTTTAAGTTTCCCCGCTCTGCCAACTTCCGGCACGCAAATAATACCGGCACCATACATACCAGCATGGCAGAATAATTAACATGATTACGAAAAAAAGGAGCAACAGCGTCATTTATAGTTGCAAAACTTAATCCGCTATTGGCATGCCTTATAAGAGCAGTCGCTGCAATGAATAACATTGAACCAGCAACCAACTGTGCTGCAATTTTTATTGATTTTTTAGTACTGAAAACCAGCAGGGGCGCCAGCACAAAAGCACTGATATACCAGGTTTTCGCCAGAAGAAATTTTGTTGAAACAAGCAAATTCGTAGAGAATAATACTGCTATCATCTGCCACACAAATGCTGCATACAATAACAATAGCAATGGATGACAGCGCATTTTCTTCGAAACAACTCCTGGCGAAAATAGCCAGTATGCAAGGAATAAACAGGAAGTTAGCAACATTAAGAACTCATCGGGTATATCTGTGCCGAGTGTTGAAGAAAAATTATACTCAAAAGAAAGCGGTAACGTCAATAATAACAGAAAGAAAATAGTGTTCCGGTTCTCCCATCCGGCATAAAAAAGTATAGTGGCAAAAGGAATAACAATAAATAAATATTGATCCAAAAATGCTGATACAGCAATGGCAAGTACAAAGAACCCTGCAAAAAAGGCAAACAAAGCCTTGCTTTTTTTAGCAACAGTATTCACTGGCGGGTATTTTTTCTTCGCTCCAGAATCAGGGCCAGAAATAACCCGAATAAAAAGCTTAGCACTGCTGTAGCAATTAGGATCTGCATTCGTTTAGGCCTGTCAGGCCAGTCTGATCCTTTTGCTCTTTCCACGGGTATGATCACCGGCGGTTTGCTATCAACCATCAGCTGGAATTCCCCAATCAGTTTCTCGTATTCCATTAACTTATTCTGCAGTACCATTTTGTTCTCCGGTATAGTACCTGAAATACTATCCAGCTGTTGCTGTATTTTTTCTTTCCCGGACAATAACCCCCTGAGCGTCGCTTCATTACCCGCACTTTGAAGGTGCTGGTGAATTGAATGCAATTGATCCATGATAGCATTAGCTAATTGAGGGGAAAGATTTTTATCCGTATCCCATACTTTCACTTTCAGCTCCCCATATTCACTCTTCATAACTTTGGTATTCTTCTTAAGTATTGAAGCGGCTTTATTAATAGCTGCATCCCCTTTTTCATTCATCTTATAATGGTCATAAAGGTTATACTGCTGTGCAACCGTCAAATAAACGGTATCGAGATTACCTGTACCAACAATCAAATCCAGATCGTCAGGAGTACCTAGTGTGGAATAAAGTTGCTGAACATTTTCATTAAATATTTTCGATCTGTCCGATGAGTAAGAGCTGGCCGGAACAGCAGTAACAACAGATACATATTGAAGTGGCTTTGAAAATACAATAATACTCACTGCAAGTAATGACACAATCACTACAGCAAGTATTTGCTTCCACCATTTTTTTATCAGTTCGGTAATATCAGGCATTGAAAGTTATTTTTTTAATTATTAGTTGTTTGTTTTAAGAATGTCTTCCATTTATGAATGTCTGACAGTTTTAAAATGATGGAAGCAGTAATACTGATTACAAATAATCCAGCCAATAGCCACCACTTATTTAAAATATATTTATTCCCGGAATAAAGGAACCCGAACATCAGCACACCCATAAAAATATACATTAACAGGGACCGGTAGTGAATATTAATACCTAGTTTTTGCCGGGTATATAACATAGTGCCAATGCCACAAAATCCCTGGCTTACCAATGCAGCAAAACAGCTTCCCCTGGCACCAAGGTCTGGTATGAGCAGAAGATTTAAAAGAACATTCGTAACAACCGATGCCAGTACTATATAGCAAAAGGGAACTATATGACCTGTAGCGGTCAATACAGTTCCATAAACCTGAACTAACGAATAAGCAATTAATACTGGCAGGCACCATTGCAAGACTTCAATTGCTTCAGCATCCTGGTCATGATACAAAATTTCCTGTAGCCAGGGAGAAAGTATAGTTGCTATAACTGCTATCATTAAGGAAAATACCAGGAGCAGGTGGCGGCTGTTCAGTATAGCTTCACTCATGTCCTTTTTAAGGCTATATTGCCTGGCGATAAATGGCAACAGAAATGAAGCTGTTAAATACCCAGGCATATTTGCCGCATCCAATAAACGGTAAGCCCCCGCATAAATACCTGTTTCATACGCACCATTGCCGTGCAGTCTTTCCAGTAAAAATCCATCAAGCCGGTAATGAGCAGACATAAGTAAGACAATTAGTCCGAAAGGAAGAGCTGATTTGAAGATCCGTTTATTGAAAAGTGGAGATGACGGTAATGAAAATATAAATCCCTTTCTCAACAAAACAACTATTGAAATCAGCAATACAATGGCAGAGCAACCGATCTGGATAAGCAGAAACAGGTTTATGTCAATTGTTCCCGTTACAGACGGAAATAAAAGGAAACTACCACAAACTATTATCATCAGGATCTTATCTAGTACAGACAACCATGCATCTGTTCTGAACCATTGTTGTGCAGTTATAATACTTCTGAAAAATAGAAAAAGTGATGTCAGTACCTGTATGACCACTACACTCCAGAAAATATCCCATTGCCCGATACCTGATATAAAAGCGGCAAAAAAGACCACCACTACGTATAATATAACCAGCAGTAGCTTGATGGCCACAAAACTTCCGGCAATATTGCTATGACTTTCTTTAGCCGCGGCTAATTCCAGGTTAATAAAAGCCGAAAGGCCCCAATCAAGCAGAAAATTAAAAACAATAGAAAATCCGAGTAATGAAAAATATAATCCATAAACTTCTGTACCTGTAATATTCTGTACGGACCTGTCGATACCAAAAATCCATACAGGTTTGATGATTATATTAAGAATAATCAGCAGCCCAAGTGAGGAATAAAATCGGGGTGTTTCTTTCATTAACATGATATTCATGATCCTCCTTAAGTAGGAACATGCAGGTTACATCACTTTTACATTCCGGCTGAAACTTTCCTCCAGCGAAATAAATGTTTCTGTTCGTTCAATACCTTTTATCTTTTGTAACTGGTCGTGCAAAACATACCTCAATTGAGTAATATCCTTACATACTATCTCTGCAAACATGCTATAGTTACCTGTTGTATAATTTAACCGAACAATTTCCGGGATCTTTTGCAGGTCTTTGGCGACAGTATCATACAGTGAACTTTCCTTCAGGTATATCCCGATAAATGCAATGACATCATAGCCCAGTTGCTTAAGGTCTGCTTTCAGCCTTGTACCTTTAACCACCCCGGCTTCCTGAAGTTTTTTGATACGAACATGAATGGTACCACCCGATACAAATAATTTTTTACCCAGATCAGCGTAAGAGATTTCCGCATTCTCCATCATATGATGTATGATCTGCAGGTCCAGTTTGTCGAGATTTAATTTTGAAGCCATTTTATATACCAATTTTTGAATTTATCAATCAATCAGGCAAATATTTAAATATTTTCTATACTTTCAAAATATTTATTAGATAATTTGGAATGAATTGGGTTACTGACCTATATTTGTTCCATCAAGCTCTTATAATAATACTGTGGGGTGATGAAATTGCGAAAGCATGGCAGACATGCCCTCTTGTCTCGGGGGTGGGGAAAACAGGATAAATATAGCATAGAGCCGTTTTGGTAGCAATACCGGAACGACCAGGG
>Ga0073904_10001432_pt1 | contig 17876 bp, 17 predicted proteins | sample KloWWTrecipitate_FD_66668 | JGI IMG/M metagenome (GOLD analysis project Ga0073904, IMG submission 66668) | Active sludge microbial communities from Klosterneuburg, Austria, studying microevolution and ecology of nitrifiers - Klosterneuburg... | ecosystem: Engineered > WWTP > Aerobic digester >... | reverse complement strand
GGGTCGCCGCCTTCAGCCGGTAGTTCGGAATGAACGGGTCGTAGTGATGCGCCCGGTGCAGCATGATTCCGTGCAGCAGCTTCTCGAGACGGAACGGGAAATGGATGTCACGGGTGAGGTCGTCGACCTTGCGCAGGCGCATCCACTCGGCGCGCTTGTCGAACCACACTGTGTCGGGGCCGGTGTGGTGCATGAAGATCACCGTGCCCATGATGTAGTTCCACAGGAGAAACGGCAGCACGCCACCGAACAGCGCGATCAGCCACCACGCCTGTCCGGTCACGAAGGCGATGACGATCAGGAACGCGAGATAAGCGACCCCGAACGCCGCCGCGAGCACCGAATCGACGATGAACACCTTGCGTTTCGAGCCGATGTGCCTGCGCGAGGGGAACACGAGCTTGTTCCACCACAACTCGACGAGATAGTAGAGCCCGAAGCCCCAGATCGAGCGGTAGATGCGCTCCATGCGCTGGCGCCACTTCGGCAGCGCCGCAAATTCCTGCGGGCTGAACGGCACCCACACCTGGTCGCGGCCCTTCAGGTTCGCGAAGCCGTGGTGTGCGACATTGTGACCGACGTGCCAGAGGCTGAAAGTGGTGAGGGTCGGCAGGAACACGAGCCGACCGACGAAGGCATTCACCTTGTCGCTTTTGAAGAGGCTGCCGTGGCAGGCGTCGTGGCCGAGCACGAAGAGGCGCGCGAGGACCACGGCAAGCGCGAGTGCGCAAGCAATCTTGCCCCACAGCGGCGCGAGGATGACGCCCACAATGCACGCTGCGAACAGGACGAGATCGATCGAGACCTGGACCGTGGATCGCACGGCGCTCGGTGTGCGCTCGGGGACGGTGATGCCAGCCACGTATCGGTTACTCCGCGGGAGGGGCGCAAAGGCGGGCGATCATAGCACTCGCGCGCGCATGGCCGACGGGCGGCGCGCATAGCGCGGCTTCGGGGCTTCCCCGTAGGCAGCGATCGCTTCTGCGACGCTCAGGCGGAACGGGTCACGTACCGTGACGCCACCATAGCGGGCGCCGTCCTGCAGGTCTTCGGAGAGAAGGAGCAGGCAGTGCTGCGCCTGCGCAGCGGCGACGATCAGGCTGTCCCACCAGCTGAGCCGATAGCGCTGCTCGAGCTGATGGGCACGCCCGATGGTCTCGATATCGATCGCTTGCGGCTCCCACGCGAACAGCGCCTCGACATCGGCCCAGGCTTCGTCTGGAGTCAATGGAAATGCGAGCTTGCGGGTCGTTACATTGTAGAACTCGGAGAGGACCTGCGTACTGATGCGCCCGACCCCCTCGCTCCACAGGCGATCGAGCCAGTCCTGCGCGCGGGACTGCTTTACGGCGTCTGCCGGATCCCGCGAGTAAACGAGTACGTTAGCGTCGACGAAGCACAGGTCGGTCATAGATCTCTTCCCGCGCCGGATACCGATCGCCGGGTCTGGAGAGCGGCCTCAGGGGGCGCGAGAGGAACTGCCGCATCGCAGCTTGATAGGCCGCTCCCGAGCGCCGCTTCTCGGCGAGGAGATCGGCGACGAGCCTCGAAACGCTCGTGTCGCGCTCGGCGGCGAGTCTGCGGGCCCATGCGGCCGTGTCGTCGTCGAGGCTGATGGTGATATTCCGCATTGGCCGACTCTATCACGGGAACCGTGATTGAGCAGCGCCCCGACATGGTGCGGTTGCGGCACGGCTGCACTACAATGGTGCGCAAATCAAGGCCTATCGAACCTAACCTGCTGATTCCAAAGAGCCAGGCCGCTGGCACGCCGCGTGCACTCCAACCGTGCTTCCACACTCTTTCTGGCCCGGAGACATTCATGACCCCGACTGACGTTCTGAAGCTCATCAAGGAAAAGGAAGTCCGGTACGCCGACCTTCGCTTTACCGACACGCGCGGCAAGGAGCAGCACGTGACGATCCCGGCGAAACTCGTCGATGAGGACCTGTTCCGCGACGGCAAGATGTTCGACGGTTCGTCAATCGCCGGCTGGAAGGGCATCAACGAGTCCGACATGATCCTCATGCCGGAGCCGAACACCGCGATCCTCGATCCGTTCATCGAGGAAGCCACGATCAACATCCGCTGCGACGTGATCGAACCCGCCACCATGCAGGGTTACGAGCGCGATCCGCGCTCGCTCGGCAAACGCGCGGAGGCGTATCTCAAGTCGACGGGGATCGCCGACAAGGCGCTCTTCGGTCCGGAAAACGAGTTCTTCATCTTCGACAGCATCCGCTGGAGCAATGAAATGCGCGGCTGCTCGTACGAGATCGATTCCGTGCAGGGCGCGTGGAATACGAACACGGCCTATCCGGAAGGCAACAAGGGTCATCGTCCCGGCGTGAAGGGCGGCTACTTTCCCGTGCCACCGGTCGATGCGTTCCAGGACATCCGGAACGCGATGTGCAACGCGCTCGAAGAACTCGGACAGATCGTCGAAGTGCACCACCATGAGGTCGCGACCGGCGGCCAGTGCGAGATCGGCGTGGGTGCGGGCACGCTCGTGCAGAAGGCCGACGCTGTGCAGATCCTCAAGTACGCGGTGCTGAACGTCGCGCATGCCTACGGCAAGACCGCAACCTTCATGCCGAAGCCGATCGTCGGTGACAACGGCTCGGGCATGCACGTGCACCAGTCGCTGTCGAAGGACGGCAAGGCGCTTTTCGCCGGCGACAAGTACGGCGGCCTCTCGGACCTCGCGCTCTACTACATCGGCGGCATCATCAAGCACGCCAAGGCGATCAATGCGTTCACGAACGCAGGTACCAACAGCTACAAGCGCCTCGTGCCGGGCTTCGAGGCGCCAGTCATGCTCGCGTACTCCGCGCGCAACCGCTCCGCGTCGATCCGCATTCCCTGGGTGTCGAACCCGAAGGCGCGCCGCATCGAGGTACGCTTCCCGGACTCTCTGGCGAACCCCTACTTCGCGTTCGCCGCGATGATGATGGCGGGTCTCGACGGTATCCAGAACAAGATTCACCCCGGTGATCCGGCCGACAAGGATCTGTACGACCTCGAGCCGGAGGAGGCGAAGGGCATTCCGACCGTGTGCCACTCGCTCGACATGGCGCTCGAGCATCTCGACAGGGATCGCGAGTTCCTGACGCGCGGTGGCGTGTTCACGAACGACGTGATCGACGCCTACATGGCGCTGAAGGAACAGGAAGTCACGCGCTTTCGCATGTCGACGCACCCCATTGAACTCGACATGTACTACAGCTGCTGATGGCAGGGCGGCGCAACGGCCCGGTTTGGTCTTCGAGGCCCGGCCGGGATATGCTCGAGCCGTATGCGCCGCCTGTCATTTACCTTATTGCTGGCCATGTCCGGCGCGGCGCTTGCCGGCACGATGTACAAGTGGGTGGACCCGGGCGGCACCATCCATTATTCAAGTCAGCCGATGCCCGGCGCGACGGAAGTGCACATCGATTCCGCGCCGCCGGTGAGTGCGTCCGTGACCAACGCGGCGCGCGCCGTCGCGAGCGCGCCGCCCACGGGCGAATCCACGGGGCCATTCAAGTATACGAGTTGCGCGGTGACGAAGCCGTTGAGCGATCAGTCGCTGCCGAACGCGTTTTCGGTTTCGGTGGCGTGGCGGATCGAACCCGCGCTGCGCCCAGGCGATCGCGTCACCGTCGCACTCGATGGCCAGCTCATCCAGGGTGTTTCGCCCACCGCGACCAGCTACACGATCACGCCGATCGATCGCGGCGCGCACACGCTGATGGTCAGCATTCTCGATGCCGACGGTCGCGGCGTGTGCCAGTCGGCCGGCGTCAACTTCTACGTGCAACAGCCGTCACTGCTTGCGCCCAATCGCCGGCCGGCACCGCCGCCGCGCCCGCGGCCCACCACGCCACCGCGGAATTGAACACCGCGCGAGGCTGCGATGCGCGCTGAGCATGCATCGCCCTCGCCGCTCTCGCACTTCGATTCGGCGGATCTGCTCGATGCGCTCGCGACCGGCATCGTCGTGCTCGATCGCCAGCTTTGCGTCGTCTATGCCAACGTCGCGGCGCAGGACCTGCTCGGCGCGGGCTTCGCGCGCGCGCGCGGCCGGCCTTTCGTCGACCTGCTCGCGGATTCGAACGGGCTCGACGCCGTTCTGCGCCGCGCGCTCGAGCGCAGCGAGGCGTTTGCGGATCGCGAGCTTGTCTTCAGACCGACCGGCTCTGCGCGCGAGCCGCGCGTCGTCGATCTCACCGTGACGCCGCTTGAAGGCACGGTCACCGGGTCGCACCTGCTGCTCGAGCTCGCGGATGCCACCCAACGCCAGCGCATCTCGCGCGAAGCGGACCTGCTGGCGCGCCTCGACGGCAGCCGTCTCATGATCCGCCAGCTTGCCCACGAGATCAGAAATCCGCTCGGTGGCCTGCGCGGCGCAGCCCAGCTGCTCGAACGCGAGCTCGCAGACGCGGCGCAGCGCGAATACACCGGCGTGATCATCCGGGAGGCGGATCGACTCACCGCGCTCGTCGATTCCATGAGCGGCTCGGCGCGGCCGCCCCAGAAGGCGCGTACCAACGTCCATGAATTGTGCGAGCACGTGTACATGCTGCTGCGCAGTGAGGCGCGCTCCGCCGTGCTGCTCGAACGCGACTACGATCCGAGCCTTCCGGACGCCGATCTCGACCGCAATCAGGTGATCCAGGCGCTGCTCAATCTCGCGCGAAACGCGATGCAGGCGATCGGTGAGCGTGGCCGCGTCGTCCTGCGTTCGCGTGCACTTCCCGGCGTGACGATCGGTTCGGTGCGGCACCGCCTCGTCGTTGCGCTGCAGGTGGAGGACAACGGCCCCGGAGTGCCCGACGAGCTGCGCGGCAGCCTCTTCCTGCCGCTGGTGACCGGTCGCGCCAATGGCACGGGCCTCGGGCTCGCCGTGGCACAGGAGATCGCGACCCGTCATGGCGGCATCGTCGAGTTCGAAAGCGCGCCGGGCCGCACCGTCTTCACGATGCTCCTGCCAATCGTGGAGCCGGCATGAACGCGCCGCCCTTGCGCGTATGGCTCGTTGACGACGACGCCTCGATCCGCTGGGTGCTCGAGCGTGCACTGCGCGGCGGCGGCATGGAGCCCCGCGCATTCGAGTCCGCCGACAGCGCGTTCGAGGCGCTGCGGACAGATACACCCGATGTGCTGATCACCGACATCCGCATGCCGGGCGCGAGCGGCCTCGATCTGCTGCGACGCATTCGCGAAGGCTGGCCCGCGCTGCCGGTGATCGTGATGACGGCGCATTCGGATCTCGGCAGCGCGGTTTCGGCGTACGAAAGTGGCGCCTTCGAGTACCTGCCGAAGCCGTTCGACGTCGACCACGCGGTCGAGCTCGTCCGGCGGGCTGCGCTGGCCCGAGCGCGCGCCGATGCCGGCGGCGCGAGCGTGCCGCGGATTCCCGAACTGCTCGGCCGCGCCCCCGCCATGCAACAGGTGTTTCGCGCGATCGGGCGCCTGTCGCGTTCCAGCGTGAGCGTGCTGATCACCGGCGAGTCGGGCACGGGCAAGGAGCTCGTGGCGCGCGCCCTGCACGAGCACAGCCCGCGCGCGGCCAATCCTTTCATCGCGCTCAACACGTCCGCGATTCCCTCCGAGTTGCTCGAGTCCGAGCTGTTCGGCCACGAAAAGGGCGCATTCACCGGCGCCGACGCATTGCGTCGCGGCCGCTTCGAGCAGGCCAACGGCGGCACGCTCTTTCTCGACGAGATCGGCGACATGTCGACCCCGCTGCAGACGCGCCTGCTGCGCGTGCTCGCCGAGGGCGAGTTCTATCGCGTCGGCGGTCAACTGCCGGTGCGCGTCGACGTGCGCGTGATCGCCGCGACCCACCAGGACCTCGACGCGCGGGTGCGCACCGGGCAGTTCCGCGAAGATCTCTACCATCGCCTCAACGTGATCCGCATCGAGTTGCCGCCGTTGCGGTCGCGACGCGAAGACGTGCCGGACCTCCTCGCGCACTATCTGCGCGTGGCCGCGCAGGAGCTTGGCGGCGATCCGAAGGCGCTCTCGGCCGACGCGGCAGAGCGTCTCGTCGCCTGGGACTGGCCCGGCAACGTGCGCGAGCTCGTCAATCTCTGTCGGCGACTCACCGTGCTTGCGCCGGGTACGGAAATCCATGCGGACGACCTGCCGGCCGCGATGAGCGGCGTGGGAGGCATGCCCGCGGGCATCGACTGGACCGCAGCGCTCACCCAGTGGGCCGGGGAGCGGCCCGATGATGCCGGCCCCTGGCTCTCGACGGCATTGCCCGATTTCGAGCGGGCGCTCATCCGCGTCGCCTTGCGCAAGTCGCGGGGCCATCGCCAGGAGGCCGCAAGGATGCTCGGCTGGGGCCGCAATACCCTCACGCGCAAGCTCAAGGAGCTGGGGTTGGGAGACGACGCGGGCTGAGAATCGGCGTGTCTCTATAATGCGGGTGCATGGAACACCTGCTTGCAACGCTCGAACACATCGTCCTCGGCAATTCGCTGCGCGCGTGGGGCCTCGCCGCGCTCGCCTTCACCTTCACCTTTGTCATCGTGCCAGTCTTGCGCAGTCTCGCGGCACGGCGCCAGCGCGCCCGCGCCGAGAAGTACGCGCGGCTTGGCAAACCGGTACCCGCGGGTATGGACCTCGCCGCCCGGCTTGCCGCAGGTACTTCGCGCTTCTTCCTCCTGACGCTCGCGCTGTGGTTCGCGACGCGCATTCTGGTTCTGCCACCGAGGCTCGATCACGCCTTCACCTTCGTGATCGTCGTCACCTTCTGGCTGCAGATGGCGATGTGGGGCGTGCAGGCGGCGCGCTTCAGTCTCGACCGACAGCTGCACAGGGGTGGGCCGGAGGACGCCGCGCGCGCGGGCTCCTTTGAGGTGCTGCTGTTCGTTGCGCGCATCGCGATCTACTCGTTCGCGCTGCTGCTCGCGCTCGACAACCTCGGCGTGCAGATCAAGCCGTTGCTCGCCGGTCTCGGTATCGGCGGCATCGCGATCGCGCTTGCGGTGCAGACCGTGCTCGGGGACCTGTTTGCGTCGCTGTCGATCGCACTCGACAAGCCGTTCGAGGTTGGCGATGCGCTCACGATCGACGACGCGACCGGCACCGTCGAGCGCATCGGCATCAAGAGCACACGGCTGCGCAGCGTCAATGGCGAGGAGATCATCATCTCGAACGCCGACCTGCTGAAGGCGCGTGTGCGCAATTACAAGCGCATGCGCGAGCGGCGCTACGTGTTCAGCGTCGGGGTCACCTATGAGACGCCACGCGAGCACCTCGTCGCAGTCCCCTCGATCATCGAGGCGATCGTGCGCGCGCAGCCGAAAACCCGTTTCGACCGCTGCCACCTGCTGCGTCTCGGTGACTGGTCGCTGCAGTTCGAGGCCGTGTACTTCGTGACCGACTCCGATTACCTGCTGTTCGCCAATACGCAGCACGCGATCAACCTCGCATTGCTCGAGGCGTTCGCGCAGCGCGGCATCGGGCTTGCGTACCCGACCCAGCGGCAGTTCGTCGAAGGACAGGGCGCCGTCAGTGGCCCGTCATGAAGCGCGTCCACATGCGCAGGCGCTCGCGCAGGTAGGCGTCGTGTTTCATCGGATCGGGGAACAGGCGCGCCATGACGGCAGGGGGCGGGAAGATGTCCGGGTCGTCGCGTACGGCGAGCGGCAGCAGGGCGCGGCCCGGTACGTTTGCGGTTGCAAAGCCGGTCGCCCTGGTGATCGATGCTGCGACCTGCGGCTCGAGCATGTAGTTGATGAACCGCAGTGCGTTATCCGCGTGTGGGGCATCGGCAGGAACCGCCATCATGTCGAACCAGAGCTGCGCGCCCTCGCGAGGCACTGAATAGACGAGGGTGTACGGGCTGCCGGCCTGCCTGGCCCGCAGGCGGGCCTGGATCGCGTTGCCATTGTCGCTGAACGCGAGGCACACGCCACCGCCTGCAAGGTCGGCGAACTGCCGTGCGTTCGACAGATAGCGCAGGAACGGCCGCACTGCGTGCAGCGCCCGTTCGGCGAGCGCGAGATCGGCGGGGTCTTCGCTGTTCGGGTCGCGGCCGAGCCATGCAAGCACGTGCGGCACGACCGCGATCGGCGTGTCGTAAAAGACGACGCCACAGTCAGCGAAGCGCGCCACGACGTCGGGATCGAAGAGCATGGCCCAGCTGTCCACCGGCGCATCGGGCATGCGCGCGAGGATCATCTCCCGGTTGTAGGCGAAGCCGTTGGTGCCCCAGAGATAAGGGACGCCGTACGCATTGCCCGGATCCTCACGCTGCACGGCAGCCATGACCGCCGGATCGAGATTGCGCAGGTTCGGCAGCTGTGACTTGTCGAGCTTGCGCAGCGCGCCGGCCAGGCCCAGGCGTTCGACGTACGCGGCCCCTGGTACCACGACGTCGTAGTCCGAATGGCCCGCGAGCAATCTGGTTTCGAGGACCTGATTCGTGTCGAGCAGGCTGTAGTTGACCTTGATGCCGGTCTGCGCTTCGAAGTTCGCGAGCGTGTCGGCAGCGACGTAACCGGGCCAGCTGTACACGTTGACAACCTGCTGCGCGCCGTCACGCTGGCAGGCCGTGAGCAGCACGAGCGGCGCGGCGCAGAGCAGGGCTCGTGCGGCGCCGCGCACCACTTCACCCCGAAACCGGTGCGTCCAGCACCTCGCGACCTGTGCGCAACGAGCCGACGAGATCCCGCACCGAGGCGAGACCCTGTGCGCGCAGGTAGTCCGCGATGCCGGCATTCACCTTCTTGCACACCATCGGGTCGTAGAAGAGCGCGGTGCCGATACCGACCGCGGTGGCTCCTGCGATCAGGAACTCGATGGCGTCCCGCGCATTCACGATGCCGCCCTGCCCGATGATCGGAATGCGGTGCGGGCCGGCAACTTCGTGGACCTGGTGCACCTTGAGCAGCGCGATCGGCTTGATGGCGGGCCCCGACAGTCCGCCTTGCACGTTGCCCAGGAACGGGCGGCGGGTCGTCACGTCGATACCCATGCCCATCACGGTGTTGATCACCGCCAGCGCATCCGTTCCCGCCTCGATGCAGCGGCGCGCGTTCTCCCGGATGTCGGTCTGGTTCGGCGAGAGCTTGGTGATGAGCGGCTTTTTCGACACGGCACGACAGGCGGCCACCACGCGCGCCGACATTTCCGGGGAGTTGCCGAACACGACGCCGCCCTCCTTCACGTTCGGGCAGGAGATGTTGATCTCGATCGCATCAATGGGAGAGTCATCGAACCGCCGCGTCACCTCCACATATTCTTCGACCGTGGAGCCCGAAACGTTCGCGATGAAGCGGGTCTCGGCAAAATCGAGACCGGGCAGGATGCTCGTGACAACATGTTCGACGCCCGGGTTCTGCAGTCCGATCGCGTTCAACATGCCCATCGGCGTTTCGTAGACGCGGTGCGGCGGATTGCCGAGCCGCGCCTTGCCGGTGGTCCCCTTCAGCACGAGCGCGCCCGCGTCGCGGTTCGTGAAGCCCTCGATGCGCGTGTACTCCTCGCCGAAGCCGACGCAGCCGGAGAGGAGGACGATGGGCGAGGAGAAGCGAAGCCCGCAGAAGTCGAGGGCAAGGGGTGACGTGGACGGCATCGGGCCATTATAGGGCCTGGGGCGGAGGGCTCAGGGCGAACGGCCAGAGCGCGCTACCGCGCGTCGAACACAGCCAACGTTTCTTGCCCTAAGCTCTGGGCGCTCCGCCCTCCGCCCCGAGCCCTTCGCAATGTTCCACGTGGTGTTGCACCAACCCGAAATCCCGCCCAACACGGGCAATATCATTCGCCTGTGCGCGAACACCGGGTCGGCGCTGCATCTGGTACGGCCGCTCGGCTTTACGCTGGACAAGCGCTCGCTGCGTCGCGCCGGACTCGATTACAGCGATCTCGCGACGGTGACCGTGCACCCGGACCTCGATGCCTGCCGCGCGCAGCTCGAGGGGGCGCGCTGGTTCGTGATCGAGACGGGTGGCGTGACGGCGCACAGCGACGCCGCGTTCGTGCCGGGCGATGCCTTTCTCTTCGGCTCGGAGCGCGCCGGGCTGCCGGGCGCCGTAGTGGCCGCGATACCGGCCGCGCGGCATCTGTCGCTGCCCATGCGTGCCGGCAATCGCAGCCTCAATCTGTCGAACGCTGTTGCGGTCGTCGTATATGAAGCGTGGAGGCAGTGTGGCTACCGGTAACGTGAAACCGAATGGCGTATGGATCGTGCTTGCGCTCGTGATCGGCATGGGGCTCGGGGTCGCCATCGCGGCGAGTGGTGCAGCGCGGCTCGCGGCTCTCGTCACCGCGATCGAGCCCGTCGGCACGCTGTGGCTGAATGCGCTGCGCATGACGGTGATCCCGCTCGTCGTCGCGCTCCTCATCACCGGCATCGCGTCGGCGGCGGAAACGGCAGCGACGGGGCGCCTCGCCGGTCGCGCAATCCTGCTGTTTCTCGTCGGCTACGTGGCATCCGTGACAATCGGGGCCCTCTTCATGCAGGGGACGCTCGCGCTCTGGCCTTTGGGCGACTCGGCGCGCATTGCGCTGCGTGCGGGCGCCAGCGCGGATGCATCGGTGGTGCCTGCCATGCCACCGCCCGGCGAATGGGTCACGGCCCTCATTCCCGTCAACCCGATCGCAAGCGCTGCATCGGGCGTCATCCTGCCACTCGTCGTCTTTGCCGTGTTCTGCGGATTTGCCGTCACGCGCCTGCCACCGAAGGAGCGCCTGCCACTCGTCGCGTTCTTTCAGGGCATTGGCGAGGCGATGCTCGTGATCGTGCACTGGGTACTGTGGGCGGCGCCGGTCGGCGTGTTCGTGCTGGCGCTCGGCGTCGGCATGCGGGGCGGGCTGGGCGCGGCCGGTGGGATCGCCTACTACCTCGCACTGCTGTGTTCGTTGGGCCTGTTGCTGGCGCTCGCCCTGTATCCGTGCGCCGTGTGGCTCGGGCGCGTGCCTCCCGCACGCTTCGCACGCGCCGCGGCGCCCGCGCAGGTGGTTGCGTTCAGCACGCAGTCGTCACTCGCGTCGCTGCCCGCCATGCTCACCGGCGCGCGCGAAACACTGCGCCTTTCGGAGCGCGTCACTTCGATCGTGCTGCCGCTCGCCGTCACGCTCTTTCGCGTGAGCAGTCCCTCGATGAATCTCGCGGTCGTGCTGTTCGTCGCGCACGTGCACGGCACTCCGGTGGGTTTCGCGGTGCTCGCCGCCGGCGTGCTGGTTGCGGTCGCGAACAGCCTGAGTTCAGTGGGCCTGCCCGGCCAGACCTCGTTTTTCACGGGCACCGTGCCGATCGCGCTCGCGATGGGACTGCCGCTCGAACTGCTGCCACTGCTGCTCGCAGTGGAAGTCGTGCCGGACATATTCCGCACAGTGTCCAACGTCACCGCCGACATGGCCGTCGCGGCGATCGTTGAGAGGCGCGAGTAGGCGGCTCGCCCGAGCGATCCACCTCGGCGCGCACGGGGCGTGTCATGAGGTCCCTCACGACTTCGGCGGCCGGCACTCCTTCGTACAGCGTCTTGTGGATTCCCTCGACGATCGGCATCGAGACGCCCTCGCGTCGCGCGACTTCGAGCACGGCACGGGCTGCGGGGTAGCCTTCGACGACCTGGCCAATCTGGCGCAGCGCCGCGTCCGGCGTCATTCCACCCGCGAGCAGAAGGCCGAAGCGACGGTTGCGCGACTGGTCGTCCGTGCAGGTCAGTACCAGATCACCGAGTCCGGCGAGTCCCATGAAGGTTTCGCTGCGCGCACCGAGCGCGACGCCGAGGCGCATCATCTCCGCAAGTCCGCGCGTGATCAGCGCGATGCGCGTATTGGCGCCAAAGCCAAGACCGTCCGCGAGGCCTGCGCCGACCGCGAGCACATTCTTGACAGCGCCACCCGTCTCGACGCCCACGATGTCGGTGGAGGTGTAGGCGCGGAATTTCTCGGACGAAAGATCCTCGGCCAGCCGGTGCGCGAAAGCCTCGTCAGGGGAGGCGATCGTCATGGCCGTGGGCAGGCCTGCGCCGACCTCCTTCGCAAACGTGGGGCCCGACAGGACCGCGATATTCGGGTGGGCGCCAAGTACCGCGCGTGCGACCTGGTGCGGCAGGAGTCCGGTCGCGAGCTCGAAGCCCTTGGTCGCCCACGCGATTCCCGTGCCCGGTTCGACGAGGCGCACGACGTCGCCGAGAACTTCGCGAAACGCGTGGCTCGGCACGACGAGGATGGCATCGCGGGCCCCTTGCAGGCAGCGCGCGAGATCGGGCTCGACAGTCAGCAACTCGGGGAAAGTGGCCTGTGGCAGGTAGCGCTCGTTGCGGCGCTCGCGGCCCATGCGCAGGAGCGCTGCCGCATCGCGGCTCCACAGCCGCACACCATGCCCCGCACGCGCGAACTGGATCGCGAGCGCGGTCCCCCATGATCCGGCGCCGAGGACGGCGATCGGCGCGCGCGGCGTGGCGGCCGCTGTCACGTCAGTTCTTCGTCGCGTGTTGCCCGTCTGCCATCGAACGGGCGTACAGCGCCTCGAAATTCACTGGCGGCAGCAGGAACTGCGGGAAGCCACCCTGCATCACGAGGTTCGAGACGGCGGCGCGCGCGTACGGGAACAGCACGCCCGGGCACACGCTCGAGATGGCCCGCTTGACGTCGTCGTCTGACAGGTTGCGCATCAGGAATGCGCCCGCCTGCTTTACTTCGACGAGAAACGCGGTCTTCTCACCCTGCTTGGCCGACACCGTGACGGTGAGCAGCACCTCACGCACGTCGTCACCGATGGGGCTCACGGTGGTGTTGAGGTCGAGATTGATCTGCGGATTCCAGTTCTCCCCGATCCGCGGGCCCTGCGGCGACTCGAAGGAGCAGTCCTTCAGGTAGACGAACTGCAGGGCGAGCTGCGGCCCGGCGTCGTCGGGCTTCGCTGCGGGTGTCTCAATGCTCACGATGGGGATCTCCCGAGTAGCTTGTCCAGTTTGCCGTCGGCGTCGAGCGCCGCGAGGTCATCGGATCCACCGACGTGCAGGTCGCCGATGAAAATCTGCGGGACTGTGCGCCGGCCGCTGCGCCGGATCATCTCCTCACGCCCCGCTGCATCGACATCGATTTCCTCGAACCCGACGCCTTTGCTGGCAAGGAGGTTACGCGCGCGCGCGCAGTATGGACACCAGCCTGCAGCGTACATGACGACTTTGGGCGCACTCACTTCGTGTCTTTCGTCACTGGCAGATTTTCCGCGCGCCATGCCGCGAGCCCGCCACGCAGGTTGACCGCCTTCCTGAAACCCTGGGCGGCGAGCTGGCGCGCCGCCGAGGCGCCGAGCGAACCGCTTTCGTCATACACGACGATCGGCTTCTCCAGATACTTCTTCAGGGTTTCAGCGGCGTTCAGGATCTCGGCCGACGCAAGGTGCTTTGCACCGCCGACGTGACCCGCCGCGTATTGCCCGGCCGTGCGGATATCAAGCACCAGAGCATGCTGGTTCATCAGCCGGATGGCTTCCTGCGGCGACACCGCGGCGAAGGCGTGTGCACGGGCGCGCAGCTCCCAGGCGATCACCATCACGAGTGCAAGCCCGGTCGCAGCCACGAGCCACGGGTGTCGGACGGTGTACTCGAGCAATTGCTCCATGGGCCGTGGACCTCTGCAAAGGGCCGCGAATTATAGCGGGGACGCTGCGCTAGACTAGACTCAATGCGAGTTTCCCGGGCTTTTCTGACATTTTGCCTTGCGCTCACCATGATCCTCCCGGCCGGGATCACCGGGGCCCAGTCGGCTGGCGAGGCTGCCCGGGCAGCGGCGGACCTCAAAGCCGTCAAGGCCGAAATCGCGAAGATCGCTGCCCAGGTCCGGCGCGATTCGGTCGACCGCAGCAAGCTCACCCGTAATCTGCGCGCGGCGGAAGTCTCGGTGGCCGACGCGCGCACCGGGCTCGGACGCCTGCGGGTCGAACGCAGTGAACGGGCGGCAAAGCGCGCAGAGCTCGCGCGCGAGAAAGCCGGACGCGAAGCCGCGCTTGCCGCCGAGCAGCGTGAACTCGCGAGCGAGCTGCGCAGCGCCTATCTGATCGGGCGGGAAGAGCCGCTCAAGCTGCTACTCAACCAGGAAGATCCCGCGCGGGCGGGCCGCATGTTCGCCTACTACAGCTATTTCGGCCGCGCGCGGGCCGACCGGATCGCACGTATCGAGGCGTACGTGGCGGGCATCGCCGCGCTCGATGCCGGGTTGCGGGCGGAAGAGGAGCGGCTCGCCGATCTCGAAGGGCAGCAGAAAACACAGGTCGCGCAGCTCGAAGCCGCGCGCGCCGGGCGCCGCAAGGCGCTCGCCGAACTGGAAGCCGAATCGCGCACGCGCGCACAGACGCTCGAGCAGTTGCGCGGCGAGCAGGCCGGCCTCGAGAAGCTGGTGCGCGACCTGAAGCGCGCCCTCGAGCAATACCCCGTCGACGGCAAGGCCGCGTTCGGCAAGCTGCGCGGCAAGCTCGCGTGGCCCGTCGTCGGCAAGCTCGTGGCGACCTTCGGTTCCACGCGCGCCGGTGCCATCAAATGGGACGGTGTGATGATCGCCACCGGCCGTGGCGCGCCGGTGCGCAGCATCGCAAGCGGCCGCATCGCCTACGCCGATTGGCTGCCGGGGCTCGGTCTGCTTGTCATTGTCGATCACGGCGACCACTACCTGAGTCTCTACGGCCACAACGATCAGCTCTACAAGGCGGTCGGAGAGCGCGTCGCACCGGGCGACACGATTGCCGCAGCCGGCGACAGCGGCGGGCGGAGCCGCACGGAGCTCTACTTCGAAATCCGCCGCAACGGCAAACCGATTGATCCAGGACCCTGGTTTCGGGCCCGGGAGCCCTGACGTGTGATTTCCATCACACATTTCCGGTCACTTGCGCCCGATTCGCGGGTACGCCCGGGCGGTGCACTACGGACACAATGCCCACCCTGCGTCGAAACGCCAACTCGATCCATTCGCCGTGAATCGCCCTGTGACATGGTGCAGGCCACACTCAGGGGAAAGCTGGATGGCCACACCCGCCGAACAACTGCGCCCGGGCGAATGGAACTCGCTCGAGCCTTACGCACAGCTCGTACGCTCGCTGCTGCCGCGCGCGTCGAGCATTGCGGTGTTCGACGCGAACGCGAACCCGCGCTGGTCGAATGACACCGCGACCTGGCCCGAGCTTGTGCAGGCCGTCGAGCAATCGGCGCGGGACGCCGCGGGTGACAGCGCAAGCGCCGGCCAGCTGCGCGTTCTCGAAGGCGACATGCCGCTCTATCTCTGCTGGCTGCGGGACGATGATTCCCGCGCACTGCTGGCCGTTGTCGCGATCCAGTGCCGCGCGAGCGGCGACGCGGAGCCGCGCTCCTTCTCGTTCGTCCATGCCCTCATCCGCCCGGCGCTCGAATGCCTGCGCCGCGAACTCGTTGCGCGCCACAGCATCGATCTCCTCGCGGAGAACCTGAGCGCCCGGGACCGCGACCTCGAACTCGTCCTCGCTGTCTCGAGTCGCGACGGGGTCCGGCCCGGTGATGACGCCTCGGCGCTGCGCGTGATCCTCGAGAACTCGGTCGCACACCTCGGCTGCGCGCTGGCAGCGGTACTGGTACCGGAAAAAAGCCTCATTCTTTTCCGCATGGCGCAGGAGAACCCGGCCGATGGCCGCTTGCTCGCGCAGACTCACCGACACCTGTTGTCACTGGCCCAGGTGCGTCGCGATCCACTCATCATGAACCGGCTCGCGCAGAATTCCGCGCTTGGCGCGCTGCCGTACAAGATCCTCTCGTGCTCGCTGCGCAGCGCGGCGGGCCGGCCGATCGGCATATTCGCGCTCTTCCGGCACGAGATCGCCGCCGATTTCACGGATCGCGATGCGCGCCTTGTCGACGTGCTGTCGCGCAAGGCGTCGCTGATCATCGAGGCGAGCTATGACGCGATGACCGGGCTCCTGACTCGCCAGGCGTTCGAGCAGCGTGTCGGCGACATGCTGGCGAAAAAGGCGGCGGGGAAGCGCCTCGCGGTGCTCTACGTGGATGTCGACCAGCTGCATCTCGTCAACGAGAACTTCGGCATGCACGTCGGCGACCTGATGCTCTCGATGCTGGCCGACATGATGCGCCGGCGCCTGCCGCCCGGCGCAGTGGTGGCAAGAATCTCGGGCGATCGCTTTGCGATGGTGATGCCCGGCAGTCTCGAAGCCGCCCTCGAGCTGGCCACCTCCTGGTGCGATACCGCGATGCAGCTCGCGGCCGTGCAGGGCGACGAGCGTTCGCGCGCCTCCCTCAGCATCGGTGTTGCGGAACTCGGCAGTGAGGCGGGCGAATTGACCCATGCGCTCGCCGCAGCGGAGACCGCGTGCAAGGCCGCCAAGGATCGCGGCCGCAATCGTGCCGAGGCTTACCTCGCAGCCGATGAAAGCGTCGTGCGGCGCTTCACCGACATCACGATCGCGGCGTCACTGCGTGCCGCGGTCGCCGATGACCGCCTGCGGCTCGATGCGCAGTTCATCCTGCCGCTCGACGGCGCGCGCGGCAATCCGCCGCATTTCGAGCTGTTGCTGCGCATGATCGACGACGACGGCGAAACGCTCGGGCCCGACCGCTTCCTGTCGGCGGCCAATCGCTATCAGCTGATGCCGACCATCGATCGCTGGGTTATCGAGCATGCGCTCGCGCAGCTGCAGCCCCACGCGGCAACGATTGCCGCCACGAATGTGGTCTTCGCGATCAATTTCTCGGGACAGTCTTTGACCGACACAGAGTTCGCCGACGAACTCATCGCGCGCATCGAGGCAAGCGGCCTGCCGCCGCAGTCGCTGTGTTTCGAACTGACCGAGAGCGCGACCATTGCGAACCTCGCGCGCGCCGAAGTGCTGATGCGCCGTCTGCGCAAGCTCGGCTGCGGCGTCGCGCTCGACGATTTTGGCACCGGGCTTTCCTCGCTCGCGTACCTGCGGCAACTGCCCGTATCGATGCTCAAGATCGACGGCAGCTTCGTGCGCGACATCCTGCGCGACCCGCGCTCCGATTCGCTGGTGCAGGCGGTCGCGCAGCTCGCGCGCACGATGCAGATGCTCACCGTGGCGGAGTACGTCGAAACCGATGCAATCCGCGAGCGCATTGCGGCCCTGGGAGTCGATTACGGCCAGGGTTTTGCGATCGGCCGGCCGGTACCCCTGGTCGAGGTGCTCGCCGGCCTGCCCGCCGCGCTCGATCGCGTGCCGCGGCTCACCCATCAGCCGGTCAGCGATCCGGCCCCGAGCCTTCATTAAGGGCTCCGGCGTGGAAACTTGCCGCCGGTCGCAGGCTGTGTAGTAATCGGCCCATGCAGGTCCGCTCCCGCACCATGCTGGCTCTCGCCACGGGCGTTGTGCTCGGCTTTGCCGCGTCGATGACCGGCAATGTCTTCGCCGACCTGCGTGGCGGCGACGGGCAGGCCGACACGGTGCTGCCCTGGGAAGATGCCCGCCTGCTTGCCGAAGTGCTCCAGCGGGTAAAGCGCGATTACGTCGACGGTGTCGATGATCACGCGCTGATGGACAACGCGATCCGCGGCATGGTCGGCGCGCTCGATCCGCACTCGGCGTTTCTCGACGCCGAAGAGTACGAGGAGATCCGCGCGAGCACCGCCGGGTCCTACCCCGGCGTCGGCATCGAAATCGCCGCCGAGGCTGCGGGCATCAAGGTATTGCGGCCGATCGAAGGCTCGCCGGCGTTTCGGGCGGGCGTTCGCTCCGGCGACCTGATCGTCGCGATTGACGGCGAGAAGGTCGGCCCCGACATCGACCACGCGATCGAGCGCATGCGCGGACCAGCGGGCAGCCACGTTACGCTCACCCTCGCGCGCGCGGGAGCGCCCGCGCCGATCGACGTGGCGCTGCAGCGCGCGCAGGTCGCCGTGCACAGCGTTGAACATGCGCTGCTCGAACCGGG
>Ga0073904_10001431_pt1 | contig 17893 bp, 17 predicted proteins | sample KloWWTrecipitate_FD_66668 | JGI IMG/M metagenome (GOLD analysis project Ga0073904, IMG submission 66668) | Active sludge microbial communities from Klosterneuburg, Austria, studying microevolution and ecology of nitrifiers - Klosterneuburg... | ecosystem: Engineered > WWTP > Aerobic digester >... | reverse complement strand
ATGCCAATGAAATCTTGATCGCGTTGATGGAACGGAAACTCTATGGTCTCCAGGTTCGGTAAGTAAGCCGCGTCACAGCGGATAATGGGGCTCCGTCGTCGATTGAAGCCGGCGCGTTGGAAGCAGGTTCCGTCTCATGTGAAACAAGCGGACTCTCCTCCGACCGTGGAGCTGTTTAGTCAGCCGCCTGTCCTGGAATTGCCAGGGCAACTACCGTCAGGCAAGAATCAGGTTGGCGTGGCCTGTGGAGAATCGGGACAACAACGGTATTCAAACACGGGTTCAAGGCATGGCTGAAAGATGTAGAAAAGGAGATTCTGTTGCAACCGCGCCAAGATCGCAGGTGTATGCCGAACAATAATTTGGTGACCGTGGAAGTGGAATATGTGCCCGGCGATCTGCTCACTCGTGATGTGCCAGGAATTGAGGACGCGCTCTGGCACTTATTGGAGCGATCACGGGTCTTGCTGAATGATCGCTGCCCGGTGAATGTGATGTGGAAAGCGGCGTCCTCAGACCGTAACTCCCTCGTGTGCGTGTGATGATCCTTCCGGCCTCCTGGTCGCTGCGGTGTGAGGTGATTGACCCTCAGCGTGATGAGCCCATACTCGTCCTGAAGTAACGGATTTGTAGTACTTCACTGTTCGCCTTCCTCGGCTCGTCCGTATTACCTCAATAGATCGATTCTCTTTTATCATTTCCGACCGAGGGTTTGATGAAACAGACATTGTCTGTTGTTGTGCTGTTTGCCGTGTTGCTGACTACAGCGAGTGTCCCTTCTCCGGCATGGAGTTTATCTATTGTGAATTTGAATTCAGGCTATGGGACGAGTCTGGATGACGCGTATCCGGTTCCAAAGGGAACGTTTGCCGTGCAATCGGCTCTTCGGACCGACCTCACGGAGAACGCAGTTGGTACCGAAGTAGGACGATTACGGGCCACGCATGATATCCGCCTGGGTGTGGCGGAAGATATTGAGTTCACGGCAGGTGGAACATCATTGCGAGGGTCTTTGAATCCTGCGACGGTTGAGGATCCGCGCTCCTTTAGCTTAGGAACAATGGTTCGCTTTTACAAACAACCAGAGCCAGGAGATTGGAAGCCGAGTACCGCGATTCGAGTGTCGAGCTCTATTCCTTTTCAGGGTGATCGAAAGAACCCCACTTTGAAAGGCACTCTTGTGACCTCCTGGAATGTACGCAACAACTGGTGGATTAGCGGGAATGTTTGGTATGAAGTCGTTCCTTCATTCCAACCTGGTCAATGGATTCCTGCTAGAACGAGCCTCTTTGGCGTCAATCTGGGGGCCGTCAAAGCTCTCGATGAGTCTTCAGCTGTCGTTCTTAATGTCCGCGTCATGCAGGATCCGCTCAAAACAGATTCGATGATAGTCGCTCCCGAACTGGGTTACCTGGTGGCTCTGGACAAGAAGTGGCAGCTTAGCTTGGGGGTGAATCGAGACTTTCTGGGAACGACAGGTCAGGCCATTGTCCGTGGAATGGCGGGTCTGACCTTTACATGGTGAACGTCATGTCTGATACAGTATCCGATGCTGCGACGGGAGGTGTTATACGCTGCGATTACCAGGGCGAAGGAACGGTTTGTCTCTATAGGCTCACTAAGGCCTTTCATGTTGCAGTAAAGAACCCTGAGTCTCTTCATCTTCACAGCGGACTGTTTCGCGAGTTGCCATCTCCTTCTCACATCCCTGCTCCATCGGTCATTCACTGCGCTTTTTAGTTTTCTTGCTTTCAATGTTCCCCTTGTCGTAGGCCCCAATCCGTATAACTTCAGTGTGACTATAAGCTCTGCTGTTATTCGGCAGATTCATCAGAGCGATCATCGGCTTAGGGGGTGCTGAGAGGGACTATGTCGACAATGAGTTCCTGCTATTCCGTTGGACAGGGTATTTGGATGGTTGCAGGAGTGTGTGCGGTACTCTCTCTGACTTCTTGTCTCGCTCCCACCAGGAGTGACTTGGCTGATCGGATCAATGTGTGCGGGCAACAGTATGAAGCGAAGGCGACGGTGGTCACGGTCGAAAAGCAGCCTCAGTGGCTGATTACGGAACCGCGTACCTGTGTCGATCACTCTGTGTTGAGTCCTCAGCCACAACCACGAGGTGAGGCTTCGAAGAAACAAGAATTGGCTCCAATCAAGACGGTCGTGATGGGCGTTCTTCAGGGGCTGCCTCGTTTTGTTCCGCCAGGACAAAGTATCCCTGCCGCGGGTATCGCCGTTGTGGCTCCTGTCCTCCCCGGTCCTGTCCAGCAACCCCTGGCTTCTATGGGTGGTGGACAGGGTCCATCGATGCGTACTTGTGAAAATGGCAGCGAGGTTGTGCGTGAGGTGATTCAGTTTGCTCTGGGGTCGAACGTGATGACTGAGTCTGAACGCGCCAAACTTGCCCGATTTCATGGAATCCCTGTCTCGTATTTCCATCTTGAAGGGTTCACTGATCCAACCGGATCCGTGGCGATGAATGAGGCGCTGGCGATGGAACGAGCACGAGGGGTTTCACGCGCCTTATCCGAAGTCGTGGGGAAGCAAATGCGCGTCGAGGTCAGTGGCCGTGCTGGCTGCTGTCACAAATCGACCGATGCCACAACGCGGCGGGTGGAAGTGACGGGTGTCATATGGAAGCCTTGTCAGCCATCGATCACGTCTGTTCCGTCCGTGAAGCCGACGAATGTCGTGTCATCTATTGAGCATAAAGGAGGGACTCCTTCTATGGCCAAGTAGCAGGCGTGCGCTTCCCATTTGGTTTGGTGCCCGTGAAGACAAACATAATCAGAAACGCTCCACACCAAATGGAGAAGTACGTCTAAGGAGGACATCCATGAAAACGATCAGCAAGTACGCAAAAAAAGTTGGGTCAGTGGCAATGGTTCTCGGCATGGTCATGTTCGCCAGCTTCGTGGTGATGGCAATCCCGGCTCATGCCGGTGCGGATGCCACATTCACGCCGCTGGTGACGTTGGTGACCAACTACATGCAGGGTTCGCTCGGCTTGTTGCTCGCCCTTGCGGCGGCCACCTATGGGCTGGTGTCAGCCATCGCCGGCCGCTGGGGCGCCATGTTCGGTGGGTTCGGCGTAGGAGCCGGATTCTTCTACGTTCCGACGATCCTTCCGACCATCGTGACGGGATTGCTGTAAGGGTTCGCGGAGATGGGGCGGCTGCGCGCCGCCTGTTTTCTCGCTACGGTGGAAACACTGGATTGCTGGGTCAATGATAACTGCACTTCAAACCGATACGTGCGTCTGGGGAGGACGTTCATGAAAACGATCAGCAAGCATGTACAGAAATTTGCGTCGATGGCGATGGTTCTCGGCATGGTCATGTTCGCCAGCTTCGTGGTGATGGCAATCCCGGCTCATGCCGGTGCGGATGCCACGTTCGCTCCGCTGGTGACGTTGATCACCAATTATATGCAGGGTTCGCTCGGCTTGTTGCTCGCCCTTGTGGCGGCCACCTATGGGCTGGTGTCGGCCATCGCCGGGCGCTGGGGCGAAATGTTCGCCGGGTTTGGCGTGGGAGCCGGATTCTTCTATGTTCCGACGATCCTTCCGACCATCGTGACGGGATTGCTATAGCCGGTATTGAGATGGGCGGCCAGGCCGCCCCATCTTTCTTCCCAAGGAGGGACTGCTGTGGGTGTCTTTATTCCGAGATACATGGATGCGCTTCCCCAAATTCTTTGGTGGGAGTTGGATGAACTGGTGATTCTCTTTCTGTCTTTCTTCCTCGGTCTGATTACACGCCAGCTCACCACGTTCTTGATCGTCGGTGTCATGAGCACATTCATTCTTGCGAAGCTCAAGAACGGCAAGAGTGATGGCTTTATTTTTCATTTGGCCTATTGGTATGGCGTTCCGTCTTTTGCGATCAAAGGCGTGCCTTCAGGGGCGATTCGGGAGTTCGTTGAGTAGGAGACTGTGATGAAAATCGAACTGTGGAAATCATTGTTGCATACCAGGCAGATGCTTATCGTGTTTATGGCGTTGATCATCCTTCTATTGTCTGGTGCGTTGATAACCAACGGCATCTTTCGAAGCCATGAAGTGCTTCACATCGTGCCGATGCAGATTCAGCAGGCGTACTCGGCGAGTGCCATGGATGGGGATGAACAGTATCGGAAGGCTATTGCGCTCTCGCTATTGCCATGGATTGCCAATGTCACCCCCGCGTCAGTCGAATACACCCATAAACTGTTCATGAGTTATGTCCCCCCAGACTTGTATGGGGTCATGGGAGAGTCGCTCGGAGCTGAAGCGGTTTATGTGAAGAAACATAACTTGAACCGAGTGTTTTTCCCAACAGCGACTCGGGTGAGCGGAGACGAAATCATCGTTCAGGGAATGGAGCGCCGGTTTGTCGGCAAAACTGAAACCCAAGAGGAAGAACGTGAATATCACATCACGCTGCGTTTTCAAGACTGGAAGCCGTGGGTTGTTGCTGTGCGTGGTATCCATCTGGATCGCACTAACAACGCCGATGGAAAGTCTGGCGAGTCAGAGGCTGGTCATAACGGGTGACGGTCCGCAGCAGATCGTCCTCTCCAGTCGTGATCTGAACGTGCTTGTGTTTCCCAGCCAGGTTACGAGCGCTGTGACCTCAAAGACAGACCTCCAGGCTGATAAAGACGGTCGGAATGTGATCGTCCGTGCGCGATCTGGGCCTGCCGATTTAATCATCACGGCAGGTTCCCTCACCTACGTGTTTGAAATCACCGTTCAGCCTGCGCTGAGCGCGCAGATGATCAATATCGATGACTTTCGTGGTCCCTCTATGGATCGTGACGCGGATCCGATCCGACATGCCGCTGACTACCAAGATGGGTTACTCGAAGTCATTAACCTTATGGCGAAGGGTTCGATTCCAAAAGGCTACTTTGCCTCGACGATCCCCCAAGAATTTTATCCCAAGTGGCTCGAACTCAAAGTGTTGAATGCGGTTGAGTACCGAGGGCCGAAGTACCGTGTCACCGTCTATGTGCTCGAGAATATCGCGCAGACCAGATACACGATTCGTCAGCCTGAATTCTATACCGGTCGTCAAAAAGCCATTGCGCTTGATCGTCAGGTTGTCGAACCGGGTGAGCGTGTTGAGATTCTGATTGCCGATGATACGCCTCCTATTCGAGAAAAGGCGGCACCGAAGATCGATCCAGATTCCAAGAACTAGCTTGGGAATAGAGGGGAGACTTGCACAATGACGACCTTATCCGGACAGTCTGGCCCAGTGTTACAGCCGGGCGATCCCATCAAAGCGGAAAAGAGGGCCCCAGCGTCAAAAACCTTAGTGACCGCGGCTGCGGTGATCGGATTTGTTGCCCTGGCGATCGTACTGAGTCAATTCCGTACTCCGCCCGGTGCTGTAGTCGAGAAAAAGGCACCCAAGACGATCTCTATTGATACTGAAAAGGTGGACAAGGAGATCTTCCTTAAACAGGCCGGTTCCCGGATTGAGGCGTTGGAGGTAGAGAATGATGTGGTGCGTCGAACACTGGATCTTGACCACAAAAATCAAGATGAGATCAGAAAACAGATCTCTGATTTATCAAAGCAGATCGGGAGTGTCCAGCGTTCCGGCGGAGTGACATTCGCGCCCGGCGATGGGAAGGGCGCTCGGACGTCCGGCATGCCTCCGCTGCCGCCTCCATTGGCCCCTGGTGGGGCGTCTGCACAGCCAGCGGCCTTTCCTCTTCCGAAGGGTGGTGTACCTGCTGCACTTCCAGCAGGGCGTCCGGGCGCAACGGGTGTTCAGGCCGGTGGGGCCGTTGACCTTCCACAAGATGGAATCCGTGTGCTCTTCAAGACTGATCCTGCGACGGTGAAGAAAGCCTCCGAGAAGAAACTGTGGTTGAACACCGGCGCGATTATCCCGGTCAAATTGTTGTCCGGGATGGATGCCCCCGCGAAAACTACGAGTGGGGCCGGTGCTGGTGGAGCCTCACAAAACAGTCCCTATCCCGTGTTGATGGTTGTTCGGGATCTCATGAAGCTCCCGAATGAAGTCATGGTCGATGCTCGTGAGTGTTTCATCCTTGGTGAAGGGGTGGGGGAACTCTCGAGTGAGCGTGTGCAAGTACGAGGGACTGCGATCTCGTGTGTCAAGCAGAATGGCGAAGCCGTCGACCTTGATCTGAAGGGATTCGTCAACGGTGAAGACGGCAAGCTCGGCTTGCGCGGCCGAGTCGTGATGAAAGAGGGTGCGTTACTGGGTCGGACGCTACTGGCTGGTTTCGTTTCAGGGATTTCACAGGCCTTTATGCCGTATCAGCAAGGGTTCGTTATCGCTCAAAGCCCCAGCCAGGCATTCAACCTTCCTCCAGCCGGTCCGCTTGCCATGGCTGGGGCAGCGGGCGGCATGGGACAAGCGGCTCGGTTTCTCGCCCGACATTACAGCATGATGGCGGCCTCGGTCTTTCCGGTGATCGAGATCGATGCTCAACGTGAGGTGGACTTCATTGTCGGGACTGGTCGTGAACTGGTGGATTACTTCCTGTAACGGCGTGAGTTCTTCGGCCGGTCATTATTGAAGGAGGTTCAGATGTCGAAAACGAAAAGCGCGGTTGTTGGATTGACCGTCGCGGTGATGGTGGTCTGTGGGATCATCGCATTCGGTCAAGCTTCCCAAGGGAGTGAACTGAGCGATGTGCCGCAAATGCTTCAATCCACAATGGAACAGAAGTTCCCGGGAATGAACGTGCGCCGCGTGGCGAAGACTGAAATCCCGAGTTGGTATCTCGTTGAGACTGAGTCCGATAGTCCGGAAGGGCTGTGGTACGTCCATGAAAGTGGTCGGTACGTGTTAGCTGGCGGGATGTTTGACATTCAACTTGGTCGCAATGTGACTCAGGAATATCTGAGAGTGCGGGAGCGCAGAGTCCTTGACTCACTGGATCTGAGCAAGACGATCCTCCTCCAGCCTGAGTCCCCGAAGACTACAAAGCCTCTCTTGGTTGTCGATGATCTGGACTGCCCGGTTTGTCAGAAGCTGCATCCGGAAATCAAGAAGCTGGTGTCCTCAGGGGTTCCTGTCGCTGTTCTGCTGCATCCCTTGACCACGATTCACCCCGATGCCTATCGGAAATCAGTGGCGGTCTGGTGTTCTTCTGACCGTGCTGCCTCGCTGGATAAGGCCTTGGCTGCTCAGCCTATCGAGAATCCAGCACAGCTTTGTCAGCATCCGGTTGATGACATTCTGAAGTTTGGCCGGCGCCTCAAATTGCACAAGACACCTACTGTGTTCCTGCCGAGCGGTCAACGTCTCGAAGGATTTGTCTCAGCAGACCAATTGTTATCGATACTTCAACTCGATGCGTCCAAACCGTGATCTGAGGCCGTGTTTGTCCTCAAAGGAGTAACGTCCCATGATGTCCTCTCGCATACATGTCGATCTTCTGGGCTATGAGTCCATGCATAAGTTCTTCTTTCCGGTTGTGAAGGGGCTTGCCCTGCTCTTGCTGGGAACATTGACTGCGTGCGGAGGGGGCTACCAATCAGATTTCTCGTGCAAAGGCTACCCGGATCAGGCGATTTGCGAATCAGTTTCCAATGCGTATGCGAATCGGTTTGATAAACCGGCAAAGGTGACTGAGAAATATGGAGGCGATTCCTCATCTGATCATGCGGATTCGAAAGCTGCCCAGCATCTCCCGTTGCCGGTGAATGGCGCCTTTGCTGGTCGAGCGGAATCCTTCCTGGGCAAGCCGATCGTGACCCCTCCGAAGACTCTCCAGGTGTGGATCGCGCCATGGCAGGATGCGAAGGGTCGTCTCCACGAAGCGACGATTGTCTATCAAGTGGTAGAAGGTCCCCGATTTGTTTATGGACATCAATTTGGAGGCAAGGGAGCAGCCTCGTCATCCTATGGTCGATCTCGCGAGTTGATCCCTCGGAACTCCCGAATGGTGGAGCCGCCGAGTACGCGCAATCGTGCGGGTGGTCCGGCTACGGCTTCAGCGTTGTCGACGGTTCAATCTCATGAGCCAACCGGAGGTCCAACGGGTGGCGCGGAACGTCCGCCTACGATGTCTCCTCTGCCACAGGGTTTGCCGCAAATGCCGGTTCCTGGTGGGGCGTCTCCGTACATGCTGGAGGATGGGCCCATGGGATTACCGGCAATGCCATAGGTTGATCGTGGGAAATCGTGGAGGTGGGCCTCCATTCTTACGGGTTGAGTGCAAGAAAGGTAGGACATGTCGACCATACTAGAAACTCGCGTGAAACAGACAGTTGAGCGGACCTCGTTGAGTGAATGGCTTCCCTATGAGGCCTATGACGAGAAGAATCGTGTCTATCGAATGGATGATGGCCGCATCGGAATCCTATGGGCCAGCCGACCGATTTTAGGGCTTGATGAAGGGCGGATTCAAAAGCTGACCAACTTGTTTGAGTCGGATCTTCCTATCGGAACCACCTTTCAATTCATGCTCCATGCGTCCCCTATTATCGAACCGTGCTTGGATCAGCATGTGGTGCTTGCCGAACGGGGGACTCAGAGCCCCGAACATCATGCTGCTGCCCGTGCCAAGAAGGAGTTTTATCTGCACGCGAGAGATACATCTCTGATTCCAAATCCTCCCCTAAAGCCTCGTGACATCACACTCTATGTCTCCATTACGATGCCGGTAAAGGATATCAATCCCGATGGGTGGGACGAAGAATCGGTCTATCAAGCCTTAGATGGGATCGAAGAACAGCTTCGCACGATGGGACTGTTGCCTCAGCGTGTGCCTCCGCTCCAGTTTCTCTGGCTACTTCATGTCTTATTGAATCCCGGCCATTCATGGAACGATCGTCCCCCTGGCTATTCAGATGAGATGCTCCTGCGTGATCAAGCCGTGCGGTTGGATACGGTGATGAACGTCAAAACCAAAATGCTGGAACTTGACAATAAATTCGTCAAGACCATGACCATCCAATCGTGGCCCCTTCATTGGCACGGAGGGCGTAATCGGGAGTTCATCGGTAGCTTGATGAAGCTGACCGATCAGATCATTTGCCCCTTCTTCATCACATTAAACGTACTGAAGTTGGATCAAGTTTCAGAAAAGGCACGATTCAACAAGAAACATCTGGTGATATCCAATCAAGCTAAAGGGTTCTTTCTGAACCTCATTCCCGTGTTTCGCTCAAAGCTCGAACATTCCAATGCGATGGCGGTAGAGATCGAGAATAGTCGTCAGTTTATCGGCCAGTTTTTCCAAGTGGCGATCTATGCCGATTCTCCTCGGCAGGCGCAACAACAAGCGGACTCCATGAAGTCGATCTATCGCGCGATGGATATCAATCTGCAGGACGATTTCTTCATTGGCTTGAAGATTTTCCTCTGCGGCCTGCCGATGGCGTTGCCTTCTGACGCCAAGCTTTTGCGGGATGGGTTGCGCCGACTCAAGACGGTGCACACCGCTGTTCCCGCGCATTGTGCGCCATTGGTGGGGGATTGGAAGGGGGGCGGCTCCCCGGTCCTCTTATACACGTCCCGTTCTGGACAGGTTGTCTCGCTCGATCTCTTTGCGAATCAGCAAGGTAATTATAATTTTTCGGCGATTGCCACCTCCGGTGCCGGAAAGTCGTTCTGGATGAATGACTTGATCGAGAACTATCTGCAGGTGGGTGGGCGTGGATGGATTATCGATGCCGGGTATAGCTACGTCAAACTATGTGAACTTCGCAAGGGCCAGTATATCCAATATGCGAAGCAAGGGGCGAAGCTGTGTTTCAACCCCTTCTCCAAGCTCGTGCATTGGGGTGATGGCTCTAGCGCCTATGACGATGATTATGCCGATGAGATGGAGCGAGCAAAGGATCGTGCAGATGAATTCTGGTCGTTGGTTGCGATCCATGCCCAGATGGTGAGTCCGTCGCAGAAACTGAACGATGTACAGATGGCCCTCCTCGAGGAAGCCATTCAGTTCGTCCTTCAGGACGAAGGCAATAGTGGAACGCCCACGCACGTAATGATGCGTCTTCGAGAATCGAAGGATGATCGCGCACAGGACATGGCGTTAGTTCTGCAGAAGTTTTCCAAGGGCGGGATGTACGAGCATCTGTTCAATCGGGTGAACAATATCAATTTTGAAAATGATTTGGTGGTGATGGAGATGGACGGGCTAGGAGACCAGAAAGCTCTAGGCTCTGTCCTCTTGCTCTCGGTCCAGATGAGCATTCAAAGCGCCATGTTTGAAAAAACGAATAAAGGACGCCGTAAGTTCTTGGTCATGGATGAAGCGTGGGATCTCCTCTCGGATGGGGGAAACTGCGGTCCGTTTTTCGAAAAGGCTGTGCGCCGGGTCAGAAAATATGGGGGATCAATCGGAACCATTACGCAGAACATTGATGACTACGACGTGAAGATGAAGGAAGTCGGGATGGCTCTGTTGGGGAATTCCGATTTCAAGCTCCTGCTGAAGCAACACCCCGAGAGTATCGAAAGCATGCGGCGTACGGGAAAGATCAAGCTGAACGATTTCGAGTATTCCCTGTTGGAGAGCGTGGACCGGGGAAGGGGATATTCGGAGATCTTTGCCATCACGCCCTTTGGTCGAGGTGTTGTCCGCCTGGTGGTCCCGCGACAGACCCAGTTGCTCTACACGACCGATCCCGATGAACTTCACATGATTGCTCAAGTTCGTAAACAGCATGGCGAGGATCTGAGTATTACCGAGGTCATCACGATCATGATTCAAGAGGAACAACGTCGGAGCGGTCAATCGGGGCGGACTCCATAGTTGGTGCCGTCTGGGAGGACTGTGAGGATTGCAGATGTGGTTGTCACGCGGCCCAAAATACAGGTAGCCGGCAGGATTACTCGCTGGATCGATGAGCATCCTCGTGTGTTTTGGGGAATGGTCATTGTCTATGCGGCGATCTTTGCGGTGGCCGCTATTTCTCCTTGGTATCAAATTCATATGCGAGATCAGGAGAGCTGGCCGTTTCATACGGTGTTCTTGATTAAGAAGGGGATGTTGCCTGAACGCGGGGAGTTGGTCGCTTTCCAGCTACGGGAGGAATACGTCGAGCGCATTGAACCCCATGCTCCGAGAACACAAATACCCGTGAATACGATGTGGATGAAGCGAGTCTTGGGTATGCCTGGGGATCGGGTGGATGTTGTTGAGAATCAAGTGGTGATCAACGGACAACCGGTTGCGTCTGGATTCGGTCGTGATCGTTTTGGTGTTCCGATCTACCTCACGAGTTTCCGTGGGGAGATTCCGCCACATCAGTACTATGTCTCTCTTCCTCATCCGCGGTCTTTTGATTCGCGTTATTACGGGATGGTGAAAGAAAGTGACGTGATCGGTCTTGCAGTTCCCTTGTTCTAGTCTATCTCGTAAACCTGGGTGTGGGACATGTTTCGAGGATTCTTCGCCCAGGCGATTCGGCCTCTTACTCTCTCTTACGCCGGGGCACGGTCTTACAGTTCTTGATCATAGCTACATGTCCACGTTGTTCTAGGAGGTTCGTTCAATGATGCCGCTGCATCTCCTTGTTGCCAATCTCATTCTGGGTCTCGGTATTGTTTCTTCCTGGCCGGTTCTGGCTGGGCAAACGACTCCAAGTCAAACACCATCAGAAAAGACCCATCAACAGATCGCTTCTGAAATTGCGCGATATTCAAGGCAGCACGTACAGCAGACGATGCCGTCGAAAACACCGAAAGAGATGCGGAAGGATGGCGTGTATTTGCTCGTGTCGTTCTCAATGCCTGAAGACAATCTCAAAGAGTACTTCCGTCAAGCAAAGCAGCTGGGCGCGCGTGTGCTGATTCAGGGCCTGGTGAACAATTCCTTTAAGGAAACACAGACCCGAATCATGCGGATTTATATGACAGCTGAAAATCAGCCCGATGAGTCGACACATGCCGGTATTGCCATTGATCCTGTGATATTTCGGAAAGTGCCCGTGTCGGGAGTTCCAGCGTTAGTCTTTTGGTCTGAGGATCATTATTGGATGGCCTCAGGGGCGGGGAGCGTTGAGTACTTGCTTCGTGTGCTTGCGAGACATGATCGGCAATTAGATTCTTGGGTGGGTTGGTTAGAGAGGCGTCAGCAGGGCTTTTTGCAAGGAGGGCCAACGACAGAACCGAGGCCGAAGCTTCCTGTGATACGTGCGAATTACAAGGTCGCGGGTGAATACCAAACCTTCCAGATTGCTGAGCGGGACATGATCACAGTGATGAAGGAAGGCATTGCGAAGGTTGACTGGGAGAAGGTGAGACAACACGAAGAGGAGATTCTCAAGGGGAAGCTTCATCGGGGACCAGGGCTGAAGCTGCCTGATGCTCAATCACCTAGGACCTTCCTCGTCGATATGACCATGGAGTATCCGGAAGACATTACAGATCCGACGTCCAAAACAATCTTGGTGAAGGCAGGCGCTCGTGTCAATCCGTTACAGAAGGTGAAGTGGCCTTATGCGATGGTCTTTCTCAATGCCGACAATCAGGATCAGGTGCGTTGGGCTCGACAGTATCTCGATGCACACGATCGGATGTATGTGAAGGTGGCTGTGACCGAAGGGGATATTGCTGAAGCGATGAAGGCGCTGGAACACCGGGTCTATTGGGCCGATACGTATCTGCTGCAACGGTTTGGTGTGGTGGCCGTGCCCAGTGTGGTCAAGCAAGAGGGGGAACGGTTGAAGGTACAGGAGTATGCGTTGCGATGATGACCCAAGCCGTGAATGAACCTATCTGGTTGATGAATGCACGCTGGTTCGGTGTTCTGAAGCGGGGTGTCCTTAGCGTGATTCTCGTTATTCTCTGCGGTCTGCCTTTCTCGGGGGTAGTGGCTCCAGACACTGCAGAAGCCTTTTGTCAGACGAGCACCAATGTTCTTGCCAGCTCGCTCGCTACGACATGTTGGGAGTGTATGTTTCCCATTAGCATGTCGGGGTTCACGCTCTTTAATGCTGGTGAGGACTATACCGTTCCGGCGGTTGGACCAGGACGAGCCCCGTACTACGGGTCTGTTTTGTGTGGTTGTATTTGCTTCAACGGTGTCTGTATCCCCGGACTTCCCTTCGGCATCTGGGAGCCCAAAAACCTAATTGAAGTGGTGCATGATCCCCTCTGTTTCCCGTCGTTGGGAGTGTCGCTGACGGGTGGATTCACCCATATTGGGCGCGGGTCTGAATCGACCCAGATGGACGATACGGAACTGAATCACTCCTTTTGGAATGTTCATTATATCTCCTATCCCCTTTGGTTTCTGATCGGTATTGGGCTCGATATCGCTTGTCTCAATCCGGGGGGGATCGCGGATGAGATTGATGTCGTGTTCATCTCCGAGATTGATCCGTCCTGGAACGACGACATTCTCAACTTGATGCTGTTTCCCGAGGCGTTGCTCATTGCCAATCCGATTGCGCTCAGTGCATGTGCGGCCGATTCACTCGCTTCGTCCTTAGGATTTCCCATCGATGCCTTGTTTTGGTGTGCAGGGTCACAAGGATTTCTCTATCCTCCGAATGGCAACCATTCAGGTGCTGGTACGGATCTCGGTCCCGCTGCATTGTCGGGATTTCATATGTTGTCAAAGCTCGCGCGCGTAGGTGCGGAGGCGTATACCGCCGGCAATGGAGCTCTGATCTGCGATGACTTTCCGACAGGGCTTATCGTGAAGAGCCAGTACAAGTATCAATTGATCTATCCCATTCCGAATACCGGGACGATAGGACCATGCTGTCAGCCGATTGGTCGAACTCTTATGATGTGGGGTCTGAATAAATCCATCCCTGCAGTCGGTGAGGATTATGTGTTCCTCCTGTGGAAGCTCCAGCGATGTTGCATGCTGTAACCCGTGTCGCCGGGAAGGGGAGGTGAGATGATGCGAGCTCGTGTTGGTAAGGCGGAAGTCGGTTTCCGCATCCTTTCTATTTCCGTGGTTATTCTCCTCCTTCAAGTCGTGAATGTCTTAGCCGAAGTCTTTCCCGGTACGATGGATTACATCGATCATTCACGCGAAGGGTGGTTTTTCTACAAAGACCCTCCGGTACAGATGGAGGAGGATGACGATGAAGAGATGTCTCCACAGCTCAAGATGCTTCCTGGCGATATTTGGTCGGACCCTGCCAAGCATCGGCCGTTGCTGAAGAAACTTCCCATTGAGGGGATGAATCTCGAACGGCTGCCGGCGATATTTCTGAAGGAGCTGGTTGACGCAAAGAAAGAAATGGCCTTAGACGTTCCCACCGTCCCCAATGTGACGGATTACATTAAAGTTCAGCAGGCCGCATTCGATCGGTCGCAGAGGTTTACGGATGCGTATCAGGTGGCGATGTATACGAATCCACAATTGGATTCATCGACGAAGCATCCGACCTCGACCTACGGGCATCAGATCGAAGCTGAGGTCACGAAACAGCAAGAAGAAGCATTGCTCGCGAGTGCGTCCGAAGAGGCCGGCTTGTTCTTCTTTTTCACGTCGACCTGCCCCTACTGTAAAGAGCAGGCCAAGATCGTCAAGCTCTTTGCCGATCAGTACGATCTGAAGATATTCCCCGTGTCGCTCGATGGCCAAGGTCTTCCTGAGTATCCACGGCCGGCCCGCGACAATGGGATGGCCGATAAGATTGGTGTGCATATGGTCCCGACGATCTATCTCGCGATCCCGCACGACAACTTCTTGAAACCCATTGGCGCTGGGCTGATGACGCTCAACGATTTACGAGAAAGAGTGTTGGTTCTTCTTCAGAAGAAGGACCTACTGCTTCAAGAACAGAAACGCAGTTCCTAACTAAGCGAGGATGCATGATCGGACGCACTATTTGTATTTGGTTCTGTGTGCTGACGTTACTTCTTCTCCCTGTCTTGTCTGAGGCGCAGAGCCTCGATTCTTCTCTGCAAAACATGTTTACGTCCTGGGGTACTGGGGTCACCACACCTCCGGGGTCATATCAGAGCCAGAGCAAGGGCTACTTTAGCGGGGGCGGCGTCTCCGTTCGTACGTTCCAAAACAGCTTTAACGTGTTTTCAGTTGCTCCCCCACGCCTCAGCGTCGGGTGTCAGGGAATCGACGTGTACTTGGGAGCGTTCTCGTATGGAAAGCTCAGTCGGTACGTGAATCTTCTGACGCAGATTGGAACGAGTGCCGTTCTGGGCTATGCGTTTCAACTTGCGATGAAAGCGATTTGCCCGGATTGTGCCGACGTTCTCAATAAGATTGAGGCGGCGGCCCGCGCGCTGAATGTTGCTGGTCGTATCCAGCCTTGTCAAACAGGCAATGAGATTGCGAAGGCATTGTCTGGAGATGAAAGTGCTCAGAATCGTCTCGCGAGTCGCTATGGCGACGCGTGGCAGAAAATGAAAGAAGCCGGAGCCTCTATCGGCGATGTCTTCGAAGATCGGGATACGACCGCTACCCAGACTACGCAACAAGCGACCACGGCGATGAAGGGCACGACCTATGACGTGACCGGAAATCTTGTTTGGGATGTTCTGGGTCTTGCCGGTGCGGACGACATGACAAGGCGATTGATTATGTCAGCAACCGGTACGGTTATTGTTGATGATACGGGCGATGTGCAAACCCGTGAACCAACCCTCACCTTTGAACAACTGGTCGACACTGATACTGGGGATACGGTCAGAGTGTTCGATTGTGGCGGGACACCGGAATGCCTTACCCCTACCGTGGTGGGCGATACCACGGTCCAAGGATTTCACAATCGTGTCTATGACGCCCTCACGAACATCGTCACGGCGATTCAAGCTGGAACTGCTCTGGCGGCCGCAGATATTACCTTGATCAACATGTCGCCTGCGCCGATGTATCGGATGATCTCTGAGTATGGGCGGGATCCTCAGATGGCGGATCAAATTGTTCGCCTCAGTGCAGAAATGATTGCAGCGGATATGGCCTATCAATGGATGCGATGGGCGGGGCAAGAAGTGAGTCGCAATGTTGATGGGATGAAGAAGCAGAAACCGGAATTCCCTGGCGATATTGCCAAGTTCAAAACGGAACTGCGTGCTCGTTTGCAGTTGGCGTCGACCGATCTCGCGAAGCGGGCCGGGATGCTGAACAACCTGAATCAGCTCATGCAGTTGGTCAAGACCGAGGGTCAGCTGAAGTCTCGGAAGTAGTGGTGTCAAGGCCGCGCCGATCAGTCACTTTGACGATGAGGTAGTCCGGTGTGGGATATTTATACATATGGCAACGGTGACGTGATTAGCCAGGTCATGCTTGGTCTTCGGATCATGATGACCACCGGTCGTTTTGAGAGTCTCTTTCACCTTGCCCTCCTGGGCTTCGTGCTGTTCGGACTGGTCTACTATGCCTTCAATCGCCGCGCTCCTATGCTGCCCCTGTTTTTGGGAGCGATCATTATTCTGTATGCGAGTGTGCGGATCACGGTTGATGTCTCGGTCATGGACCAAGTCAACCCTGATGTGGCAGACGTCGTTGTCACGGGTGTTCCCATCGCCGTGGCCTTGCCGGCGTATGTTACCGGACAAGTCGGATTCTTTGTCACCCAGTTGGTTGAAGCATCGTTTGCGATTCCTGTTCAATACACTCAGGGGCAATCGACGTACAATCGTCCTCTCTTTGATTTTCAGAAAGTATTAACTGCGACTCTTACCGATTCGGATTTAGCGAGGAATTTGGACATCTATTTCATGTTTTGTGTGTTCCCCGAGGTCGATCTGCAACAGAAGAATCTGGGTACGTTGATGTCTGCTGGCGATCTTCTGGCCGCATTTGCCGCGACGAATAATGCGCTTACGGCTCTGGGCTATGCTGGCGGCACCAGAGAGGCGGCACCGAGAACGTGTCCAGACTTCTACAATATCCTCGTCGCGCCGGCGTTCACCGGGCCTGGTGCGGACTACACCAATGCCATGCGTCTCTTGCGTACGAAACTTCAGCTGACTGCTGCAAGTCCAATTGATGAGATCGGCTTGACTGATGACCTCCGGGCTAACCTCCTGCCAGTAGCTGGTCAGGACAGTACTCAGCTTATCAATAATGTCTTGTTGATCAATCGTTGGCGCCATGCGGAGCATGAAGATGCGAAGCGGAAGGCGGATCCCGCGGAAAGTATCCTGCTTGAACAGCGAGCGGTTCGTCAGGATTTGAAAGAACAGGCGTTCTCCCGATCGAATGTGGCGCAGAAGATGATTCCCATGCTACGGACCATTGTCGAGGCCATGGTGTACATCATGAGCCCATTTATTCTCACCCTCGCTATTTCTCCAGGGATGATGAAGATGGTCAGTCTCTACTGGAAGTGTTTTCTGTGGTTGCTCACATGGGGACCGTTATATGCGGTCATGAACTTCGTTTTGTTCCAAGAGGCTCGCTCCCGATTGGGTGGTCTGTTGGCTGCGGCTACGAGCGCCAATGTGAACATGGAAACGTATGATGCACTGAACGAGTTCATTGCGATGATGAATTCCACAGCCGCCGACTATGCATTTCTGGTTCCAGGCATTGGCTGGGCCTTGGTGTGGGGTGGGTCAGCGATCGGGAGTTCGTTTGGAGCCGGTGCCAAGACGGCGGAAGGTGCGGCGTCTTCAGTGGCATCGCAGTTTGCACGAGGGGAAGGCCGGGCACTGCTTGAAGGTCCAGCGTATCACACGGAGCCTGTCAGTCTTCCACGTGGTCAAGTGATCGGTCATGGGGTGGAGTCGGGTCCCCAATTCTCTATTCCGGTCGGAGCCGGGGGAGTCAGAGTCGACAATCAGAACGGGACCGCCGATATTTTCGATAGTCATGGCGGAGTGACGAAGCTGGGCTCGAACGGCACGGTGATGTATCACGGTAGTGAGGGGCAATATACTCGTCGCGCAGACGGATCCTATGAGTCCGGTGTGTTCCGGCATAGCATGTTTGATTCTCACAGCGGCCAACAGGTTCAGGTCCAAACCTCTGTATT
>Ga0073904_10001429_pt1 | contig 17905 bp, 13 predicted proteins | sample KloWWTrecipitate_FD_66668 | JGI IMG/M metagenome (GOLD analysis project Ga0073904, IMG submission 66668) | Active sludge microbial communities from Klosterneuburg, Austria, studying microevolution and ecology of nitrifiers - Klosterneuburg... | ecosystem: Engineered > WWTP > Aerobic digester >... | reverse complement strand
ATCGCAACCAGCACAAGCAATGTCCAGGGCAGCACGGTCCCGAGAAAGACCGCCACAGCCCCGAATGCGGACAGCCAGGCAATCAGCGTGCGCCGGTCGATCCGGTCGGAGAGCCAGCCGATCGGATATTGCAGCACCAGCCCGCCAACGTAGATCGACCCCACGAAGATCGAGAGGTTCTTCACCGACAGGCCAACCTCCGACCCCCAGACCGAAGCCATGCCGAACTGTGTGGCAAAAACCCCGCCCATCAGGAACATTCCAACGCAGGCCAATGGCGAGGTGTGGAACAGTTTCTTCATGGACAAGGGTGTTGTCTTTTCGAAGGACGGAGCAGCACTGGAAGACAACAAGATCGGCGTGAAGGCAATCGACACGAGGATGGACGAGATCACGAACAGGTCGAACCCGCCGGGATCACGCAGGTTCAAAAGCGCTTGCGCAGCAATGACGCCAACCATTTGCATGATCATGTAGGCCGAAAGCGCCTGCCCCCGCGTCTCGTTCGTGGAGGAGGCGTTCAGCCAGCTTTCGGAGGTAATGTAGATGCCCGAAAAGCAGAAACCGACGACAACCCGCATGAGTATCCAGGCCATCCAGTCCGGCGCGACCGGGTAAAGGATCAAGACGGCGGAGACGAGCGAACCCAAAGCCGCGAAGACGCGGACATGCCCGACACGGCGGATCATTTTGGGCGCGAGGCGCGACCCGAAGAGAAAGCCGAGATAGTAGGCCGACATCACGCCCGACATCTCGAGCGGGCTGAACCCTTCAATCTTGCCCCGGATCCCCAGAAGAGTGCCCTGAATGCCGTTCCCCAGCATCAGAAGCATGATCCCCAAGAGTAGCGCCCAGGAGTTGCGCAGAACGGTCAGCATTGCCCGAAATCCCTTTTGTTATTGTGCCCTGTAGGGCTGTCCTATTGCGGCGTCGACGCAGGTATAAACTGAAATTGTCACGGAACCAGCAAGGACGCATCCCCGTAGGAAAAGAAACGATAGCCCTGGCCGATGGCATGGGAATAAAGGCGCCGGACGCGCTCCTGCCCCATCAGGGCGGACACCAGCATCAGTAGCGTCGACTTCGGCAGATGGAAGTTGGTCATCAACGCATCCGTCACCTGAAAGCGAAAGCCGGGATAGATGAAAATGTCGGTCGTGCCGCGCCAGGGTTCGACCCGACCAGACCGAGCGGCGCTTTCGATCAGCCGAAGCGCCGTGGTCCCGACCGGGATCACCCGCCCGCCCGCAGCCTTCGTCGCGTTGATTTCCGCGCAGGCCCGCGCCGTCACCTCTCCCCATTCGGCATGCATCCGGTGGGTCGTCACATCGTCGACCTTGACGGGCAGGAAGGTGCCCGCGCCGACATGCAACGTGACATGGGTGAAATCCACGCCCCGATCTGCCAGCGCCTGCAACAGGGCCGCGTCGAAATGCAGCGATGCCGTGGGCGCCGCGACCGCGCCCGCGTGTCGTGCCCAGACGGTCTGATAATCCTCGCGGTCCTGAGCGTCGGGGGCACGCTGGGCGGCGATGTAGGGCGGCAACGGCATGTCGCCGGCCGCGCTCAGCGCCTGATCGAAATCTTCCCCCGTCAGGTTGAAGGCGATCTCCATTTGCCCGTCGGCGATCAGGTCTACGCGCGCGGTCAGGCGGGTCGAAAAAAGGATCGTTTCACCCTCTTTCAGCTTGCGCAGGGGCTTGGCAAGCGCCGCCCAGCGGCCCTCGGGACGCGGCTCTAGGAGCGTGACCTCGATATGCGCCTCTACCTCGCCCTGCCCGGACAGGCGGCGGCGCACGCCTGATAGGCGAGCGGGGATCACCCTTGTGTCATTCAGGACCAGCCGATCGCCCGGGCGCAAAATCTCGGTCAGATCCTTGACTTGCCGGTCCGAAATCGCGTCCCCCTCGGCCAGCAACAAACGTGCGGAGGGGCGAGGCCGCGCGGGGCGCGTTGCGATCAGATGTTCGGGCAGATCGAAATCGAAGTCGGAAAGTTTCATGATCGGTCAGTTCTGCGGTACGGGTTCGATCCGAGGCGGAGCCTTGCGGAAGAGATCGCGGAACATCCCCGGCGTCAGGATCGACACGGGATTGACCGCAACACTGTATTTTTTCGTGGTGCCGGTCAGCGTATAGTTGAAGCCGAAGAGCCCGTCACGCTGGCGCGAGAAAATTTGTCCGACGCCATTCAGAAGATAGAGCGGCGAGATCACGCCTTGCAGATCGAACCTTTGTTCCCCCGACCAGTAGACACCCGCGGCGGAAACCCCGAGCGACGCGCCGATTGCCGATCCTTCACGAATTTCGACGGCCTCAGGCGTCAGCAGGAAACGCCCGGTGACATCGGAAAAGACGATTCCCGTGCCTTGCAGTTCGTTGATTAGCCCCACCACCGAGATCGCGTTCAAAAGCCCCGCCAGACCCGGCGCGTCGACAACCCGGATCCCGGAAATGTCAATCGCGCCGTCATAGATGCCCTTTGCTTCCAGCGGGCGCAGCAGCAAGTTCATCTGCCCACCCCGCCCGCTGCCATAAAGCCCTGCAGCCGCCAGAACCGCCCCCGCATCTTCGGCCCTCAGCCGGAAGGCGGCGCGACCATTCGTATCGGGCAGGGTTTCCCCGGTCAGGGGCGCGCGGCCGTTGACATTGCCGGTGAAACTGCCGTTCAGCCCGTTATCGGAGGCAAAGCGCCCCTTGAACCCGTCAAGCGCAATGCCGTCGCTGATCCGCAACCGGTCGAGCGTGACATCCAAAATGGGCGAGGCAGAACCATCGCCCGCTTCGCCCGAACCGAACGTGGCCTGCCGCAGATCCACGGACCCGCCCGTCAGGGCAATCGCAACAGGTTTGCCCTTGCCCTGCCCACGGATCGCCACGCCGCCCTTGAACCAGTCCTGAAATGTCACTGTCCCGAATTCCGCCAGATCAAGCCCGTTATCTTCCTTCAGGCTGATGCTCCCTTCCGCCCGCAGCCTTTCCGCCTCTAGGATCAGGCTGTCCACATGCGCAGGCGCGCCAAACCGGCCAACAATCTCAAGGCTGCCTTTGCTGTCGGCGGCTTTTTTCCAGCCAAGTTCGGGTATGGCCAGCACAAGCCCCCGCAGATCGCTGGTCATGCGGAAGGTCGGTGGCTGACCCTTTTGTAGGTCCAGCGTGAAATCCCCCACGCCGGTTCCGCCCACTGCGCCCTTGGGCAGGGTGATGGCAAATTCCTCAAGCGTCGGCAGCGAAAGTTCGATCTGGCCCGCGACAGACGACCGTCCAGCCCCGGCAGTCCCGAAAGCCTGCCGCCAGGCGCCGCTCAATGGCACGCCGTCCAGCGCCGCATCCCCCGAAATCTCGATACCTTTGTTGGTGACCTTTACCGCCAGCGCGTCGGCGCTCAGTTTCCGCCCCTTGACCAGCCGGTCCGAACTGACCTCGGTCAGCGTGCCGGTGACATCATAGGTCACGTCCTTGGGGTTCATCTTTGCCTTGGGGATCAGCCGCAAGAGCGTGGTCAGATGCGCGCGCCCTTCGGCAATATCCACCGCCTGGCCCGCCTTGCGCAGAAACTCGAATGGCGGTTCATCCAGTATCGACAGGGCAGCAGTGATCGTGCTGTCACTTTTGAGAGTAACTTCCATCGGCGCGGGTTTTTGACGGATATCCGGCACCTTGAGGACTGAACCCGCGATATCAAGATTGCCGCCCTTCGGCGCGACGACATGGCCACTTTCGGCAACCAGCACGAAGGCATTGTCATTGATCGTCGCATAGCCAAGCCCGCTGTTGATCGGCGGCAGAAGCCTCATGAACCGCACTTCTGCGCCTCTGAAACGATAGGCCAGTGAAAACCGCGGCTCGGCCCCCGGTTTCAGCCGCAGCGCACCCCTCACGTCGAAAAGTTCGCCCGTTGCCACGTTCTGCTGAAGCCACTCACGGGTCTTTGGCACGGCGCCAAGCGGCCAGAGCGCCAGCAAGCGTTCCATCTCGATCGTATCGACACCCACATCCAGTGCGACCGACCAGCCATCCTCGGCCGCCGCGACCTCGCCTTTCGCGGTGATCTTGCGGCCACGGTCGGTCAGCGTCACCTGCCCCAGGGTCAGACGGAACGGATCAAGGGTAAGCTTCATGTCCGCCGCCCCCTGCCCGATGGAAACGGCGTCGGCAAAAAGCCCTTCGGGGTCAGCCGACAGGTCGCTCAGATGCAATTGCGCCACCAGCGCCTCGGGCCGACCGGCCTTCAGCCCCTTAAGCCACGCCTTGCCCGACAGTTCGGCGCGCAAGGCGGCGCTGTCGATCCGAAGCGAGGTCAGAAAGAGAGAGGCCCGCGCCGGGTCGAACCGCGCCTGTAACTCAGCGCTGTTGAAAGGCACTGGTCTTGTATCGGGTGTGGGCTGCAAGGCGCCGGCGCCGACGCTCAGGCGAACTTCCAGGGGTGAAAGCGCGCCTGTCGCCTCAAACCCGGTCTGCACCTGGCCCGAAATCGGCGCGTCCAGCGCCCCAAGCCACGCCAGCGGCGGCACCTGCGCGGCTAGATCACGCGCAGACACGCCTTCAAGATCGGCCGTCAACGCCGCCTGAGAGGACTTTCTGTCGGTCGTCAGCGTCAAAAGTGCCGTGGCCCGCGCCACCCCTCGCCCGCCCACAGGACCGGCCTCTTCAGACACAGGTACACCAAGTGCCGCCGCCGCCTGCCCTTCAAGGGCGAAGCGCAGCTCAGCCTCCAGCCCGCTCTGCCCCTGCTGAAGCTCCAACGCGCCATCTCGGATGGTCCAAACCTGCCCCGCGCGACGATCGTCGAACAGCATTTCCAGCCCCTCGACGGTGATTTCACGCAACGGGGCAAGGCCTGGCTGGTCAAAGGCTGCATCGACCGCATCCAATATTTCGGCGGGATTGAACGCGGCGCCGGTAAATCCCGGCGCGCCCGGCGCGATATCTAGGCTTCCGTCCTCTTGCCTGCGCACCGCGATGCGGGCACCGGTGGCGCGCAGCTGCGCAGGCACAACCCGCCCTCGCCACAGAGCCTCGGTGTCGAGCGATGTCCGAAGATCGGCGATCTGCACAAACCGCTGGCCCCGCGCTGACATCAGCGTAACATCGGACAATCTGATCTGCGGCACGAATGCGCTGCTCACCACCAAATCGCCACCGCCGATGCGAAGACGCGCCTGCCCGTCAAGAAGAAGGTTGGCCCGCCCTTCCACGAACGATACCGCCATTCCCGGCAAGGGAATGCTGCGGCCAGACAAGCCAAGAACCGCCAGAACAAGAATAACCGCCATGATCGACAGACCAAGCGTCGCCCAGATGCGCAGGTGGCGCGGGCCATGTGCCCGCCCCCTCGCGCCATCCTTTGCCGCCCGCCGCACCTTCATAACACCCAAATCCCGCTCGCGCCCTTTGACGCGCCTGTTGACCTATTCCTCCGGCGGTCCTTTATCTTTCCGGCTGGAAGATTAAAACGGTAAGTCGGTTTCATAAGCAAAGGATTGCTTTCATGCTGTCTGTCGGTTCCCCCGCCCCGGATTTCACCCTGCCGCGCGATGGCGGGGCGGAGGTCAGCCTTTCCGCCCTGGCCGGGCGCAAAGTCGTTCTTTACTTCTACCCCAAAGATGACACCCCCGGCTGCACGATCGAGGCGATTGATTTCACGCGGCTGGCACCAGAATTCGACGCGGCGGGCACCACGGTCATTGGTCTGTCAAAGGACAGTGTGAAGGCCCATGACAAGTTCTGCCGCAAGCACGGGCTGGGGATCATCCTTGCCTCAGACGAAACTGGAACGACTTGTGAGGATTATGGCGTCTGGCGCGAGAAAAGCATGTATGGCAAGACCTTCATGGGTATTGATCGCGTAACCTTCCTGATTGACACGGATGGCAAAGTGGCGCGGATCTGGCCGAAAGTCACAGTCGCGGGGCATGCGGACGAGGTTCTGGCCGCGGCGCGGTCGCTTTGAGCCAGTCGCTGGCCGAACGCGCGGTTGAGGTTCTGACCTGCGCAGACGGTCGGGCCAAATGCGCCCTGTCGCGCGCCCATGCGGCGGACTGGTTTGCCGCGCGGGCTTCTGGCAGTCCGCTCGCCATCGGGCGGGCCGCCCCGCCGCTGCGCCCCGCCCGCCCTGACCGGCCCGAACTTCTCGATCCGCGCGATGTTCCGCGCCGCCGTCCAAGCTCGCCCGCCGGGCGCACCGCACTTTTACACGCCGTCGCCCATATCGAGCTGAACGCCGTCGATCTGCATTGGGACATTATCGCACGTTTTGCCGAGCAGCCCATGCCGCTTGGCTTTTACGATGACTGGGTCAAGGCAGCGGATGAGGAATCCAAACACTTCACCCTTGTCTCGGACGTGCTGGAAGGGTTCGGCAGCCATTACGGTGCGCTCGCGGCCCATGCAGGCATGTGGCGCGCCGCCGAAGATACGGCCACCGATCTGATGGGACGGCTAGCGGTCGTGCCCATGGTGCTTGAAGCGCGCGGGCTGGATGTGACGCCGGGCATGATCGACATCTTCCGCAAGGCAGGTGCCGCCGATGCGGTCCGGACGCTGGAGGTGATCTATGGCGAGGAGGTCGGCCATGTCGCCTATGGATCAAAATGGTTCAACTGGCTATGCGGTCGCGAAGGGCTGGACCCCAAGGAACAGTTTCACGCGCTTGTCCGCAGGTATTTCCACGGCCCGTTAAAGCCGCCATTCAACGAGGAAAAACGCGCCGAAGCGGGCCTTCCCCCCGACTTTTACTGGCCGCTGACCGAAGACCCACCCGGTCGCGAGCCTTTTTGACCCCACTTTTCGGCGGGTTATCGCCTAAAAATCAATTCGCGGCCCAGTGCGACAGGAAAGGATTTGCCGCAGTCCGATACGGTTGCTAACCCATGGCGGTCGGCCCGTTGGGGAATGGGGCGATGCCTTTCGAAGCTGCCAAACGGGGGCATTCAGCTTGAAGCGACTATCACTTCACCGCCTGTCGGCGGGCCTTGAACGCCGCCTGCCGGAGCAGCGGTTGTTCCTTAAATCCGATAGCGGAACACGTTTCATCCGCCTTGGCCCCTGGACACAGGCACTGATCCTTGCCGGTGGCGCCGCGGTTGTGGCTTGGACGATCATAGTATCGGCGGTGCTGCTGATCGACTCGATCGGCTCGGGCAGCGCCGCGGAACGCACCCGCCTCAGCTTTCTGGAGTTTGAAACGCGCCTCGACACCCTGTCGAAGGAGCGCGACCAACGCGCCGCCGAAGCCGCTGCGGCACAGCAGCGCTTCACTGTTGCGCTGGAACAGGTTTCGCGGATGCAATCTGCGCTTCTGTCGTCCGAAGAGCGGCGGCGCGAACTGGAAACCGGCATTGGCCTGATGGGAAAGACCCTGCGCACGGCAATGACCGAACGCGACACCGCGCGCGCCGAGGTCGCAAACCTGACCGGCGCGACCGAGGGCGAGAATATCCGCGTCGCCTCTGTCGACGAGTTGGGCGAGACGCTTGAATTCGTCAGTGCCGCTCTCGACCGCACGGCGGCGGAGCGCGATGCGATGGAACAGGTTGCCGATGGCGCCAAGGCCGAAGCCGACGATATCGCCTACGAAATGCGCTTGCTGGAGGAACGTCACGACGAAATCTTCGCACAGCTTGAAGATGCAGTGACCATCTCGCTCGAACCGCTTGATCAGGTATTCACGTCGGTCGGGATCGACCCGCAAGACCTGATCGCCGAAGTGCAGCGTGGCTATTCCGGTCAGGGCGGCCCGCTTGGCCCGGTGATGCCGGCCGAAAGCGGGCAGGCGGAAAGTGCCGCAGCAGCGGCCGATTTTGCCCGGGCCCGCACCATTTTCGAAGGGCTGGACCGGTTAAATTTCTACCGGATCGCCGTGGAAAAGACCCCGCTCGCCCTGCCTTTGCGAACTTCTTTCCGCTTCACCTCGGGCTTCGGCCGCCGCTGGGGCCGCAAACATGAAGGGATCGACCTGGCCGGGGCCCATGGCTCCCCCATCCTCGCTACCGCCGATGGTGTGGTGGTCAAGGCCGGTTGGGAGAGCGGCTATGGCCAGATGGTTGAGATCCGCCACCCGTACGGCATGACCACGCTTTACGGGCACATGTCGAAGATCCGCGTCTCGGTCGGGCAAAAAGTCTCGCGCGGCGACCAGATCGGTGATATGGGCAACACCGGACGGTCGACCGGCACGCATCTGCACTATGAGGTGCATGTCTCCGGTGCGCCCGTGAACCCCATGACCTTCATCAAGGCAGCGACGAATGTTTTCTAGAAGCAAAATCAACGAACCCGGACCCAAGGCACCCGAGCCCGAAAAACCGAAGGTCGAAACGGCGCCCGTTCCAAAACCTGCCTTCGACTACGGCTCGTCCGCGCCCAAGCCCAAAGTGATGGCATCGGTCCTATCGGCCGACCTGACGATTACCGGCAACCTCAAGACCACGGGCGATATCCAGATCGAGGGCACGGTCGACGGCGACATCCGCGCGCATCTTCTGACCGTTGGCGAAAGCGCCACGATCAAGGGCGAGATCGTGGCCGATGATATCGTGGTGAACGGCCGCGTGGTGGGCCGTGTGCGCGGCCTGAAAGTGCGCCTGACCTCAACCGCACGGGTTGAGGGCGACATCATCCACAAGACGATCGCGATCGAATCCGGTGCGCATTTCGAAGGATCGGTGCAGCGGCAAGAAGATCCGATCGGCACCGGTTCGGTCAAACAGATCTCAGCCCAGCCCACCGGCAAATAACATCGCCAATGGCTTGGCTAGAGGCACCGCGTCGGCGGTGCCTTTTCCTTTGTAAGGTCGGCCGAACCGGCATTGCCCGGCATGCGTGGCACGATTAGTTATGAACGGCGCGAAGATTGATTATTTGGGGTGGTAGCGATGGACAGTTTGCCTGACAGACCTGCGAGTTATGATGCTCTCATGTCCGCGCTGGGCTGGCAGGGCGATCTGCGAGCCCTCAATCAAGCGCTGGTCGGCAGCTTGGTCGCGGCGGGCGAGGAACCACTGATCGGCGGCAGCCCCTTTTATCGGCACATGCAGCATCAAAGCATCGTCGACGGCAAGATCGCCACCCGCAACGATATCAAACGACGGCGGCTCTTCGAAGTCGCCCGACGCGGCACTATGCTCTTTGAGATCGGCGTGAACGGCGGTCACGGTATCTTGTTGCAAAAGTCGGCCAATCCCGCGCTGAAATGTATCGGGCTGGATATCTGCCAGACCGTCGGCGCGGGCAATCCGCGCGCTGACATCTACTGCCCCGTCGCCATGCGCTGGCTGGAGGAACGGTACCCCGGTGATATGCGCTTCCTGATCGGCAGCAGCCATGACCTGCTGCCCGATTTCGTCGCACAAAACCCGGATCTTCGCATAGACATCCTACGTCTCGATGGCGCCAGGAAGTTCTTTTACAGCGATTTCAAAATGCTCCAGCCGCTATTGCATAAGGATAGTTACGTCATCTTCGACGAACCGAGCTGGCCCCTGTGCCGCGAAACCGTTCAGCGGCTGATGGACGAAAACCTACTTCGCCCCGACCCGGACTTTTCGCCGATCGAGAAGTTGTTCGATCACGATCCGATCATGCGTCTGGTCTAAGCATCCCTGACAAGCTGGCGATACATGTGCCAGCTTGCATGGCCAAGCACCGGCAACACCAGGAAAAGGCCCAGGAAAAGTGGTGCCATACCAAGCGCCAGCAGCAGGGCTATGACGATCCCCCACAAGATCATTGCGGCAAGATTGGCAAAGACCGCCTGGAAGCTGACGATGATCGCACTGATGAAATCCACGTCACGCTCCAGAAGCATCGGCAGTCCGACAACCGTGATACAGAACAGGACGCCGGCAAAACCGGCGCCGATCAGGGTTCCGACCACCAGCATGACCGGGCCATTCCCCTCCAGCAGCAATGCAAACGAGCTGGTGACGTTCGTCATCGCCTGCAATCCCATGAACAGCGCAAAGATCGTGTGGGCGACGAACACCCAGAACATGAACAGCAAAAGCACCACCATCGCCATCGACGGGATCTGGCGGTCCTTCTGCGCAAAAACCACCCCCAACACCTCGCGCCAGATCAGCGGCTCGCCGGCTTCCAGCCTGCGGCTGACTTCGTAAAGGCCAATGGCCGCGAAGGGCGCCAGCAAGGGAAAACCGAGCACCACAGGAATAAGCCACCATTCCTGGCCAGAAGCCGCGTAGACAGCCCACAGGATCAGGCCACCCGCCACATAGACGGCGCTGAAGAACAGCCCGTAAAGCGGCGCTTTCAGAAAATCCCGGACGCCCGCACGCAGGGCGGCACCGATGGCGCCTGGCCCAAGCTCTCGGGGTTCCGGCAGGGCCTGCGGCCCGGCAACCGGTTCAGTCATCATTCCTCCCCCGCGCGCTTCACCTTCAGGCTAAGGCAGGATGAACCGCGCGGGCAAGGGCGAATTGTCAGACCTGCCCCGCATCGCGCTTTGCAATCCAGTCATGCGCCGGATCGTTGGCAAACCGCCAATTGCGGCGTGGTCCGGCCATGACATTCAGATAATAGAGTTCATAGCCGTAGGGTGCCCCGCAGGGATGATGCCCCTTCGGCACCAAAACCACATCGTGATCGGCCACCGCCATCGTCTCGTCCAAAGTGCCGTCCTCGGTATAGACCCGCTGGATGGCAAAGCCCTGCGCCGGGTTCAGCCGGTGATAATAGCTCTCTTCCAGATAGGTCATGTGCGGGAAGTTATCCTCGTCATGCCGGTGCGGCGGATAGGAGGACCAATGGCCAGCGGGCGTGAAGACCTCCGTCACCAGAAGGCTGTCGGCGCAGTCCTCGGCCTCCATCGCGATATTGTTGATATGGCGCAGGTTGGTGCCCTGCCCGCGCGGCGTAAGCGTGATCCCGTCTGGCCCGATCCGCCGGACCGGATGCCCCGCCTGGCCCGGCGCAGAACAGACGGCCAGCGTGCAATCGGTCTTGGCCAGCGCTTCCCAATGACTGCCAGAAGGCACGTAAAGACAATGCGGCGGCGTTTTCTCAAAAACGTTCATCCGGGTGCCGAGCGTGCCATAGTCTATCCCGCCCGCCGAAATTGCCGCCTTCCCCTCCACCAGCACCAAGATGACCTCGCGCCCGCCCTCTGCCGGGCCAGTCGCCTCGGCCACCGCATCGCCCGCCTTCATCCGGTAGAGGCCAAACCCCACATATCCCCAGCCCGCCCCCTCCGGCGTGATGTCGTGAACCTTGCCGGTTTCCCCCACGGGCTTGCGCAACAGGTTCATAGTGGCTTTCCTTTCGTTCTGGTCCAAACATCCCGCTGGTGGTCTGGGCAGGCAGCGCCTCCCCGGCCTTCTTCAGGACAGTCCTGCCTGCGCGGCGAAATGTTTCAGGCAGGCCAGACCCATCATCTGATATTTCAGCGGATCGCGCACCAGCGGATCCTGCTCCGCCTCGATCACCAGCCAGCCCTGGTAGCCATGTTCCGCCGCAACCTTCAGGACCGGCGTGAAGTCCACGCATCCTTCCGGGTCGCCCGGCACGGTAAAGACCCCGCGCCGCACCCCTTCCAGAAACGAAAGCCGCTGCTCGCGCACTTCGGCCATGATGCCCGGCCGGATGTTCTTGGCGTGAATATGCGCCACGCGCCCCATATGCCGCTTGGCCACGGCCAACGGATCACCGCCGCCGAACGTGCAATGCCCGGTATCGAGCAGAAGATGCGTATGCGGCCCGGTGACGGCCATCAGCCGGTCAATCTCGGCCTCCGTCTCGACGATGGTGCCCATGTGATGATGGTAGACGAGCGTGATGCCCTGTGCCGCGGCATAGGCGGCGAGCGCCTCGATCCCGCGCCCGAAACTCTCCCACTGATCGGAGGGCAGGATCTGTCGGTCGTTGACCGGCGTCCCGTCGCTGCCATGGACGGCATTTGAGGTTTCGCAGACGATGATCACCTTGCACCCCATCGCCTTCAACACGTCGAGAAAGGGCTGCATCGCGCGCTTCTCCGCCTCCAGATCGTTGACGAGGAGGTTCGTCGAATGCCAACCGGAGACAAATTTCAACCCGCGCGGCGTGAGGACTTGTGACAGGCCCTCCGGCGTCGTGGGCAGCTTGTGGCCTTTTTCGATGCCGTCAAATCCGATGGTCTGGCAATCGTCCAGACATTGCTCAAGACTGATATGCGCGCCGATTGTACGGTCATCGTCGTTCGACCAGGCAATCGGATTGGTGCCAAACAGGATCATTCTACCCTCTCAATCACTGCGGCGCGTCTGCAGCGCCTTCTCATAGGAAGCCCGTGCCGCGCGCACTTCTGCCCGGTCCGACACTTCGGGCACCGCGACGTCCCACCAATGTCCGCCCGCCGCCGTCGATGGCGCGGGATCGGTGTCGATTACGATGACCACCGGCCTGTCTGCGCCCTTGGCGGCCATCAACTCCACCTCAAGCGCGGCGATGTCGGCCACCTTCACCGCACGCGCCCCCATGGACGCGGCATGTGCCACGAAGTCGATGGCCGACGGGTTCACGTGATAGCTGTCGTCGAGAAGATTGTTGAACGGCGCGCTGCCCGTGCCCTGTTGCAAACGGTTGATGCAGCCATACCCCCGGTTGTCTGTGATGACAGCGGTGAAGGGCACACCCATGGTCACCGCCGTGGCAAGTTCAGAGTTCGCCATCATGTAGCTGCCGTCGCCAACCATGCAGATCACGTCCGCCTCCGGCCGCGCCATCTTGATCCCGAGCGCGCCGGCAATCTCGTACCCCATGCAGGAAAAGCCATATTCCATGTGATAGCCGCCCTGCGCCGCATCCCATATCTTATGGAGTTCCCCCGGCATGGTGCCGGCCGCCCCCATCACCACGGTGTTCGCACCCGCCGTGCGCTGCACCGCACCGATCACCTGCGCGTCGGTCGGCAACAGATTGCCAGTGCCCGGCGCGGCCTTGACCGCCGCCGTGGCTGCCTCCCAGTCGGACATCAGCCCGCCCGGCGCCTTCCAGGCCTGCGCCCCAAGCGCCGCGCCAATCGCCTGCAAGGCCACCTTCGCATCGGCAACCAGCCCAGACGCATCATGCTTGAAGGCGTCGAACGGCTGCACGTTGATCGACAGGATCTTGCGGTCCGGATTCTTGAAAAGGGCCCATGACCCGGTGGTGAAATCCTGAAAGCGCGTGCCGACCCCGATCACCAGATCGGCGTTCGCGCAAACCGCATTTGCCGCCGCGCCACCGGTCACGCCCACGGGGCCGAAGTTCAGCGCATGATCATGCGCCAGCGCCGACTTGCCACCCTGCGTTTCCACCACCGGAATGCCGTGGCGGCTCGCAAAAGCGGCAAGCTCGGCTTCGGCCTGCGCATAGATGACCCCACCACCCGCGACAATCACCGGCGCTTTCGCGGCGCGAATCGCGGCAATTGCGGTGGCCAGTTCGCCCGCATCCGGTTCAGGGCGACGGAAATGCCAGACTTTCGGCGCGAAGAAACTTTCGGGATATTCAAAGGCTTCGGCCTGGACGTCCTGACAGAAGGCAAGCGTCACCGGCCCGCACTCGGCCGGATCGGTCATCACCCGAAGCGCGCGCGGCAGCGCAGTCAGCAATTGTTCCGGCCGCGTGATCCGGTCGAAATAGCGGCTGACCGGACGGAACGCGTCATTGGCGCTGACCGTGCCGTCGCCCCAGTCCTCGATCTGTTGCAAGACGGGATCGGGTGCGCGGTTGGCGAACACATCGCCGGGGATCAGAAGCACCGGCAATCGGTTAACATGTGCCAGCGCCGCCGCCGTCACCAGATTGAGTGCCCCCGGGCCGATGGAGGTGCTGACCGCCATCGCCTTGCGGCGCTTCTTCGCCTTGGCATAGGCAATGGCGGTGTGGGCCATTGTCTGTTCGTTATGGCCCCGCCAGGTCGGCAGGCTGTCACGATGGGCATAAAGCGCTTCGCCGATGCCCGCCACGTTGCCGTGGCCAAAGATCGCCCAGACACCTTCGATGAAGCGCTCGCCGTCCTCGGTTCTCTGGACGGAAAGCCAGCGCACCATGGCCTGTGCCGCGGTCAGACGAATGGTCTTCATTGTGCCTCTCCCCTCGCCGCATCCCATATGGCGCAAAGGCGGCGGAAATTTTCGGCCATGTCCTGCACGGCCGCCCTGTCATCCATCCAGCCCGCCATCCATTCGGCGGCAGCGTTGGCAAAGATCGTCCGTCCCACGGCAAAGCCCCGGACCAACGGATAGTGCGCCGCCAGCCGGAAACTCGCCGCCAATTCATCCTCACCCTGCCCCAGCCCCAGAACCACGATCCCGCGCGTATGGGGGTCATTTGCCTCGATCGCGGCAACGGTCGCCGACCAGGCCGCGTCGCTTTGCATTGGTTCGAGCTTCCACCAGTCGGGGCTGACGCCGATATCATAGAACCGCTGGATCAGGCGTGCATTCGTCTGCTCATCCACCGGCCCGACTTTCGAAGGGATGATCTCCAGCAGAAATTCCAGCCGGTTGCGCCGCGCCGCCGCGAACAGGCGCTGCACGACCGCCTCCTGCGCATCGCGCATGGCGGCATCGTCATCGGGGTGGCAAAAGCACAAGACCTTGACCACATGGTCGAGCGGCCATTCGGACAGACCGCCGAAATCCGGCCCGATCTCCGGCTCCAGCGTCAGGGGGCGCGAGCCGGGCCATTCGACTGGGCGACCGATCCAAAGGCCTTTCCCCGCCGCCTTGTATAGCGCATCCCGCCCCAGACGGCTGTCGCACAAAAGCCCATAGCCCGGTCTGCCATCCGCGACTTCCGCCGCGGCCTCAAGGCAAAGCGCCTTGAAACGCCCGATCTTTTCGATGCTGGCGCCGGGGAGTGTTTCCAACTGCATCCGGTGGTCAAAGGCAAAGACCCGCATGGTCGACCAGTCGCCATGGCGGTTTGTCGACCAATGAATCTGCTCAAGCGCCGCGTCCTTGCGCAGCGCCGCTTCGCGGACCCCGCGATTGAGGAAGAACTGCAGCTCTTCCCACGACGGATAGGCGGGCGTGCAACCATGCCGGCTGACCGCAAACGCCCCGCAGGCATTGGCGTACTTCAGCGCGACCGGCCAGCTTTCCCCATCCAGCCAGCCTTTCAGAAGGCCCGACATGAAGCCATCGCCCGCCCCGAGCACATTGAAGACCTCGATCGGGAATCCCGGCCCGGCCTCGCCATCGTCCAGGCTGTTCGGAATCGCGCTGGTAAAGGCGACGGCCCCCATCGGCCCGCGCTTGCAGACCAAAGTCGCGCCCGACACGGCGCGCACCGCGCGCAGGGCCGCGATCGTATCGGTCGTTCCGCCGGCGATATGAAATTCTTCCTCGGTCCCCACGATCAGATCGAAGCGGCCCAGATGGTTTTGCAGTTTCGCCGTGACCGCCGCGCTTTCGATGAACCGGCTTTCACCGTCGCCATGACCGGCCAACCCCCAAAGGTTCGGACGATAGTCGATGTCGAGCGCGGTCTGCGCCCCGTGCTTGCGCGCCAGATCCAGGGCCTTCAGCACGGCGGCTTCCGTCCCCGGATGCGACAGATGCGTGCCCGTCGCCACCACCGCGCGGGCTTCGGCGATGAAACCTTCGTCAATGTCGGCTTCACTCAGCGCCATGTCGGCGCAGTTTTCCCGGTAGAAGATCAGCGGGAACTGCTTGTCGTCCCGGATACCGAGAAGCACCAGCGCCGTCAGCCGTTGGGGATCGGTCTTGATCCCGCGCACATCGACGCCTTCGCGGGCCAACTCCTCGCGGATGAAGCGGCCCATATGTTCGTCACCGACACGGGTGATCAGCGCCGATTTCAGTCCCAGTCGCGCGGTCCCGGCCGCCATGTTGCACGGCGAGCCGCCGATGTATTTCTGGAAGCTTGCCATGTCTTCCAGCCGGCCGCCGACCTGCGCCCCATAAAGATCGACCGAAGCGCGGCCAATGGTGATCAGATCCAGCCGCTTCATCGGGCGAGCATGTCCGCGACCTTGACGGCGCGACCCTCCCTGGCGGACAGCAGTGCGGCATCGGCCAAAGCCAGCGCCGCAAGGCCGTCCTGACCCGATGGGCTGATCGTCGCACCATCGGACACGGCGGCGATAAAGGCGGCGATTTCAGCAGCATAGGCATCAATGTAGCGGGTCATGAAGAAGTCATGCAGCGGCGGGCGGGTGTATCCCGCAGCCGTCGCGACCTCGATCGACACGGGGCGCTGATTTTCGGCGGCGACAGATCCTAGCGCACCATGCACCTCGATCCGCTGATCATAGCCATAGGTCGCGCGGCGGGAGTTGGAAATGACGCACTGGCGCCCTGTCGCTGTGGTCAGGATCACACTCGCGCTGTCGTAGTCGCCAAGCACGCCGATCTCAGGGTCAACAAGAACCGAACCTGCCGCCTGCACCGTTGCAATTTCCTCCCCAAGAAGAAAACGCGCCATGTCGAAATCATGAATGGTCATGTCACGGAATATGCCGCCCGATACGGTGATGTAGCTGGCAGGCGGCGGGGCGGGATCGCGCGAGGTGATCGTAACCATCTCCACCTTGCCGATACGGCCTTCATCGATGGCCGCGCGCACCGCCCGGAAATGCGGATCGAACCGGCGGTTGAAGCCGACCATCAGCTTGGCCCCGGTCTGATCGACCACCTTCAGACAGTCACGCACCCGGCTCAGGCTCAGATCGACCGGCTTTTCGCAAAAGATCGCCTTTCCGGCGCGGGCGAACCGTTCGATCAGGTCGGCATGGGTGTCGGTCGGCGTGCAGATGACCACAGCGTCGATGTCGCGGGCGACCTCGATCGCCTCGATCGTGCGCACGTCGCAACCATACTGGGCGGAAATTGCCTGCGCCGCCGGGGCCATCGCATCGGCCACCGCGACCAGCTTTGCCCGAGGATCGCCGGTGATGGCCTTGGCGTGAACCTTACCGATACGCCCCGCCCCCAGAAGACCAAACCTGACTGTCATTTCATCCCACCTCTTTGCCGGACTATCGGCGCTGCTGCCTGCAACCGGCACATTGCCGACTTGTTTTTCTGATCACTGCGACACAGTGCGTGCGTGGAACGCCAGCCGTCAACGTCGTCGGCAAGTTATCCCTCAATCCCATCAGAGATTCGGCATGTGAATGATGGCATCCCATCATTCACAGAGACTCGGCGATGAAGAGTTCTGGCTGCAGGAAATGCTGACCGTGGATGTCCGAGCTTCCGGAGCGGACCGCCTCCTGCATCAGGCCGAGGAGGTCCCGGCAGAGCGCCGGAAGCGGTGTCGAAATAACCAAAACAACATACCCATCCTGCAGGGCGCTGCGCGATTCGGGTGTCAGCTCGTTGACGATCAATGCCACTGCACGGGGCTTGCGCATTTCGCGCAGCGCGGCAATCGCCCCCTCCATCCCTCCACCAGCCAGATATATGCCGCGAAGGTCGGGATGACGGGCCAGAAGATCAAGTGTCGCCTCATAAGTCAGTTGCCGGGTCTCGAGATTGACCAGCGTATCAAGCATTGTGAAGCGGGGGGCCAGTTCACGCATGTGACTGCGAAAACCTGTCTCGCGCAACTCATGCCCGTGCCAGCGATGGCCACCGACGAACACCGCAAGCTTGCCTTCACCATGAACCACCATGGCCATCATCGAGGCCGCGATGCGCCCTACCTTAAGGTTATTCATTCCCACATAATTTTCGCGTTCACCCTGCGCAAAATCATTCAAAAGGGCAAAGGTCGGCACGCCCTCGCGCTTCAGTTCCGCCACCGCCTCCGTGACTTCGTGATGGTTGACCGACGCGGCCGCAACCGCATCGACACGCCCTTTCATGCCACGCATCAGACGCGCAAAATCGCTGGGTGACTGGGAAGTCGCAAACTCGACAATTGGCTGGATGCGTGCGCCATTGACGGCACTGGCC
>Ga0073904_10001427_pt1 | contig 17926 bp, 11 predicted proteins | sample KloWWTrecipitate_FD_66668 | JGI IMG/M metagenome (GOLD analysis project Ga0073904, IMG submission 66668) | Active sludge microbial communities from Klosterneuburg, Austria, studying microevolution and ecology of nitrifiers - Klosterneuburg... | ecosystem: Engineered > WWTP > Aerobic digester >... | reverse complement strand
GGCCGATGCACTGAAGGGCGCCGACCTGTACCGCAGTCACTGCAGCCAGTGCCATGGCAATGACGGGCGTCCCGTGCTGCCGACCGCGCCCGACTTTTCTCGTCCGACGGCACTGCTGAAGTCCGATCTCACGCTGCTCGCCAGCATCCGCGCGGGCCGCGGCGGCATGCCGGCCTACCAGGGGCAGCTCAGGGACCGCGAGATCCTCGACATCGTTTCCCATCTGAGAACCCTTCGATGAGGTCGCGTCTTTGGCGTGGCCTGGCGGTCCTGGTGCTGTGCATGCCGGCGCTGGTGCTGGCACAGAAGGTCAGGGACGTGTTCGACGTCGGACAGTCCGTCTACGTGCGTGCCCTCACGGTCGAGCCCGCGACCGGGGCGCTCTGGGTAGGCACGTCGGCGGGCGTGCACGAGGTCGACCTCGGCAGCGGCAAGCTGCGCAACACGTTCACACGCAAGCATGGCCTGGCCAACGAGTACGTCTTCGCCGTCGGCCTCGACCTGCAGGGCAACAAGTGGTTCGGTACCAACGCCGGTGGTGTTTCCCGGTACAAGAACGGAAAGTGGAAGACGTTCTTCCCGATGCACGGCCTCGCGGACTACTGGGTCTATTCGTTCGCCCAGCAGCGCAGCGGGGACTTCTGGATCGGTACCTGGGCGGGGGTCAACCGGGTCGATGCGAAGACGGGCAAGTTCTCCACCTACGTCAAGGAACTCGTCAACGAGTGGGTCTACGGCATCGCCGTCGACGCGCAGGACCGGGTCTGGTTCGGCACCGAAGGCGGGGTGTCGATGTACGACGGCAAGCGCTGGCGTTCGTGGACGCACAAGGACGGCCTGGGCGCACCGAACAGTGACGACCTGCCTTTCTCCACCAACACCGGGCTTGGGACCCGATCACGGCACGACCTGTCGGTCAGCGCAGAAGGGCCGGCGACCTACAACCCCAACTATGTCTTCTCGATCCTGTCTGCAGCCGACGGCACCGTGTGGGCGGGAACCTGGGGCGCCGGCGTCTCGCGCTGGGACGGTCGCGCCTGGACGAACCTGACCACGAAGGACGGACTGGCCGGCAACATCGTCTACAGCGTCGCACAGGGTGCCGACGGTGTGTACTGGTTCGGCACCAACAACGGCGTCTCGCGCTACGACGGCAAGGCGTTCAGGAACATCGGCGTCGCCGAGGGCCTGCTTGAAAGAAATGTCTATGCACTGGCCGTCGCACCTGACGGCGACGTTTGGGTCGGCACCCGTCGGGGTGTGGCTCGCATCTCGCGTTGAGATCGGGTGCAAACAGCAACCAGAGGAAGTCTGATGGCCATCAACGCGCGGATCGTGGGCATTGCCCTCATCGCCCTCGGAGCGGCACTGGCCGGGGCTTACCAACTGGGACGCGGCAATGCGGCTGCCAACGCGGCGGCTCTGCCGGACTCTGCCTCCACGGTGCCGGCCCCGTCACCGACAGCGGCCTCTCCGGTCCCTGCCGATGCGGTCCAGCCGCCCGGCCATCCGCACGATCCCGCCGGGCTGCAGCGTGAAGGCAAGGTGACCGGCGCGGACCCGGCGCAGAAATTCACCCACTTCCGCGTCGGCAACAAGAACGTCAAGCGCATCTACGTCGACGGCGACACGGTGTGGGTCGGAACCTCCGGTGGTGCGGTGCGTTACGACACTCGGACCGACGATTACAAGCTGTTCGACATCAAGAGCGGCTTGCTGTCCAACGGGGTCTTCCACGTGGGCAAGATGGGGGAGCGCGTGGTCGTCGGCACCTATGGCGGCGGCATGTCCCTGCTCGATCCGAAGACGCAGACCTGGGAAACATTCAACATCCCGGAGGGGTTGGGCGATGCCTTCGTCTACGACGTGCTGACCACGAAGAATGGCGATGTCTGGGTGGCCACCTGGTCTGGTGTGAACCGCATTCGAGGAGGCGCGCTGAAGGATCGGTCGAAGTGGGAACTGCACACGGTCCAGAGCACGCAGGGCGGCCTGCCGAATGACTGGGTCTACGGTCTGGCGGAAGGCAGGAACGGGGATGTCTGGCTTGCCACCGAGGGGGGGCTGGCCCACTACGCGGAAGGTCGCTGGGAGAACTGGAACCATGAAAAGGGCCTGGGCGCGTCCTACGAAATGGTCAAGAACGACATCCAGTACAAGAACGATCCGTCCAAGGTTTCGCAGCACCATGCAAAGCAGAAACAGGAGATGGGACTCTCCAACATCGATGTGGCCTACAACCCGAACTACATCGTTTCGCTGGCGGTCGACGCCCAGGGCGTGGTCTGGGCCGGAACCTGGGGCGGCGGGCTTTCGCGCTTCGACGGAAAGACATGGAAGCAGTTCACGGTGGCTGACGGGCTGCCCGGAAATCACGTGTTCATGCTGCACATCGATCCCAAGGGGCAGATGTGGGTCGGCACCAACAACGGACTGGCGAAAATGAAGGATGGAAAGTTCGAAGTGCTGACCACGAAGGACGGGCTGTTCGGCAACGCGGTCTTCTCGATGGCCACCACCCGCGACGGCACGCTGTGGATCGGGAGTTTCGGTGGCGTTGCCAGGATCAAGCCTTCCTGACGCGGCAACAGGGATGTCATGGACCGTTCGACGAATCACTCGCTGCTGCACACGCTGAAGCCCCACAACTCCGGTGCCCTGCTGACGCTGCTGCTGAAGATTGCCGACGACGCGGTGATCGTTGCCGATGCCGACCAGCGGGTGGTCCTCTTCAACGAAGGAGCCGAGCGCATCTTCGGCTACCCCGCCCAGGCTGTACTCGGAGAGGCCATCTCGATGCTGCTGCCCGAGGCGGCGCGTGCCGCGCACGGCGACCATCTTCGCAAGTTCGCGCTATCGCCGCGTGCCGCACGCCGGATGGGTGAGCGGCGCGACATCAGTGCGAGACGCTCCGACGGAAGCCTCTTCGATGCCGAGGCGTCGATCTCGCACGTGGAACTCGACGGCGAGACCTACTTCACCGCGATCCTCAGGGACGTGAGTGAAGCACGAGACGCCGAGCGAGCGCTGATGCGCAGCGAGGCACGCTTCCGCGGTCTGGCTGCCGCAGCCCCGACCGGCATATTCCAGACTGACATCGATGGCAACTGCTGCTACGTCAACGATCGCTGGTGCGAGATTGCCGGCATGACGGCGGCTGAATCGCTCGGTCGCGGCTGGTTGAGGGCGCTGCATCCCGCCGACCGTGCGCGGGTGCAACTGGAGTGGGCCGCCGCCGTGAACGAGAAGCGCGCGTTCCATCTGAGCTACCGATTCCTGCGGCCGGATGGAAGCGAGGTCTGGGTCGTCGGCAACGCGGTGGGCAGCCACGAATCCAGCGGCATGCCCAGTGGCCACATCGGCACCGTGACCGACGTGACCGAGAGCCACCATCAGGCGCTGGCGCTCGAGCGCGCGAAGTCGGAAGCCGAAGCCGCAGCGCGCGCCAAGAGCCTGTTCCTCGCCAACATGAGCCACGAGATCCGCACGCCGCTGAACGCCGTGGTCGGCATGACCACGCTGCTGCTCGATACGGCGATGACCGACGACCAGCGCGACTTTGCGCGAACCATCCGCGCCAGCGGGGATTCGCTGCTGGAGATCATCAACGACATCCTCGACTACTCCAAGGCGGACGTCGGCAAGCTCGAGATCGAGCAGCGTCCGTTCGACCTGCGGCGCTGTGTCGAGGAGTCGCTGGATCTGGTGACGCCGCGCGCGCTCGAGAAGGACCTGAACCTGGCCTACCTGATCGAGGAAGGCACGCCCGAGGCCCTGGTGGGCGACGCCACCCGGGTGCGCCAGATCGTCGTGAACCTGCTGTCCAACGCAGTCAAGTTCACTCACCAGGGTGAGGTGTTCGTGTTCGTCGACAGCGAGCGGGTCGATGAAGAGACGCACCGCATCCATTTCGCCGTCAGGGACACCGGCATCGGCATTTCCGCCGAACACCTGCCGCGTCTTTTCCAGTCGTTCACCCAGATCGATGCCTCGACCACGCGCAAGTACGGCGGCACGGGCCTTGGCCTGGCGATCAGCCGGCGACTGGCCGAGCTGATGGGTGGCAATGTGTATGCCGAAAGCGAGCCGGGTCTGGGTTCGGTCTTCCACGCCACGGTGCTGGTGAGGGAAGCCGCGTTTGCGGAACCAGCCGAATTCCTGCTGCGCAATCCGCCAGCCCTCGTGGGCAAGCGCATCCTCATCGTCGATGACAACCAGACCAATCGCCGCATCCTGACGAAGATGGTGCTGCTGTGGGGGATGGTTCCATCGACGCTGCCTTCGGCGCTGGAGGCCATGGATCGGGTGCGCCATGGCGAGGCCTTCGACGTGGCCGTCATCGACATGAGCATGCCCGATGTCGACGGTCTGGACCTGGCCTCCGAGATCCGCAAGCGGCGCAGCGCACAGGAACTCCCGATCGTCATGCTGACCTCCCTCGGCCAGCGGCAACTGGGGCAGAACGCCGAATTGGCGGCCTGTCACTGCAAGCCGATCAAGGCCAGCCTGCTTTTCCAGACGCTCGTCGAAGTGATCGCAGGCACGGCCGCTCCCCAGGAGCCGATCAGGCCGCAGGCGCGTGCCGAGCCGACCGTTCCACTGCGCATCCTGGTGGCCGAGGACCACCCGATCAACCAGCGAGTCACCCAGCGGCTGCTCCGGCATCTCGGGCACGACTCGGATCTGGCCGCCGATGGTCGCAAGGCCATCGAGGCCGTCGCTCAGCGCGTCTACGACCTGGTGCTGATGGACATACAGATGCCTGAACTGGACGGGCTCGAGGCTGCGCGCGCCATCGTCGGGGCGCGCGGCACGGCCGGCCTGCCGCGCATCGTCGCGATGACGGCCAACGCCATGCCCGGCGATCGCGAGTCCTACCTTGCCGCGGGCATGGACGGCTACCTTGCCAAGCCGATCGAGCTGACCGACCTCGCGGCGGTCGTCTCGCAGGCGGCCGTGCGCGCGCAGGCCCGACACCACGACGGCACCTTCGATTCGGTGCTGGACCACGCCAGGCTGGAACATCTGCGCTCGATGCAGGACGAGAACCAGCCCAGCCTCGTGCGCGACCTGATCGACATGTTCCTGACCGATTCGTCGCATCAGGTCCAGCAACTGAACCGTGCCCACGCTGCTGCCGACGCCCACCTGATGCGGGGACTGTCGCATCGACTTCTTTCCGCGACGCAGAACCTGGGGGCCTCCCGGCTGTCGCGCCTGTGCATCGAACTCGAGCGCCTGGCGAAGCTCGGACAGACCGACGCGGCCGGCGCCTTGCTGGCCGATCTGGAACGCGAGCGCAGCCTGGCGCACGAGGCGCTGGTGGCCGTGCGCCTGCGCTACTGACTGCAGCGCAGCGTGACCGCTTCCGGCAGCATCGGTTGCCACGCGGGCTCTGCTGTCCGCTGCCCTGGCGCCTCGCCTCCTCGAAGCCGATTGACCTGCATCGTGTGCACCGTGTCACGCAGGCTTCGCCGCGATGGGCTCAGGGTGCCCGGGTTGAGGCCGATATGGAGGGATGCGTCGCGTCCTGTCGATTCTTCTCGTACTTGCCGCAGCAGTTCCGTTCCCGGCCCCGGCCGCTGCGACGGTCTGGCTGTGCGGTCTTTCCGAAGACCTGGTTCGCCTGGTCTGCATCGCGGACACCGGTCCGCAGCCGCCCGAAGTGGCGCCCGAGGCGGCTGCCACCGTCAACGGAGTCCAGTTTCCGCTCGACCCGCGCCGCACCTACGTGGTCGACCTGTGGAGCCCGCCGACCGAAGTCGCCTTCGTCGAGCAGCTTGCGCGCGCCACCATCTGCTATCGCAGCCCCGGGTGCGAGGTACTCCTGATCAGCCCGTTGCCGGCGCCTGCCGCGTCGGATGGGCGACAGAGGCGCAGCCGCTAGCGAACTGCTGCACCGCGCCGCAGCGCCCGGTTTCGCGTGATTGATCCCATGCTGATGCGTTCGGCCCTTCAGGGTACACCGCGCCCCGGATTTCCGGGAACGCCCGCTGACCCGGCCACAGGCCGCCGCAGCGCCGTGGCGGCCTGCGCACTGTGGGTGTCGCTTAATCTGTGTCCGCTCCTCGCAGCAGGCCAGCCCGCTGCCGCGCCGCCGGGCGAAGTCCAGGCAGGTCAGGTGCTTCCCGAAGCACTGCTGCCGGGTCTCAACGGACCATCCCGCAAGCTGTCCGGCTACCGGGGGCGGCCGCTGATCATCAACGTCTGGGCCAGCTGGTGCGGCCCGTGCCGGCAGGAAATGGCGTCGCTGGAGAGGCTCGCCTGGCAGCCGAACGACCCGTCGTTCGCGGTGATCGGCATCTCGACCGACGACGATCCGGACAGCGCCAGACGGCTGCTGCAGGCAACCAATGCGACGCTCAGCCATTTCATCGACGACAAGCTGCGACTCGAGCACATGCTGGGCGCTTCGCGCCTGCCGCTCACCGTGCTGGTCGACGCGCAGGGGCGCGTGGTCACCAAGGTCTACGGCGCTAAGCAATGGGATGGTCCCGAGGCGCTGCGCTTGATCGACCAGTCGTTCGGGAATCGCCAGACCCCATCGAAGTGATGGCTCATCGCTGACCTCGCGGGCCGGTGAGTCCAGTCGGCGGGCCGAAATGCGACCGCCGGCCGCCGGGTTCTAATCCCCTCCGGAGACAGGTTCCCGGCCATCGCTGGCGATGGACTGTTCAACGGGTCGACCGGCTGGGAAAGTACCTGGCGACTCACAACAAGAAGGAAAAGAAATGAGAGTGACGCAGGGAAGCAGGAAGCTGCTGATGGCGGCCGTCGTGGCGGCTGGTTCGCTGAACGCGCAGGCGGGCGCCCGGTACGACTTTGGCGAAGACCGCAACGTGACCTTCGGCATCGGCACCCGCTACAGCTACACCCATGCAGAGCGTCCGGACTCCGCAGGAGGCGGTCATGTCAACGACCCCAACCTGGACAGCGCACGCCTGTTCTTCGGCGCGTCTCTGAGCAAGAACATCAAGGCCACGTTCAACACCGAGTGGGACGGCGTCGAGAACCGGGTGCGCGTGCTGGATATCTACGCCCAGTTCGAGTTCCTGCCCGAGATCAATGTCTGGGCAGGGCGTCTGGTGTCGCCCAGCGACCGTCACAACATGGCCGGGCCGTACTACTCGATGGGTGGTGGCTACTGGCCCTGCGTCGCCTCACGCTACGGCTGCAATGGCGGCATCTTCCGCGCCCGTGACGACGGTTTCGTGGTCTGGGGCAACGTCGCCGACAGCCGGCTCGGCTACTCGATCGGCGCGTTCGACGGCCGCACCTTCGGCATCGGCGCGCTGGACGAATCGCAGGCCCGCGGCGCCGGCGTCAAGTCGTCCGGCTCGCTGATGTACGCAGGCCGGCTGCAGTACGACTTCTGGGAGAAGGAGACCGGCTACTTCAGCGCGGCCAATCACTTGGGCAAGCAGGACATCCTGGCGATCGGCGTGGCCGGCCGCTACCAGAAGAAGGGTGTGCTGACCACCGGGGGCCGTGGCGATTACTGGTCGTACAACGTCGATTTCCTGTTCGAGAAGAGCATCAAGGGCGCGGGCGGAGTCGCGGTCGAAGCCGCCTTCTACGACTACGACACCGACGACGTGGTTCGGGCCGAACAAGGCAAGGCGTACTCGGCCGGTGTGTCGTACATCTTCGAGCAGACGGTCGGCTGGGGCCAGTTGCAACCCTTCACCCACTGGCAGAAGTTCAACCCCGACACGAACACCGACACCCGGCAGATCGACGTCGGCGTCAACTACGTGATCGACGGTTTCAATGCGCAACTGACGGCGATGTACACCAACACCAAGGTCACGAGCAGCAAGAGCCTGGACAAGTTCGTGCTGGCTTTGCAGTTGCAGTACTGAGTCACATCCGGGTCCAAGCATCCAATCACTCGAGATCAGCGCGTGAGCGCTGCGCCGGGCCGCTGTGTTGCGTTCATGTCCTCCGAGTCGGGCTGCGCCCGACTCTCCCCCTTTACTTCATTCCACACAGCGACCCACCGCAGCGCTCCAGCAACCACCGAAGCGTTCTTGGGTTTGAATGCATTCGCAGGCAACAACGGTCACCGCATGCCCTCGACAGCGCTGCGCGAAAGCTTGCAAGCGGACAGCCGTGGAACACGAACCGCCGGCTGATAGAGCTCTCAACCGAACACGATCGTCCTGTGCCCGTTGATCAGGATTCGGTCCTCGAGGTGGTTGCGCAGGCCGCGCGCGAGCACGGCCTTTTCCACGTCCTTGCCGCAACGAACCAGATCCTCTACGGCGTCGCTGTGGTCGATGCGCATCACGTCCTGCTCGATGATCGGGCCCTCGTCCAGGTCTTCGGTCACGTAGTGGCAGGTGGCGCCGATCAGCTTGACACCGCGGTCCCAGGCCTGGTGATAGGGCTTCGCGCCGGCGAAGCTCGGCAGGAAGCTGTGGTGGATGTTGATGATCTGTCCCGGGTACTTGCGGCACAGCGACGGCGGCAGGATCTGCATGTAGCGCGCCAGCACCATCGTGTCGGCGCCTGACGACTCGAACAGCGCCTCCAGCTTCGCGAAGGCTTCGGGCTTGTTCTCCTTCGTCACCGGGATGTGGTGGAACGGCAGCCCGTGCCATTCGACCAGGCCGCGGAACACCTCGTGGTTGGACGCGACGCCGACGATGTCGACGTCCAGTTCCTGACTTTTCCAGCGCGCCAGCAGGTCGTACAGGCAGTGCTCCTGGGTCGACACGAGCATCAGCACGCGTCGCCGCACGCTGCTGTCGCTGATGCGCCAGTCCATGCCGAACTCGGTGGCCACGACCTGGAAGCGCCGCTTCAGCTCGGCGTGATCGAAGGGCAGCGAGTCGGCACGCACCTCGACGCGCATGAAATAGCGCGCCGAGTCGGCATCGGCGTGCTGGCTCGAACTGAGGATCCAGCCGCCGTGCTCGGCGAAGAAGCCGGTCACGCGGGCAACGATGCCGACGCGGTCGGGGCAGGAAAAGGTCAGGGTGTAGTGGTGGGTGCGGTTCATGGGGCCTCGCGGGGTCAGTTCTGGGCAGACACCCGCGATTGTCCCGTTTCGCCGGCACTTGGCTTGCATACGGGTTGCTCCGACCGAGCCGCGCAGCCTGCCCTGCGGCCCCCGTTCATGACGACCCGACCCGAGAACTGCCCATGAACCACCGTCCGATCCGCTCGATCCTCATCGCCAACCGCTCGGAGATCGCGATCCGCGTGATGCGTGCCGCCTCCGAGATGCGCATCCGCACCGTGGCGATCTACTCCCAGCAGGATCGCCAGGCGCTGCACCGCTTCAAGGCTGACGAGAGCTACCTGGTGGGCGAGGGCAAGAAGCCGCTGGCGGCCTACCTGGACGGCGAGGACATCCTGCGCATCGCGCGCAGCGCCGGCGCCGACGCCATCCACCCGGGCTACGGATTCCTGTCCGAGAACCCCGAATTCGCCGATGCGGTGATCGCCGCCGGCATCCGCTGGATCGGCCCGTCGCCCGACGTGATGCGCACGCTGGGCAACAAGGTCGCGGCGCGTCACGCGGCGGTGGCCGCCGGCGTGGCGGTGATGCCGGCCACGCCGCCGCTGCCGCTGGACGTGGCCGAATGCGCCAGGCTGGCCGCCGGCATCGGCTACCCGGTGATGCTGAAGGCCAGCTGGGGCGGTGGCGGGCGGGGCATGCGGGTGATCGAGAACGAGGGCGAACTGGCTGGCTCGCTGGAAGCGTCGCGCCGGGAAGCGCTGGCCGCCTTCGGCAACGACGAGGTGTATTTCGAGAAGCTGATCCGCCGTGCCCGCCACGTCGAGGTGCAGATCCTCGGCGACCAGCACGGCAACCTGGTGCACCTTCACGAGCGCGACTGCACCGTTCAGAGGCGCAACCAGAAGGTGGTCGAGCGCGCTCCTGCACCGTATCTGGACGCCGCCGGGCGCGCCGCGCTCTGCGACAGTGCGTTGCGGTTGATGCGCTCGGTCGGCTACACCCACGCCGGCACGGTCGAGTTCCTGATGGACGCCGACGACGGCAGGTGCTACTTCATCGAGGTCAACCCGCGCATCCAGGTCGAGCACACGGTGACCGAGATGATCACCGGCGTCGACATCGTCAAGGCGCAGATCCGCATCACCGAGGGGGGGCACATCGGTGTCACTGAAGGCGATCAAGTCGGGTCCCCCGAGGGCTCGCCAGAGGAAGCGAGCGGCCTGCATCCCACCGGTGTGCCGGCGCAGGACAGGATCCCGCTGAACGGCCACGCGCTGCAGTGCCGAGTCACAACCGAGGACCCGGAGAACGGTTTCCTGCCCGACTACGGGCGGCTCGCCGCCTACCGCAGCGCGGCCGGCTTCGGCATCCGGCTCGACGCCGGCACGGCCTACGGCGGCGCGGTGATCACGCCCTATTACGACTCGCTGCTGGTCAAGGTGACCGCCTGGGCGCCGACCGCGCGCGAGACCATCCAGCGCATGGACCGCGCGCTGCGCGAGTTCCGCATCCGCGGCGTGTCGACCAACCTGCAGTTCCTCGAGAACCTGATCAACCACCCGACGTTCGGCAACGACGTCAACGGTGAGCTGACGACCCGCTTCATCGAGAACACGCCCGAACTGCTGGCCTTCGCCGCACGCCGCGACCGCGCCAGCAAGCTGCTGCGCTTCCTGGGCGAGGTGGCGGTCAACGGCAACCCCGAAGTGCAGGGCCGCACGTTGCCCGCGCTGCCGCTGCCCAAGCCGGTGCTGCCGAAGGTCGACCTCGAATCGCCGATCCCCGACGGCACCCGCCAGCGGCTGCATGCCCTCGGGCCGGCCGGCTTCGCGCAGTGGATGCTGGCGCACAAGCCCGCGCTGATCACCGACACGACGATGCGGGATGCACACCAGTCGCTGCTCGCCACCCGCATGCGCACCGCCGACATGCTGCCGATTGCCCCGTATTACGCCCGGGAGCTGTCCGGCCTGTTCTCGCTCGAATGCTGGGGCGGCGCCACCTTCGACGTGGCGCTGCGTTTCCTCAAGGAAGATCCATGGCAGCGGCTCGCCCTGCTGCGCCAGGCCATTCCCAACGTGCTGTTCCAGATGCTGCTGCGCGGCTCCAACGCGGTCGGCTACACCAACTACGCCGACAACGTGGTGCGCCACTTCGTCAAGCAGGCGGCGACGAACGGCGTCGACGTGTTCCGCGTGTTCGACTCGCTGAACTGGGTCGAGAACATGCGCGTGGCGATCGATGCGGTGATCGAGAACGGCGGCCTGTGCGAGGGCGCCATCTGCTACACCGGCGACCTCTACGACAGTGCGCGCGGCAAGTACGACCTGGCCTATTACCTCGGCATCGCGCGCGAACTGCAGAAGGCCGGCGTGCACCTGCTGGCGATCAAGGACATGGCCGGAATATGCCGGCCGCGCGCGGTGGCCGCGCTCGTCAAGGCGCTGAAGGCCGAGACCGGGCTGCCGGTGCACTTCCACACCCACGACACCAGCGGTGCGTCGGCTGCGTCGGTGCTGGCGGCCATCGAGGCCGGCTGCGATGCGGTCGATGGCGCGCTCGATGCGATGAGCGGGCTGACCTCGCAGCCCAACCTGTCGTCAATCGCGGCGGCACTGGCCGGCACCGAACGCGACCCCGGTTTGCCGCAGGATGCGCTGCACGCCGCGTCGATGTACTGGGAGGGCGTGCGGCGCTTCTACTCGCCGTTCGAATCCGAGATCCGCTCCGGCACGGCCGACGTCTACCGCCACGAGATGCCCGGCGGCCAGTACACCAACCTGCGCGAGCAGGCTCGCTCGCTCGGCATCGCGCACCGCTGGACCGAGGTGTCGCAGACCTACGCCGATGTGAACCGGCTGTTCGGCGACATCGTCAAGGTCACGCCCACCTCCAAGGTCGTCGGCGACATGGCGCTGATGATGGTCGCCAGCGACCTGACGCCTGCCGACGTGATGGACCCGGCGCGCGAGGTCGCCTTCCCCGAATCGGTGGTGTCGCTGTTCAAGGGCGAGCTGGGCTTTCCGCCCGACGGTTTCCCGGCTGCTCTGAGCCGCAAGGTGCTGAAGCTGGGCGAAGGCGATCAGCCGCCCGTGCCGTACCGCCCCGGCGATCGGCTGCCGCCAGTCGATCTGGAGGCCGTGCGCGCCCGGGCCGAAGCCGAGTGCGAGCTGCCGATGGACGACAGTCAGCTGGCCTCGTACCTGATGTACCCGAAGGTGATGCGCGACTACTGCGAGCACACCCGGCTCAACGGTGACACCTCGATGCTGCCGACGCCGGTGTTCTTCTACGGTGCGCAGCCGCAGCAGGAGCTGGCCATCGAGATCGATCCCGGCAAGACGCTGCTGGTGGCGCTGCAATCGATCTCGCCAGATGGCGATGTCGCGCAGAAGGTGCAGTTCGAGCTGAACGGCCAGTCGCGCACCGTGCGCGTGCTGCGACCCGATGCCGGCGATGCCGCCAAGGGCCGGCCGGTCGCCGACCCCACCAACCCGCTCCATGTGGCCGCACCGATGCCAGGTGCGATCGTCAGCGTCGCCGTCAAGCCGGGCCAGCGCGTCTCGGCTGGCAGCACCCTGCTGGCACTCGAGGCCATGAAGATGGAGACCCACGTCGCTGCCGAGCGCGATGCCGAGGTCGAGGCGGTGCTGGTCGTGCCGGGCGACCGGGTTCAGGCGAAGGACCTGCTGATCCTGTTGAAGGCGGTGGGGTGAACGGCCGCGCCGTCGCGGCTCACCAGCTCAGCGGATTCACGCGGTAGTAGTGGCTGAGTTCGCGGTACAGCGCCGGGTGCTCGGCAGCGAGGCGTTGCGGCTGCTCGAAGAACACCTCGGACGCCACCGCGAAGAATTCCGCCGGGTCGGTGGCGCCGTAGTCGCTGAGCAGGCTCGGCTTACGTTGACTGGTGCGCTCTTGAAGCACGGCGAATTCCTCGCTCAGCACGCGCGCCCAGCGCTCGCGCCTGGCACGCCCGGACATGCGGGGCGATCCGTTGGCCGCACCGTTTTCCTGGTCGAGCTGATGCGCGAATTCGTGGATCACGACGTTGCGGCCGTCGTCGGCCACCTCGGCGCCCTCGACTGCGTCTTCCCAGGACAGGATCACCTGACCCAGCGACCACGACTCGCCGGACAGCGCCAGCCGACGGTCCTGCACCACCCCGCTGCCGTCGGCATGCACGCGGTCGACGACGAACGCTCCCGGATACACGAGGATCTGCCTCAGCTGGGCGAAGTAGTCCGAGCGCCGATTGAGGATCAGCAGGCAGGCCTGCGCCGCGATCGTCACACGCATCTCGTCGGTGACGACCAGGCCGCGGCAGCCGATGAAGGGCTTCTCGGAAAGAAACACCTGGATGTGCTTCTTCAGCTGCAACTGCAGATCGGCAGGCATCGAGCGGAAGTAGGGCACACGATGGCGAAGAACCTGCCGCCATTCGGCCGGAAAGGGCTGCCGGCGCACCTTGCGCCGGCGCCATTCGGTGAACAACGGCTCGCGCAGCAGCCACGTCAACAGCAGCAGCGTGGCGGTGGAGAGGATCAGCAGTGCCAAGGGATCAGCGAAACGCGGGTGTGAAGACCGAGCGAAGCTGGGTACGCCGGGCCGGGTTTTCAATGGGCGCTGCGCGGCGCCGTGCACACCGCGGTGCGCGAGAATCAGCCCGAGCGCGTCCCAAATGAAGAATCGAAGCAGCACTTCAGGCCTGGTCTATTCGACCGACAGCGGCCGCATGTGCCCGGCATGCCGGCAGCCGGTTGCGCAGTGTCGCTGCGGTCAGGCGACGGCGCCGGTCGTCACCGATGGCATCGTCCGCGTTTCTCGCGAGACGCAGGGCCGCAAGGGCAAGGGTGTGACTGTGATCCGCGGGGTGGTACTCGATGCCGCAGCGCTGGCGCAGCTCGGTCGCGACCTGAAGGCTGCCTGCGGCTCGGGCGGCACCGTCAAGGACGGCGTCATCGAGATCCAGGGCGACCACCGCGACCGGATCGTCGAGCGGCTGGAGGCGGCGGGGATGAAGGTCAAGCGTGCCGGCGGCTGAGCGGCGGGGCTGACGATGGCGCGCAACGGGCACACTGGCGTGCAAACTGATCCTGCAACCCTGAAACGATGAGCGAGCCTGTCGACCACCTGCCCCCGGACTCCGTCACCGTGGCCTGCCTGTGTGCCGAATGGTGCGGCACCTGCCGCGAATACCGGACTGTCTTCGAGCAGGCGGTGCAGGGCCAGCGCCACGCGGGCGTTCGGGGGTTCTGGATCGATGTCGAGGACGAGTCCGATCTGGTCGGCGCCGTCGATGTCGACAATTTCCCGACGCTGCTGATGGCCCGTGGCGGCGAAGTGCTTTTCTTCGGCACCATCACTCCCCACGCGTCCACGCTGGCGCGTCTCGTTCAGGCGGCACTCGACGGCCAGACCCACCTCGGTGGCGAGCCGCCGGATGCCGATGTCCGCGCGCTGGCAGCCCGGCTGCAGCAAGTCGCAGGCTGAACCGGTCGATCATCAGCTGCCCGCTGATGCGGCAGCCGATGTGCCGGCCCGTCGTCCTACAGATCCCTGCGCGACATCCCGACAGACCTGGCGCACGCGCGTCGGCAGAGTCGTTTCGTCGGGCGGGGCCTGGTCTGAACAGGGCGCCGACCGACTCCATCCACTTTGAATGAACAGGAGTCGTGCATGAACAAGGATCAGGTCAAGGGCCGCGTCGAGCAGGCCAAGGGTGCGGCCAAGGAAATCGCTGGCAAGGTCACCGGCAACAAGGAGCTCGAGATCGAGGGCAGGATCGACAAGACCGCAGGCAAGGTCCAGTCCGGTTTCGGTGACGCGAAAGAGAAGCTCAAGGACCGCATCGACAAGGTCTGACCGACCGGGTCGCCCCGGGCAGCAAGGCCGGCAGTTTCCCGGCTTTCGCTGCCTGCGAGCGACCCGCTTCGGCCTGCGGTGTTGCGTCCTTGCCGATGCCGCGCGGCAGAGCACCGGAGGGGCCCGTGGCAGCCACTACACTGCGCGCACGGCCGACGGGGCACGTCGGTGGCGGAGCGAGCAGGCATGGTTGCGGTGGGCAGCAGGATGGCGGGAGCGCAGAGGGGCCTGAGCGGCGCCCAGGCGTCATGACTGAGCCAGGAACCACCCGTTCACAGGTGCTGCTGGCGGACCGCCGGCGCAAGCTGCAGATGCTTGCCGCGCAGCCCGACAGGGTGTTCGAACTGTTCGTGCGCAGCGCGCTCCAGCTGACACAGAGCGATGTCGCCGCCGTCAGTCTGGTCGGCGAGGAATGGCAGTGGTTCAAGGCCGGCGTCGGGCTCGAGGCGGTGCACATTCCGCTGTCTCTTTCGTTCTGTGCGCATGGCATCGAGACAGGCACGACGTTCGAGGTGGTAGATGCCGCTGCCGATGTCCGTTTCGCCCAGCACCCGCTGGTCAACCGCGACGCTGGCCTGCGGAGTTACGCCGGGCATCCGATCGAGTTCGAAGGCGAGCAGCTGGGCATGCTGTTCGTGATGTCTGCGCAACCCCGCACGCTGACCCCCGAGCAGATGCGGTGGTTGCAGGACCTGGCGCAAGGTGCGGCCGATGCCGCTGCCAGCCACGAGCGCATCTTCAAGCTGCAGATCAGCCAGCGCAGGCTGCTCGATTTCGCCTCCGCTTCGAGCGACTGGCTCTGGGAAACCGATTCATCCCACCACTACACCTGGTTGTCGGACCGGTTCGAGGACCTGACCGGACTGACGGTGCAGTCCCAGCTCGGCCAGAACCCGCCCGCGTCGCCGATGCGCGACGGTGCCGGCCGGGTGGTCGAGCCGCTGCTCGGTTTCCTCGAGGTCCTCGATCGGCAGCAGTCCTTCGCACGCGTCGTCGTGCTGAAGCCGACCCCCATGGGGGACCGCCTGATCTCGTACAGCGCGATCGCCAAGTTCGGCAGCGACGGGATGTTCAGGGGCTACCGCGGATCGGCGCAGGACGTCACGCACCGCATCGGCGCCGAGCGCCAGGAACGCGAGGTCTCCGACACGCTGCGCCTGCTGGCCCAGCACGTGCCCGGCGTGCTCTACCAGCGGGTGAGCCGACCCGACGGCACGGGCTACTGCCCCTACGCGAGCGAGAGTGTCAGGCAGCTTTTCGAGATCACGCCGGAGAAGCTGGCGCTGGACTGCGGGCCGATGTTCGACCGCATCCACCCCGAGGACCGCAAGAGCGTCGAGGCGCAGATCCGGTCTGCCGAGAACAGTGGCCAGCCGTGGTCGCAGACCTTCCGCGTGGTGCTGCCCGAAGCCGGGCTGCGGGTGTTGAGCGGCTTCGCGAGCCCGCGCCGCATGCCGGACGGCAACGTGCTGTGGCATGGATTCACGACCGACGTCACCGAGTCCGAGAAGGCTGCTGCTGAGATCGCCCGCTCGGGGCAGCAGTGGGAGCTGGCGTCGCAGGCGGCGGGCATCGGCATCTTCGAGCTGAACCTGTCGACCGCGACGATCACGCTCGACCGCAACGCCTGCCAGGTGCACCACCTGCCGGCCGAGTCGCCCACCGCATTCGTGCTGGCACAGTGGCTGGACATGCTGGAGCCCTCTGCGCGCGAGAGCGCCCAGGCGTTCATCAGCCTGGCCGCGGTGTCGGGCGTGATCCAGCGCGAGGTGCTCGGCGTCGTCACCACTGCGGGTGAGCCGCGCCGCATCGAGTTCGTGGCCCGCGCGCAGGCCAGCCGCGATCGCACGCGATCGCGCACGCCGGTGCTGATCGGCGTGTGCCGCGACATCACCGAGGAATACGCGATCGAGCGCCTGCGGCAGGAGATGGCCGAGACCCGTGAGGCCAACCGCAGCAAGAGCGAGCTGCTGTCGCGCATCAGTCACGAGCTGCGCACCCCGCTCAACGGCATCCTCGGCTTCGCGCAGCTGCTCGAAGGCGATCGCAAGGAGCCGCTGACCAGCGTCCAGAAACAGCGTGTGCAGACGATCCGCATGTCCGGTACCCGCTTGCTCAGTCTGGTCAACGACGTGCTCGAACTGTCACGTATCGAGCAGCAGATGTTCTCGCTGCAGCGCGAGTCCGTGTCGGTCAATTCCGTGGTGAACAGCGGCATCGCGTTGCTCCAGCCGCTCGCGCTCGAACGCGCGCTGCAGGTCGAGTTCATCGGTGCCGAGCACGAACTGCATGTCAAGGCCGACCGCCGTGCGATGGACCAGGTGTTCACCAATCTGCTGTCGAATGCGATCAAGTACAACCGCGCCGGTGGTCAGGCCACCGTCATCGTCGAGCCGCTGGGCACATCGAAGGTCCAGATCAGCATCGAGGACACGGGTGTCGGCATGAGCGAGGCGCAGGTCGACCAGCTGTTCCAGCCGTTCAACCGGGTCGGCGCCGAGAAGACCCAGATCGAGGGCACCGGCCTTGGACTCGTGATCGCCCGCGAACTCACCCAGGGCATGGGCGGCACGATCGAGGTCACCTCGACGCCGCACACCGGTTCATGCTTCACGATCAAGCTGCCACTGGCCAAGGGCTCGCAAACCGGCAGGGATTCGACCGATTCGATGCCGGCGCAGACCGACTGGATCGAAGCCGCAGGCGGAACGGCGCTTTACATCGAGGACGATCCCGTCAACGCGATGCTGATGCGCGAGGTGTTCGGGCGCCTGGGGAACTGGAAGCTCCTGGAGGCGGCCACCGGGGCCGAAGGCCTGCGGCTGGCGCTGGCCGAGCAGCCCCATCTGCTGCTGACCGACATGAACCTGCCCGACATGTCGGGTCTGGACATCGTCAAGCAGATTCGCCAGCAGCCGGCCACGCGGCGAATGCAGGTGATCGCGGTCACCGCCGATGCGCTGCCGCAGCAGCAGGAGATGGCCCGGCAGATCGGCGTGGACGGCTACTGGACCAAGCCGCTCGATCTCGCGCTGATCCTCAAGCACCTGCGAGGCTTCTTTTCCGCCAACCCGGACTTCCCGCTTTCGACCAAGT
>Ga0073904_10001425_pt1 | contig 17936 bp, 14 predicted proteins | sample KloWWTrecipitate_FD_66668 | JGI IMG/M metagenome (GOLD analysis project Ga0073904, IMG submission 66668) | Active sludge microbial communities from Klosterneuburg, Austria, studying microevolution and ecology of nitrifiers - Klosterneuburg... | ecosystem: Engineered > WWTP > Aerobic digester >... | reverse complement strand
GGCGGGCAATGGCAAGCCGTCGAAAGTACGCTCGGTTTCAATGGACTGGCCCGGATCATGGCTGACAAACGCAAGTTCCAGATCAGCACCTTCGACTACGCAGAGTGATGCGGTCGACTGCCATGAACTCATCATTTTCAACCCGGATCGCAGCCTACTTTGGTGGGCTATTTATCGCCACCATAGGCATTCTCTTCGTCCTCTGGTTCTTTGGTCTGCCGCAATTGGGCATCCTCGGTGCCAAGAGCAGGTGGCTCACCGAATCGACGCATGCGCTGGAGACAATCGCCAATTATCAACGAGCGGCGCTAGCCGACAGCCTTGAAGGACGCCGTGGCGACTTTCTTGTTCTTTCCGAAAATAAAGTCATTGCGCAACAAATGGCGATACGTGCCCCATCGCTACAGCAAGACGCCGAGCGGGTATTCGATCGCCTTGTGCGCGCCTATCCGGATCGTTTTCAGGAAATTTTTTTCCTTGATGTATCCACCGGAAAAATCCTCGCATCGGGCACCGGGGATGGGATTGGCACCACCTTCCCGGACATCGCCCTGCTCAAACGCGCCGCGCAGCCCGGCGCCACGGAACTGATCGACCACCTGCCCGGCAAGGACGGGCCGAATCTGGTCATCGTGCGCCAGATCCATGCACCGGACTCGGCGGGCTACCCGAATGGCAAGCTGGTCGGAATCATTGTCACCATTCTTGAGCCTCGACATTTTCTTGGCGAGGGCGTGCCGGGCCTGTCGTCGGCTCAGGAAACAGTCGGCAGCGCCATTCTGCTCAATGGCACGGAGCAGAGCCTGATCAGTCGGGTAACGTCCGGCCCTGTTGCCGAGCAGATCCTGCCGCTCAGCCGGCGGGTCGCCAGCGGCTTTGAGGGAACGATCGAACAGTCGGATGAGCACGGCAACGATTTCCTGATGGTCTATCGCTATCTCCCCCTGAGCGGCACGCAAGGCTTGACCCTGATCAACTTCCGCAACAAGGCTGATGCGCTGGGTTCGCTCAAGGAGCGCGCCTGGGGCCTGTGGATTGTCAGCCTGCTCCTCACCCTGCTTTCACTGATCTGGATTTCCCTGGCGGCTCGCCGCCTGACGCAACCATTGCGTGCGCTGGCCGATACTGCCCAAAAATTCGGCGAGGGCAAGCTTTCCTTCCGGGCCGAAATCCGGCCGCAAGACAGCCGGGAAATTACCGCTCTTTCCCGGGCCTTCAACCACTCGGCCGAGCAAATTCAAAAGGCGCATGAAACGCTCGAATCCAAGGTGCTGGAGCGCACCGCCGAACTCGCCCGGGAACGCGACACGGCACAGCGCTATCTGGATATTGCAGCCGTCATGCTTGTTGTACTCGACAGCGCCGGCCGGATTGCGATGATCAACCGGAAAGGCACCGAAATACTTGGCTTGCCGGAAGACCGCCTGTTGGGCATGGACTGGTTTGAGAACTTCCTGCCTGTGAAGGAACAGGCCGGGATAAAAGAAGTTTTCCGAAAATTGATGCAGGGCAATACTCAATTCATCGAGCACTACGAGAACAGTATTCTCAATTCGGCTGGGGATGAGCGCTTGATCTCCTGGAACAACGTACTGTTGAAGAACGAAGCCGGCGACATTACCGGCACTCTTTCTTCCGGCGAGGACATCACCGAACAGAAACAGGCCGAACAGGAACTGATCCGCCACCGCGACCATCTCGAAGAGCGCGTCAAGGAACGAACGGCAGCCCTCTTGATCGCCAAGGAATCGGCTGAAACCGCCAACCGGGCGAAGAGCTCTTTCCTGGCCAACATGAGCCACGAATTGCGGACACCGATGAATGCCATCATCGGGCTCACCCACATGCTGGGCCGGAACAACGCTGACGCCGGTCAACGCAACAAACTGACCAAAATCAATGGCGCAGCGAATCATTTGTTGAATCTGCTCAACGATATCCTTGATCTTTCCAAGATCGAAGCGGAGAAACTGGTACTGGAAAATGCCCCCTTCCGGGTCGGCCATATCATCAGCCATATCGAGAGTCTGGTCAGCGACAAACTGGGCGTCAAAGGCCTGCAACTGATCAAGACAATCAACCCCGAACTGAGCGATCTGCCACTGATCGGCGACGCCTTGCGCCTGCAGCAAGTGCTGCTCAATTTGGTCGGCAATGCCATCAAGTTCACTGAACATGGCGTCATCAGCATCAACGCCGATATCTGGGAAAATAATCCGCAAGACGTCTTGCTCCACTTCGAAGTCAGCGACACCGGAATCGGCATTCCCGATGATGCCCTGCCTCGCCTGTTCTCGCCTTTCGAACAGGCCGATGGCTCAACCACGCGAAAATTTGGCGGGACTGGACTGGGTCTGGCAATCAGCAAGCGTCTGATCCAGCTGATGGGTGGCGAAGTCGGCGTCCGAAGCACGCTCGGCGCCGGCAGCACCTTCTGGTTCACCATTCACTGCACCGTGGGAGGCGGCCTCCCCGAGCATCAGGCGCCGCCGACCTCAGGCTCAGGCTCAGGCTCAGGCTCAGGCTCAGGCAGCCTTGCCGAACAGAGGCTCCGGAAACATTACGCTCACGCGCGCATTCTGCTGGCGGAAGATGACTGGGTGAATCAGGAAGTCGCGCTGGAACTGCTCAAGGAGGTTCTCGGATTGCGCGTCGACCTGGCCGAAGATGGCGAAAAAGCCGTTGAAATGGCCGCCAGTACCCACTATGACCTGATCCTGATGGATATCCAGATGCCGAAACTGGACGGCATTGCCGCAACCGGGATTATCCGCAAACTGGCCGGCCGGGAACACACACCCATTCTGGCGATGACTGCCAACGCCTTCGAAGATGATCGCCAGAAATGCCTCACTTCAGGCATGAACGACTTCATCGCCAAACCGGTAGATCCCGATCTCCTTTTCATCAAGCTACTGCACTGGCTGGAAACAACAACGGTCGCCAAGCCTGTGGACTAGACTTCAGTTCATCGGCCTCTGATCGGCTCATTCCCGCAGCAGTGGAAATCACCAGGCCAATTCGTGTCACTGCAAGCAACCGTTACCGAGAACAACATGCCACACAAAAAATCCTCGCCAGCGCACACCCCAGCACCGAAAGCCGGTTACAGCGCTACCGCCAAAGTGGCATTGCAGGAAACCACGGCGCGGGTGCAGGAAATGCACGATGCCATCGCCGCAACCTCCTTCGCGATCATCAACAAAATTCCCGTCATCGGCGGCCCGGCGCAATTCATTCAGCAGGCTCATGACGCCATTGCCGGCGGAGTGTATGCGGCTATTCACCAGGCGGGCGGTGGCCTGCTCGATGTCGCCGATTCCATCGAGAAACAGACTAACGCGATTGAACGGGACAGCCAGCCGCCCGGCCGACTGGCCAGTAATCTGCGGAGCGCCATCAATGGCGCTTTTGGCGACCATCTGGCAGAGACCAACAGCGTGCTGGCCATTCCGATGGGCCTCTACCGGCACGACCAGCTGCTTCCGCTGACTCGCGAAGCGCTGAGCGCGGCCTGGCCGGAAAACAAACAGCGACTCTGCATTTTCATTCACGGCCTGGTCTGCAACGAGCATTGCTGGGAAGCCGGGCCGGAAGCGGTCGACATGCCGCATCGCCTGGAGGCCGACACCGAATACACAGCGCTGACACTGCGCTACAACAGCGGTCTGCCCATTGTTGAAAACGGTGCGCAACTGGCCCTGTGGCTGGAAGAGTTGCTTGCCACCTGGCCCTATCCGCTCAAGGAAGTGATCATCATTGGCCACAGCATGGGCGGCTTGCTGGCACGGAGCGCCTTTGAACAAAGCAAGACGGGTGATTTCAACTGGCCGGCCCTGACCCGCATGGTGATTTGTCTCGGCTCCCCGAATCTCGGTTCAGCGGTTGAAAGGCTCGGTCATCTGACCACCAACGCGCTGCGCCTGACCCGCATCACCGAACCGCTGGCCAAAATTGCGGCACAGCGCAGCCAGGGCATTCAGGATCTGCGCCACGGCCCGGGCCGCCACCAGCCAAGCGCGCCCGATATTGCTTGGCGCTTCATCGGTGGCAGTCTGACCGAAGACCCCGAAAATCCGCTCGGTGAAATTCTCGGCGATGGCCTGGTAACGCCAGGCAGCGCCACCGCGCATGAGCTGGCGGGCAATGTCCAGAGCATTCGCCTCGGTGCCGTGAACCATATGGGCTTGCTGACCGACCCCAGGGTGTACGCCCAGATTCTTGCCTGGTTGGGCAGCCACTAATCAATTCGTCACCCCGCATCGGGTGGGATGAGCGGCCGCAGAATTTGGCGGCCCCGGCTCCATTTCAAGAAAATCAAAGAATGATATTGACAGTCATTCGCATTTGTCTACAATACGAATTGTTCGCATTACTAACTTTCCTCAACCGAGAGACACTGTCATGTATGTCTGCGTCTGCCAAGCGGTTACCGACCGCCAGATTCGTGAAGCTGCCCAGGGTGGCGCCCGCACCTTGAAAGATTTGCGGCGCGATCTGGGCGTTACCCGCGACTGTGGCCGCTGCGCCTCATGCGCCCACGACTGCCTGCAGGAAGCCAACTCCAGCCTGGGCAAACCGGGTAAAGCCGTGCGCAAGGCCGCCTGATCAGCCCCAGGTATTCAGACTCAGGCGACGAGCCGAATCAGGATCTTTCAGCCGGCGCGGCATACCAATTCTCGCGATTCACCACGACGTTGCTTCTCGGCTGCAGCACAAAGTGCGGCGACATGATCTGCACACCGTGCGTATTGAACTGATCCTGAATATTGCCATGCAGTTCAGAAAGAATCTGTATGCGCTCAAGCGGCCGGTCTACGTAGGCATACAACTCGTATTCAACATAAAAATCCTGCAGGGATTTCTGCATGACGAAGGGTTTTGGCGTCGATTGCAAACCTTTCGTTTCTTCTGCCGCCTCGATCAACATCGCGTGCACCTGCCGCCAAGGTGTGTCGTAGCCGATGGTTACGGTGGTGGAAACCAGGGCGCCACGCTCTCCACCGGCACTGGTGAAATTCTTGATCGGGTTGCCAATCAGCACGGCATTGGGAATCGTCACCTCCTCGTTGTGCATGTTGATAATCTTGGTCGACAGCACGCCAGACTCCTTGACCACACCCATGACATCGCCAACGCTGACGAAATCGCCGACCTTGAGGGCACGTGAATAGATCAGGACCAATCCGCTCATCATCTGGGTCACGATACCGGCTGAACCGAGCGTCAGCATGAAGCCGAACATCACCGACAAACCCTTGAAGGCATCACTCTCGGCCAAGGGCAGAAAGGGATAGGCAACGGCAATACCAAAGCCCCAGACCAAGATGGCAACCAGCCGCCGCGTGGCGTGCGCCGTATCCCGGTGGATACCGGGAATGTTCGAACGCCCCTTATCGATATTCTCGAACAGGTTGGCAATGACGTCGTTAATCGCTTTGGTCAGAAACAGGATGACTGCTACGGTCAACACCCCGGGCAGTGCAGAAATGGTGCCGCGCCCGAGCAGGGCCAGCAAGCTGGAAAGGAAGCCGGAGAGCTTTTCGGCCAGCGGTTGGGTCATCGGGAAATTACCCAACACATAGATAAACCACAGGTAGGCAATTGCAACCCACAGGAAAGCCAGAAACAGCTGTGCAAGCCGCCGGAAGAGAAGCCAGGCATGCTCGGCCCAACGCATTCCGGAACCCTCCCGTGCCGACTGAATCCGTACCTGCAGTCGGGCCAGCAGAAATGTTGTCACTCGCCGGATCCCGAGTAGCAGCGCCCCGGCAAGAGCAGTAGCCAGGACGGTAAGGAGTAGCCCCTGGAGCAGGATCGGCCCACTCCGCTGCTCAAGGGTGGCGGTGATGGCGGCTTTCAGTCGCGCCTCGACTTGATCGGCAGTGGCATCAAGGTCCAGCTTGGACTCCTTGTCCAGATCGGCCTCGTAAAGCACGAAAATGGCACGATCAGCAATCGTGAAAAGCACGCCTGCCTGGTGGTCGACCACCGCTTGACTGCGTACCAGCGGCTTGACTAGCTCCTTCTCCTCCAGCGAGCGCAAGCGTTCCTCAATGCGTTTGGCCCGAAGTTCCGGCGAGATCCCCTGCACCGAGCTGCGCAGGACGACGATCTCACGATTGGAGAAACTGACCACTGCCTCCGGAACCGCCAGCGCATTGGCCAGTGCATTCACCGGCAATGACATGCCAAGCAAAATAACGGCCTTCCAAAGCAGTGCAATCAATCGCCACATGATGCTTCCTTTCAACTCACATCGATACCAAGCTTAGCCTCGAGCACTTCGCCGATCACCGAGACATGCGAAAAACCTTGCTGGAGAAAAATCGACAGGACTTCGGTCACCGTGTCCGGGGAACAAGAAACCAGCAGGCCGCCGGATGTCTGCGGATCGGTCAGCAACGCCTTTGCAGCCTGGTCCAAGCCAGGTGTCAGTTGCACCGCATCGCCATAGCTCTCCCAGTTACGGGCCGAAGCGCCGGTGATGTAGCCGGATTCGACAAACTCGAGAGCACGGGGCATCAGGGGAATATCGGCAAAATTCAGGCGGCCCCGCACTCGGCTGCCCTTGCACACTTCCATCAGATGCCCGAGCAAGCCGAAGCCGGTCACATCGGTAACCGCATGCACGCCGTCCAGACAGGCGAGCACCGGCCCAGGCGTATTCAACTGGGTGGTGCTGGCAATCATCGCTGCGTAATCACTCTCGTGCAGCTTTTCTTTTTTCAGCGCGGCGCTGTAAACGCCAACGCCAAGCGGCTTGCCAAGAATCAGTTTATCGCCCGGCCGGGCGCCTGAATTGCGCTTGAGATGGGCCGGATTGACCAGACCGATGGCGACCAGACCGTAAATCGGCTCCACCGAATCGATGGTGTGGCCGCCGGCAATCGGAATGCCTGCGGCCCGACAAACGGCTTCGCCCCCGGCCAGAATCTTGGTGATAGTTTCGAGCGGCAGCACATTGACCGGCATGCCGACCAGGGCCAGCGCAAAGAGCGGCGTGCCACCCATCGCATAAATATCGGAAATGGCGTTGGTCGCGGCAATCCGGCCGAAATCGAAGGGATCATCGACGATCGGCATGAAAAAGTCCGTTGTCGCCACAATCGCCTGCTGCGGATTGATCTGATAGACCGCAGCATCGTCACTGGTTTCTGTGCCGACTAAAAGTTGCGGCGGGATGATGCCGGGCGCCATGCCGCCAAGGATTTTTTCAAGGATGACCGGGGAAATCTTGCAACCGCAACCGCCACCATGGGAAAGCTGGGTGAGTCTTATTTTTTCTGCTGACACAACTGTTCTCTTGTCTATTTTTATTTAATAACTTTATTCGGCGTCGAAACCGGCATCCTCGATCGCTCCCAGCAGCGCCTCGCGGCTCACCATCTGCGGGTCGTAGGCCAACTTCGCCTCACCGGCATCCAGTGAGACTACGGCCGAGGCAACACCGACCATGCCGTTCAGCACGTCGGTAATATTCTTGACGCAACCTTGGCAGCTCATGCCGCCGACTTTGATGACGGTATTCTCCATTTTCTACTCCTGTTTCAGGAACGGCTGCATCCGCAGCAGTTCGGTAATGTCGGCAGCCGCTAGCGGCCGGCTGAAATAATAGCCCTGCGCCATGTCGCAATCCATATTGCGCAACAGCGCCAGTTGCTCGGCGGTTTCGACACCTTCGGCCAAGACCGTGAGCCGGAGGTTGCGGCCCATGCTGACGATGGTTGAGGCAATGGCCCGGTCGTCCGAATCGACTTCAAGGTCGCGAACGAAAGAGCGGTCGATTTTCAGCTTGCTGACTGGAAAGCGTTTCAGATAGGACAACGAGGAGTAGCCGGTACCAAAATCATCGACCGAGAGTTCGATCCCCATCCGGTGCAACGCCGACAGGGTGCCAAGATTAATGTCGGCATCGTGCATCACCGTGCCCTCGGTCAACTCCAGTTCCAGCAGCCCGGCCTCCAGCCCCGAAGCAGCCAGTGCGCCAGCGACGGCATCGACAAAGCCAAGCTGGCGAAACTGTACTGGCGACACGTTGACCGCCATCACCATCGCTGGCAAACCAGCATCGATCCAGCTTTGCGCCTGACGGCAGGCTTCACTCAAGACCCAGTCGCCAATCGGGTTAATCAGGCCGGTATCTTCAGCGACCCGGATAAACTGGTTTGGCATGATCAATCCCAGATCCGCGTGTTGCCAACGAATCAGTGCCTCGACACCGATAATCAGGCCGCTCTGCAAACTGACCAGCGGCTGGTAATGCAGCACGAATTCCTGTTGCTTAAGCGCCCGCCTCAGGTTGCTCTCCATTAGCAAGTGGTCCAGCGTCACCCGATTCATTTCTGCGGCATAGAACTGGAAGGTGTTGCGACCTTGATCCTTGGCCTTGTACATCGCTGCATCGGCATTCTTGAGCAGGGTTTCGATATCCTTCCCGTCCTGCGGATGAATACTGATCCCAATTGACGGCGTCAGCATCAGGTCATGCCCACCAACAGTAAAAGGCACACTGCACGCTGCAAGCAGGCGACGCGCCACCTCGGCCGCGCCCCCGGCCTGGATGCCAGGCAGGGCAAGAATAAATTCATCACCGCCCAGGCGGGCCAGCGTATCGATCCGCCGGACCATGGTCGACAAGCGCTCGGCAACGGCACACAGCAACTCGTCACCGACACTGTGACCGAGGGAGTCATTGACGCGCTTGAAATGATCGAGATCGAGAAACATCAAGGTCACGGCAGACTCGTCACGTTCGGCCGTCGCCAGGAGCTGCATGACCCGGTCACGCAATAAACGACGGTTGGGAAGCCCGGTCAAGGCGTCGAAATCGGCCAGCTCGCGAATTTTCAGCTCAGCTGTTTTCTGGGCCGAAATGTCGACTACCGTACCTACCGATGCCGGCTGGCCATTGAAAGTCGAGGGTGAGCCAAGAATGGTTACGGGAAACATGGAGCCATCTTTGCGAATGGCCGACAGCTCGTAGCGCATGCCTTGCACACCGGCACAGCGCTCATCCATCTTTTGCACCAGTACGGCGTGCTGCTCGGGTGCAACCAGATCAAGCGGCCCTAACCGGTCGACAAACTCGTCTGCCGCATAGCCAAACAAGTCGAGCAAAAAGGGGTTGGCATACCTGAAGAGGTGATCCTGAAGGACGAAAATACCAACCTGGGCCGCTTCCATGGTGGAGAGAAATTGGGCTTCACGCTCTCCGGCACCGTCATGAGCCGTGCCTCCAGCGCCGGTCATCTCACCGGAGTCTGCCTTGGCCAAACATACCCCCCCAACGCCTGCGGTCATACACATTCCCCGACATTTTTTCGTTATCTTTGTGACGCACCAGGCCGCCAGCGTTTCAGGAGCAATGAATTCGACACAACGGAAACGGAACTCATGGCCATCGCTGCACCGGCAACGACCGGATTGAGCAAACCCGCGGCAGCAAGCGGTATTCCGAGCACATTGTAGATGAATGCAAAGAAAAGGTTTTGCCGTATCTTGCCCAAGGTGGCGGCCGAAAGGTCGATTGCGTCGGCCACACCGAGCAGGTCGCTACGGATCAAGGTCAGGTCGGCCGCCTCAATGGCAGCATCGGAGCCGGCCCCGATGGCAAAACTGACATCTGCTGCCGCCAATGCCGGCGCGTCGTTGATACCGTCGCCGACCATCGCCACCAGAGCGCCACCCGCCTTCAACTCGGCAATTGCCGCCGCCTTGTCACCGGGCAATATACCGGCAAGGAACTCGGCAATTCCGGCTTCAGCGGCGATTGCTGCTGCCGTCGCGGCATTGTCGCCGGTCAGCATGACCACCCGGATACCACGCTGGCGCAAACGTGCTACCGCCGCCCGCGAGCTTGGTCGCAAGGCATCGGCGATGGCCAGCAGGGCCAGCACCCGGTCGCCGTCGGCCAGTGCCACCACCGTTTTGCCCGCTTGCTGCAAACCACACACGACCGGATCGGCCTCGACGCCAAGCCAGGCCGGCGAACCGAGACGCAACAAGCGCCCCTCGATCTCGCCTTCAATGCCATGCCCGGGCAAGGCCTTGAAATTTTGCACTTTTTTCAGGTTGACCGTAGCACTGAGGTCTTGCCCCTGAGCCGCCGCACTTTCGGCAACAATGGCTCGCGCCAACGGGTGCTCGGAATTCTGCTCAAGCGCGGCAGCCAGGCGCAGCGCCTCGTCACGCCCGAGGCCACGCGGTACGACGTCGGTGACCTGCGGCCTACCGCAAGTCAGGGTGCCGGTCTTGTCGAGCGCCAATATCTTGATGCGTTCCGCCCGTTCCAGCGCCTCGGCATTCTTGACCAGAATGCCGGCACGCGCCCCTTGCCCGGTGCCAACCATGATTGCCGTCGGTGTCGCCAGGCCCAGCGCGCACGGACAGGCAATGACCAGCACCGCCACCGCATTGACCAGCGCTTCGGCAAACTCGCCGGAATACCCCCACCAACCGATGAAAGTGAGCAAGGCGATGACGCAGACCACCGGCACAAAAATCGCCGAAATCCGGTCGGCCAGCCTTTGCACCGGCGCCTTCGATCCCTGCGCCTCGCCGACCAGACGAATGATGCCGGCCAGCAACGTATGTTCGCCCACCCCGGTCGCCCGGCAGCGCAAGGCACCCTGCCCATTGGTAGTGGCAGAAAAGACCTTGTCATCAGCCCGCTTGCCGACCGGCATGCTTTCACCGGTCAACATCGCTTCATTGACGCTCGATTCGCCATCGATCACCTCACCATCGACTGGCACGCTTTCGCCCGGCCGAACGAGAAAAATATCACCCGGCATCAGCGCCTCAACCGGCATTTCCATCCACTGCCCATCGCGCTCGATACGTGCCGTTTTGGGCTGCAGGCGAATCAGCGACTCGATTGCCTCCGATGTCCTTGCCTTGGCCCTGGCCTCCAGTAATTTACCGAGTAAGACCAGCGTAATAACTGCAGCCCCGGCCTCGTAATAAACGTGTTGATCAAGGCCGAACAGCGTCACCACCGTCGAAAAGCCCCAGGCCATGCTGGTACCGAGCGCAACCAAGACATCCATATTGGCCCCGCCGCCCCGCAGTGTCTTGTAGGCACCGTCGTAAAAACGCCAGCCGATCCAGAACTGGACGGGCGTCGCCAGCGCCAGTTGCAGCCAGCGCGGCAACTCATACATGTGGCCGTGTTCGCCGAACATGAATAACATTTGCCCCACCAGCGGCAAGGTAAGCGCGACCGAAATCCAGAAGCGCCGAACCTCGCTACGGTAAACGCGCAATTTCTCGGCTTTTTCCCGTTCCCGGGTCTGGCTATCAACCAGTGCAGCTGAAAAACCGGCCCTGGCCACAGCAGCCACCACCGCCGCTTCATCTGCTCCATCGGCCAGACGCACCCGCGCCCGCTCGGACGCCAGATTCACATTGGCCTGCATGCCCGGCTGCCGATTCAAAACTTTTTCCAGACGCACCGAGCAGGCGGCACAGGTCATGCCGCCAATCGAGAACTCGACAACCCTGCTTTCTGTTTCGCTCACTTGACCAACAGCACCGGACAGGTTGCCAGATGCAGCACGCGGTTGGCGACGGACCCCATGACCAAACCGGCAATGCCACTACGCCCGTGCGTCCCCATCACAATCAGGTCGCAACCCAGATCAGATGCCATCTTGACGATAACCTCGGCCGGCTGCCCGACATGAATATGCGTCGTATGGAATCGCCCCGCCGCATCGAGTTTTTTCTGCGCCTCGATCAACAATGCCTGGCTCTCCTCAAGGTAGTAAGCCTGCAAGGTTTCCTTCCCGATATGGGCCTGAACACGACCAATCGGAATGGGTGCGTGCACATGCAAGAGGTGAACCTCCGGCACATCACGGAACCACGCGCCATGAGCAATCAGATGATCGACAGCCCGCAGCGCACTTTCAGAACCATCAACCGGCAACAGTATTTTCATCGCTGATCCCTAAGTTAAATCCAGCCGAGCAGACGCAGCAGCCCGAACAAGCCATAGAGGCCAAAGCCGAGCACCAACAGGCCAGAAAACAGGCGTACCGCCGGGCGGCGGACAAATTCATTCAGACGTGCCAACAGGATGCCGGCGAGTAACAGATTTGGCAATGTGCCCAGGCCAAAAGCCAGCATCATCAAGGCGCCGCGACCAGCCGAGCCGGCACTGAGCGAACTGGCCAAGGCGCTATAGACCAGACCGCAGGGCAGCCAGCCCCAGAGCAAACCGAGCGGGAACGCCTGGCCGACGCTACGGGCCGGCAAAAAGCGCTTGGTCAGCGGCTGGAGTACGCGCCAGAGGTTTTGTCCGATGCGTTCAGTGAAGGCCAGCGCCCTGGTCACACCAAGTAGATAAAACCCCAGCGCGACCAGCATCAGATTGGCGAAAAAATAGAGAATCAGCCGCGCCGGCACCTGTCCTTCAAGGCCAAGGCTGGCGGCACCGAGTGCGCCGGCAATGGCACCAGCGGCTGAGTAGGAGAAAATGCGCCCGGCGTTATAGGCGAACAACATTGACCAGCGAGCCGGCACCCCCATCGATAGCGCCCCGACAATGCCACCGCACATGCCGACACAATGGGTGCCACCGAGCAGACCAACGAGGAAAAGGGCGAGATAGCCGGAATCGGGCATCGGACAAACAAACAAAAAGGGGCGTGCAGTTTAACCCGCACGCCCCGAGTGATGCGCGATACTCAAATCACCTTGGAATAGCGTTTGCGCTCGCGGTCAGTCCGCAGGTAACGGTCGAAGAGCATCGTAATGACGCGAACCAGCATGCGGCCCGGCGGCAACACGGTGATCCACTCGCGATCGACCTTGAGCAGACCAGCCGCCTCCATTTCCTTCATGTCTTCCAGTTCGACGGCAAAATACTCCCTGAAATTAATCAGATGAGCACTTTCGATGCTTTCAATGGATAGCTCAAAATGGCACATCAGCGCCTGAATGATCGAGCGCCGCAAAACGTCATCGGCATTCAGCTCGATACCCCGGAAAACCGGCAGTATCTGGGCATCGAGCCGGTCGTAATATTCATCCAGCGTTTTGACATTCTGGTTGTAGGTTGGCCCCACCTTGCTGATCGACGAAATACCAAAAGAGAGCATGTCGCAATCGGCGTAGGTTGAGTAACCTTGGAAATTCCGGTGCAGGCGACCCTGGCGCTGGGCAATGGCCATTTCATCGTCCGGCTTGGCAAAGTGATCCATGCCGATGAAAACATAACCGGCCTCGGTCAACTTCTTGATTGCCAAGGCAAGAATCTGCAATTTTGTATCAGCCGCCGGCAGATCCTCATCGGCAATCCGGCGTTGCGGCTTGAACAGGGTCGGCATATGCGCGTAGTTGTAGATCGACAAACGATCCGGGTCCATCGCCAGTACACGATCCAGCGTCCGGCTGAAACCCATCACCGATTGATGCGGCAAGCCGTAGATCAGATCGACTGAAATCGACTTGAAACCGTTGGCTCTTGCCGCCGTAATAACGTTGGCCGTTTCCTCTTCGCTCTGGATACGATTGACTGCGACCTGCACGCGCTCGTCAAAATCCTGCACGCCAACGCTCATCCGGTTAAAACCGAGTTCGCCCAGCAGCGCAACCGTTGCGGTATCAACCTTGCGCGGATCAACTTCAATTGAATATTCACCACCGTCCAGCAACTTGAAGTGTTTGCGGGTCTCACCCATCAACTGACGCATTTCATCATGCGACAGGAAAGTTGGCGTACCGCCACCCCAATGCAGTTGAATCACTTCATGCTCACCATCCCGCCCTTCAAGGCTGGCACTTTGCAGCGTCAACTCCTTGGCCAGGTATTTCAGATACTTGGCGCTACGTCCGTGATCCTTGGTAATGATCTTATTGCAGGCGCAGTAGTAGCAAATTGTGTTACAAAAAGGAATGTGGAAATATAATGAGAGCGGCCGGCTAATCCCGCCAATATTACGTTTCCCCAGCCAGAGTTTGGCCGCTTCAGAGTTAAATGCCTCAACGAAACGATCAGCTGTCGGAAAAGACGTATAACGGGGACCATTAACGTCAAAGCGACGAATTATCTGTGGATCAAAAACGAAGTTATCAGTTGCGAAGTTCATTGAACATACCGGTCAAGTTTGACTCCAATTATCGATATACGAATCCCATTTGTAGTTGACGTGGGTCAACCGAACGGAGATTGTGAATGCCCCTACAGAACGCGCAGCGTAAGGTTAGTTCCCTAGCCTTGGTCAAAACCGCCTGTTCCAATTGTAATCTGCGTGAATTTTGCCTGCCTTACGGACTTGACCCGGAGGAGCTTGAGCGGCTTGACTCGCTTGTCTCAAATCGCCGCCGCATGAAGCGCGGCGAACATCTTTACCGGGTTGGCGATCCCTTTGATGCAATCTTTGCCATTCGCAGCGGCTTTTTCAAGACTGATGTATTGATTGAGGACGGCCGCGAACAGGTCACCGGCTTTCAAATGGGTGGTGAACTGCTGGGTCTTGATGGCATCTGTACAGAACAACACACCTGTAATGCAATCGCCCTTGAGGATAGCGACATCTGCGCCATCCCGTTCTCACAAATGGAAAGCCTGTCGCGTGAAATTCATTCGCTGCAACACCACTTTCACAAGGTAATGAGCCGGGAAATTGTTCGCGATCACGGGGTCATGATGCTGCTCGGCACCATGCGCGCCGAAGAGCGACTGGCGGCCTTTCTACTCAACCTGTCACAACGCTTCACGGCACGCGGTTATTCGCATGCCGAATTTTTCCTGCGCATGACCCGCGAAGAAATTGGCAGCTATCTTGGACTCAAGCTGGAAACTGTATCAAGAACATTCTCCCGTTTTCAGGAAGAAGGTCATATTGCAGTTCAGCAGAAGCACATCCGGATTCTGAATGTAAATGGGCTCAAAGCCCTGATGAACCACCGCAGTTAAGCAGCGTAGCGCCCTTACCAACGCAATCGGGCCAGTTCGGCACTACGGTCAACCAGACGCTGGAGCAATTTTCCCGCCTTGACCCGGCCAGGTGTGGCGGACCCCGGCGAACGGTAAACAAGCGTGAGACGACTTGGTTCGTCCGCCATTTCATAGAGCGTAATGGAGAGCGGACAAAGCCCAACCTGGGCAGCCTCCTCTTCCAGTAATTGCCAGGCCAGCATGCTGCTGCAGAACTGTACGACCTCCACATTGGCAAACGGGCTTCCCTGACGGGCAACAGCACCTGCAGTGCGCTCAAGCATTTTGTTGAAAGGAATCCGCGCACTCACCACCAAGCCCTCGGCTTCGACAGCCTCAACCAAAGCTTCACTGGCCGACCGAAAATCACTCCCGGTAACTTGCCTCGTCACAAGGTCATCCGCCGCGAAGACGGGTGAGATCAGACAAACAGAAAGCGCCGCACCAACCCAAAAAGCATTTTTCAGAGAAAAGAATGACGGCGTGGCTTCATAAAGCAAGGGAGCAGAGAGAATCTGGCGCATGAAGATCGCTGTTTCGCAACAAATGGTCTGAAAAGATACCATTAACGAAACTGCCGCCTCCGATCATTGGGGTATTTGGCGCAAAAAAAAGCCCGGCGAACCGGGCTTGATTTGAAGAGTAAAGAAGCGACTTAGAAGCTGTAGCGGGCACTGACTCCCGCCAGCCAGGTATGCCCCGGCGCGGATTCGTAATAGCGCCCATTGCTGTCACCAACAATGACCGAGCCGACATACTGGTGGTCGAAGATATTGTCGAAACGCAAGAAGGTGCGAAGACTCAAGGCATCAAACTTGCGATCGACACCGAACCGGAGGTTGGCGATGGCGTAACCCGGTGCGGCCTTGTCAACGTTGGTGTCTTCGACATAAATCTTGTCCCGGACAATGCCTTCGACCGCAGCATGGAAACCGCTGGCCGGATGTTTCCAGACGAGTTCGCTGAACAAAGTTTGCGCGGCGACACCCGGCAGATGGTTGCCGGCATCGACGGTTTTCGTCACGACCGGGAAGGCAGTGTTGAAGGTAAAGGATTCATCATACTTGGCATCAAGGAAGGTGTAGGCGATGCGAGTGCTGAAATTGTTCGCCCAACGGCTATCAAACGCAACTTCCAAGCCCTTGCGGACCGTCGGTCCGGCATTCTGGTAAGCAGTACGCCCACCCGTGCTTGAAAGCACGACCATTTCGTTATCGGTCTTGATATGAAACAGCGCCACGTCCAGTCGGCTGTCGTTGCCGACAAATGCCTTCACGCCAGTTTCATAATGCGTGCTGGTCGACGGCTCCAGAGAAAAGTTGAATGTCCCGCCACCGCTGGAATAAAACATCTCGTTGAAGGTCGGCGCCTCGAAGCCGCGGGCCGCACTGGCGTAGAGATTGACCGTCGGAGTCAGGCGATACATGGCTGCCACAGTTGGCGTTGTCTCGCTGTAACTGACATTGCCGCTGTCGTCTCCATTGCTGCCGACGATGTAATTGTCGTCGACCTTGAAGGCGACGCGGCTGTGGCGGATGCCACCGCTGAAGGTCCAGCGCTCGCCCTGCCACTCGGCCTGGGCATATTGGTCGAAGCTTGAGACGCGATCCTGCTCATCGCGCCGGAGTTTTCCTTTTACGCCGCAGGTATTTGCCATGCAATTAGGTGGAACGCCGCTGCCCGTGAAATTCTCGTAGCCACGTCGATCATCTGTCGACTGTTCGTAATCGACACCAACTGTCGTCGTCAGCCGCCCCCCGGCCAAATCAAAACGTCCGATCCAGCGTCCGGAAACGCCGGAAAAATCTCGATCAAAATCGATCACACCGCCGGATTGCCTGGCAGAAGAAAGTTGAGTCGCTATCGGAATTGATTGGTACTGAATCGTCGATCGTTGCCCGGCATAGGCGGAAAGCTGCACCAGGTGCTCACCAAAACGATGCTCATAAGTCATCCCGCCCTGCTTGTGGTCGATGCTTTTACGAGTATTGAAGTCGAGCGCCCCCTGGGCAACGCTTCGTGGATCTTTCTGGTAGGCGGTCCAGGACAAACCCTGCGGATCTTCGGCATCCTGCTTGAAGATGTTGGCAATCAAGGTCAGCTTGCCATCCTGGCTTGGCTTGAAGGTCAGCTTGGCCATGGTCTGGTCGCGATCAGCCGAACTGTGATCACGGTAACCGTCAGTTGAAAAGCGGGAGGTGTCGATCACATAGCCGACACCGCCGACTTCACCCTGAGCACTGAGATCGGCCTTCCAGCTGCCATAACTGCCTGCGGAGAAATTCCCTTCAACGCTGGGTGCACCCTTGCCGTCGGCGGTAAACATCTGAATGACACCGCCGGCGTGGTTGCCATAGACCGCCGACATCGGTCCACGCAAGACTTCTATACGTTCGGCCCGATCGAGATTGAAGGTTGCCGCCTGCCCCTGGCCGTCCGGCATCGACGCCGGGATGCCATCGGCGATCAGGCGGATACCACGGACGCCGAAGGCAGAACGCGCCCCAAAGCCGCGCGAGGAAATTTGCAGGTCCTGGGCGTAGTTCTGGCGGTTCTGAACCGTGATACCGGGCACTGCTGCCAACGCCTCGGAGGCATTGACCTTGGCGTTATCCGCCCCAATACGTTCAGCATCGACGACATCAATTGCGGCCGGCAGATCAAAGCTCTTGTGTTCGACGCGGCTGCCAGTAACGACGACGCTATCCAGCGTCACTACGGCAGCAGATTCAGCGGCGGCAACGCAAGGGAAAGTCGCAGCAAGAATGACGACGAGGCGCTTGGGACAGTGTTTCATGGATTTTTTCTTATGATTTGGGAGAGGCGCCGATTTTTGCCTGAATATCAGGTTGACCGCAACCATCCCTTGTCCTGGGCAGCGCTTAGAAAAGCGTGCGTATCGCGGGCGATAGCATCGGGCTGACCGGGAAAAGCGGCGTTGAGATCGGCGATGATGGCATCTGCCGTCCTCTCACCATCGCAGCGCTTG